>Ga0193726_1000037_pt1 | contig 313149 bp, 250 predicted proteins | sample H2c1metaG_FD_144928 | JGI IMG/M metagenome (GOLD analysis project Ga0193726, IMG submission 144928) | Soil microbial communities from a riparian zone of the East river system, Colorado, United States - H2c1 | ecosystem: Environmental > Terrestrial > Soil > Riparian zone | place: USA: East...
CAATCTGCCCCCCGAGATCATCGAGAAATACCAGATCTTCGACGACCTTGACGACCAGAGCAAATTCTCGGGCTTCGATGACGGCACCCGTATAAAAACCATCAATATCATTACCCGGAAAGACAGGCGTCAGGGTTATTTCGGAAGAGCGATCGCGGGCACGGGCACGGACGGCAACTACAATGAAAGCGTCAATTTTCATCGTTTCGATAACGACCAGCAACTATCCCTGCTCGGACAGGGCAACGACATCAACAAGCAGAACTTCACCGTGCAGGACGTCCTCGGCTCGTCGGGCAGCAGACGCGGCAGCGGAAGAGGGCCGGCGGCCGCAACCAATGGCGGAGGCGCAGGCGTCACCACCACCTGGGCCGGAGGGCTCAATTACCGGGATGCCTGGGGACCAAAGACGGAGGCTTACGGATCTTATTTTTATAATTTCACGCATGTATCGGCCCGGTCGCAGAGCCTGACCGAAAAATTCTTCGATGCAAAGGATGATACTTCCAATACCAGCAGCCGCATACAGCCTGGCATCCAGCGGAGCACGAACCAGCGGGTCAATTTTAATATCGAAGAAAAGATCGACAGCAATAACTCCGTTATTTTCAGGCCAAACATCGCTTTCCAGACGAGCAGGCCCAATTCTTCCTCCGTTTCATCCACCGTGGATCAGCATAATGCGCCCGTCAGCAGCTCGGATGGCAATACCAACAGCACCAGCAGCGGATTCAATATCAACGGTTCCAACCTTACCTTCCGGCATAAATTCAAAAAGCCTTACCGGACCCTGTCGCTGGACCTGAACGGAACGGTGAACATCAACGACGGAGAGGGATATAATAACGCGGTCAATGTTTTCACCAAGCTGGATTCCACCCAAACGCTGAAACAACATTATAACGACTCCCTGCATTCCGTCACCCTAAGCCCTACCCTTTCGTACACCGAGCCCCTGAGCAAGAACGCCATCCTCGAGCTGAATTACAACCATTCCTATACCCGGCACAGGACCATCAACAATACCTATGATTACAGTGATCTGACGCAGAATTACAGCTCCTTCGACAGTCTGTTCAGTAACTCCTACACCTTCGTATCCAATTCGGACCGGGTGACGCTGAACTACCGGCTCCAGAATAAAAAATTCAATTTCAGCATGGGGTCTGGCGTACAGTTCACGGACTACAACAGCCTGAACACGACAAAGAATATCGGGGTCGCGCATAATTATGTAAATCTGACCCCCGCCCTCAACTTCACCTACTCGTTTTCCAGCATGCAACGGCTGCGGTTCTACTATACCGGGCGTACCGGACAACCCTCTGCTTCGCAATTACAGCCGCTGACCACCACCAACGACAACATCAACTATGTATCGGGGAATCCGGCCCTAAAACCGCAATTCACCCACAGCGTCCGTTTGCTATACTCCTCCTATAATCCTTCGAACCAGAACGTCCTTTTTGCCACCCTCAATGCAAGCACGATCGTCAATGATATCCAGAGCGAGATCGTGCCCAATGCCAAGGGTGGACAGACCAGCACCTATACGAACCTGAGCGGCACCTATAGTGTGTCGGGATATTTCGATTATGGGTTTTCGCTGAAGCACCCAAAGTCCAATCTCAATCTCATCAGCAATATCGGGTATTCGCAGAGCCAGACCCTGGTAGGTTTCACGCCAGGTCCGGGCGGTCAGGTCCCACCAGGATTCCAGCATGATTATTCGAAGAATACGGCCCTGTCCGAGACGGTGTCCTGGACCACCAATATCAAAAAGAACTTCGATATGAACCTCAGCGCCGCGTCCAATTATACCATCGCGAGGAATTCCCTGCAACCGGATCTGAACCTCGATTATTTCTCACAGGTGGTGAGTGCGGAAATAACCGCCTATACCAACAGCGGATGGCTGATCGCCTCGGATTTCACCTATACCTACACCAACAACCGCACGCCGGGCTATAATGCCAGTATACCCTTGTGGAGCCCCAGCATCGCTAAGGAATTGTTTAAAAAGAAGAACGGCGAGCTGCGCCTAAATATTTTCGATCTGCTGAATGAAAATACCTCGGTCAGCAAGACCGTATCGCTCAACAGGGTCTCTACCACCAGGACCAGCACCCTTACCCGGTATGCGATGCTGACGTTCACCTATAACCTGAATAATTTTTCGGGTCGCGGGCAAAAGAGAATGCCCGGAGTCTTCCCGAAAGGATTTCGCCCCGGTGGGGGTGGTCGTGGCGGAGGCGGCTTTGGCGGCGGCAAAAGAGGCGGGTAAGAAGAGGGTAAGGCGCCAGTGGACATTTGCACTAATTGTAATAATTTAGCGTTTTAGAGAAGACCCTCCTATTTCGTCTAAACTTTTCTTATGAAACCCACTCTCTTGCTGGCTTGTCTCCATTTTATCTTATCGCATATTACAGCGCAGGAAAAAAGTCCCGAATTTGGAAGGGTCGATGCAGGCGACCTTATCCTGAAAGAGTGTTCCTTCGAGAAATCGGCCGGAGCGATGAACCTGATCAAAACAGCGAAGATCAGCTTCGAGGTCAATTTCAATACGGAAGTGCCCATTGTCACAACGGAATATTGGGTAAGGATAAAGATCTTCTCCAGACGGGGTTTTTCAGCGGCCAATATACAGATCCCTTACGCGAGCAAGAGCCGGTCCTCGAAAATAAAGGATGTGGAAGCATTTATTTATTCTCTTGACGGAGAAGGCAAAGTCGTCCGGGAAAAAGTCGGCAAGAATGAGATCTTCAATGAGAAATCGAATGCCAAAAGATCGCTGAATTATTTAGCCTTTACTTTTCCCGACCTGAAAGAAGGTTGCGTGATCGAATACCGGTATACCCGGACGGATAAAAATTCAATAGGCATCAAGCCCTGGTTCTTCCAGGATGAGACCCCCACAGCCTGGTCGAGGGTCACATCGGTGGTCCCTGCTTACGTAGTCATGACCTATCATATCGTGCCATCCGACCGGGTGGAAAGGGATAGTTCGTATAAAAAATATTACAGGAGTATTTATAATGAGGAAACCCGGTCCTTCACCATGCGAAATATCCATTCTTTCCGGGAAGAGCCGCTGATGACCTCCCTGAAAGATAATCTTCAGCGGATAGAGTTCTCTTTAGCGCCGCTGAGCTATTTCAATTCATTGTACAGCAGCAGCGCTGCAAAATGGGAACACTACAATTTTCTTCTGCTCCGGGAAAAGTTCTTTGGCTTACAATTTGACAGGCCCATCGAAGGCACCGGTCCGTTTATAGATTCCGCAATAAAATTAAACAGCACGGAAGATAAGATTGCGGCAGTGTATAAATACGTGAAAAGAAATGTCGAATGGAATGAAGAGCAAACCTTCTATTGCGATAGTCTTGAAGCATGCTGGAGGAACAAGTCAGGCAGCAATGCGGAAATAAATCTTTTATTTTTAAACCTTTTGCGGAAATCGGGGGTGAAATGCTATCCGATATTGATCAGCACGCGGGATAATGGCAACCCGGATACGGATCTGCCGAGCATGTCCCAGTTCAACGGCGTAGATGTGCTGGCCATGGACGGGAAAACTATTTACCCCATAGATTGCACACAAAAGCAATTATCCTTTAAGACGCCTCCGCTGAATGTTCTGAACAGCAATGGCTATGTTGTTGACAAAGAAAAATTTGGCTGGATCTTCATTACCGATCCCCGGATCCTGATGAAGACCGAGGTTGCAGTTCAGGCGGTAATGGACAGCGCAGGCATTATCAGGGGAACGACAAAATTATCATTTATCGGGTTCGCGAAGTCGGAAACCCTTGCGGAGATCAGGAAGAGAAAAGACAAGCCAAACAACGGATCATCCCAGGTACAGGACAATATGCCAGACCTTGCAATCGACTCTTCCGTTATGGAGCCCAGCGAAGACGACAACGATACGCTGGTGCAAAAGATAGGGTTTCATTTTGCTCCTTCGAATACAGATAAGTTTTATTTTTTAAACCCTTTTCTGTTCGCAGATTTCAGCAAAAACCCCTTTATCGACACCTTAAGGTTTTCCGATATCGACTTCGGTTGCAATCAATCCTCCGATGTTCAGCTGAGGATAAAGATCCCCGCCAATCTTTCGGTCGAAAGCTTACCGGGGAATGTTGCCCTTTATAAACAGGATTCAAGTATTTTGTTTGAAAGGAAGATCTTTATGGACAACGGATATCTGACGATCCATAATTTTTTTATCCTGAAGAACGCCGTTTTCATAAAGGAAGACTATCATGACCTGAAAGCCTTTTTTGATAAGTTCTATGGCTTGTTCAACGAAGAGATCCTGCTGAAAAAGAAAAACTAGGCGCGAAATACACGGCGGCTCTTTATGGGGGAAGGGGTGGTTTTACAGGCATCTGACCATTTTTAACAAAAAGAAGGCTCCTTTATGTCCTGTTTTACGTAAAAACCGGTCAGAAATGGCCCTTTCCAACGAATATAGCGTACCATTGCCTGGAAGAATGCATTGAGAAGACAACAAAGAAAATAAAAAATCGATTATTTATGACTGAAGGAAGGTTTTTGGCGCTCTGGACGAAGTATCTGCCGGCAATCCGGATTCTGTTAAAGAAAGCGGTAACGGAAGAGCAAAAGATCACCCTGAGCAAAATGGAGCTGCAATCCATCGATAACAGAAAGAACGTCAACCATTCATTTAATTTAGATATCGCCAGAGGAAAAGTCGAGAATAGCGTTGGCGTCCCCGCAATGGGCAAGGACCTTTTCAATGTGCTGAACGGTGATATCACCGTCAGGAACTTTATGATCGATAAGACTATCAACATCAATATGACCAGGGCGTCCCTGATAACGTTCAAATGCAATTGACCGACCTATTTCTCCGTCAATCCCTTCCAGTTGTCCGATCTGAAGGGGGATGCGGGAAGCCCTTCCTTGTTGTATAAATTGGCGTCCCCCGCGTTATCCGCCCAGGCATACCGGACCGCCACGGGTTTGCCGATCCTCTCGCTGGATACGATTATCTTATCTCCTTCGATCCAGGCTTTTGCCCAGACGAATTGCTGATCGTCACCGGCAATGGAAAAGCCCCGCAGGTATCCATATTTATCCTTTGCCATCAGACCACTTCCCATGCTGTTGAACCGGAGTACCATCTTATTCCCGTCGGATGTCGCCGACACATATTGGGGGCCGCTGAATACGCTATCCGCTCCGTAAGTCACATGCTCGGCAACCAGCCCAAGACGATAGCCGACATCCTGTTTATTACGCGGATGAATTTCATTCGCATCTCCGATATCGATCGTTAACGCTTCGCCGGTCCCGGGGAGGGCCAATGTCCTGTGCTGCGCCTCTCTGAGCTCGGCCAGATAACTTGGCTGGGGAGTTGGCGCCTGCGGGAAGAAACTGGCGATCTGTACCCAGAGAAAAGGAAAATCATCCTTCCATTGTTTTCGCCAATCCATGATCATGTCCGGGAAGAGCTGCCGGTATTTAAAGGCCTCCAGTATATTGGATTCGCCCTGGTACCAGATGACCCCTTTGATGGCATAAGGGACCAGCGGCGCTATCATGGCATTGTATAATTGGGAGGGGAAACTATTCGGGCCCGAATCGGCGATCCCAAACTGGGTCGACAGTGTCGATGGCTTATACTGCCATTCGCCGGCCAATGAGATTTTCAGCCCGCTGCCTTCAACGGACAGTTGACCGGGATTGCCATAAATGCCGCCGCCACCGCCATTATCGGTAACTTTTACGACCAGCACATTCTTTCCTTTCTGTAACAAGGATGGATCCACCGCATATACGCGATCGACATTGTACCCTTGTGTACCCCCTATCTTTTTTCCATTGAGCCAGGTCGTCTCGTCGTCATCGACCGGGCCCAGACCAATGCTGACCGATTTTCCCTCCATGGCCGGAGGAAGGTCAAATTCTTTTTTGAACCAGATATTGCCGTCGACGTTGCCAATTTCCGTTTGTTCCCAGTATTGGGGCAGCCGGACAGGCTTCCACCCCTGGACGGCGCTGGCAGGGTCCCACCATTTTTCGACATCGCCGACATCGTTCTTCATGGCGGCGTTATACCGATCCTGCTTTTCTTTCATGGCGGCGCTCTCTTTCTCCTTATCGTCCAGGTTGACGGTTTTATATTGTGCATCCTTTCCCATTACATCCCAACTGGTCCAAGCCTGTATTATGGTCCCGCCCCAGGAGCTGCTGATCAATCCGACCGGTATATTCAGGTCCCTGTTCAGTTTGCGCCCGAAGAAATAGGCAACGGCAGAGAAATCCCCCGCCGTGACGGGACTGCATTCCTGCCATCCGCTGGTCGCAATATCCTTCTGCGGTCTGAAGCTGGCGGACTCTTTCACCGTGATCAGGCGAATGCCGGGATATTGGCTTCCCTGAATTTCTCTGGCGGCATCATTGGTATTCCTCAGCAGCCATTCCATATTGCTCTGCCCGCTGCAGATCCATACGTCGCCGATCAGCACGTTGGTAAATTGAAGATCGTTCTTCCCCGTAATCTTCATTTCAAAGGGACCGCCATACTTCATAGCGGCGAGGATGACCTGCCACTCCCCGTTCTTCCCTGCCTTTGTGCCGAGGGTTTGCCCATTGAATGCCACCGTGATGCTCTCCCCGGCATCGGCCCAGCCCCAGACCTTAACAGGCTTGTCGCGCTGTAGCAGCATATTGCTGGAAAAAATTTTCGGAAGACTGACATTGGCGGAGCCGATAAGCGTGCTTATACAAGCCCAAAAAAACAAAACAATTCTTTTCATACAGAAGCCTGATTTTTAAATATAAATAATTTACCAGATAAACGTTCCTACGGCGCCTGCGGCCAAAACAGGCGAAACGAACCTGTCGTTATAGTTGATCGTAAAGGTTTGCGTCAGGGGACTATCGTTCAGCACGATCAGCACCTTCTTACCCGACGGAGTTTTAAAGGCCACATTTGGCAGGGTGGCGCTCATCGTCGACGCGATCCGGACCGAGCCGGGCAACACGAACTTAGCCGCATGGGCCATGATATAATAACCGACATTCCTTGTGATCGTATTGCCGATCGTCAGGGCGCCCAGACAGGTGTTGCACCCTCCTGGCGTGTGTGGATTATAGCTGGGGTCCGAGGCCAGGTTCCATTCCAGTACATTTTTACTCCAGTTCCGGGTAGCGCCTACGATCAGGTATTTCACATGCGAGTTAAGGTAGGCCGAAAAATCGCCCGGAGCGCCTACCCATTGTTCCGTAAAATAAATATTCTTATCGGGGTAAGCATTGTGCACCACCGATAATCCGCTGATATCGCCGCCATATAAATGAAAGGCGGATCCGTCGGTATACTTCCTTGCGTCCGGGTCGTCAAGGATGGAAATAGGATAATCGGGTATGTCGGGGTTATTCTCGTTCAGAATGATCTTCGTATCGATGCCGGCTGCCTCAAAGGCAGGACCAAGATGGTTCTTGATAAATTCGGCCTGCTCGGGAGCTTGCATCACCATACTGGGGTTGTTGTAGGGATTCAGCGGTTCATTCTGCGTGGTAATGGCGTCGATCCGGATCCCCAGGGACTTCATGGTCTGAATGTATTTTACAAAATACTGCGCATACGCCCCGTAAAGTTCTGGCTTTAAACTCCCGCCGATGGAATTGTTATTGGTCTTCATCCAGATAGGCGCCGACCAGGGAGAGCCGAGTATTTTTATATGAGGATTCAGTACAAAGATCTTCTTTAAGAGCGGGACAAGATCGGTGAGGTCATCGGCCAGACTAAAATTAGCCATGCCGGTATCCGATTGCCCCGCGGGTATATCGTCATAAGAAAAAACACGGGCGCTCAGATCGGATGCGCCCATGCTGACCCGTAAATAACTGATGCCTATAAAACTGCTGTCGGTCGCAAAGAGCTCTCTTAATAAAGCGTCCTTCGCAGCCTCCGGCAATTTGCCGATCAGATAAGCGCTTCCCCCGGTGAGAGCGCAACCGAATCCGTCGATGGTCTGATAGCGCTGGGTCGAGTCTACCGTAATGGACTGATTGGAATTGGCCGTACCGGTAAACAGAAGGCTTGTATTCTGCTTTTGAAAGAGCGCCAGGCCATCCGCCCTCGTAAGCCAGAAAACGACATCCGTCGGCACAGGATCCGTTGGGACAACGGGATTGGAGGGCGGTGGTATGACCCCGGTCGCCTGTTTCTTACTGCAACCACCGGTGCAGACCGCAAAAACCAGCCAACCCGTTATGACAAAAAAATATTGTATTGTTAATTTCATGCTGTTAATTGTTTGGGCTCACGAGGCTTTCATCGCCATGCGCGCAGGTGGTGTGTCCGCATGCCGGATCTTTAATGATAACCCGGGTTTTGTATCAGGGCTTTATTCTTGTCTATTTCCGATTGGGGAATGGGCAGGATCAGCTTGTCGATGGTGATGTTCGGGTAGGTCACCTGCATGGTAGACAAGGCCCGGCCAGTGCGCACAAGATCGGCCCACCGATGGCCTTCAAAAGCAAGTTCCACCCTTCTTTCCTTATAAAGGGCTTCGCGGAAGCTGGCCTGGTCGGGAAGCATGGCCGTCGTAAAGGCAGCCAGTGAAGCCCGCTGCCGTATTTCGTTGAGCGCGCCCAGGGCCTTGGGATCCCCATACCCGATCTCGTTCAGGGCCTCCGCCAGCATGAGCTTTACATCCGCAATGCGGAGAACGATGACATTGGTAGGCGCGGCAAATGCCGCGGCATTCCTGTACTTGTAGACATGGGGGAAATTCGGGCCGTCGATGGTGGTCTGAAAGATGATGGAAGAGGCTTTGCGGATATCTCCTGGCTCATAGGCGGCTATCATATCCGCAGTGGGCGTTCCGAATTTTTTAAATTCATAGGTGGCCAGCGGATAAGGCAATAACAGGTCCGGCAGCGTATTGCCTTCGGGCCCGCCCGTATATTCTACGTCGAAGATCACTTCGGCATTATGCTTCTGCGTAAAGATATTGTCATAAGGGATAGCCGTGGAATACTTGCCCAGGCCGATCACCTGCTGGGCATCGTCTGCCGCCTTCTGCCAATTTTTTAACGTGAGATACACTTTTGCCAGCATGCCGAGGGCGGCCCCTTTCGTGGCCCTGCCGTTTACCATGTCCTGCGGAAGGTTGTCCGCAGCGAACTGGAAATCGCCGATAATGGCGTTGTAAACGTCGGTTGGGCTGCTCTGGGGAAGGTTGATCACCGAATTGTCCAGCTTGGTCACGCTGCTTAGCTGTAGGGGGATATGCCCATATTCTCGTACGATGTTGAAGTAATTAAGACCGCGTAAGAACCGGGCTTCCCCCAGGATCTGCTGTTTCCTTTGACCGGTGAAGAGCGCATTGTCCATTGCCGTGACATGATCGATAACGTCATTGTCCCTAGCGATGGCCAGATACACATAGGAATATTGCAGCAAAACGGCATTGGTCGGAGTGGCCGTGAAATTATCGATCTGGAAAATATCGGGGCTATCTCCTCCTGCAAGGCAATTATCGGATTGGACGTCATTCAGATTGAACTCATGGAAACCATAGTAATTGCTTTGCTGTAAGGCATCGTAGGCGCCGGTCAGACCGGTCTCCGCCTGCGCCGCCGTTTTGTAATAAGCCGCCGAAGTGACATCCGATATGGGTTGAAGATCGAGGAATTTTTTGCAACTGCCAAGGCCGGTCAAACCGAGTCCGGCCAGCGCTGTATAGAATATATATTTCATGTCGATGACGCTTTAGATTAGAAATTCAGGTTAATGCCCAGTACATAGGTCCTGGTCTGCGGATAAGTGCCATAATCGATGCCCATCTGGTTGTTGTTCCCCCCATCGCGGCTGATCTCGGGATCGTAACCCGAATAGCTGGTGAAAGTGGCCAGGTTCCGGCCACTGACATAGGCCCTTGCCCCTTTTAAAAAGCTTTTGGCGGAGAGCTGATTAAAGGTATATCCCAGCGTTACGAAACGAAGTTTCACAAAACTGCCATCCTCGATCCAGCGGGTGGAATTGCGGGTGTTCTGCGCCGGGTCGCCGAAAATGGCCCTCGGCATGTCGGTATGCTGACCAGGCGTCGTCCAGCGGTTGAGCACAGTAGACAAGGAATTCCTCGAGTCGAGCATACCCTCCAGCTCGATACGGCTGGCGTCGAATATTTTGTTCCCAAAGACGCCATCGAATAAAAAGGACAGGTCCCAGTTCTTCAAGGTCACGGTATTGCTGATGCTGGCCGTAAATTTGGGCAGCGCATTACCGATCACCGTACGGTCGTCATCTGTGATGACGCCATCGGGCTTTCCGGCAGGCCCGCTGATATCGGCGAAGATCATATCGCCGGTGGCAGGATCCACTCCTTTGGCGATATACCCATAGAAGCTGCTGACCGGCTGCCCGACTTTCTGGATATTGAACCCGTTGTTGACGCCTGCACTGTTGAAAGGCGCCGTCTGGTCGCTGCCGTCGAGGGCCAGCACCTTATTGCGGTTGGAGGTAAAGAGCAACGTGGTGGACCAACTGCCATTCTTCGACCGTATGTTCTGGGAGGTGAGGCTCAGCTCGATACCCTTATTTTCCAGCTGACCGATATTGAGGAGGGCGGAGGCGAAACCGGTATTGATGGGAAGCGGTTTGTTGAACAGCAGATCGACGGAGCGTCGTATATAATAGTCGGCGGTAAAGCTCAGCCGGTTATGCAGGACGGCCAGATCGAGACCGATATTCAGTTGTTTGGTCTTTTCCCATTTCAGGTTGTTGTTCTGGATGCCTGTGACGGAGACGCCCGCGTTCACCAGGTCGTCAAAAGGATAATTGGCGCCTGCACCATAGGTAGCCAGGTATTGAAAATCACCCAGCGATGCGTTTCCGGTAATGCCATAGCTGGCCCTTAATTTCAGATCGTTGAAAAGCTGCTGTTGTTTCATGAAACTTTCATTGCTGATGCGCCAGGCGCCGCTGAGCGAATAAAAATTGGCAGTCCTGTGCTCGGGTGGGAATCTGGAGGAGCCATCCGCCCGGAAGGCGCCGGAGAAAATATACCGGTCATCGTAATTGTAAATGGCCCTGGCAAAATAGGAAAAGAAGGCCCACTGGGATTTGGTGGAGCCGAAGCTCACCACGGTGGAGGCATTGTTCAGGGTAGTGACGATGTCATTGCCATAGTTCTTTACACTCAGGGCAGAATAGGTATAGGCCGATTTGCGGGCTTCCGTTCCCGCCACGACCTCCAGGCTCTGATTACCCGCAAAGTGTTTGTTATAGGTGAGGGTATTGGTATTCACCCAGATCAATTCGTCGCTGTTGGCTGTCCCTCCCAGGCCATTGTTGGCCCTTCCATTTCCCGTAGTGATCGGATCCGTGAAGGTCTCATTCTTGCTCTGTTGGAAGTCCACACCGACCGATGAGCGTAGCCGGAGGTTGTATGGGAGCTGAAGCTCGCCGAAAACATTGGCGATTACTTTGGAGGTATAGGTCTTATCGGTCTGTCCTCCGGTGATGGCCAGCGGGTTATCCAATGCCTGGGTAGGGTTGCCATAAGGATAAGAGCCGTCCGGATTGGGTTGGGTGCCGGACGTGGGTGTGGAGGTGAGGGCGGACAGCACCACGCCTCCCTGGTTAGCGCGGTTATTGTCGGGTACATTGAAAAAAGAAGTTCTGGTCAGCCCGATATTCGTCCCTACTTTAAATTTTTCGGATACGTTGAAATCAAGGTTGCTGCGCAGGGAATACCGCTTGAAATCGGCAGGGGAGATGATGCCCTCCTCGCGCTGGTAGCCGCCCGAAAGGAAATAATTGAACTTACCGTTACCCCCTGAGAATTGCAGCTCGTTATTATGGAAGAATGCGGTACGATAGGTTTGCTTTTGCCAGTCGGTGTTGCTGAGGGGTGGGTTGGTGATGGCGGGCGGAACGCTTAACCCTGCATGGGTATAAACATCGTTCATGAGCTTCAGGTAGTCATCCGTGCCCAATACGCTCAGCTTGTGCGTGACCTGGGTGGCTCCAAACGTATTCGTAAAGGTCATCTTGTTCTTCCCGTCCTTCCCCCTTTTGGTGGTGACCAGTATGACCCCATTGCTGCCATTCACGCCATAGATCTGTGCAGAGGCGTCCTTCAGGACTTCGACAGAGGCGATATCATCGGCATTCAACCCGTCGAGATTGAGGACCACCACTCCATCCAGCACATATAACGGATCGGAGGCGAGGTTGACGCTGGAGACGCCTCTCAGCCGGAGAAAGGGCAGAGACCCCGGCTTTCCGCTTGGGGCGGTGATCTGTAACCCGGCCACCTTCCCCTCCAGGCCCTGCTGGAAGGAAGTAATGGGTATATCCTTCAGATCCTTTTCATCTATTTTGGAAATAGCATAGGTAAGATTCTTTCGTTGCGTGCTTCCATACCCGATCACTACGACCTGGTCGAGCTGGCTGTTGAGAGCGATCAATCTCACCTCGATGGAGGTCTGATTGGCGATGACGATCTCCTGCTCCTGATAATCTACGTGCGAGATCACCAATACGCTGTTGACATCCGGTACGGAAATGGTGAATCGGCCATCCGTGCCCGTGGCAGTGCCTGTGCCAGACCCTTTCAGGCGTATGGAAACGCCGGTCATCGGTTCATTCTTCTCGTTGACGACCCTCCCGGATATGTTGATGAAGGCAGGGTCTTGCGGCGCTGAAGGTGTGGAAGGGAACAGCAATACCTGCTGCTCATCGATCACTTTATAGCCGATGCCAAGGGGCGCCAATGCCTGTTCGAAAAACTCGCCCAATTTCCTGGTCTCGAAATTACAGGAGATCTTCTTCCGGATATCCACCATATCGCTGCTGTAGATGAATTTCACCCCGGTCTGACCGGTGATGGAAAGCAACACTTTTTTTACTTCTTTCTTATTGACCGAAATGTTGATGACTTTTTCCAGAACAGTCTGTGATCGTACTTCTTTGGCATAAAGAGAAACCGAGAAAAGCGTCGTCAGAATAATTTGCAGGGATGTAATCCTCATGGCAGCATAAATTATGGTAGCAAATCGCTTTTTTTTCATACATTGTATGGCTTTTTGTTCGTTAATAAATCGTTGCGGACAAAATCGGGTAACCTCGGTAAAAGGTTATCTTCCCTGGTCGGTAATGCCCTACATTACCGGCCTTTTTTTGAATAAGAAGGTTTCGGGGGAAATATTACATAGGCAATTAATTTTGGTGATGGTCTGGAGGGGCTTAGTTACATCCCTTCCCTCTCATATAGATGACAGTGCCTTTTACCTCATAGGAAGACTGCGTCGATTTACAAATAATGTCCAGTTTATCGTACAGGTTCTGCCGGCTGATATCGCCGGTAAAGTGACAATTGTCGAGCTTGTCATTTTCCGTCTGAATGGTGATCCCATAAGTGGTCTCAAAGGACTTCAATACCTCCGAAAGCGGCGTCTCCTCGAAAACAAAAGATAGTTCAGGCCGGCCGCCGGGAGGCGGTTGTATAGGTCTGGGCTCTTCTACCAGAGAGGTGATAAATTGGTTGTTGAGCGGTTTGTAAGAAACTTTCTGGTTAGGGGTCAGGATGATCCTGCCGCTTTCCGGTGCAATTTTGACGGCCTCCTTCCCTTTTTCTTCATAAACGGATACTTTGCCCGTGACCACGGCTACTTCGACCTTGTTGGTGATTTTGTCATGCAGCACGTAGAAACTGGTGCCAAGGACTTCCGCCAGCAATCCCTCGTCGGTGTGCACGATGAAATGCCGGGCGGTATCGTGTGCGATCCGAAAAAAAGCATTGCCGGTCAGATAAACGTTCCGGGTAACGCCCGTAAAATTAGCCGGATAATACAGGGCGCTTTGCGGCTGTAATTCGACCCTGGAGCCGTCGCTTAAGGCAACATCCTGGACGATATTATCATGGTTATACGACACCGTGTATCCCTCGGGTATGCTGATCCGGCTGAAGGCCCGGATGCCCGGTTCGGCCGGCTTATGGAAGTACCAGTACCCTCCCGCCAGGGCCGTCAGCAAACAGGCCGCCGCGGCCACCCGTAGCCACCTGCGCGTAAACGGTCGCACCAATGTCTGGCGATCACCGGTCAGGTCGGGAGAACCGGACCGGATATTTGCCCAGATCTTTTGTTCGAGAAGCTGTTTTTCGTCTGCGGAGAGCGTTATTTCGCTGGCCATGATAAAGGTCTCATACCATTCGAGGATGATCTTTTCCTCCGCGGGAGTACATTTCCCATCAAGGTATTTCTGAAGAATGTCATCAAACTCGTGTTGGCTCATGCAATCCGTTTGTACTATACCTGACGAACGAACGGGAGATATCCCTAAACCGGGAAGACGTTTTTTTTAAAAAAACAGATGGAGATACTCTTTCAGCCGCGTGCGGATCAGCTTCAAAGCCTTGGTAATATGGTATTCGACCGCTTTTTCGGTCAGATCGAGCTGGGCAGCTATTTCACGGAGGGACCTGTTCTCATAGCGGCTCATCCGGAATATGGTCTGGGTCTTGGGCGGGAGGTCCTGGAGCGTGTTTTCCAGCGTTTCGAGCAAAATTTTCCGGTTGACCTCTTCTTCGGTCTGGTTGCTGGCGGGAGCATCGGTAAACGAGCGCCGGAATTTTTCCAGCTGACCGTTCCTGCGCTGAAAATCATAAAAGATATTCCGCAGCGAAACAGCCAGATAGGCTCCCAGGTTCTTTATTTTCGTTTCGTGCCGGTTCTTCCAAAGCCTTTCAAAGACCACCTGAACCATCTCTTCCGCCTCCTGCCGGGAGGAAGTGTTTGTGTATGCCCAGTTATAGAGCTTGAACCAATATCTTTTGTATATTTCCTCAAAAGCCTCTACATCGCCCTGGGCCTGAAAGGCGGACAACAGTTGAGCCTCATCATATAATTCATATCGCTTCATGCAGTTATCGCTTGATCCGGTCCGGATGGTTAGCCGGAACACCCACGCCAAAAGTAAGCTGTTCAGCACAAATGTCTTCAGGATTTATAAATAAAGAAGTAAATTTAGAAGGATAGACTGTTCCGGATGAATAAAAACGATTGCCGAAAAATTTTAAACTATGATGAATATTTCTACTGCCAATGGGTTCTTTGCAAATTATCGTGGCCAGGCCATAAAGATCAAACATGTTAACGGGACGGATTGGATGGGGATCGTAACCGCCGTCGCCACACCGAACGAGGGTACAAAACAGTTCCCTGCCCCCCAGGCGGTGACCTTCATGTTGATCGAAGATCTGGAGGCCTACAAAAAAAATAAACCTGCCTTTAAAGGAAAGAGCGAAACGCTTTGGCTGGCAGCCATACAAGAAGTTCATCAATTGGCATAGCCCGATCGCGCCCGATCATCTCCGATCGCGCCCGATCATGCCCGATCATGCCTCACAGGGGAGTGATGGCGCTACCCTTCCCATTCCACGCTTTTCAGCATATATCGCACCGCATGGCGGGTGGGCAATATTGGCCGTTTTGCGCGAATGGCGAGCACCTGGGTGAAACAGGCCCCGAAATAAAAGATAAAAGAGCAGTAAAAAACGAACAGCAGCAACAACACCAGGGAAGTAGAGGCCCCATAAATGGTCTGCACGTTATTAAATGAAAAGACCATGTGCAACACCACTTCTCCGATAGTGAACAGCAAGCCGGTAAAGATCCCACCTCCTACAGCCGTCTTCCAGTCGGGCCGCCCATCGGAAAGGGATTTCAGGATCAATATGAACCAGGCGACCGATGCCAGCAGGGTTATGACACGATAAAGAATTCCATTTGCCTTTCCCGGCAGCAATAATCCCTTTGTATCCCCAAGCAACACCATTGAAAATAAAAGCCCGGCTATGACGATAATTCCTATCGATTTTGCCCGGTATAAAAGTAAAAAACCAAACCCCCTATGTTCTTTGAGCCTGATCTTCCACAATTGGTTCAGCGAATTCTTGATTACCTCGAACAAGGTAGTGGCGACAAACAACAAGAAAACAAATCCGGCGATTCGCATGCCCCGGTTAAGGGTTAAATTGTGCAGGTTCCTTAAGATCTCCCGGGTCTGCAAGGCGATGTTCTTATCCATGGCCATACCCAGTTGTACGATCAAGCCATGCCGGATCGTACGCGGATTCCCGAAAAGTCCCAATACCTCGGTCAGGATGATCATGATCGGCGGCAAGGCAAAACTGGCAAAAAAAGAGGTGGCCGCAGCCATGCGCAGCGGGTCATTCAATTGAAATTCCCGGAAGGCATCCCGTAACAGGGAAAAGAATGCTTTTATGGTATTAAAAAATGGGGTCATTGGGTCGCATAAAATAACTCGATCTCCGGCTTCTATTTAAGCCCCGCTGTTTCCTTTATACCGGCAAAAATGGTTTTCCAGATGAGGTTAAAAAATGACTTGTTCAGGATCCGGTTGAAATGCACATCCACCACCCTGGCATCCCCTCCTTTTACCGGATTGGATTTTTTCATGATAATATTCACCGCCAGGCTCGCCAAACCTTTTTTATCATATTTATTCTCTTCTTTGTCCTTCTTCAGCAGGGAAACTTTTAGATCGCTGTAGAGTATCGTCAGTTTGCCCGTACTGGAGGAATCCGTCGCCTTAAAATTGAATTGCAATTTATCGATATTCCCTTTCTCCATCCTTGCCAGGCCCATTGGCTGTGTAAGCGCGTTCAGGGAAACTGCGTCGATGGACCCGATATTTCCTTCAATGGAGAACCGGCCGTGTGGGTCCTTGAGCAACATGACGATTTTTGCATTCACGGGTGTTTTATTGAGGAATTTTGCGGTAAAGGACAAAATACATTTATTATTCCGCGCAATAGCCCCCTTCACGTTGGTCACGTTATCGATCGTCGCCCCCGCATCGAAAAATTGCACTTTCCCGGCACTGTCGCTCTTACCGTTTTTCTCTTTGTATTCGATAAAGGAATGCAGAAAGATCAATTTCCGGATATGTACAGGGATTGGCAAGCGCATCAGCAGTTGATGCGGATAGTTGCCTACTTTACTGATCGTATCGCGTGGCTGAGAAAGATCGCGGTAAACTTTGAATGAGCTTTTACCGATGATCAGACTGTCCGCCTCTATTCTTTTTCGCCAGATGCCTCCCCTGTCGATATTCCGCAGGCTTATCCCTTCCATCGCAAAATCGTACCTGTCTTTTTGAACAGGAAACGACCGGGCAAATTCCGCTTCGGGCAATTGTGGGATGAGCCTGACGCTACCGATATAAAATGAATTGTCCCGTCCCGTAAACCGGAGTTTTTCCACACGCAGACGGTATTTTTTATTCCCGGAAGGGAGTGCTATTTCATCGCAATCCATATCAAGGTTCCTCGAAAACAGGATCCGGGAGCTATCTTTATTGGTAACACTGTCGATCAGCAGATCGGAGAGTAAAAAGGAAACATTATTGCCGCTGAAGGCGATCGCTTCGGAACCTCTGTTGCGGACAATTACCTTTGCATGGAGAATCTCCACGCTGTCCATCTGGATCTTCAGGAATTTACCAAGCAGCTCCTTATAGACATCCCTGGAGGGGTTGTACACCGTCGAGTCCTTTGCAAAATGGTCCAGCATTATTTCGATGGTGGGATTGGAGACCTCGACCTTATGCCCCTGGATCTGCTTGGTAAGCAGCGCCTTTGGCGTCTTTACTCCCAGAATATCCAATGCCGGTATGAAAAGCTTTATCAGCATCGGTGGGTTCTTTTTCTCCCTAACCAGCTGACCGTAAACGGCGGTATCGGGTATTATTTCTATATTCTTTACATGCAATATGCCGCTGACTTCGTCGATGGAAAGTCCTTCGTAATGGATATTGTAAAGGCCTTCTGTCTTCTCCGAGACAGCCTTGTTGACATTCTTGTGGACCAGCTTGTATTTATAGAACTGCCATGCGATCACGGCAAGGACGAGCACGGCTATAGCCACTAACCAATAAGCCGATCCGGAGCCTTTCCCTTTTTTTAAGGTTAACATATGGCTGATAAGCAAAATATAGTGCCAATTCTCAAATGCCCGGTAAACGCGGCTCTGCAAAAAGGGCTGGGCCCGTAAAATAGGGTGTGGGCAAATTATTCCTCAAAATATATTACCTTTTTTTTGAATATAGGCGACTGTTCATGGTTTTGGCGAAAATGAAAAAGAAGGGTTCCTGCAATAAATTTTCGTTCATTTGCTGTATAAAACCATCCTTTATGCGGCATTTTTTTCTACCGATCGCCCTGATCACATCCCTGTCCGTTCATTTCAATGCCAGCGGCCAAACACAGAGAGAGGACCAGGACAAAATAAAGCAGGTGGAGAACGGGCTTGTCGGCTCCATTCAGATCGAAGGGGAAAAGCCGGGTACCCTGACGGAGCGGATGGCATACTTTCATAATCATGGGTTAAGCATTGCCGTTATAAAAAATTACCAGATCGTATGGGCCAAAGGGTATGGATGGGCCGATACTGGTCTGAAGATGCCGGTCACCGTCCAAACGCTTTTCCAGGCGGCGTCTATCAGTAAATCATTGAACGGGGTTGGCGTGCTTAAGCTGGTACAGGAAAAGAAACTGGACCTTTACACGGATATCAACGGCTATCTCAGGAGCTGGAAATTTCCTTATGATTCTTTGTCAAAAGGTAAGAAGATCACGGTGGCCAATCTGCTCAGCCATACCGGAGGGCTTACCGTACATGGCTTCGCCGGTTATGAGCAAGATAAAGAGCAGCCTGTTATCGGGGAGATCCTCGATGGGAAAAAACCAGCAAATTCCGCTGCCATCCGTTCCATGTACGAACCCGGGCTTCGTTCGGAGTATTCCGGCGGGGGGATCACCATCTCGCAACTGATCGTGATGGATCTGACCCACCGGGCCTATGCTGACTATATGAAAAAAGAAGTGTTGGAGCCCCTGGGCATGACCGGCAGCACCTATGCCCAGCCACCCACTGGCGTAAAACCAGGGCTGCTGGCGACGGCTTATGACGGCAGAGGAAAGGAGATCGCCGGAAAATATCATATTTATCCGGAACAGGCCGCGGCCGGTCTATGGACGAACCCCACCGATCTTGCAAAATATATCATCGAGACCCAGCTGGCTTACGAAGGCAGGTCGGCAAAGGTCCTCGACCGGCAAATGACCACGCTCAGGCTTACTCCTTATCTGGACAGATCCGCTGCATTGGGTGTCTTTATCGATAATCTGGACAGTACCCGGTACTTCCAGCACGGAGGGGCGAATGAAGGCTTCCGCTGTCAGTACTTTGGAAGCCTGGAAAATGGGAATGGGGTTGTGGTCATGGTGAATTCCGATAATGGCGAGATCATGCAGGAACTGATCAACAGCGTAGCAAAGGTATACGGGTTCAAAGGCTTATACCGCAGCACCGTCAAAAAAACAGTCGCAGTCGAGGATGCCTTGTTGCAGTCTTACACCGGAAAATTCGCGCTTACGCCAACCTTTATCCTGACGATATCCAAAGAAGACAAGCAACTATATACCCAGGCCACGGGCCAGCCCAGATTTGCCATCTATCCGGAATCAACGACGAGGTTCTTTGTAAAAAGCTTCCCTGCCAACCTGGAATTCACAAAAGATGCCGCGGGAAAGATCAATGCCGTCGTACTTTACCAGAACGGTCAGCAACATGAAGCAAAAAGAGTTGAGTAAAGACTGGCTTACGAAGGCAAATCGGCAAAGGTTTCAAAATCAGCCAGCCGAAAACGGAGAATTTTACATATGAAGACAATCGTGTACATTCCCGGATGAGCTAAGCCCGAAAGTAACCATCCTTTCCATGAAGCCGGGGGAGTTGCTGAGCCATCTTTCCAGCCTTGGCTATTCCAGCATCTATGTTGACGGAGGGAAAGTGATACAAGCCTTCTTAAAAGAAGACCTTATCGACGAACTGATCATTTCAAAGGCTCCGGTGCTTATAGGAAGCGGCATTCCCTTATTCGGCTATCTTGACGCCGATCTTAGTTTTAAGCACGTCAGGACCATGATAAGCGCAAATGGGCTGGTAAGGAGCTACTACAAAAAGAAATAGATCAGCCGCCTTTTACCGGACCGCGCATTTTGCTTTCGATCCTTGAGAAATTTATCCGGGGAGACAGCTGCTGGAATTCGACTTGCCGCATCAGACGGGCTCTGTCCCTGAAACCATTTTCCACCGCTTTTAGCAGATCGCCTTCCGCTGCCTGCACATGGTTCTCACGGGCATCTAAAATGGCGGAGAAATACCAGGCTTCGCTGTTGGCAGGGTCAGCCATTTTATACAGCTCTATAAAATGCCTGGCTCCTTTATTTTCATTGCCGTTGATCAACTGATTGCTTATCGAATAGAATGCCAGGGACAGATAGGCCAGGAGCCGCTGGTACATCGCTTTTTCGGTGCTCCCCGACGCGGCCTGCGTTTTCAGACCGGCAATGGTCCTTGTCCAGTAATTCATATCGCCCTGCTGAAAGTGCTGCGTGTACTCCGCCCTGATATTTTCTTCTTTTGCCAGTAAGCTTTCCCGCGCCTGTCGCTCTTTTAAAAATTGTGCGTTGCCGGCAAGCGATGCGGCCTTTGCTTTAAACCAGGCCACGTCAGGGGTCAACCCATCGAGGAAGGCCGATGAAAGGCGGCATTCCTCTTCGGCCTTTATCAACTGGCTGGTTCTTGCGAAGACCTCTACCCTACTCTTGCTTTTTACCATATATCCGCTGATAAAAGTCCTGTCTTTTGGAATAAGCCCATCGCGCATCGCATCGAACTGCCAACCGGCAAAAGCTTTTCCCATTGTATTTGCGGGCGCCCACTCGTGCTTGCCGTCAAAAAGGATAATCCGATGCCGCGTACGGGTTTTATCCAGGCCTTTGGTAATAGCTACCAGCTCGGTCAGGTTCATGTCGCCTTCCCCTGCTATGGCGGTAAAGCTAAAGCTGAAATCGCCGGCCGAAACACCGTCGGGCAGTCCTGCTCCATTGGCAATGACTCCTTTCACGCCGGGATGCTGTATAGCCATATAGCTGGCCACTTTGGCTCCGCCCGAAAACCCACAGGTATAGATCCGGCTGTGATCGATGTTCAGGCGGCCCTGCACATCACTGGAAAGATTGCGCCAGATGTTTTCGGTGACAGCCCAGTCATTTCCATTTTTTGAGTTGTTGCTGCCTATCAGGATAAAGCCGTAGGTCTCCGCCAGCATCCTGTATTTTCGTAAAGGAAGGGCTCCATCGGCATGGGGATCAAAAAAATAAATTACGGGTAAAGCCTCTTTGTTGCCTTTGGCTGGAATATACAGGGCATAGGATTGGGAAGGGTCGGATTGGCAAACCACCGTGTCGGTGATCTTACCCGCTGCGAATGAACCGGAGGCTGAATAAAGGACGGCGGGGCTATAAAAGCTCAATATCAGGCTGATAAGCAAGTTCATGGAGAAGCGGTCTAGGTGAATGAATATGTTCACCTTTTCTCAAGGCAGAAACTATGCTCAAGTAATAACTGAAAATCATCCGGATTGTTGATAATGACATTATGTTCCCGCAGGCTGTGTACAAACAAGATCCGATTGTTCTTTATGATCTCCGGGGTTGTATTTTTTTCCTCGACCAATTGGTAATCCAGATGCCGGCTTTTTAGCCGAATCATCATGGTATCGCTCATTTCATCCGTCCCACCACCGTGGTTCGTGAACCAGTGTATAAAATGGTGCTCCTTGCTCTGACCGATCCAATCCGTGAACACATCGACCCTGCTGTACAGGGCATCGAACAGAAATACTTCATCCACAGGCGTTTGACCGTTTTTAAGTATATCGGCGATGACCTGGAATGCGCCGCTATGGCCTGCAAGGACAATATGTCCGGGCACTGAATTTCCGGGCACCTTATTCTTCTTCTTCAGTTCATCCATAACATCCTGGACCAGGTCTTTGAAAATACCTTTTTGTTGCAATTTCCCTCCATAACTGTCGGCTGAATTTTTCGCCGCCTCAGGCAAAACAAGAATGGCATTGCGTCGGGAAGCAATAAACTGTCTGGCAAGTGCATAGAATCCGATGGCGGTATCGATATTATTATGCCAACCGTGGAACCAGAATACAAGATCGATCTTCTCATTCGCCTTCAACTGCTTAGGAATGCAGAGTAATACGGAACTATCGTCATAATGCCCGGCTTTCGTATAAAGAATGCTGTCATGAACATGGCCGTTTACCCTGCCTGTGTCCGGAAAAGACGTGTGGGAAGAGGTGAAATGCAGGAATTGATATTCCGCATTCTCTTGTGCCCGTACTGAAGATCCTATTACCAGCAGCATGCCGGCCTTTATCAACCATTTATAATTCATAATCAATCATTGTCAACATTAAGAGAGAATAAGCATCTACGGAAATAAGGTAACGAATAGATAAATGCCGAAAAAAAGCAGCAGGATAACCCCTTGCAGGATATTGGTCCGGCCCGTCCGCAGGGACAGCGATACGATAAAGTAAGACAGCAGTAACAGCACCATGGCTTTGGGATCCATGCCCAATTCCAGCTTCCATCCGTAGATCATGGCCGCAAAGGCCACGACAGGAATGGTGAGCCCCATGCTGGCGAGGGCAGAGCCTAACGCGAGATTCAGGCTGGTCTGCAGGCGATTTTTCCGGGCGGCCTTTACCGCTGAAATCCCTTCCGGCATCAGGACCACCGCCGAGATCATTATTCCCACCAGTGATTTTGGGGCTCCTTTCTCTTCAATCCAGTGCTCGATACCGGGCGCCAGCGATTCTGCCAGCACTACAACGACCACCAGTGAAACCAACAGCATCAGCAAACTGGTAAGTGCCGTCCGTCCGGAAGGAGGTTCAGCGTGTTCCAATGTACCGGCTGGATCGTCCGCCGAAGGGCTGGTTGGTACAGGAGGCAGAAAATAATCGCGGTGCTTGATGGTCTGGACAAATACAAAAGTCCCGTAAATGATCAGCGTAACGATGGCTACAAAACCCAGCTGCCTGGAGGTGTATTGGGGGCCGGGGATGCTGGTCGTATAATTGGGCAGGATCATCGTTATCCCGGCTATGGCGATGATGGCAGCCATAGCCGCATTGACCCCCTGTAATTCAAAGGTTTGCTCTCTATGCTTGAAAGAGCCAAAAAGCAGGCTGAGTCCGATGATGGCGGTCAGAATGATCATGATGGCCGCAAGAACGGTATCCCTTGCCAGCGTTTCGACATCATGTCCGGAGAGCATAAGAGAAATGATCAGCGAGGCTTCGATAACGGTGACCGCGATGGCCAGTACCAGCGTGCCAAAGGGCTCACCCACGCGGTGCGCCACCACTTCCGCATGATAAACGGCAGCCAGGATGGCGCCGACAAGGGCGATGCCCAGCAGTATGCTGTAGTAATTGCTGGAGCTTATGCCTTTGGCCGCAAACAGTACCCAGGCCAGGGCAGGACAGGCTAAGGTCCAGACAGGAAAAGAATGTTTGAATGTCATAGACTGAATTCTATCAGCAAATAACGGTCTTCTTTTCGCAAAATCAATAGATTTGCCGGCCATAATTTTTAGCTACTTTTGGTCCTGCGGTTAACCATTATAAATGGTCCCGGAAGATCACTATGCCGGGCCCGGTAAATCTCAAAAATATCATGAAACATTTACTATTTTTATTGTTGTTGCTGTATGCTGAAGTCTCAATAGCGCAGGACAGCACATGGATCAAAGGCCATTATTACAAGATCGAACGCTATATCACGATGCGCGACGGCATCCAGCTCTTCACGTCGATGTACATTCCCAAGGATAGTACCGAAAAACATCCTATCCTGTTGACGAGGACACCGTATTCGTGCGCACCCTATGGAGAGAATAACTGGCGCACCTGGTGGAACAGGTTTCAGCGTGAATATTTTAAAGGGGGCTATATTATCGTCACGCAGGATATCCGTGGCAGGTATATGAGCGAAGGGGATTTCTACATCATTCCGCCCTATATAAAGAATAAAAAAACGAAGTCCGATATCGACGAAGCCAGCGATGCTTATGACGCGATCGACTGGCTGGTAAAAAACGTCCCGGGTAATAACGGAAAAGTCGGCGTCGTTGGCATTTCCTATCCAGGCTTCTGCTCAACGGAAGCAGCATTGAGCGGTCATCCGGCTTTACTGGCCGTAAGCGCTCAGGCGCCGACGACGGATGCATTCATGGGTGATGATGTGCATCATAACGGCGCTTTTTTTCTGGAAGATACTTATGGCTTTCTGGTAGAATTTGGAATTGGCAAGCCACGGCCGGCGCCCACGACGGAAAATGCGGTTGGTATTCCTCCGTTCACCGCCGATGCTTATGATTTTTATTTGCGGATGGGAGCGCTCAGTAACATGACAAAGATCGTCGAAAAAAATAATATCCGGATATGGGGCGAGATCATGCAGCACCCCGACTATGACGCATGGTGGAAGGCGCGCAATACCCGGGTTGGGTTATACGGTGTAAAACCCGCTATGATGGAGGTAGGAGGGTTATTTGATGCGGAAGATTGTTTCGGTGCGTGGAACGTGTATAAGGCAATAGAAAAACAAAGCCCTGCTACCCACAATAAATTGGTCATTGGCCCATGGTTCCACGGGCAGTGGGCCAGCCCTGACGGCACACATTTAGGGAATGTCCGGTTTGGGTCAAATACTTCAGTATGGTTCCAGCAGAAAAGGGAAATACCTTTTTTCAACTATTATCTTAAGGGAGAAGGCAATCTAGACAGCATGGCAAAGGCAACCGTATTTTTTACAGGGGAAAATGAATGGCATGCGTTCAGCGTATGGCCTCCTGAAAATACCCGGCTGACCAACCTTTACCTTCAGGAAAAGGATCAGCTTGGATTTGCGATGCCGGTGACGATGAACAATCCCGATGAATACGTGAGCGATCCGTCCAAACCGGTTCCCTATACGGAGGGGATCCATGACGACCGGACAAGGGAATACATGACCGATGATCAGCGTTTTACCGCCAACAGGACAGATGTGCTCGTCTACAAGACCGATACCCTGAAAGATGATCTGACGATTGCAGGACCCATTACAGCAGACCTTAAGGTAAGCGTCTCGACGACCGATGCGGATTTTGTCGTCAAACTGATCGATATATTCCCGGACAATTTTGAATATAAACAAGACGCAGGTAGGCAGCAGCCCGGCTATGTCATGAACGGTTACCAGATGCTGGTGCGTGGGGACGTCATGCGTGGGCGTTACCGGAACAGCTTTGAAAAGCCCGAAGCATTTGTGCCTGGTAAAACTTCCGAAGTAAAATTCAGTATGAACGATGTCGCTCACACCTTCAAAAAAGGACACCGCATCATGGTGCAAATTCAAAGCAGCTGGTTCCCGCTGGTCGACCGCAACCCGCAAAAATTTGTGAACATTTATACCTGTACTGATCAGGATTTTCAGAAAGCAGCCATAAGGATATATCATGATGCGGCCAATGCCTCCTTTCTGGTGTTTCCTGTGCTGCGCTGATCCGACAGAAGCGAACCCATGATGGCCCACAGCCTACCGCTCAGAAGATAATGGATTGGAAAACAATCAATTATCGTCCATATTGAATTGATTATAAAGCAATTGCAATAATTTTAGTATTTTTGGGAATCTAATTCCCAATTATACATGATCACTCGTGACGCTGAAAATGTTTTAAGGAAATTGGCAACCCAATTTAAGGCCATTGCGCTGACGGGGCCCAGGCAAAGCGGCAAATCAACGCTCGCAAAAACGGCATTTCCCGAAAAAAAATATATATCCCTCGAAAATCCCGATATCCGTGAGTCCGCCCTGAATGATACAAGGGGCTTTCTCCATAACTTTCCAAATGGAGCAATTATCGACGAAGCGCAAAGGGTACCGGAATTATTCAGTTATCTACAACAAGTATTAGATGAAAGCGATGCAAAAGGCCTGTTCATTCTAACAGGGTCCAATAACTTTCTAATGCTTGAAAACATATCGCAAAGTTTGGCAGGTCGGATTGGTTACCTCGAACTACTGCCTTTTTCTTATAGTGAAATTCAGAAAATTCCAGGCCAGGAACTGAATCTCAATCAAATGATATTTTCTGGGGGATACCCAAGTATTACCTTTGACGGTATTGCTCCTGAGTTCTGGTTCCCTTCCTATATCAGAACATATATTGAACGCGATGTAAGGCAGATTAAGAATATCACTAATCTAAATCTCTTTCAAAAATTATTATATTTATGTGCAGGCCGAACAGGTCAACAATTAAACTTGAATAATCTCGCTATTGAATGTGGAGTAGATCACAAAACTATAGGCGCCTGGATAGGAATACTTCAAGCTAGCTATGTAATCCATCTATTACCTCCATTCTATAATAATTTTTCAAAGCGCATCATAAAATCGCCAAAGTTATATTTCTATGATACCGGCCTTGCTTGCGCTCTCCTCGGAATAAATTCTCCAGCGCAATTAAACATCCATTCGAGTAGGGGAGCCTTATTTGAAAATTATATCATTAATGAGTTTATTAAAACAAGGTTCAATAAAGGCCGCCGAAGTAATTTGTTCTACTGGCGTGATGTAAGTGGTCATGAAATTGATATAGTTGTAGACCACGGATCTTATGCGACTGGCATAGAATTAAAATCTGGGATGACTGTTGTCCCAGATTTTTTTAAAGGATTAACATTCTGGCAATCACTTACTAAATATGAAAAATGCTATGTGATCTATGGTGGAGAAGATAATCAGATAAGAAGTAATGGAATAGAGGTAATTCCATGGAACAAGAAAGATATTTTCGACAATATTGTATGATCCTGTTATTGCATGGATAAAATATAACCCCTCAAAACATCGCTATAAATCTCCTCAGTTCTTCTTCCCGTTCCCTTAACCAAAAAAGTATCATGTCTACTTTTTGAGGAACATGCTTTAATTCAATCAGCCTGATATTCATATTTATACCCTGTACGGAAGAGATGGGCTCGATCGAAATGCCAAGGCCGGCTTCTACGAGGCGTTGAACCCCTATGGAATGGGCAGATTCATGCGCAACCTTTGGTTTAAAGCCATACGCCTGACAGATCTGGAGAATGGTTTCGACGTACCCGATACCCGTGGAAACCTGTGGTAAAATAAATGTTTCATTTTTCAGGACCGATAGATCGGTGAGCTTCCTTTTTGATAAAGGATGGTTTTCCGGTAAGAGCAATGCAAAATTTTCTCTATATAAGATCTTTGAGTTGGCTTCCGGAGGCACCAGAATATTGGGGGCAATACCCAGATCCGTATTCCTTGCCAACAACATCTCGATCTGCTGAAAGTTTGACGTCTCCTGTACGGTGGTCTTTAGGTTTGGCCATTTATGTTTAACCTTGACAAGAAAGGAAGGCACGACGGTGTTCATAGCAGAGCTTGAATGCGTAACCTTTATTTCACCGGCCTCACCGCTGTGCAGTTGTGCGGTCCGGAGGATTATTTTATCCAGATCCTGTAAGATCCTGCCCGCTTCTTTTTGAAAAAAGTTCCCTGCTTCTGTTAAGGTAACTGTCCGGTGGCTCCGGTCAAACAGCAAAGCGCCCACTTCATTTTCCAGCAATTGTATTTGTCTGCTCAAAGCAGGCTGAACGATATTGATCTGTTCAGCCGCTTTTCTGAAATTCAGCGTTTCGCATAAAAGCAGGAAATTTTGAATCTGACGAATATCCATAACAATCAAAATAAGTGATCAATCGATTAAAATTAAGTATTTTATTGTATTAGTCAAACAAACTTGCTTTGCGTTGAATTAACAGCGCGCCCGGCTGACCCAAAAGGGCGTTCGGCTGACCCAACAGCGCGTTGCACTGAAACACCGAACATTGAGCGGAACCGAAGCGCGTTGCGCTGAACCAAAAGAATGTATAAAAACTACTATATGGTGAAGTCGAAGGACGAAAAACAAAAACTGATGCTTGCCGAACAGAAGGCAAAAGAACTGTTTAAAGCCGTTGAGGACTGGGGATTGATCGTTCCCGGGAAGTCGGAACGGGAGCTGAGTGAGGAAATCGTCAGCCTTGCCAATGGCCATTTTGGAATAGCCAAGTACTGGCATAAAAAAATTGTAAGGGCCGGCGCCAATACGCTGCACCCCTACAATGGCAATCCGCCCGATCTGATGATTCAAAAAGACGATATCCTCTTCTTAGACTTCGGCCCTGTATTCGAAGGCTGGGAGGCTGATCTCGGAAGGACCTATGTTATTGGCAATGACCCTTTAAAGCTGAAGTTGAAAAACGATGCCGAAGCTGCCTGGCAGGAAGCCAAAGCCTGGTATGCCGAACAAAGCAGCCTTACCGGCTCAGCCTGTTTCCACTACGTTTCCGGATTGGCGAAGCGATATGGCTGGGAATTCGGAGGAGAGATAGCCGGTCATATCGTGGGTCATTTTCCCCACGAGCAGTTGGGCGATGGCAATCTGGGACTGGATATACATCCCGACAATCATGACGATATCCTACAGCCGGACAAAGAGGGCAACCCCCGGCACTGGATCCTCGAAATACAATTTGTGGACAGGGTAAACAAGATCGGCGCCTTTTTCGAGCAGCTGGTGGATTAACGATTTTTCTCCGTGCACTTCCAGCTGCTGGATTAATGACTTTTCTCAGTGCACTTCCAGCTGGTCTCTTGCAGGAAGTTTTGGAAAGACATTATGCGGTTCGGTCTGATACCAGTAAACAACGGAGGCGATATCATCCTGCAAGGGTAAATATCTTCCATCATGCCGCCAACCCAGGGCCTGTATCGTCACCTTTAAATCTTTCTCAAACCGGATAGGGTCCTGTATATGCCACCGGTATAATCCAAACCGTTGCATGACCTCATAATGTCCGTCACCACGGATCACCTGGTGCAGACCGCTATAAGGACTACAGAATTCCGTGTAGTTCTTGCTTTCCACGCCTGCTTCGTTTTTCACCTTCGTATCAAAATCATAAGAACCACAGAAATAATCCTCGGTCCCTGTCCCATTAATGGTCGGGAACTGCCCATCGCCATCCATGAAAAATTTTATTTCCCCTTCACCCCACCAGCCATTACTGTGCACGCCATAAGCTATATAGGTTCCGACATAATGCCCTTTGCCTTTAATGCTGTCGACCAGCACATAATCTTGCTTGTAGGGTAATGGGTTCGTTCGTCTGAACTGCGCGTGAAAATAAGCCGCGTCCCCGGGAACCTTTGTAAGAACATAATCGACCTGGTAGTACAAACGCATTTCACTATCATCCAGGTTTTCCATGGTTATCCTGCATTTCTTTCTGAATGGCATGGGCCAGTAACAATTAAAAGCGCTGCCCGGGTTTACCACAACGGCCAGGGACTGCAAAGGCGAATACTTACCCCAACCCATACAAAAGAAATCACCAACGGGGGCCTCCACAGAAGGCGTGGTCTCATCATCCCAGTAGAAACGTATAATGGAATAACGCCAGTTGCCTGTCGGCGTCATCCAGATATGTTGTATGGCCCCGGGCCCTTCAATCTCGGCAAGGGTAAAGGTGGTTTTTGCTTTTATGCTGACGCGTGGGCTTACCTTCCAGCCCGGTCCCAGATCCCTTGACGCATTCGACCCGCTGCCAGTCGTCGCCATGCCTCCTTTGCCTTTTTCACCCGTGAAATTCTCCGGGCTGATCGAACGGGTCTTAGCATCCGACAAACGGTAAAGGTTACCCATATTCACATCGATGCCATTAAAGTTTTGCTGCCCGCAAACCCAAAAGGAGAGTAAAAAAAAAGCAGAAAAAATAAGGGATCTTTTCATGGTGATGCTGCGTTTAAAGAAGGAACAAAATTTTTTATCTTCCAATAATAGTGAGTATTATTGCCTTATTGGAGCAAGCTAATTAAAAAGCCCCCTTCTCCCGATCAATTATCAAAATAAAACAGCGAGAACGTTACCGTTCATTTATACCGGTTGAAAGCGCCCGATACCTAAATTACAAATCCAAAGGGTCATTTAATGAAAAAAAAAGCTGTAGTTGTATCGGCAGGATCATTAAGCAAACGTGATACGAACATCTCAGTGGGCATCATCGCCGTATTGTTTTTTACCTTCGGGTTTGTTTCCTGGATAAATTCCATTTTAATCCCTTACTTCAAGATCGCTTGCGAACTAACGCATTTTCAATCCTATCTCGTTATTTTTGCATTTTACATTTCCTATTTCGTCATGTCCGTGCCGGCCGCTTATTTATTAAAATCAGTTGGCTTTAAAAAAGGAATGATGATCGGGTTCTGGACCATGGCGACAGGGGCGTTTATTTTCGTACCTGCGGCAATGACGCGGACCTATCCTGTATTTTTGCTCGGTCTGTTCTCCCTGGGAATGGGCCTTGCCATATTGCAAACAGCCGCCAATCCTTATATCACCATTTTAGGTCCAAAAGAAAGTGCCGCACAACGTATAAGCATTATGGGCATCTGCAACAAGGGGGCTGGTATTCTAGCTCCTTTATTATTTGCTGCAGCCATATTACGGACAACGGACAAGGAGCTGTTTTCCCGCTTACCCACGATGGAGGCGGCGGCAAAGGATCTGGCCCTGGATGAATTGATCCAAAGGGTCATTGTTCCATATATATGCCTGGCTGTCGTGCTGTTCGCATTGGGCCTGATCGTACGATATTCCCCTTTACCCGAAATAGATACCGAACAGGAAAGCGCTACGGTGGCGGAGGCCAATTCGGGGAAGACGCGCATCTTTCAGTTCCCTCATCTGATATTAGGCGCATTCGCCATCTTTTTACACGTCGGCACACAGGTAATTGCCATCGATACCATCATCGGTTATGCCGGGTCGATGCATATACAACTTTTGGAAGCAAAGGCATTTCCTTCCTATACATTGTTTGTCACCATTTGTGGGTATATGCTTGGAATTATTACCATCCCCCGTTTTATCAGCCAGGTCAATGCCTTGCGGATCTGTACGCTGCTGGGCATTATTTTTACCCTGATGATCGTTTTTGCACACGGACGGGTTACCTTATTCGGGCATACCACTGATATATCCATCTGGTTCGTAGTATTGCTCGGATTGCCCAATTCCCTCATCTGGGCCGGGATATGGCCATTAGCCCTCGACCGGCTCGGAAAATTTACGAAGCTTGGGGCATCCATCCTGATCATGGGCCTGTGTGGCAACGCCATCATACCGCTTTTTTACGGCTATTTTGCCGATGCCTACGATTTGAGGAGCGCTTATTGGGTTTTGTTTCCTTGTTATCTGTACCTTGTTTTTTATTCCATGTATGGTCATCGCATAAGGAGTTGGAAATTATCCTTCGCTAAACAGTGACGATAAAAGGAGCTATTATGGAACCACACCGGTTAAAAATTTATAATGGGCGGGTTATAACACCTTACCGGATCATTCCGAAGGGTACGGTCCTTGTTACAGACGGGACCATCACCGATGTAAAAGAGGGAGACATCGAAGTCGCCGCCGACACGGAAATAAATGCCGGGGGCAACTATATAGCACCCGGCTTTATCGATATACATATCCATGGCGGAGGCGGTCACGATTTTATGGATGGCAGCGAAACCGCCTTTTTAGAAATTGCCGGGACACATGCCCGCTACGGAACCACGGCTATGGTCCCCACGACACTTACCAGCGAAAAAGAAGATCTGCTCGATACCCTGGCGCTGTATGAACAGGCAAATAAAAAGAATACTAAAGGCGCACAGTTCCTCGGGATGCACCTCGAAGGGCCCTATTTTTCCATGAACCAGCGTGGGGCGCAAGACCCTCGGTATATAAGGAATCCCGATCCGGAAGAATATATGGACATCATTGCGCGTACAAATGCTATTTCCCGTTGGAGCGCCGCCCCGGAATTGCCTGGCGCTATCGCCTTTGCCCAATATCTCCGGTCAAAGAAAATATTGACGTCATTGGCACATACGGATGCCATTTACGAAGAGGTGCTCGTGGCATTTGAAAATGGCTATACCCTGGCGACGCATCTCTATTCCGGAATGTCGGGAGTTACCCGTAAAAATGCCTTCCGCTATGCAGGCGTTATAGAAAGCGCTTACATCATAGACGAAATGGATGTCGAGGTCATAGCCGATGGCATACACCTTCCCCCACCCTTGCTGAAGCTGGTCTATAAAATAAAAGGACCCGACAGGATAGCGCTGATCACCGATTCGATGCGTGGCGCCGGTATGCCCGAAGGCGAAAGTATATTGGGCAACCTTCATACGGGAATAAAAGTGATCATAGAGGATGGCGTAGCCAAATTGCCCGATCGCAGCTCATTCGCTGGCTCCGTAGCAACCGCCGACAGGCTGGTCCGCAATATGATCTGCATGGCAGGCGTTCCGCTGGCAGATGCCGTCCGGATGATGACGGCCACACCGGCACGCATTATGGGGATCGGGGACAGGAAAGGATCGCTTATTGCCGGGAAGGACGCGGATATCGTCATCTTCAACGAGGATATTATCATCCAGGCAACCATTGTAAATGGAAAGCTGATCTACAATCCGCCGGTTTAAGCCACGGGCAAATAGCCACCGGCAAAGTCATTTCTTTTCCAACACGATTACTTTGTATACGTCCAGGTCAGGGACCCTCAGCTCTGTAACGCCGTCCCTTTCAATAAGGGGAATGGCCGATCTCTCCTTTTCATCGGGTGAGACCGACCATGCCTTTTTTACAAGGCCGTTATATTCTAAAATGATGCCCGCTACATTCTTTTTATGATTATAATTAAAAAGGTGGATCACATCGATATCTCCACGATCATTGGTATCATGAGAAACGCCGACCCATTCCGGCGCAGTAACGACTAACGGCAATCTTTTCCCCGCAGTCCAGTACACGGCAGCAATAAGCTCGTTCGCATTTTTAGGCATCATCCATTCCGCTCCCGCATAGCCTGATCTGAGCTCGGTATCTTTTGCCCTTTCCAGCTCCCCCAGATAAACAACCCTGCCCTTCCCATAGCTAAAGGAAAAAGCCCCATCCGCCTTTCCTTTTTCACTCCCCTTATTTTTATCCGCTGCCGCCCCTTTCTCTTCCGAGATCATCTCCTCCAGCATATTCTCTTTTCTGCGTCTGTGCCAGCCATCATAGGCGCCGGTCTTATCCGTGACTACGAGCCCGCCTCCATTTTTTACATATTGCTTTATACCGGAAATTATTTCATTTGTCAGGCTCTCCTGGTCGGCAAGCACCAGCACATCGTATTTATTCAACCTCTCCACCTGTTGGTCAAAGATGATATCAAATGGGACCTGACGCTGCTGTAAGGCCTGCTCGGCCATATCCGCCGCTATCTGCGTCTCATACGTATTGTACGCCATGGAAGGATAACTTCTCAATACGGCTACTCTTTCCGCGCCATGCATCTTCGTGTACAGGTCCTTATTGCTCAGCCAAAAATCTAAATATTTTTTCCCCAGCTCTTTTGGCATACCCTCGCCCAGATACCCAATGCTTCTGTTCAATGCCAGGTCTTCCGCAAAATCCTGTGGTTCCCTGACATACGTGAGAATAAAATTATTCGTAGTCCGGCCCAGCTTAAAGCTGCGGAATTTCCCGATCGCTACCCCGTTCTCCCATCTCGGGTAGCTTTTGTCCTCAGCCCAGATGACATTCGTGTATTGCATGAGACTGGAATGGTTGATACCGGTTTCCCATGCTCTGTCATTTCCAATCAGTCCGCCGCAATTAACCTCGATAACGACCTCTTTATTCAGATTCCTCGCAAACCTGGCGCATTCTTTCAACCGTGTTTCCAGGGTCCAGCAGCGGAAGTCGATCCATTCCTGTATAACGGGATCGCCGATAACCGGCATTTTCGGCGGAGTGATCCATGAAGGAGGAAGGATATTGGACATATCGTCAAAAGAAAATCGTTCAATACGTTGGGATGCCGTGTATTTATCGGTAAGATATTTCCTGAAAGCGGCAATCGTCGCGGGGTTATGGTCGGCGCTCAGGATGGGTGACAGAACAAAATTATCAAAATGGATAAAATCCGTTTTTACTTTTTCTACAGCATACCGGATGATCTTCTCTTTTAAATAATTCATATACGCATCGTTGCTGAAGCAGGGAGTGTACCGGAAAGGCGCCCTGTCCCCATACGGTAAAAGTGGTTTTCCATAAACATCCATCTGGTACCATAAACCCGTTTTTGCTTCCGGGACCTCCGAAAAAAAAGTTTCATAACACAACGTGCTCCACTGTATATACGTTGCTACCTTCAGGCCGTATTTATGGGCTATCGCTGCGGCCTTAACGACCTTTTCCATATATTCCTTTTCCGCCTTGAATCCAAAGCCTTTGTAAAACCCAAGATGATACACCGTAGCGCCTGACTTTGCAAAAGACTTAATGAATTCTTCGGATAGCTGATTTTCATAGTCATCTTTTTGCCAATAGCTGAAATTATGTTCCGTCATCTCGCTATTGTTCCGCCTGACCATGAACGTCCAGGGTTCCCAGGTGGGGCCTCCTACGGCAAATCCATCTTTGATCCACTCAGGCGTATATCTTTCGATATTGGCTGGCTGAGATTGTGCGGATGCCCCGGTATTGAAGAGTATAAAAAATAGAAAAACCGGGAGAACAGGAATACCACAGGGCAATTTTTTGTGACTTATTTCTTTGGTCAACATGATTAATATAGATGATGGCTATATGCAAATAAACATAATTACAATAAATCGCATGGATAAAAAGGCGAGAACGTTACCGGCGGATGGTATTTTTGGGGTTCCGTATGCTGGATTCACGGACAATCAATGTTCCCGGCAATGTGACCTCTTCGGGGCGAAATTTTTTCTTGGTGATATGTTTTAAAAGAAGCTCGCAGCTCCTTCTCCCGATCTCGAATGCGGGCTCGGCAATGGTGGTCAACGTTGGGGAAATAATAGTGCTGACCGGATCGTTGGTAAAGCCAACCACTCCCATTTCCTTTCCAATGATGATCTGGTGGTTCTTGAGGGCGACCATGGCCCCGATCGCCTTCCGGTCATTAACCGCGAAAATAGCATCCGGCACTTCCTTACATTGCAGCAACCGGCAGACATCTTCCTCTCCGCATTGCTGAGAAAAGCCGGAGTGAATGATCCACTCCTCATGGATGGGCATATTATGCTTTTCGAGGGCCGCGAGGTACCCATTTAATCTCTTTTGTGTAAAAGACAGTCCCTTCGGACCCGCAATGTGCGCAATCTTCGTGTATCCGTTCCCGATAAGATGCTCCACAGCCTCGAAAGCCCCGTTATAGTCATCCTGCATGACCTTGGAAGTGTCGATCCCGCTGGCAACCCGGTCAAAGAAGATGACCGGCACGCCTTCATCGATCACATCCTGGAAATGCTCGCACGCGTCGGAATCCGACGAAATACATACCAGCAGCCCGTCCAGACCCGAAATGGCCAGGTTCTTGACAATGGAGATCTCCCTGTCGGCACAGTCATTGGTGACAAAAAATACAATGTTAAACCCTTTGCTGTACGCCATTTCCTGTATCCCCGTGATAACGGTTGAAAAATAATAGTTGGTGATACAGGGCAGGATCACTCCGATGTTGTGGGTACTCCCTTTCGCCAGACCGATGGCATTATAATTCGGCTTGTAATTAAGCTGTGCGGCCGCGCTCAGCACTTTGCTGCGGGTGTCATGGTTGACATCATAAGTATCTCTTAAAGCTCTGGAGACAGTTGAGACGGAAATGTTCAACTCTTTGGCAATGTCCTTTATAGTAATAAAATGAGACATCCTGAATGGGGGCTACTAAGCAGTTAACAATGGAATCGCAATCTTTATTATACTAAAGTATCGAAAAAAAATGGAAGTAAGAAATATCCACCATAATTATAACTTGATATAAATCAATATTTTACAAATATAGAGCGCTATTTTAAACTCACCGGCAAAAAATGCGATTACCGGTAACGTTCTCGCTTTTATTGTTTGGATAACCGGTTGCCGTTTTCTCTATAATGTCTACTTTGACTCCATAAGAACCACCGAGACAAAATTCAGTATATGAAAAAAATAAGCCGTGAAGTATCCCGCCGCAAATTTTTAGCAACGGCATTGACCAGCGTTGCCGCCCCTATGTTGCTTGGATCCTTTGCAAAGGCAGCGAAGCCTGAAACCCAAAAAAAGCTCAGGCATGCTGCCATCGGTATCGGAGGAATGGGCATGAACGATCTGGAAAATTTTATAAGCCATCCCCAGGTGGAAATCGTCGCCTTATGCGATGTCGATGAAAATCATTTAAAAAAAGCGGCCCAGATGGCTCCCGGTGCACGTACCTATATAGACTGGCGGGAAATGCTCAAGAAGGAAAAAGCCTCCATCGATTCGATAAACGTTGCGGTGCCGGACCATAGTCATTGTGTGATCGCCATAAAAGCCATCGAAGCCGGTAAGCATGTTTATTGTCAAAAGCCCATGTGCCACGATGTGGCCGAAGTACGTGCTTTGACCAATGCCGCGGTCAGGGCAGGAGTAATTACCCAGCTGGGAACACAGCATGCCTCCGGCATTGGTGACCGTACGGCAGTTCAATGGATTAAACAAGGGGCCATAGGGAAGATCAAACACGTATATCTATGTTCCAATCGTCCCGGCGCCATCGCAAAATACCGGTTGACAGGCCCCAGACCCGATGCCGGACAAGCGCCTCCCCCGAACCTGCACTGGGATAACTGGATCGGTACTGCTCCTATGCGTCCTTATATACCCGATATATATCATCCGGCCATCTGGAGGACCTGGCAGGACTTTGGAACAGGATGGTCGGGTGACATCGGTTGTCATATCTTCGATGCCGTATGGAAAGGGCTGGGATTAAAGGCCCCCGATTCGGTATTCGCCGAGGTCCAGCAATCATGGCAGGAATCAGCGGCCCGCCGCGCAGACACCTGGCCACAGGGTGATCATATTACCTGGACGTTCCCGGGTAACGAACTCACCGATTCATCTTCCCTGACGCTGGAATGGTTTGATGGCGAATTCTATCCCCCCCAGGAGATCCGTGCATTATATTCGCCCGATAACTATCCGGCCGAATCGGCCATGCTGATCGGCACCAAAGGCGCCCTCCTGATACCACATACCCAGATGCCCATACTTTTGCCACAGCCCTCATTCAAAGACTACCCATTGCCAACCCTGGAAAAACGCAATCACTATCACCACTTTGTGGACGCTTGCCTGGGAGGCCCCATGACCGAATCGCATTTTGCACAGTCCGGCCCCATGACAGAAGCTATTCTTCTGGGCACGGTGGCCATCAGGGTGCCGGGACAAATGCTGCACTGGGATGCCAAAAACATGAAGTTCCCGGGTCTTCCGGAGGCAGAGAAATACCTGCGGCGTAAATATCGCGAGGGTTGGTCCTGAACCCCTGTCCCCCAGCCCATGAACCCGATCCCCGCCCGTTATCAGGGGAGCGCGAAAGCAACATAAGAGTCGCCTTTTTTGGTATCATTTTTACCGCCACCGCCTGCGGCTATGACTACATATTGCTTTCCGGCTATTTCATACGTACAGGGTGTCGCATAGCCGCCTGCCGGTAACCTCGTCTCCCAAAGAATTTTCCCCGTACGTTTATCGAAAGCACGGAATTTCTCATCTTTGGACGCACCGACAAATATCAGCCCTCCGGCAGTAACGATGGTGCCTCCAAAGTTCTGTGTCCCCGTGGGTGGGATCCCGCGCTTCGTCAACGCCGCATATTCACCTAACGGCACTTTCCATAAAAGCTCTCCCGTATTAAGATCGATCGCATTCAATGTTCCCCATGGCGGCTTGACGGCAGGATAACCTTCCTGGTCAAGGAATTGTCCATATCCCGAGTGTGCATAGCTGTATTTTATATCCGCCGGATCCTGTGTTGCCTGACGGGTCTGTTTTACTTCCTTTTCTTTACCCGGGTCCATAAGATAGGCGCTGATGGCACTGATCTGCACATCCGTAAGATTGGAGAAGGCAGGCATCAGTCCCTTGCCCTTTCTGATCTGCTCCATGATCTGGAGCTGGTTCATTTTTTTGTCGATATTCACCAGGGAAGGAAAATTTGCCTGGCCCATTCTATCGATTCCATGACAGGTGGCGCAACTGACCTGAAAAAAGCTTTTCCCCGATCCTTTACCCGCGGTCAGGTCTACCTTTTTTAAGGAGCTGATGTTAGGGATCTCATTGGCATTTATATAGATAATGCCGGTCTCGATATCAAAAGAGCCGCCATTCCATTCAGCTCCTCCCCTGAATCCCGGAAACACGATGGACCCCTGATCGCTGGAAGGAGTAAAAATCCCTTCATTCCTGACATTTTTCAGACGATCTTTTATATAGGCGTTAGCCTCGGGGGAGATATCGCTGATATCCGCATCGGTATATTTCTGCCTTACAAATGGCGCGGGCTTCACCGGAAAAGGTTGCGTGGGCCAGCTCTGTTCCCCCTTTATATCGGATTGCGGCACTTTTTGCTCCTTTATTTCAAAGAGGGACTTGCCGGTCTCCCGGTCAAAGACAAAAATGTTTCCGGTTTTGGTCGCCTCCATCACCGCATCGATACGCCGCCCATTCTGATGTAAGGTGACAAGATTTGGCGGCATGGGCGGATCGTAATCCCACAGGTCATGGTGAATGATCTGATAATGCCATATTCTCTTCCCATCCTTTGCATTCAAGGCGATCACCGAATTGGCGAAAAGGTTCTGTCCTTTCCGGTCACCGCCATAAAAATCGGGAGAGCAGGAGCCGGTAGCAAAGAATACCATTCCGCGATCTTCATCAAGGCTAAGTCCGGACCAGGTATTTGCTCCCCCAATGTTTTTCCATGCATCCTTTTCCCAGCCATCGTAACCATATTCACCCGGCCTTGGTATCGTATGAAAAACCCAGGCTTCCTTACCTGAACGGACATTATATGCCCGGACATAACCCGGAGCGGCCCCTTCGCCTTCACTGACCCTGGATCCCATGATCAGCAGGTCGCCGAAAATGATGCCCGGAGAAGTAGCATCTACGGTGATCTCATCGGGCCGGCGATCAAGCCCCTCCCTCAAGTCAACAGTCCCACTCTGGCCAAAATTCGAAATAACCTGGCCGGATCGGGCATCTACGGCATATAATTTATAGCCGGCGCTAAAAAGTATTCTTTGGTCTGATCCGTCTTCCCAATAAGCGACCCCTCTGTTCACCCCATCGGCCTTTTCTCCTTTAAAGGGATCGAATGTCCATAACATTTCTCCTGAACCAGCCTTGAGGGCAATGAGCTTTAAGGCAGGCGAGGTAACATACATCACTCCGTTGACGATGATCGGATTACATTGAATAGAAATTCCCGAGTCCCGTGTATGATATTCCCACGCGATCCGAAGTTGTTGAACATTAGCGGCATTTATCTGATCCAATGCAGAATAAGCGTTGCTTTGAGCATTGCCTCTGTATAACTTCCAGGTCGATGATCCTTTATCCCTGGGGTGACACGATAGCAGATACCCACAAAAGAAAAATAAAATAAACAATTTAGCGCTCATAAAAATCAGTTTATGACATTTACCGGTCCCTCCAGGATCTCCAATTGCCAGAGAATATGCTCTGGCCTGATGGGATAGGTTCTGTTATTTCGTATTTGCTGATAAACCGCCTCGAAGATCTGGGCGTAATTGCCTTTTATAGACGGCCATTTTATCATTTTCCTTTGGCCATCAGCCTCCACAAGCGTAAGCTCTCCTTCACTCCCGGGCAATTCCATTCCATACTCCGCATCCAGCGGGGAAATGCCCTGGTCCAATTGCTTTTCTTGCGTATCGGTGCGATCTTTGATATAGGATCCATTTGTTCCATGGATCACAAACGCGGGAAGGGCCCTTGCCACTAAAAGACTGACGTGAATAAATACATTGAGATTGCCGCCGTAGATCAGATGAAAGAATGCATAATCGTCAACCTGTGATCCATTCCGGTTAGCCCCCACGCTTTTGTGGCACTGCAATGGTTTTCCAAAAAGACTTATTACCTGATCCAGCAAATGCGGCCCAAGATTATACGCCAGACCGCTTCCGGGGACTGGAAGCTCTTTAAACGCCTTTGCTTCGATCTGAGGCCTGTACCTGTCAAAGCGAAAATGGACTTCAATCAATTTTCCAAGCCGATGGCTTTCGATAACGTTCTTCACCGATTCAAAATCACTGTCATTCCTCCGGTTCTGAAAGGCCATCACATGCCTTTGCTGCTTCCCGGCCAAAACATATAACTCCTTCGCTTCGGGGAGAGAGGTTGCAAAAGGCTTTTCTATCAATACATGCTTGCCCGCCAGCAGGGCCTGTTCAGCATATTTATAATGGGTATCATTGGGTGTATTGACGATGATCAATTCCAACTCTTCGTCCTGTATCAGTTCCTCTGTGGTAGGATAACTTTTTACACCGGGATAAAACGCTTTCGCTTTCTTTTGAGAGCGCTCGGTAACGGCAGTAAAATTAAAACCCGGATGGGTATTTAAAAAAGGGGCATGAAAAATTCGTCCGGACATGCCAAAAGCCAATAAACCAGTCTTAATGGGTCGGTCAATCATGGTGAGACAGGGATTTATTTATTTGCATGATGCCCTCTTTTACAAAAGGATGTATATTTTTAATCGTGTTATCGATATAGCTCCGCTCATAGAATCTCAGGCCTGACGCGCCATGCCCCTGACCGGTGACAATATCGATATCGCCATCTCCATTAAAGTCAACGGCATCCGCGCCCGACATCATCTGGATGGTAGCAGGCTCGACTATTTTTATACCCGCTGCCGAAGATTTGAATTGTGGTTCTTCATTACGGCCTCCGGAGCCGGTATTTATATAGACCCGGGCATTCTTTTCAAATTCGCAGGCAATAAGATCCTTTTTCCCGTCTCCGTCCCAATCGACAAAGTCACCCAGATTGGGTCTGCTATAACTGATGATCTTACCGGTATCGGGACCCGCTCTTATCCATTTTGGAAAACCCAGGACAGGCTTTGCATCGGTACCGATATTCTTATAAAACAAAAATCCCATATCCTTTGAAGGATCGCTGTTCAGATGAGGCCAATCATAATATTCGCTGAATTCCTTATCTCCGATCATACCGAAGATAATATCTTTTTTACCATCATTATCCCAGTCACATACCACTACGCTGCCCCGGGCGGTGCCATCGATGGGCTTCCCATTGGCATACACGCGGGCGCCCGGACCAAGGACCGGATCCTTATCCGTTCCCTGGTTCAGGTAAAGGAACAGCCATCCCCTGCCATCCGCAACCAAAAGGTCTTTTCTACCATCATTATTCCAGTCGCAGATCTCCGGTCTTGCATACCCAGCCGCCCGTCCTTCGTTCCATTCGCCATACACCCTGACAGGTTTTCCATTGGAGTATAATTTTTTACCCCCGGCAAAAACAGGGAATTTTTGGTTCGTGGTATTTTGAAAATACCAGATATAGCCGTCCGTATCACCGGCGATCAGATCTGGTTTGCCATCATTGTTCCAGTCAACTACCCGGACGCTGTTTTGCCTGACGGCATCCGCGATCTGGAATTGTTCGGTGTACGGAGCGCCCCCATAGGCATCCCTGGCCTCGAACTTCGGCGCTGTCGGTGTCCCGATATTTTTATATAGTTTCCCGTACATCCTCGGTTGCTCCCCCCATTGCGTCCTTTCCCAATACCTGCCTGCCACAAAATCCAATAAACCATCTCCGTCAAAATCGGCCACTTTTACCCCGGAACGAAGATCCATATATTCGTAAAAGGCGATGATCCGGCCTATGGCAAAAACGGGCGTTGTCCTGCTGCCTACATTCTCGAAAAAATAAATGGGGCCATCTTCCGTTCCTGAGAATAGATCGAGGTCTCCATCGCCGTCGATATCCGCAAAATCGGGGGTCGAGCTCCAGATGTGAATAGGCAGGCCATTCGCCTTGAGATAGGTTCCCTCGGCTAAGCGGATATCCGATATCTTTTTTGAAGGGCTGATGTTTTTGTAGAAAGTGATCAGCCCTTCGCCCCGGTTGGAGAACACATCCGTCTTGCCGTCGCCATCCAGGTCCGCAAACCGGATGGTGCTGCCCATGCTTTTACCAAGCTGGGTGGTAAGCTTTCCCCGGTAAGTAAAACACAATTGACCGCCTGGTACCGTAGTATTTTCGTATATGCTGACCTGGTTCGTATAATCTTCGGTCGGGCCCGTGGGCTGATAGATAAACATATCCTGATCCCCGTCACCGTCCCAGTCAAAAAAAGATACCGAATGCCAGCTTCGAAAAAGCCCGTCATGAGGGACAACGAACACCTGCCCCCCCGAACTAAGCTTGCCCCTGTCTATAAACCGGCCCTTGCCGACATTCTCATAGCAATGGATGTAGGGCTCGGTCCCTCCCTTAAAAAGGTCCAGGTCGCCATCACCGTCGATATCGGCAAAACAGTCATATCCACTGGCGTTGATCTCCCGCCTCTTATACCCCTCCGTAAAACGATCGCCATCCCCGATCAGACCAGGATACCGCTTCGGTTTCCCAAGCCCCGATTCCTTTGTATCGAAATACGCCATATAAGTATAGTTATCCCCTGGCAGCACAAAATTCAGGGTGACTTTATTCATTCCATAATACTCGTCTATTCTACATGGCAGCAGGAATTTCTCATAGCCCGACCTTGAGCTGTCGAATATTACGGGCTTTCCCGAGGCATGAAAAGCAATTACTTCCATGCTGTTCTTGTCGAAATTTCCGTGAATTTTTTTCTCCCGCAACCTTTGCGTGAAATCGATATCGACAGACACAGGAGTACTGGAAGCATGAACACCCGCCTGGTCTACGGCTAATACTACCCGGTAATGATCGGGCGAGACCCAGCTATCTTTTGTAGATGGAGGGCCATTTTGTGCGATGCCGTTTGCCGATGCGAGCAGCATACATAAAATCCAAAAACTATCTGGGATCCTGATTGGCCGGAAATGCTTGCTCATGGATTGATTCGTTCTGTATAAATGAATGACAACGGCGCCTGGATAACGCCATAGGTTACATTTTTGCTGGCTATATATTGCTTGGCATAAAACACCTGGCAGGAATTGTCAGCCAGGACCACAATATTGCCGAGTACCATTTTCCCATCTCTTTCCGGAGATATGGATGTCCATGGCCAATGGGGACCGGGAACGGAAGGATGCAGCAGTACTTCACCCGCCTTTTTCCATGAGATCCCATCAGGGCTTATTGCCCGTTCGAGCGCACGGTTTGATAAAGCGGCGCTCCGGCCCTGGTACCAAAGTTCATACTGGCCTTGCCGGTGGATGATCACGGGATTTTCAGTACCGGATCTTTCCGGTTCGCCTTTACGATCTGAAAGAAGGACCAGGCCATTTTTTGTCCAGTTTGTTCCATCCGGAGAAGTAGCATAAAGTATGCGTCGGGTAGTCCCATCATATCCGGTGTACCACATCCGGTATATCCCATTTTCCTTGATAACATAGGCATCTTCCACACCATAAGCATCCGGCTCCCCCTTCCCGCCCGGCTGAAGGACCGATCCGGCTCCCGCTGATCCTTTGAATTTGGTCCAGTTCATCCCATCGGTACTAGTCGCATAACCAACCCGGAAATTGATCTTCTTCGACAGTCCTCCACCCAGCTGTTCGGTCTGTCCATTCCAGCCGGTGTACCAGCATTTGTATAAAGGACCGTCCCGGATCACACAGGCATCTATTGCAAAAACCGCATCGAATTGTTTCGCCTGCTCATCCGGGTTGATGACATCCCCTTCCCTATATTTCTTTGCAAATAAGACGGGTTCATAACTTTCCGGATAAGTCCAGTCGAGGACGTTGGTGGAAGTAACCAATCCCGTCACCCACTGGTCCCAAAGGCTTTCATTAACCTGTGTGCTCGACGAGCCGGCGTAATACATTTTGTAATCCCCTTTCGTTTTATCGTAAAGCACAAAGGGATAGCTTATATGTTGCGCCTGCCAGCCGGGGAAAAACCGGGGTGAAAGGATCCTGTAGCCCGTATCGGTTGGCATCTGGCCCATTGCCGGAGCAAGGGTCATGATGTAGATCAGCGGCAGTAAACAAAACCTTCCCAGATCCGGGGCACGATTTAACAGTTTCCTGAATTGTTCCCGCAACTTGAACTTCTGCACTTTCCCCGAGGCAGTCATCGGATATTCCTGGCAGAACAAAATATATTTTGGGATCTTATGCCTTGAGATCTTTCCCGTACAATACTCGCGGATCTCTTCAGCCGTTGCCTCTGTCCCCTCTTTCAGCCGGATCCAGGCCATTACTTCTTCTCCATACTTCTCATCCGGCACACCCACGATCTGCACATCCAGGATCTTTGGATGCTTATATAAGAATTCTTCTATTTCCCGCGGATAAATATTTTCCCCACTTCTGATGATCATATCTTTCAACCTGCCTGTAATACGGCAATATCCTCTTTCGTCCATTATGGCCAGATCGCCCGTATATAGCCAACCATCCTTATCGATTACCTGGGCAGTCGCTTCGGCATCCTTGTAATAACCTTTCATGACATGATAACCCCGGGTACATAATTCTCCCTGGACGCCCCTGGATACCTCTTTATTGGTTCCGGCTTTCACAATTTTCACTTCCACGTCTGATAAGGGTCGCCCCACTGTGGATACGCGTATTTCAATATCATCGTCGGTCTTTGTTTGGGTAATAACGGGAGAGGCCTCCGTAAGCCCGTAAGCGATCGTTATTTCCTTCGCGCCCATTTTCTCCACTACCGCCTTCATCACTTCTATCGGGCAGGGTGACCCCGCCATGATCCCTGTCCGCAGACTGGAAAGATCATACGAATGGAACCCGGGATCGGCTAATTCGGAAATAAACATGGTAGGAACGCCATGCAAGGCCGTGCACTTCTCCTGCTCGACCGCAGTCAACACCTGTTTTACATTGAATTCCTGTACCGGCACCATGGTCGCTCCTACCGTAACGCAGGCCAGGGTTCCCAATACACAGCCGAAACAATGAAAAAAAGGCACCGGGATACACATGCGGTCTTTATGTGTCAGCTTCATGCAATCAGCGATATTAGCCGCATTATTGATAACGTTGTAATGCGTCAACATCACACCTTTGGGAAAACCCGTCGTACCCGATGTATACTGCATGTTGATCACATCGTCATAATGTAACGCGCTCGTTCGTTTTTCCAACGCCTCTCCGGTGACACGGTCCCCGAAATCCAGGATATCCTTCCAAAGCAACATGCCGGGATATCGTTTTTCACCCATGACGATGACATTTTTTAATCTGGGCAATGCCTTGCAACAGATCGGTTCGCCAGGCTTAGCAGATTTTATTTCCGGCGCAATCTCATACAGCATGTCAATATAGGAAGCGCCCCGGTATTCCTCCATCAGGATAATAGTGGATGAATCCGACTGCCTTAATAAATATTCCAGCTCAAGTGTCCGGTAATTCGTATTGATCGTTACGAGGACCGCCCCGATTTTACCCGTCGCAAATTGGCAGCAAAGCCATTCAGGCCGGTTCGTAGACCAGACTGCAACTGGTTCACCCTTTTCAATCCCGAGGCTCATTAACCCCCTGGCCACCTCATTACAGGATTCATCGAATTTTTTATACGAAAGCCTCAGGCCTCTGTCCGGATAAACGACCGCGTCACTCTCCGGGTATTGACCGGCAATGGACTGCAGCAATCTTCCAATCGTTATTTTTTTTAATTCCGGCATAACCGCACCTTTTAAGATTTGCCAATGCTAAGCCAGCAACTGCCTGCTGATCACTATCCTTTGTATTTCAGAAGTACCCTCGCCTATCTCCATCAGTTTTGCATCCCTCAGATATCGTTCGACCGGATAATCTTTCATGTATCCACAGCCACCATGGATCTGTATGGCCTGGTTGCATGCCCTTACCGCCATTTCCGAAGCAAATAATTTAGCATACGCCGCCTCTTTTCGGAATGGCTGATTATTATCCTTCAGCCAGGCCGCTTTATATACAATGTTCCTGGCAATCTCGATCTCCATCGCCATATCGGCCAGTTTAAACTGTATGGCCTGGAAACAGGACAGCGTCTTTCCAAATTGGATCCTTTCCTTCGAATATTTTAATGCGGCGTCCAGGGCAGCCTGGGCAATACCAACCGAAAGCGCTGCAATGGAGATCCGGCCTCCATCCAGGGTATACAGGAACTGGCCAAAACCCTTTGACGGATCACCCAGCAAATTTTTCCTGGGCACACGTACATCTTCCAGGATCAGCTCCGAAGTGTTCGATCCGTTCAACCCCATTTTTTTATAGTTGCTGAGGATCGTAAAACCAGGCGTATTCGTTGGAACGATGATGGCGGAAATGATATTTTTACCCTTCGGGTCCTTTCCCGTTACAGCGGTGATCGTAACAGTCCTCGCATACCCGGCATTCGTGATCCAGCACTTTGATCCATTGATCAGGTATTGGTCGCCATCGACAACGGCCCTTGTCTGGGTAGCGCCCGCATCAGAGCCCGCATTCGGCTCCGTCAGACCAAAAGCCCCTAATGATTCGCCTGAAGCTAAAGGCACCAGGAAGTCCTGTTTCTGTTCTTCCGTCCCAAAATAATAGATCGGACAGGCGCCAAGCGAAACTGCTGCGGCATAGCTCAGGCCGGTGCTCCCACATGCACGACCAATCTCCTCGACGGCGATCGCGTAAGAAATAGTATCTCCACCGGAGCCGCCATATTTTTTTGAAATAGGTATGCCCATCAAACCAAGCTGTCCCATTTTTCTAAAGGTCTCGATCGGGAAACGTCCGGTAAGGTCTATCTCCTGGGCGTATGGAGCAATTTCATTTTTTGCAAAATCCCGCACCATCTCCTTAATCATCTGCTGCTCCTGCGTTAGGCCAAAATTCATTTTTTAATGAAGGTACACGTAAACCAGACCGATAGTTAGTGATCGTACGAATAAAACAGCGAGAACGTTACCGGGAAAGGATGATCATGGCCAGCCCTGAAATATATAACAACAACATTACATTCAGCATGGGTCTCGTACCCGGCGGCGCCTTATCAAATTCCTTCCAAACGTAAATACCCCAAAGCGCTGCTACGACCGTTGCTCCTTGCCCCAGTCCATAGGAAATAGCCGGACCGGCTTTCCCTGACGCAAGGATGTTTAATGACATGCCCACGCTCCATATTATTCCACCGGAGACACCCACCAGATGGTCTTTTCGCTTTCCTTTAAAATAATCGCCGAAGGGAACTGGAGGACCCAGAAATGGACGCTTCATCTGTATAGAATTGAAAAGAAAACTGCTGATCACGACGCCAACGGCAAAAAACACGAGGGCCGTATAAGGGGTCAGTTTCCCTCCCTCCGGTATATCGAAATCCGCAACCATTGCACCGGCAACATATTTGTAGAACAACCCCATCAAACATCCGCTGATGACCGATAAGACCAATCCTCTTCCCGAAACTTTTCCCGAAAAATTTGACTGCAGTTTTTGATATGCCCGGGCATTCAGAATAATAGCCAGGGCAATTAAAGCAACTCCTCCAAATATCAGTACAGGGTTCCCCTGCGGGTTTGAATGGTAATTCACGATTACACCCAGCACCAGGGCAATACCGATCCCCACCGGAAAAGCAACGGACATTCCCGCGATGGCAATAGCGGCCACCAGCAATATGTTGGCTAAATTAAAGATGACCCCTCCTGCAAAAGAAGAGAGCAGGTTACCAGTATCGGCTTGCCTTATATCTTCAAGGAAAGGCCTGCCGCCTTTTCCATGGCTTCCCAATGTAAAAGCCAGGAGCAGGGTAGCCAGGAGTATCCCTAAGCCATAATCCCAATAAAAAAGCTCAAACCTCCAGGTCTTGCTGGTAAGTTTTGTCGTATTGGCCCACGAACCCCAGCAGAGCATGGTGATAACACAAAGCAAAATGGCCAGGCTGTAATTTTCTACAATGAACATAAGCTGTTTATAAAACGATATGATCAAATCGCCGTTTCCCGCCTGTAAGGAACAGATGCCTGCGCGCCCAGCCTTGTTACGGAGATGGAAGCCGCCGCCACGGCAAACTTTATGGCGCGCTCCCAATCTATCTCTTCCGTAATTGCGACCGCCAATGCCCCGCTGAACACATCGCCGGCCGCAGTCGTATCTATTGCCTGAACCACCGGAGCATCTACCTTTAGTCGCAAAATGTCATTCTGAAAGTATGCGCCCTGTCTGCCCAATGTGATAATGACATGCTGCACGCCTTTGCGCAAAAAAACACCTGCTGCCTGCGAAGCAGTCGTTTCATCTTCCACTTTTATACCGGTCAGTAGAAATGCTTCCGTTTCATTTGGGGTAATAAGGAACAGACCGTTCAGCAATTCATCATCCAGTGGCTGCGCCGGCGCCGGATTGATGATCACCCGCTGGTTATTCGCCTTCCCATGCTTTGCCACGGCTGCAATCGTTTCCATGGGTATCTCCAACTGCATTAAGATCACTTTTGCACCGGTAATATCTTTTACCTTTTCAATATCGGCCGGCAACAGGTTTGCATTGGCGCCGGGAGCAACCACAATGCAATTTTCACCTTCCTCGTTTACCATGATCAATGCCACGCCTGAAGGCGCCGTTTCATCCGTAAATATATAGTCGGTATTTATGCTCTCCTTCCTTAGATTCTCAATCGTTTGCTTCCCAAAAATATCATTGCCCACCTTTGCAACCAATACCACATCGCCCCCCATCCTTGCTGCGGCAACAGCCTGGTTAGCGCCTTTGCCGCCTGCATTCATAAAGAACGTCCCTCCTAATTTTGTTTCGCCGGGCATTGGGAGCTTATCCGTCCTGACGACCATGTCGGTATTGGCGCTGCCTATTATGATTATTTTATGCAAGCTCATCTGATCGTTTTATTTTCGCCTGATCTGCCCGGAGCGATCCATACCTGCTGTCTCGTTGACTGCTGACCTGCATCTGCAAAGGGTACAAGAATAAATAACCTCCGCTTCTTATCGGTATCCAGGGTAATGCTGTAGGCCTGTTTGCCAACCCATCCCTCAGCCAATACATTATTTGCAGTATGGATAGCGAATTTGCTGTCCTTATCAAAAGAAACGGGCAACAAGTCTTTACCCGGCGGATTAAAAACGGCATCCATCGCCAGCACCTGGGGCCCTCTCCTGAAAGCGATAAATCCGGGATAAGACAGCCCCCCATCCAATACCTGCAACGGCATATCAAACCGTACGATCACCCGGTCATTGGACTTCCATACCCTTTCTACCTTTACCGAATGACCGCCGGCAATATCCTGTTTTACGCCATTTACGGTAAGCGTGTAATGTGCTGACCATGCCGGTATCCTGAAGTTAATGGAAAATTTTTTACCAGATGAAGGATTGATCCTGTAGATCGCCTTCCCATCCGAGGGGAAGGTGGTCGTAGCTTTTATCTGCAATAACAGCCTCGAGCCATCGGCGGCGGTAATACTATCGCTTACTTCACCGGCCTCATACAGCAGAACGGAGAATTCATTGTCGATATTCCCCCACACCAGACCGGGAATGGAGGAAATCCCCATCGGTATGCTGGAGAGGCAACAGGAATTAAGCTGGTTGCAGCTATAAGGTTTGTCAGCTTGCAATGCAGTATAATAGCTCACACATCCGGTCCCGGGGTTCTCGGCGGCAAACAAATGATTGTAAACCGCTTTTTCTATCTCTTCCACGTATTTTATCTCGCCCGTTATCTTCAACAGTTGTTCATTGAACTGGATCCATGACATGGTAACACAGCCTTCCCCCATTTTATCCCTGGTCTCGGCGGACAGGATATGATCATCCTGAAAACGTTCGTGTTCGCTTGCCGTGCCGGTGATGTAGAGCCGGTTGTCCACAATATCCTGCCAGGCAATTTGCATAGCCTTTAAATAGCGTGTATCACCCGTGAGGGTATAATATTTCAAAATGCCTACAAAGCAGGACATCATTTCATAAGCCTTGCCATTCCCCACCTTTGTAACCTTACCATATTGCTCAAGCCCGCCTAATATTTTCGGGCCGGTCGCCGTTTCCCAGTTATGGAGGATATATCCCGCAAATGAAAGGTATTTCTGATCACCGGTGTAACGGTAAAGATCGATCATCGGCTCGAGTATACTCCCCGAAGCCATACCCACCTGTTTGCCGGACTTATTCAGATCCAGCTTTCCCGGTTCATCGCCAAAGGTCCGGCAGATAAGGTCCCCGGCTTTTATAGCCGCCTGTAGCGCGGGGCTGTACCCGGTAACGGAATAATAATTTATCAGCCCGACAATCGCATATTTATGCGCCCAGACATCCCATCCCGACCAATAGTCTTTAGCCAGGTAAGTTCCAAGATAACCATCCGGTAATTGTGTGGCGATATATCTTTTAAGCATATCCTCCATCAATTCTTTCAGTCTTTGATCATGCGTATACCGGTAGGTATTCGAGGCGGAGAATAAAAACTTGCCGATATGCTCACCTACCCATGTCTGCGGACCCGGCCGGCGCTCAAAGCCCGTCAGCAAAGTAGCAGAATCTATCCGCAATAATCTTTTTTCAAGATTGATCATGACATGGTCGTTCAACAGGCCGTTGAGCCGGGAAAGACCGGCAGGAACATATTTTTCCTGCACCTTATTGGGAACAACGGGTATTTTCTGCGCATACGCATTCACCGATAAAATAATGAACGCGGCGAGGTATAAAATGGATCGTATCATATATACGGGTTTATTTTTACCGTCGTTTTCCCCCCTTTTTTCAGATCGATCGTCCGGCCCTGGCAGGTAAAGCTCGTATCCTTCCAGGCCGTCAATACCGCTTGCCCCCGCCCATCTTTTATTTCGCCATTTACGGTTACTCCCAGCAGGGTTCGGATATTGCCAAAACGAACATTGCCTTTCCATGGAATGCAGGACCCCAGGTCCAGCCGGTCCCACCAGGTGGATACGGTAGTTTCCAATAATGCCTGCGCAAAAAGGCCGTGGGTAGTTATATAAAAAGCAAGACTATTCCCCGTGGATTCATAGAATTGGATCAGATCGGGGTCCATGTATCTGGCAGGCATGAGCATCCCCCAGTCCTTTAGCCAGGCTTCCGGATCATGCATCCTCGCACTGGCCAATATAAATTCCCCAAGCGTATGTCCCAGAAAGCGCGGTTCTTTGGCTCCTTCCGTAGTTTCATACCGCAATTCATGCGCCCGGCGATGCGGCTTGTCCAGCGATGGCCCCAGCGGCGTGTGAACGAGGGCGAACAACTGATCGGGATGCTTTTGCCGGCCAAAGTCTTTTATCGCCGGATCCAGGTGGTTATGATACATGCCATTCCCCGCAAGCAAGGCCGGATAACCAAAACCATCGCTAAGGATCGCCTTCATCCGGTTGTCGGTATCCAATCCATATTCAACAGCCTTCTGTAACGAATATTGGGCGCTGATCAGACCGGAAACATAATCGGGTTTGTCGGTATCCCCCGATTCATCCAGGCTGATGGATGGAATAATATGAAGATGCCATAGGCCATCGGCGCCTTTTTTAAGATGGCTCAGGTAGAATTTTGCCGCTTCGTGGATCAAAGGCTCCGCATAAGCCTTCGTCCATTCCCGGTCATTCACCATGACCGAAGTCTGATCGGCTATGCGAACCAGCAATGACGAATTGTAAATGGGATAATAGTATTTGTTGGGAGGTTGGGGATCGTGATAGCCATAGGCCTGCCCATAAGGAAATACATGGGGCAGAAATACTCCTTCCCCTTTAAAAAAACGCTGCGTATACTCTTTCAGACCATCCAGCCTGGAATGCCAGCATTCAACCCATTTACGCGCCGTTTCCGTCTGCCCCGTCATGAGAAGCAAAGGATGCCGGCATCCTGAATCGAAAGGAAAAGGGAAAGGCCAGCCATTGCCCGCTAATCCTGTTGGCGGCGAACATCCGAAACCATCATCGTTGTGAGAATAGAGCGTATAAGCCAGCGATCGTACCCATACCTTCTGCGCCCTCTCGTCAGGAAGATCGAGCCAGCCGGCCTTTTCCCAGGCCCGATGCCAGTATTGCCTGGTCTGGCGCAAGGATTCGCCGGCCGAAACAGTCAGCTCACTGTTTACCGCCATCAGAATGGTATTCAACCCTTGTCTTAGCCGCAGTTCCAATCCCTCTTTTCCCTGTATCATCTCGGCATCGCTGGAAACCTTCAGGCTTGAATGGGTATCGAGACATCGGATACTCGCCTCGTAATGGTTATCCTTCAATCTTTCTTCGATGACAGGGGTCATCCGCTGATCATAGATGAGCGGAACACTCCGGGGGGTAGACAGGAGGAGGACCGGGCTTTTCCCGGTGACCTCGATCTGAAAACCCGCTATGTCTTTCCGTACCGCATCGAACCAGCTGATGATCCTGATCGTATAATCACTGGTGCTGAACCGGGTGGTCAGGGTGCCATCATAAAAGGATTGATATTGGTCATAGGTTATAACCTTGTCCGGCTCCGTCGCCCAATACATCGTTCCAATGGGAAGAAGATAATCGGCATTGAACCTTCCCCGGACAAAATGCTTTATATGCGTGAACCTCGTAGCGCCATGCAGTGTATAAGGCGATTTTACATCGGGGGTTGAATGGAGTCCCCATGGACCAAAGCATGACCCGAAGCGGCCATTGCCCTGATACAATAATACCCAGGCGCTGGCAGGATCGGGAGGCTGGGCCCGATGGATATCGCCGCGGGAAATGATGCTCCGCAGATCGATAGAAGGATTTAAACGCCCTGGCCCGGGCAAAGCCAAAAGGCCCAGTCCAAAAGTGTTTCGTAAAAATTGGCGGCGTTTCATGTTCATTATATGATTGATCGTATATCCAGTTCCTTTTGCAAGCGCCCAAAGTCCGCGTAGAGCTTATCAATCTTCATTCTTACTTCCGGGCTGAATACACCCACTTGCCGGCGCGTATAGGTTGAAATACCCAGGCCACGTTTTTGCAGGAAATATTTTGCAATAATGGGGTAAACATCATGCACTACCTCCATATTATCCCTTAAGATCTGTTGTACGCGGGCCACCTCCGCCGTTAAGCCGGGATCATCATATTTTTCGCAAAGCCAGATGATCAGTTCCGGGAAAAAATTGCCCTGAATACAGGAAAGACCGGCCGATCCTGCCTTTAAAGATTCAACGGCATGCGCCATATAAGCGTCATACAGCCCAAATCCGGCATACCCTTTGACGGCCTCCAGCTTGGCCTTCACCTGTCCGATATCGAGGCTGGTATCTTTAAGATAAGTAACCCTGTTCGTTGCAACGAACTCCTTCAGTTGTTCCGCCGTTATGACCCTTTTATAAGGCACCGGACATTCATATAGCCCGAGTTTTATATTCCCTGTCAATTGCAGCAACTGAAATATACGGTCATTCAATATTTTATCCGACTCCGCCTCCCCGGCCATAATACCCGTAATAACGATTACCGCATCTACGCCGGTGGCATGCATTTTTTTTATAAACTCCGCCTGCCCGGCAACGGGCCCGCCAAAACTACCCGTGGCAACGACAGGAACCTTCCCATTTACGGCTTTTATCACATGCCCGACTACCTGCAGCCTCTCGGGCTCGCTGAGCTCGTACATTTCACTGGAAAGACAATTTGCAAACAATCCACTTACCCCCGATTCAAGATATAGCTCAATCAGTTTTGTCAACCCATCATAGTCCACTTCCCCGCTATCTTTAAACGGCGTAAGCATTACGGGGATGTATCCTTTTTTTATATTATCCATTCTTTAATTTTCTTTTAGCAGCGGTCAGGAGCACGCCAGTCAAAAAAAGAGTCAGGGTGCCGATCACGATAACCATATTGGTATGAAACGGGCTGCGCAGATAAGCATATTTTTCCGGAAAGGATTTGGAAAAGCTCATCCACACCACCACCAATACAGCAATGATCGTAGCGATAAACGCCTCGGTATTTTTTGTGCTGCGCGTGGTAATCCCCAATAAAAATAAGCCCAGGACACCGCCTGCAAATATCCCCGCCAATTCCCACCAGATATCCAGCAGGCTTTTTACCCCGATAAAGGCCATGCCCACGCCTAACCCCGCCAAACCTACGACCACAGTGCCTGCATGCAGTACAAAAAGGTTTTGCTTGTCCGTGATACGAGGTTTGAAATACCGTTTATATATATCGACGGAAAAGATAGTGGCGGATGCATTCATACTGGAGCTGATGGTGCTCATCGAGGCGGATAACAACGCGGAAATGATGATCCCCGATAAGCCGACCGGTATTTTATGCACCATGAAATGAGGCATCACCTTATCTCCATAATCCGCGGGGGTGAAATTCGCGGCCGCACGCGCGATGTCGGCCGCTGAGGCGGAGCCGGGTAATTGTTCTTTGGCAAGCTGTAGCCTTAAGGCCTGATCGAGCTCCGGATGCGCCAGATAATAGGCGTATAAGCAGGAGCCAATGATGAAAAACAGAAATGAAACAAAGACGTATAACCAGACGCTGAGCCAGAGCGCCCTGGAAGCCTCCTTTACGGAACCAGCCGTATGGTATCGCTGGACATAATTCTGGTCTATGCCATAATTGTTCAGGTTGATACAAAATCCATACAACAACACCACCCAGAATGTGGATGCGGAAAATCCTGGAGAAAAACTGCCCAGGCTGAATTTATGGTCCCGCTGACCTATCTCGATGATCCTGGCGACGCCACCCGGCATATCGTGTATGATAATATAAAGGATGATGAAAGCGCCGGTCGTTTTTATAAAGGCCTGCGCCACTTCTGTCCAGATGACCGCCTCCATGCCTCCCAGCACCGTATAAAAAATAATACAGACGCCGATGACGATCATAATGGCAGACACCCGGTATCCTGTCAGCGCATGCAGGGTCAATGCAATCCCAAAAAATATCGATCCCATGCGCGCCAGTTGAGTCAGCAGAAAACAGATAACGGCATAAGTCCTGGCCCATACCCCAAAACGATGCTCGAGATGCGTATAAGCCGATACGCCACCTGTATGGCGATAGAAAGGGATAAAATATTTTGTAGCGATAAGAGCGGCAAATGGCAAAGAAATGCTCAGCACGAAGAAATTCCAGTTACTTCCAAACGATTTTCCGGGCACGCCTATAAAGGTATTGCTGCTCAGAAAAGTGGCATACAAAGAAAGACCAATGGCCCAACCCGGCATTTTCCCCGATGCTTTGGTAAACTGGTCGGAACTCTTATTCTTCCTGGAGAAATAAATCCCAAGTCCTATCATTGCGCTTAAATAAACGACTACGATGCAAAGATCAGGAAGCCGGAGGCTATTCATACCATGACAGAGGTTTGTAAATAAATCATTTCTTATGGTTGAGCTCTTCCATCGTAAAGGGTTTTTCCCGGCCCGCATATTTCGCCCTTGCCGCAGAAATGATCCCGGGCTTGACCTCATCGGCCTTATTCCCCCAGGAGTTACGGATAAAACTCAATGTCTCCGCGATCTGCTCATCCGACAGGCTTTTATTGTTCCCGATCCCAGGCATATCCCCATTGATCTCGGGCGGGCTGTATACTTTACCATTCACTCTAACCGGTCCTGTCAATCCAAATAACACAATAGTAGACAGGGTATTCTTGTCACCCATTACCCATTCCGACCTGTTCAAAGGCGGCGCCAGGGACTGTATACCATTTCCATCTCTGCCATGACAGGTCTGGCAAATGGATTTAAAGACGGCCACTCCCAGCGGGAATTTCTTTGCAAGCAATCTGGCGTTCCGGGCATTCATGGAATTATGCATATCGACCAATACTCCTTCCAATTGTTTGCGGATCATAAGACTGGTATCGGCATCGACCAGGGCCAGTTTTTTAAGAAAAGAGGCTTCCTCGCCTTGCAAACCGCCGATCAGCGCGTCTGCGACATACTTGTTCTGCGGATAACTTTGTATCAGGGATAACAGCAGCCGGTCCGCGGCTGCCTTATCGAATTTTTTTATAGTTTGTACCTGGAAGGCAATCCACGGGGCTTGCAGCGTATCTCTTTGCTTCACCAATTCCGTTAAGGCAGCCAGGCATTTCTGGTAGGTCTGCCCTGTCATCACCGAAGACATTGCCGTGAGCGCCTGCATGCGCAAATGCCAGTCCGGTTGTTTTAACAGCAATAACACCTCATCGGCTTTCAACGCCCCAAGTCCCTCGAGTGTCCATAACGCATGTGCCCGGGCAACAGGCGTGCCTGTCCCCAACATCCTGCGCAGTACAGGGATCGTCTGAACATAGCGATTATCCACTATCAGTTGCTGCGCTTTATCCCTCATCCAGCCATTACCCTGTTCAAATAAGGCAACGAGTGCAAGCGGGTCCATGGTTCCGAGCGGGTTCCTGGCTATGTCTGCCCTGCCAGCGGCCTTGTGTAAAGGCGTCACCTTGTAGATGCGGCCGCAGGAAAGAGGCTGGGTAAGCGCCCTCTCCTTTATCTCATTTTTTAAATATTCGGTCAGGTAGGTCCTGTGCTGGATAATACCGCGATACATATCCACGATATACAACGCTCCGTCCGGGCCATTATACAGACTTACGGGTCTGAACCGTTCATCGGTGCTGGTCAGAAATTCCTTCCCGGAATAGGCTTGATTACCGGTCATGATATAGCCCTTCTCCTGCAGAATATTTCGTTTGATAAGGTTTGCGGCGGGCTCCGCTACAAAAGCATTTCCCTGAAACTCCTTTCCAAACAGGTCTCCCCTGTAAATTACCGGGCCGCAAGCCGCTGTAAAATTCACGAGCCGGAGATTGCTGTCCAATACACCCTGCATATACCCCCGGTTGACGCCGGTATTGGCCCTCGCGGGGTAAACCCTGTTGTCGGCTACGATCTTCTCATTAAATCCCGATACTTTAAGCTGGTCCTTATTCGTTGCGCCTAACGAAGGGGAGAAATAATCCCCCAGGATATTCGCAGAATTATTATTATAGAACAACCGCCCGAAATCATCCTGTGTTATTCCCCATTGCCCGCGGAAATGCGTGTTTTCAATCAGCCAGTGATCGCCCTTCTTTTTATATCGCTTCGTCGAGTTCGCGTTATAGATCCAGTTATCCAACGAACGCAGTAAACCATTCGCCTGGTGCTCCGCATTGCCCCCTTCATTATATTTATCATCCACTAATGTTCTCTTGCCCGCCCTGTCCCCGTTTCTTTCGACAAACCAAAGCCTTGGTGGCTCGACAACCAGTATACCGCCCTCTACAAGACATATAGCCCTTGGCAACACCAGCGAATCCAGGAATACGATCCGTCCGTCTGCTACCCCATCTTTGTTCTTATCTTCCAGTATCACGATCTTCCCTGTGGGCCGTTCTTCTCCCGTCCCGGCCGTATCGGGCATATACCCCTGCATTTCCACTACCCACATACGTCCCAGCTCGTCAAAGGTCATGGCGATCGGCGCACTGACCAGCGGTTCGGACGCCACCAACTGAACGGCAAACCCATCTTCAACCTGCATCTTTTTTAAAGACTCTTCAGCCGGAATAACCGGAGCTTGTGCAAACTGCTTCCGGATAGCCAATGAATCTTTCCCTCCCGATGAGCCCGGCCGGTCATCGGACCGGCAGCCAGACAGAAAACAAACTAAAAACAGTATTGAATAAATCCTCCTTTCCATCTTTATAATAGTTTAAACTTTTGCCCTTGCCTTGGTAAGCACTTCATCGATACTGACCGGGACGCCGCCCCTTCTTTTGCTTTCGTCGGCTGCTTCCATAAAAGCATAGATCTCTATTGTTTCTTCGGCGGTGACCGGGGCCACGCCCGAAGAGAAAAATTCTATGATCCTGACGAGCAGGGAATCATACCCATCGTAAGAACCTGTCTGCACGATCCCGTTATCTCCGAAAACTGTACCCCCGTAATCGGTTTTCCCTGAACGAAGGCCGCGGAATGTTCCGATGCGATGGTCCTCCCATATACCCATGACCAGATCGGTGTCATCCGAATGCGCGCGGACCACCGTTCTGCAACCGGCGCCCATGACCGTGAATAATAATTCAACCCCATGAACCCCATACCAGAACAGGTCGGGATGGTGACTTTCCAGTTTACAGGGACTATAGGTATCGGCCCCCAGCACCTTCCGCACGGTTTTGCCCTGGGCAATGTTCTGTGCTCCGGTAGTATACCGGAGAGAAGAGGAAGAAAATACAGGAACCTTGTACTTTTTTGAAGCTTCGAAAATGGCCAGGGCATCGGCTAAAGAAGCAGCTACCGGCTTATCGATAAAAAGTCTTTTCCCCGCCTTCAATACCGGTAAAGCCTGTTCCAGATGCAGACGCCCATCATTTGTTTCGAGGAGGACCGCATCCACTTCAGCGAGCAATTCTTCAATGGAGCCTTTTATGGCTATATCCAATTTTTTTGCATCTTCGATATATCCCGGTATCCTGTCGGCGCTGCTCTTTATATCCTTACTTCCATAGGGATAAGCCGCTACCACTTTATAGCCGGCAAAGTCAAGATCTTTCGTTGGCCCATTCAGCGATTTTGCAAAAGCAATGCTGTGGGAGGTGTCTAATCCGATAATACCCACTCTCTTGCCATCAAGGCCGGCTTTATCCCCGGGTCCCGCATTGGTGCGGACGGGACTCGTTTTCCGGCTGGAGTACATGCCGGCGGAGGCTCCTGTTAACCCAAGTCCGAAAGTTGCGAGGGATGCGGAAGTGATGAACCGGCGTCGATTGAATGAGTAGGGCATAAAAATGATTTAAATAGCGACCTTCTTTTTCGAATTCTTTGTCATAAAATCAAATAATTTATTTTGCACAAGGGGCTTAGCCCATATTCCGATACTGAAAACATAGCCAAAACTGATGTACAAAAAGAACATCCCATATTTAAGACCGAACAGATCCCCGAGCCAGCCGATGATCAAAGGGACAACCGCTCCCCCCGCAATACCCGTGATCAGGATACCCGATAAAGAGCCATGATGCTCTTTTATCGAATTCAAGGCTAAAGACAGGATAACGGGCCACATCACGGAAGCAAAAAAACCGATCGCCGGAAGGGCAATTAAAGAAACTGTTTTATTGCCAAAGAGGGAAAGCGAAAGGCAGACGATTGCCGATGCCGTGAAGACCATAAGCACTCTCCGGCTGTCGAACAGCTTCACCAGGAGCAATCCTAAAAAAGTGCCTATCGTCATCAATCCCCAGAACCAGGACACTGCTTTTGCGCCCGTAGTCTGTGGATCATATCCATGCTGCACCGATAAGAATTTTGAGATCCAGTCGGCCACCCCCTGCTCCGACCCGACATAGAAAAAGATCCCGAGGAAAAACAAGATGACGGCAGGGTTTTTCAATAACCCGATATGTGTTGCATAGGCGCCGATCTTTTCCTCTTCTTTCAAACTGACTTTTGGAAAACGAAAGAATGAAATGACCATTACCATGATCAGAGAGATGACGGCGAACATCCAGTACAAGGTTATCCACGAAAGGTTTTCAGGCGCCAAAAAAGTTAAGATCCTTTTTAAAGAACTACGCTCGCCCTTACCGGATGAATTAACCGCGAGGTAAGAATAGACCAGCGGGCTCAAAAAGGACGCCAGGCCGAAAAACAACTGCCCCATTATCGAGTAAAAAGCCAGGTTCTCTTCTCCGCCGGCGACACGCAACAAGGGATTGATGACTACCTGTAACATCGCCATGCCGGTACCGATCAGAAATAAAGAAGTAAGCGCCATCAAATACCCTGGGAACAGGGCAAACGATAAAGAGCCCAGGAACGAAACCATAAAGGCAAGGAACATCACGGCCTTTTCTCCATAGTTGGCAAGCCATATTCCCGAAGGAATCGACATTAAGCCGTATGCAATAAAAAAAGAGAACGGAAGAAGCGCCGCCATCGTCAGGCTCAGGTGGAAATCTTCGATCATTTCGGGTATCAATGGCCCGATTATATTGCTCAAAAATGAAATAACAAAGAAGGTCAGCAGGATTAAGAAAACCAACCAATAGTTCTTTTTCATACGCTCGTTATGAATCAAATGGTTTATATATTTCCGTATACGTACCGATAATGTACTTCACCTGGGTCTGGAACAGATCGTCATGCGTGTTGTCGGTGAGAAAGAAGGCCTGCGCTTTATGAACTTCCTCAAGGGTAGGGAAATCGCATTCCCATATCAACGTATTCGATGCATCCCGGCCCGCAACGGAAAGATAGCGTCTCCCTTCCGGCGCGCCGGCATGCTGCTTTTCAAATTCCGCAAATTGCTTTTCAATTTCCAGGTACTCTTTTGCGTATTCCTGTTTGAAGGTCTGTACAAATCTTAATTTATAGCTCATAATGTAATGCTTATCGGATCGAAAAATATTTTATGGAACCCTTCGCCAAACCGGATGCTGTTTTTTAATGCATATTCGTGCAGGAGGACCGCATTTGCCCCAAGGTGGATCGTGTCGGCGGAAGTGACCGACAACGAGGCAAGCAGGACGCCGAGCTCGACTGCAGTTTGTAATGGGGTCTCGGCAAAATAACCATCCCCGACTCCTTTAACCAGGGGAAGCCCACAGGCTAATCCGGCAACAGTGCCAGCCAGGAAGGCGTCTCCGGCGCCGGCAGTGGACTTTACAGCGGCCCCCAGGGAATGGACAAATTCCAGGAGCCCATGCGCATAACAATAGCATCCATTGGCCCCGTCTGTAATTAAAATCAAGATCCCGGGATTGATTTCGCTGAGTACTTTTATACAAGCCTCAACGATCCTGCCGCTCCCGTTACCCTCCTCTCTTACTTTGGCGATGCTGCCCGCTTCATCCATATTTATGGACAAAATATCGACCATTTCAAAGCCATCCCGCCGGTCAAATTCATCTGCCTCGGAAGACAAAAGACAGGCAACATTCAGGCTCCCGCGTTTCCGCCCGTATTCAAGTAGTCTTATCCTTGCGGCCAGGGGCACTTCGGGCGCCGCTATTATGATCTCTCCTTCCCTCTTCAGATCGGATTCCCGGAAAAAAACATCGATATCTTCTGCCGTTACCTCATTGCTGGCGCTTGCCTGGGTGGTAATATTACCGCCGCTATGGTCAGGATATTGATAACAAACGCTGAACAGCGTACTGTGATCATTACAGATGCCGACATAGTCGGTATTCATACCGGCCGACCTCATTTTCTGGACCAGCTCTTTACCGATATCATCGTTCCCTACCTTACCTATCGGGAAGGTCTGGAAGGAACCGTTACCATCAGACCCTAGTAAAACAGAAATATAATGCAGGATAATATGTTGTTTACAAAAGTCTTTGTACGGAAGAAGCATTGCCGGCCTGCTCTCATTTCTTCCAAGCGTCTCATTCCCCTCCATTAAAAAGAAAATACCAGAGCCGATGCCTCCCGTACCGACCACATGATCGAATTTTAATCCTGGTTGCTTTATCGGTTTAAGGTTGATCATACATTTACTCCTTCAAATTCCCAATCCGGGTTTTGAGCAATGGGGTGTTCCGCGGTTTCACGGGTAGCCGTGATCGATACATCCGGATGTTTCTGAGCAAGCGTTACCGGATATTCAACGGTCTCTTCCGAAAAAAGGGCTACGCGCAAAGCAGTCTGTTTCCACGTCCCCGTGTCGCTGTAGAGGCGTATTTTTTTTGCCGAAAGACACTCCTTCAACCCGAGGGTTATGGACATGGGTGGAACGAACTGGTACGCGGCCCCAAATGACCTTTGCCCCAGGGCAATAATTGTATCCAGGTTGTTTTCCTGGACCCTTATTTCCGAATTTCTCAACTGTTCGGGGGTGATGCTGCTGTATGGATGTCTCCGTGCCTGATTGTAAGCAATATGCCCGTCCTGCCCCCAACCTCCGATAGTAAGGTCTATGGGCGCTTCTTTAATTTTTGTTTTAATAAGGTCCATCGCAGAAGGCTCCGGGAAATATCTTTGTTCCAGGGGCACCTGAAATTCCGGAAGGATCCCGCCATAAAAATGCCTTTCCATAAATGTCCTGAAATTATAAGGGTCATTTTTTGCCAGCAGCCTTCCCTCCAAGTTCAGGCATTCGTCCATATGGAAAACAGTCATATTACGCAGGCTGACCTTCTCCTCGTTCACCCTGCGGACAAAAGGCGCATACCAGCACTTTGGTCCGCAGGGGACTATTGCCCTGAATGAACGGCCGCTCCGGTTTGCCAACTGAATATCGCTTACAAATTCCCCGGCCATGATCTCTCCCATTTCAGCGGAATCCCTTACTATACGAAGGCGTATTTTCAGATCGGGGTGGTCTTCCAGGTCAGCCGCCGGTATCTTGCACCATTTATACAGATCTATAATGTTCACATCGCTCATACGAATTCTCTTAAATACCCGGCAACCATTTCTGCGCGTTTTTAAAATATATTTTGTCTACGACCTCCCTTGGCAGCTTTAATCCTTTGAATGCGCTGTCAACGCTCGATGATCGGAGCATGTCATCGGTCGTGAAAAATTTCCAGTGGGTCAGCCGCGTGTCATGGGCGGTTTTTCTCATCTCCGCCGTATCCGTTTTATCATCGACGATAATATCGGTTCCGTAAATAAGCCTGTCCTGGTATTTAATAACAAAATCCCGGGTCTTTTGCCAGTCGTTTATGGCATCCAGTTCAAAATGTGAAACGCGCTCAGCCATATCCACGGCCATATTGGGGAATTTATCAAACCGTTTAGCCAGCTCATCCAAACTCCATTCAAGGCTTCCTAAGTGCGCCCCGACAAAACGCAGGTCCCGGTGTTTCTCAAGCATATGGTCTCTTGCCATGATCTGGTCCTCGTAGGTCGTTATACCGGGATGCAGGTACATATGATATTGCGGGTTGGCCTTGTAGTAATGCTTGTAATCGTTCACGGTCATTTTATCCAATGGCTCCCAACAATTCTTTGGCTCTCCAAAATGACCGATCAGCGGGATATGCCGGCTGACCAAAAAGTTCAGTATAGTATCGAACCTCGGGTTGTCGATCATGACGAGCTTTCCCTCTTTATCCCGGAGGTTCATACCGACATTCTTCCAGATCTTTACCGCAATGGCGCCTTTTGCAAAACAATCCTTTAAATAAGCAATGGTCTTTTCTGCCCAGTCACTGTCATTCCAGTTTGCCACCGAAAAAGTAGCGGCATAAGCAATGCTGCTGTCTTTAAAATTCCTGAGGTGCTGAATGGCGATGGCCCTTTGCTCTTCGAAGGGCCTCACGGAAGGCGCATCCACATTTATATCGAGCAGCCGAAAACCGTCCTCCCTCGATTGCCTGATAAAGGATGCATCGCTGGTTAAGATATGAACATGCGCATCGATCTTCCTCGTAGTCTTATAATCATCGGCCGTATAGAACTCCGGCGCATTTTTAGTTGTTTCCGAGCAATGCTGAAAAACAAATAAAATAAAAAATAGGCCCGGTAATTTTAATTTTCTCATATTTAAAATTCTTTGATCCCTTCGACGGTTTTCTTATCCAATATCTTCGTATTCCCTCCTTTATTAAGCGCAAGGTCCACCGGGGCATTTGTCTGCCACCATCCGGATGTAAAATCGGGTACGTTGATGGAATTCGACCGGTTCTTTACCGACCACTCGCTTAAAGGAGATATCGAACTCCAGAGCGCCGCATCGTAAACATCCTGCGACAGCGGCAAACCATTACGCAGGGAGTCTATAATATGCCAGTTCATCAGGAAATCGATCCCGCCGTGCCCGCCGATCTGTTTGGCCATTTCCCCGATCTTTTTGATAATCGGTGGTTCGTATTTTTGCTTTAACGCATCTATCTCTTTTTCCGGCAACCAACCCACATGGCTGGTAGCTATCCGGCCGGGCTGCGGATATTCCATGGCGACCCCCTTGGTGCCGCTCACCAGGTTGATCAGGGTCTTGACACGTGTTGAACTAACGTCGTGCTGCAGCATGATACTGCGCCCCTTATTCGTCCGGATACTGGTGGTGTTCATGTTACCCCGCCAGGTCTGGTTCAGGAACGGTTTATAAAAATCATCCTTGGCAGCCAGCTCGATCGCCTTATTACCCATCATAAAGTCGTTACTCGACAAGGATACCAGATACTCCATTTTATCACCTCGGTTTATATTCATCACCTGGCATATCGGCCCCAGGCCATGCGTGGGATAAAGATTGCCGTTCCTTTTTGCGTTCTCCCGCAACCGCCATACGTCCCAGAGATTATCCTTATCGAAATTATAGTCGAGGAGATCATGGATATAAGCGCCTTCGGTATGGATGATATCCCCAAAAAAACCCTGTCTTACCATATTCAGGATCAGGAGGTCCCAAAACAGGTAACAGGCATTTTCCAGCATCATGCAATGTTTTCGTGTCCGCTCCGACGTTTCCACCAGCTCCCAACATTGCTCCAATGTCTTGGCAGCCGGCACTTCAACGAATACATGCTTTCCATGGTTCATGGCATACACCGCTATCGGGGTATGTAATGCCCAGTGCGTGGCGATATAGATCACATCGATATCATTTCGCTCGCAAACTTTCTTCCACGCATCTTCCTTTCCCGTATACAGGTCCGGTTTATGCCCAAAGAGCTCGACTTGTTTTTTTGCTTTCTCGGCCTTTTCCGGGCGCAGATCGCACACGGCTTTAATCTCCACGCCTTCCAAACGACTGAGCTGAGTCGAATGCACCGGTCCCCGGCTGCCCAACCCGATGAATCCAACACGCACGGTCTCCAGCTTCGGCGCTCCATAGTTGCACATGTTGAACCGCTCTTTGAGAGGCGCAGGTCCCCGGACGGCATCAGGTAAAGAGCTATCGCTGATATGCTGAACGGCTGCGTTCGCTGGCAGGACGCGGGAGCCCACAATCCCCATGCCTGCAAGACTGGCTTGTTTAAAAAATTGCCTGCGATTATTTTTCATCGTATGTACTAATTAATTTTTATGCTCTCACTTATGCAATTGAGCGTTAAGAGCAATTTAGTACAATTAATCGGTGGGTTGAGCCAATCGGCGAATAAAACAGCGAGAACGTTTCCGAGGATTTTACCGGGAATTCTTGGCCCGTTTTGTATTAAAAAAGTATGATAAATGATCAGGGGATATAAAGGAATAAATGTGACTTGCGTTCGCTCTCGCCGAGGTAAATGGTCCCATCGAGACCCGTAGTCATACAATCGAACTGCTGTCCCCTCCAATAATAATATGGGCTGCGATCCGCTACTAAAAGACCCAGGGTCTCATAGCTGCCGGTCTGTGGATTATAGGCATAAAATTGACAAGGCCTGGAGGCAGACCGTTCTCCCGCCATCAGGTACACTTTCCCGTCCTTCCCTACGGCCAAACACCTCAGCCGTCTCGATTCCCGCACCTTTCCCAAATTTTTCAATCGCATATTCTCCGGGTCGAAGGAGAACAGGTATCCATCCGTGGTGCCGCCATAGATCAATCCATGGTCATCTTTTGCAAAATATTCGACGGCGGTATAGTCCTCATAAAATTGCAGGTAATAATAATCCCCCGGGATCTCGATAGACGTGGAGACGAGCTTTCCGGCTTTTGGGTCATAATATTTCAGCATCCCCTTGTTACCAGACATAAACACCCTTCCCGATCCATCACAGATCAGTGATCTGGGCAGTGTCCTCCACTGACGTTCGGGCCCATGATACACTTTTTGAGAATCCACCTCACCCAGATCGCTGTATTTATTCAGCACAATGTTGTAGACAAAAAAATGGCCATCGGGATAGGTCAGACCATAGAGCTCATCGCCTTTTGGGTTTATGGTAAGCGCATAAATGGAATTGTTTGCCAGCGGCACGCCAAGATCCTTTACTTCGCAATCCATATTGGAAAGCTTTACATGCTCATTGCTTAAAGAAGGGTTGTAAAAATACAAATGACCGCCGGTATAATTGCTGTAATATTTTTTTATATCCTTCCATAAGGTTATATCGAACTTGTCGTCTCCCTCGCCCCATTTCGACATGGGCATATCTTCAAACATATTCTTACCGGTACCAAAATAAATATTCCCATCCTTGTCCTCGACAAGGGAATGGTGAACACCGGCCTGTCCCGGTATTTTCCCCAGATGACGTACTTTATTGGTCAAAGGGTCAAATAAGAATAAATAGGCTTCTTCTCCGCTGGTGCATCCATATATATTGCCGTTACCCGCCGTGAGAAGGGAAGTTACGGCGCTGCTGTTGACGGGAACCTCGTTAACGATCGGGTACCCCAGGTCCCGGAGATCGACGCGTTGCTGGTTCCTGATCTGCGGTTTGACCCAATCTTGTGCATAAGCAGGGCCCGCCGCCAATATGGCAAGGATCAGGAAGTTCGTGGAAATTATTTTTATGTTACCCATGCCCATTATAAACGGTCCTTTAGAATTTAATAAAAGCTTCCGGCAACTATTGCCGGGGTTTGTACATGATCAGGTGCAGAGCGGTAGGAATAGCGCCGATCATCTGGGTAGACTTGCTTTTATCCTTTACCTCTACCTGTCCGCACAAGTACACCGTGCCGTCCGGCCCGACCGAAGCCGCTTCACAACCAAAAACTTTACGGCCATCGGCAGTCTGCATGGCCCCAAGGTCTGTTCTTTTATCCGATTTTATATCGTACATGATCAGATGATGACGCTCGTCACTGCCAAAGGTCTCCGCATATTTTTGAGCGGTAAATCCCCGCGCGGAAGGAGCAAAATAGATCTTCTTCTCCCTTTTATCCTCGGCAAAGGCCAGCGTGGAATAGGGAATGTCCTTTCTGTCCCCTGTCAGGAATTTGCTGTCGCACATTTTCGAAAGGGGGGTTATTTTACCCTCCGGGCCATCATGTGGATCGAATCTGAATAAAATGGACCCGCTCCCACAGGTCACGCCATAGGCTACCTTATCTGCCTCATCCCATACCACAGCGCGCCAGTCATAGGTCCGGTCGATCATCGGGTTGTTTAGCTGCGTGGGGAAAATTGACGGGTCGTAGGGCGTGCTCAGCGTGGTCTCATATACTTTTTCTTTTTTAACATCGTACTTCGCTACCCGGGCTGTTGGAAAACTCAGGTACACATTCCCTTCATCATCGCAAAAAATATCCCGGCAGATATCCCAGTTACTGACCCTTCCCAGGTTTTTAGTAACCCTGTTCTTCAGATCAAACCGGTAAAAATAGCCCGTAAACCCGATACCGAACAGGTATCCCCTCTTTTTATCGATAGCCAATGGGTAACACCCGATCCCCTGGTCGACAAGGCCCATGTCCTCCAGCTTGCCTGTCTTTGGGTCGTATTTTAACCAATGTCCCCCCTTCCAGCTGGTGTAATCAAACGTATTAGGTCCGCTTCCATTACTCATGGAAACAAAATAAATATTACCCTCGTCGTCTTCCACGGGTTTATTGTGGATCTTCCCCGTAGGCCTGATCCCCTTGCCCCTTTCGTCGAAATATTCGGCCATATCGAAAAGAAGGATATTTGTCCCTTTCACGGGATCGTATACAAAAAAATGGGCGCTGGCCCCTTCATTGATCAATGCCGTATACACTTTCCCATCACTGGCCGCATACAACCCATTCCACATGACGGGATCTCTTCCGGGGTATTCTTTGGCCGTTACGATGCAAAATTTATTTTCCTGGGCCTCTGCCTTTGAGAGGCCTGCCATAAAAAAGACCGCAGCCGCTGCCAGATAATTGATAAAACAAGTATTTCTTTTCCCGTTCATTGCCGGAGTTTAATGATAATCATATCGTACACCGCCAGCCTGGGAACTGTAAACGCAACCCCCTTCTCATTTTCTTTAAACGGAAGTGTTTCGTCTTTCCCATCCGGCGTCATCATGATGATCTCTTTTACCCTGCTACCCTGTGGAATCTGCAGGTCTACTTTTATGTTATCCAGCGCTGGACCTGAAATATCATAATTCAGCAGATGTAACATCAACGCAGTCTTATCCTCCTTCCCGGTCAGTTCCATGGTAACGGTCAGCGGGGCTTCTATGCTTAAAGATAAGTTATTGCCCGCAGCCCATTGCACCGATCCGATAAGCTCTTTCCAGTTTATCGGGAGCTTCCAATACGGGCTGGCCATCGGCACGGCCGGGGGTTTAGCCACAGCAGGAATGATCTCCGGCATATAGACCACCCTCCCCTTGCCAACCTGGTTTTTTTGAAGAGGACCGGGTAAAATAGCTTCAGGAGTACTGCGGCCATGCCATTGAGGCGCATCCACCCCGAAGAGGTCCCGGAGACCAAAATCCCGCTTCCGCTGACGCCATTCCGTATACAGGGTGCTATGCTCGGTAGCTACCAATCCTCCGCCCCGGGTGACAAAAGACCGGATAAGATCCAGCTTTTCATCGCTGAGGCACTCCTGGTCCGCCAATATCAGCACCTTATACCGCGACAGATCTTTTAGCTGGTCGTCGAAAATAATATCGAATGGAACTTTGGACTGTATTAAGGCCTGCTCGAAAAGATAGGTGCTCTGGTAGGGACGATCATTGTTATACGCCATGGTAGCAAAAGAATGGAGCACGGCAACATCGGCCACGGGACGAACATCACGGTAATACTCAAAATTCCGGTGAAAGAACGTGATATAATTCTTTTGGTCCTGCGGCAATTCATACGCTCCCGTCATGCGGTTGCCCTCCATTTCCTCCAGCCCTCCTACCATGCCTATCCCCTGCCGGTTATACGCCAGGGCTTCGGCCATTTCCAGCTTACTGGCGCTGGTATAGGTAAATATCCTGTTATTCAGCGTACGGGCCATTTTAAAGGTCCGTATCTTGGAAATAAGCACTCCCTCTTTATCCACAGTGGCCGCATCCCCTTCTTCCGTCCACATGGCATCCGTGTGAGCAAGCAATCTGGGATAATCCACTCCCTGCTCCCACATCGTATTACGACCCGACAACCCCCGGTGAGGATTATTTACTATGGCGACCTCAGGGTTCAGCTGGCGGATATACCTTTCCATGATCCCATAGAAATCGGCTAACTGCTGGCACCTGAAATCGGTCCATTCCTGGAATAAAGGATCATTGATCGTGCTCATAGGGGCATCCGTCGCAGGGGGCTCTATATACCTTACATCGGCAAACCCAAACCTCTTCTTCAGCATTTCGGGGTCATACTTGTTCTTTAAATAAGTCCTGAAATTCTTAATGGCAAGGGGGTGATGGAATATGGCAGGCTGCGCCCTTATGCTGGTATTATCAAACTGGATCAGATCGACGTTAAGGTCGCGGACAGCGATCAGCACCACCTTTTTCATATAGGCTATAAACCCCGGATGCATAAAATACACCCGTTTCCGGAAGCTCTGGTTGCCGTACCGGACAGGCACTCCCAGATAATCGGGAACAAACCACTTTTTAGCTTCGGGCTTCTCCAGCAGGAACGTTTCGAATCCGACCGTGCTTCCAATATAGGCGCCCACCTTCAACCCATTTTTCTTACAAAGGACCGCCAGCTTCTTGGCGTCTTCCATATGCTCTTTTTCCGCCTCGATGCCAAAACCCTTGTAAAAATGAAGTATGGCCATCGTTACGCCCATATCCTTAAACTTCTTAACGGCTTCTTCGGTGTGCTCCTTGTAATAGTCTTCTTCCTGCCAGACAGGATTACCCCCCGCCCGTCGCCTGAAAATAGGCATTGCATCCCAGTTCCCTATAAACACCAACGGATATTGCGGGACCCACGATGCCCTCGAAAGGCCTTTTTCGGCTGGCGGATCGGTATTCGTTTTTAATATTTTGCTCGAACAGGAAGTGGCCACAACGAGAAAAAGCCCTGCAATAAAATAGTAAGCTGGTCCTGACTTCATCATTTAAATTTAAAAGGTGGTATATCCCACTTATCGGTTCTGAAAGAAGAGCAAGGTAACCCTTCTGCATTATACAGATCACCCACGACCCAGTTTTTAAACGCATACCGTACCGCCACCGGAGAGGGGACCGTTGAATTTTCTACTTCTATTTTTCCACCCTCGAGGATGGTAGCCTTGGCCGGATAAAATACCTTATCCATACCCGCTATCTCAAAATTAACCAGCCCGGTTCCCGGGGATCTGAACCCTCCTGAAGCATGGTCAAAGGAGAGAATGGCTTTATCCCCGGCTATTTTCATGGAACGGTAGGATGGGCCCTCCCAGGCAATCTCTTTTCTCCCGTATGTCTTTGCCAGAGCAAGCCAGGCCAGGCGCTTGCTCACCGTAGTTTTATCCGGAGGATGCACTTTCAGCGAACTCCCCACATCCACAATTACGGCCATCCCCGAGTTGGGGATGTTTTTCAGCGCGATCAGCTGGGCCTCCCTTATCAAAACATTATAATAACTGTTTTTATCCTTAGGATAGGTAAAGGGGGCGATCTGAACATAATAAAAGGGAAGCTTCTTGTTACCCCACTCTTTACGCCATTCGGCCACCATGGCGGGCATCAGCCTGGCATACAAAATGGGCTGGTCACGGTTGGATTCGCCCTGGTACCAGATAAATCCCCTGATCCCATAATTTGACAGCGGAGTAAGCATCGCGTTAAAAAGAACCGTGGGCTCGCGATCCAGGACCTTCATGGTATCTATGCCCGCTGAGATCTTAATTTCCGGGAACGCCTTAAGCGCGTCTCCGCTCATCCACTGCTCCATGCGTGCCCCGCCCCATGATGTGGAGATCAGGCCGACAGGCACCTTCAGGCTATCCCAGAGCATTTTACCAAACTGGTAGGCCACCGCGCTGAAATTGGTGGCCGATTCGGTCGTGCACTCTTTCCAATTACCATTTACTTCTTCTTTCGGATGGGCAGCCGTAGCGCGGTCGACCGTGAACAACCGGATGTTCGGATTATTTGCCTCGCTGCCTGGTTGATTTAAGATCGGCTGGGTAGTAACCCCAAATCCCTTAAAGGTCATTTCCATATTCGATTGCCCCGAACATAGCCACACCTCTCCAAGCATGACATTCGACAACGTTTGTTTCTCACTGCCCTCCTGGAAAGATATTTCCCAGGGTCCGCCGGCCTTTCCGGTAGAAACGGCTACTTTCCATTTTCCCGACTGGTCTGACTTTGTCTTGTACTTTCTGTTATCCCACGTCGTACTTACCGTCAGTTGGGTATTAGCCGTGGCATCTCCCCAAAGTGCGACTTTTGATTGCTGCTGAAGAACCATATTATTATTGATGACCGGGGGCAGCCTTATCTGACCAAATGCAATGTCCGCGGACAACAGTATGCAGATTACGGATATAGTTGAACCTTTTAGCATGATGACTGAATATAAAATGGTGAAATAATCAACGTTTTGTCCGGCCGCATCAAAAATTAACCGTAGCTCCCCCATCCACCGATAACACTACCCCCGTTATATACCTTGCAGCGGGCGAACTGAGAAATACGGCCGCATTCCCAATATCCTCCGGCTGCCCAAAAAATGTCATCGCAATACGGTTCGTTATCTTATCTTTTCTTACCGGGTCGGATTTGATCGCATTAAGGAACATTTCCGATTCGATCCAGCCTGGAGCAATGGTATTGACCCGAACATTATCTTTCGAATATTCAGTTACGAGGTTCTTCATCAACCCTGTCAACGCAGATTTGGAAGTGCCGTATGCCACCACCTTATCCACGCCAAAATTACCCGCCATCGAACCAATAAACAAAATGCAGCCGCTCTTTCTCCGGATCATCGCCTTCGCGCATTCCCTCGTCAAGGCAAAAACGCTGAAAAGATTGGTCTGGCATATCGTCTCGAATTCCTCATCCGTGGTATCCTGGGCTTCCTTTTTAAGATGAATACCGGCATTATTTACCAGGATATCGATGGGACCGATATTGGTTTCGACGGTACTGACAAGCTTGGGTATCGAAGCTTTTTCGGTAAGATCATGTTCGATATAATAAGCCCTTTCCCCTAATTCCTGCATGGCCCTGATAAGCACCTCTTTCCTCCTCCCCGTGATCACCACCAATGCCCCGGCATTGATCATCGCCTTACTGATCCCAAAGCCGATCCCCGTCCCCCCTCCTGTTACCAGGGCAATCTTTCCAGCCAAAGAAAACTGATTTAATTCCATCCGCTAAAATAAATTATGATAAAAAAGCCGGTATTTTTAAACGGGCTGTAAGTGTTCATCTAAAAAATTAAAACCCCACCCGGGCAGATCCCGGGGACTGGCATAACCATCTTTTATGACCAGTGGATTATCGATCAGGGAATCGATCCAGTCAAAGGATTCGACCCCGGCGCCGTTTGGAATAGAACAGACCAGGGGCACGTCATAATCCTTATAGTAATGGGGCAATACGGGGAGATGAAAGTTTTCCGCTAAAGCAGCGCTGCTCCTCCATGCCTCTACACCCCCCAGGCGCAGCAGATCGGGCTGCCAGATATCTATGGCTTTCCGTTTTATCAATTCGACAAATGACGCGGTATCATATTCCCTTTCCCCCATAGCAAGGGAAATGCCTGTTTGCCGCTTTAACATCTCGTACCCGTCATAGTTGAGCCGGTTCAATGGTTCTTCAAACCAATAAATATTCAGGTCCCTTACCGCATTGGCCAACTGGATTGCAGCGGGTAACTCCATTCCCTGGTTCGCATCCATCATAATGTCGACCTCATTGCCCACCGCATTACGCACCTGTCTTAGCCTTTCGACATCTTTTTTCCAGTCCGGTGAACCTACTTTTATTTTAACGGCTTTAAACCCGCGTTCCACATAACCACGGACCTCGGTAATCAGTTCATCGGTCGTGTAGGAGATCCATCCCCCGCTTCCATAGATGGGACATCTTTCCTTACAGGTCCCCAATAATTTCCATATGGGTTGTCCCAACGTTTTACCCCAGGCGTCCCACATGGCGATATTTACAGCCGATTGTACCCATCTGTTGATCCCCTGATTCCCGAAATACTCCGATTGCCCGCTGATCGCTGCGTTCACTTTACCCGTCTCATTAGCGGCATACCCCTTGACCAGGGGAAGGATATCCATCATGGCGCCCCGGATCGCCTGGGGTGAATATTGAAAAGAAAGAAGATAGGATTCGCCGATAAGTCCATTTTCAAGTTGTAATCTCAATACTAAAAAGGAGATCTCATGAAGCGTATGCGTCGCATCGGCGATCGGTTTTTTAAGCCGGGCATTTACTTTAAAAAGCTGGTGATCCCTGATCGCTGCGGAAGATGACTTCATATTGGCCAGTTCAGTTTTTAATTTGGTGATTGTTCCTTGATTAGATATGCAGCGGAACTTTTATCTAAAAAATAGCTGCAATTCGGATGCGATTGCAATATGCTGCCGGGGAATAAATTGCTGATCGGTTGTTCAAGGCAATTTTTTACCGCCGTTGCCTTCCTGCTGTCCGGGACAGAACAAACGATATGCTTCGATTTAAGTATTTGCCGGATCGACATCGAAATGGCCTGCTGGGGCACATCGTCGATCGCATCGAACCATCCCTCGTTAAACTGTTGCTTCCGGCATTGGTCCTCGAGGTTTACAATGATAAAAGGTTCTTCCGTATCAAAATCCGCCGGAGGGTCATTAAAGGCAAGGTGCCCATTTTCCCCAATACCCACGAGGGCCACGTCGATGGGATGTTCTTTGATGATCCTGCACAAACGACCGCACTCCGCTACGGGGTCCGAATTTCCATCCACAAGATGGCTTGCCTTTAAAGGCGGCACCTTTTCAAGAAACCTCTCCTTTAAGTATTTTCTAAAACTGGCCGGTGAAGATTCCGGCAACCCGATATACTCATCCAGATGGAACATGACCACCTTGCCCCAGTCGATCCCGCTCTCGGAAATCAATTGTTTCAGTGTTTCAAACTGACTGATCCCCGTGGCCAGAATGATATTGACTTGCCCATTCTTTTTTATAGCATTTTTTATCAGGTCAGCAGCAACTTTTCCCGCTGCCCTGCCCAGCTCCACGGGATTGTCTTTGATACAAACTTCCATTTTTAATGATATTTTATAGTTAAGGTTTAATACCCGGTGTTTTGAATTAAGGAACGGTCCCTGTCGATTTCAGTCTGCGGGATCGGCAGCAGGTAATTCTTATCGAAAAAGGCCCTCACCGGCAGCATGTCCTTTACCGTAAAGGTCCTTATCCCGGTAACGAGGTCTTTCGTGATCGTCATTTGCTGGACATTGATATTAAGCACCGTCGGGGCGATCTTCCAGCGGCGTACGTCAAAGTAGCGGTGTCCTTCAAAGGCAAGCTCGATGCGGCGTTCATGCTGAAGTCTTTTCAACAGGGCGTCACCGGTCTCCGTAACGGCAGGCATTAATACGCCCGGCCTGCTTCTCACCAGGTTGATATACGTGCGGCAGGTAGCTTCGTCCCCGAGGTAATATTTTGCTTCGGCATAATTAAGCAATATCTCGGCATAACGGAAGAACGTCCAGGGCGTATTGCCGATCCTTGTAGTGATCGGATCCGTAATGGTCGTATCATTGAACTTCCTTAAATAATAACCGGGTCTTGGCGTAGTCGATCCGGGGATATCCGCATCGAGCCCCCCGGTGTAAAGCTGGATCCGGCGGCCTTTGAAAAGAGAGCTGTCAAACAAAATAGTCGCGTCCATACGGGGGTCGCGGTTGACATAAGGGTTTTGCGGATTGAACGAAGGATCGTTTGCAGGAAGCAGCCCATTCCGGGTTTCGTAATCGGCAACTATATTATGAATGGGACTAAGCTGTGACCTTCCATTGGATCCGGGTGGATACAGCGCTACTTCAACGGCTAATTCGAAGTCGATAATATTATTGTATGGCCGTTGCCAGATTATTTCAGGATTGTATGCCGTGAACTGTAAAAATAAATTTTTATAATTAGGATACAGCGAATACGTATTCAAGTCAATGATAGCTTTTGCAGCATCTGCAGCTTTTTGCCATTTGGTCAGGTCATTTCCCGAATTGTTCTGTGGGCTGGCCGCGTACAATAAGGCCCGCGATTTAATCGCCAGCGCAGCTCCTTTTGTGATCCTGCCCTGATCTGCGGCAGCATAGGTGGAGGGTAAGAGAGCAGCAGCGGCGTCTAACTCGGCAATGACGAAGGTCATGCAGTCATCATAGCTGGTCTTCGACAGGCTTAATGAGTCCGCCAGGGTAAGGGGTTTGCTGATAAGCGGTACCCCCCCGTAAAAACTGATCAGGCTGAAATAGGAATAGGCCCTTATAACCCTGATCTCGCCCGTCATCCTGCTTTTCAACGTTGCATCGATGGCAGATGCCTTTATCCTGTCTAAAAAGAGATTGCACTTCCCAATGACGCCATAATAAGCTGTCCAATAATCAAGAGGGGTACCGCCGACATTACTGGGCGTTATATTTCCTCCATTAAATATGGCATCGATCCCCTCGCCGATCACCTTCCCTTCGTCGGTAAAACAGGCCAGATAGACCGGGAGCCCGCCAAACCCACCGGTAGGGATGCCCCGATAGGTCGAGCTCACAAAATCGGAGATTAACGTCGCATTCTGCCATACAATGGCATCTGAATAACTGTTCAAAGGCTCTTTATCCATGACCTTTTTACAGGAAGGGGTAACCGATGCTATCAAAAAGATAAGCACCATTTTATGAATAAAAGCCGGAAGGGTCATTTTATTCAGCGTAATATTGATGTTAGCCATGATTGTTTTTTTAAAAAGAAACATTGAATCCTATATTGTAAATCTTACTCTGGGGATAGAAATCTCCCATGTTCGAAATGCCTTCAGGGTCGAACCACTTCAATTGATCCAGTGTAAAGAGGTTGTTTCCATTGACATATACCCGCAGTGAATTGATCTTATACTTCGTTAACCATTTGCGGGGAAGGTTGTATCCTATCTCTAAGGTTTTCAGCCTGAGATACTGTGCGTTCTTTAACCAGAAAGTGGATACCTGTTGCCCCGTCGTCAGTAACCTGGGATACTTTGAATGCGTATCCCCCGGCCTCCAGCGGTTGACGATCACGTCCTCCAGGGAATTTGAATTTACCCTGCCTTGTATGTAAAAGAATGTCCAGGCATTGCTCTGTCCCGCAAAATTCGACCACAAAGAAAAATTCTTGTAGCTCAGCGATATCTGGGACCCGAATGTGAGCTCAGGAGTATTGGACTTATCCAACAATACCTGGTCCGAAGCGTTGATCACGCCATCCTTGTTTATATCCTGATAGATGAGGTCGCCAATCTTGGCGCCGGGCATCTTTGGATACGAATCGAACTGCGCCTGCGTATAGAATATTCCAATGGTCTTGTACACTTTCTGCGCACCCAGGATATGACCCGTTTGTCTCTGCCATGCCGGCACATTGGGCGATTCGGCTATATCGATCACCTTATTCCGGGCAAAAGCAACATTTGCGGCTACCTTATAGGTAAAATCTCCTATGGTTTTCGTAGTCGACAATTGAACTTCATATCCCTTGTTTTCTACGACGCCAAAATTTTCATTGGGCAGGCTGATAGCGGCAAAAGCGGGCACTGCAAGGCCTCTGCTGGCCAGGATATTGGACCTTCTTTGTTTAAACACCTCGGCTTCAAAACCTAACAGGCCATGCCAGAAACTACCCGACACCCCAAGGTTCGTGATCTTTTCCACCTCCCAGGTAATATTCGGGTTTGGGCTGACGCCGGCAACCAATCCCGGGGAATTAGTGGGTGTTTGTCCGAAATTATATCCGCTGGCAAAACTATATAAGGAAAGATATTGGAAAGCGGGCACCTGGTCATTTCCAATGGTGCCATACGATGCCCTGAACTTCAGTTCATCGATAAAAGGGGCCGACTCCTTTATGAAATTTTCCTGGGAGATACGCCATGCGGCGGAAACGCTGGGGAAGAAGCCAAATCGTCTTCCGGGCGGGAAATTTGGAGATCCATCATACCTGAAATTAAAATCCGCTATGTATTTCGATTTATAATCATAGCCAGCCCGTCCAAAAATATCTTGCCGGGCGGTCTCCCCTGAACTGCCGGTATTCGTCTGGTTTGTCGTGCTTCCTGCAAATAACTCATCGATAGCCGATGTGGGGAAATTGGTGCGACCCGCTGAAAAACTGTGGGAATACCCTTCTTGTTGTTCTCCGCCGACTGAAGCGCTTATATTGTGGACCCCACCAAACTGTCTTGCATATTTAATCTGCAGGTTGAGCAAATAACTCCTCGTGCCGCCATAAATCTCGGTAAGCGTAGGGGCTGCGGGACTGGAAAACCCCGCTACCGGGGAATAGATTTGGGTGGTTGGATCATAATTATATACATTATATGGTATGTTCCAGTTCTTATTGGTGGTGGTGCCCTGACTGGCGGCAATAAATCCATCGACGCCCAACCCTTTCACCCCGGGAATGATGATATCGAAATTTCCCCTTTCCTGGAATCGCAGATCCCGGTTATTAAAGTTTCCCGTCTTGTTGGAAGCCAATACACGTGGGTTGGCGCTGGCAAAACCGGGACTGGGTAATCCATTCGGCCAGAAAACGGGCATAGTCGGCATGGCGGGAATAAGCTGGTACAGGAAGGGCCCGTCATAAGCCGGGTAATTACCATTGTCCGATAAGAAGTTCACGTCAAAGCCAACTTTTATATACGGATTGACCTTGAGATCGAGGTTGGCCCGAAGCGTGTACGTTTTATAGTCCATGCTTCCGCCCTTGAATATACCTGTCTGGTGTCCGTATGATCCTGAAACGGAATACTTCACATTCTCGGTGCCTCCCCTGATATTAAGGTTATGCTGACTTTGCGTAGTGGTTTTCTTCAACACTTCATGATACCAGTCCACATTTGGATAATTGACCGGATCACTGCCGTCTTTGAATTTTTGTACCTCCGCTGCGGTATATCTTGGGGGCTGGCCCAATTGCGTAAGATAGTCGTTGTAATACTCGGCGAACTGGGCCGAACTGGCCATCTGAGGTATCCGGGTAGGCTGGCTTAAGCCCTGGTTGAAGGTGTAGCTGATAACAGGCTTGCCCACTGTCCCTCTTTTGGTGGTAATGAGGATCACTCCATTTGCAGCCCGTGCTCCAAAAATGGCGGCAGTCGCATCTTTTAATACGGAGATCGACTCGATATCGTTTGAATTAAGATGCTCCCAATCGGGGTACTCCACATTATCGACAAGGACCAGGGGACTGGTATTGCCCGTCGTGCTTAGTCCGCGGATCAGGATCTGGGCGCCATCCTTTCCCGGCTCGCCCTGGCGATTCATGGATATCAACCCAGGAAGCTGTCCCGCAAGGGAATTGGAGATGTCGACGACAGGGCTTCTTTGCAGATCCTTTCCACTGACGCTTACAACAGATCCGGTCAGCGTGACCTTCTTTTTCTGACCGTAGCCCACAACGACGGCCTGGTCTAAATCCGATGCATATTGGCTAAGCTTTACATCGATACTACTCCTATCCTTTACCGGTATTTCTTCGAGTTTATGACCCAACAATGAAAAAACCAGTATGTCGGTATTTTTTACGTCAATACTAAATTTTCCAGTGGCGTCTGTCGAAGTCCCCTTGCTGCCCCCTTTTATAAGCACGGTCACTCCCGAGACAGGATTGTTTTCCTGATCATGGACGGTACCGGTGACCGGCTTCTGAGTTTGTGCAAAGAGCAGCGAAGGAACTAAAAAGGCAAGGAAAACCAATAACATTTCCCTTAAACCGCATGGCCTGAACCATTTCATTTCAATTTTCATTTTGATGCATTTTAAATTGTTAGTTTCGATAAAACCACTCAGCAGATAAGGTAAAGGCGAGGCTCAAAAAGGATGCAGGTTAAAGGCATGTTAAAGTGAAAGTACTTACTAAAGTCACTGCTTGCAAAGAATCGGAGATGAAAAATAGCGAGAGCGTTCTCGCTATTTTTGAAGTGCATCCGATGCCATCCGATAAGATTATAACCTTACTTTGTTACCGAACGATCGCAGACAACTGCCCATTTTCCGATTCGGGAAGACAAAACAACAGGCTAATAAAAACCACTAAAATCGCTACGGATGAAAAAAATATCTTACACAGGGATCCTTGTAATACTTTCTCTTGCAGGCGCCGCACAAAATGTCGGACGAAAGATCAACCTGGCCACTGAAGCCAAACTAACTGCCTCGCATACCACCGCCGAGTGGAAAATTCAGAATGCGGTCGATGGCGATCCAAAGACCGTATGGATAGGCGAAGACCAGCCCCTGACATGGCAGCCTACGAATATTATTATCGATTTTAAAGAACCCAGAACGATCCAGCGGATCGTGCTCGTCTCCGAAAAACATCGGGATTTGCTGGCTTTGAAAGACTTCGAGATCTTTGCATGGGGTAAAAAGGATTGGGCTGGGACTACCCCTTTAGCCGTAGTGAAGGATGCCAAACAGGAGATCAACAGCGTGGATTTTAATCCTGTCAAGACCAAATCGGTGCGTATCCGTATCCGTGATACCTATTATTCTCATATTTTCCCCCGGCTCGTTGAAATCAAAGTGTATGAGGCACTACCGGGAGCAAAACTGACAAAGCTGGAAGACGCTCCCATACCCGGCGAGAAAAAAAGCGAGCAGATGATCCTGGACCGGGCATTCGGAAGAGTATTACATTTTCCCCGCACTACGTTCGATCCTGCGCTTGGATACCTGTACTATGCCACCAACTTTGCCGACACGATGATCGCCGATGGAACGGACCACTATGGCCCGGTTAAAAGCCCTATGTTCGCCTCGCTTCTCGATCTTGAATCACACAGTAACCCGGAAGACATCCCCGGCAACAGCCCCGGTCAGCGTTATGGAGACCGCAGCTTAAAGGGGGGTAACCTTTGCCAGGATATCATGTTATTGCAAGCCATGGACAACATGAGCAAACTGACGGGAAAGCCCAAATACCAACAGGCGGTTACCGATTACCTCAGTTTCTTTCTCGCCAACTGTCCTCATCCGAATACCGGGTTATTTCCCTGGGGCGAACATGCTTACTGGAATTTTTACGAAGAGAAAAATACCTATGATATACACGAATTCCTTGGAGGTGTTCCGTATTCTTTCTGGGAGAGAATGTGGAGCATCAATCCAAAAGCGGTTATCGGCGAATCGAACGGGCTGATAAACCATGTAAAGGAATTCGACAATTTCTACTTCGACCGCCATGCCGATATCGTAAATCCAATGGCTTTACCCAGGCCAGAAAAGTACGGAGGGCTGGACTTTGCACGTCACGCAGGATTTTATATACATCTCTGGACATTTGCATACAGCAAGACAAAAGACCCCAAATACATGGCGTATGCGGAAAAAATGCTCGATCATCACTGGAACCTGCGCAGTAAAACATTAGGGTTGCCACCGAACACGAGGGGCGCTAAATTTTCTTCCGCTGTAAGCTCCCTTGCGCTGTCTCTGAGCTTATTGGAAGCCTCTCAGATCCTGCCGAAAGGAGACAAAATGCGGGACAGGTATGAAACGACCGCCAAAACCTATCTCGATGCGATCCTTCGCTTGCCGCACAAGCCCGCTACGGGAGAATTCCTTATTACGGCTCCTATGGATGCCTCCAGTCCCGAAACCGCTACCGGAGGGCAATATGGGGAATCCTACAGATATGGATATGGCGGTGGTTTCTCCGCCGATTATGCCGGTCTTCTTGTTGGAGTATATCGCTTATCCAACGATGAGAGGGCGCTTAAACTAGCCGAAGCCTTTGCCGATTTCTATTCCAAAAATAACCCTCCTCCTATTACAGACCCGGTGTTTGCCCGGGTGTACGCCTCCATCATCGGGTTATTCAATGACCTTTACGAGATCGACCATAAGCCGCAATATCTTGAACAGGCCAAACGCTATGCTAAATACGCCATTGAAAACCTCTATTACAATGGCCTGTTCAGGGGCGCCACCAACATCAACCATTATGAAGGAGATATGATGGAAAGCTGTCTGACCTATAACCTGGTATGGTTGCAGGCGCTCGATAAAAATGCAGCCATAAAGATCGAACCGAATTATTTCGCCAGGTAAACCCCTTCAGCCTTGGAGACGCACAAAAGAAAGCTGTTCTTATTGCCGGCATTGTTCATCATGGCGGCCTGTAACGACGACCCCCATCTATCCGCTAATGCCCTCAAAGGGTTGGAAGTCGTTGAAGGATTGGAAGTAAAATTAATGGCCGCCGAACCGACATTAAAAAACCCGACCAATATAGATGTAGATGATCAGGGAAGGATCTGGGTGACGGAAGCTTATAATTACCGGCCTAAGATCAATGGCAACCCCACCAATCCGGAAGGGGACCGCATTATGGTCCTGGAGGACAAGGACGGCGACGGGATTGCGGAAACAAGCACGGTATTTTACCAGGGTCCTGAAATCAACGCTCCCCTCGGGATCTGTGTTTTAGGCAACCGGGTCATTGTCTCACAAAGCCCCTATGTATGGGCATTTTATGACGACAATGGCGATAACAAGGCAGATCGGAAAGAGATAATTTTTCAGGGCATAGGGGGTGTACAGCACGATCACGGTGTCCATTCCTTCATCGCCGGCCCCGATGGCAAATTATATTTCACTTTTGGCAATAAAGGAGGATCCCTCAGAGATAAGAACGACCACCCCGTGCTGGACCAGGACGGCGATTCCATCAGCAACAAAAAATATAAACAGGGGATGGTATTCCGCTGTGATCCGGATGGGTCCAATGTAGAATGTCTGGGAAATAATTTCCGGAACAATTATGAAGCAGCGGTCGATAGTTATGGCACGATGTGGCAAAGCGATAATGACGATGACGGCAATCGTGCGGTGAGGCTTAATTATGTCATGGATTATGGCAACTTCGGGTACACCGATGAAATGACGGGAGCAGCCTGGTCGGCGCCAAGGACCAATATGGAAGATTCGGTCCCTCTCCGGCACTGGCACCTGAACGATCCAGGCGTGGTGCCCAATCTTTTGCAGACAGGCTCCGGCGCCCCTTCGGGAATGATGGTCTATGAAGGATCGCTGTTACCCGGGAAATACCGGAACCAGATCATCCATTGCGAACCTGGTCATAATGTCGTGCGCAGCTACCCCGTCACGAAGGATGGCGCGGGTTATCATGCGGCTATCGAAAATATCTTAACCGGCGAAAAAGATCAATGGTTCCGGCCTGTGGACATTTGTGCCGCCCCCGATGGCTCTCTGATCGTTGCGGATTGGTATGATCCTGTCCTGGGCGGTCACGGCGCAGGCGATCAGCAAAAAGGACGCATATACCGTATCGCGCCAAAAGGCTCCCCGTACAAAATTTCAAAGCCCGATTATTCAACACCCGCCGGCGCGGTATCCGCTCTGCAAAATCCCAATCTTTCCACCCGCTACAAGGCGTGGACGGCCCTTCATCAGATGGGCCCGCAGGCGATCCCAGCCCTCGAACAGTTATGGAGATCGGCAGTTGATCCAAGGATGCGCGCAAGGGCTTTCTGGGTATTGGTAAAAATGCCCGGAGGGGAAAAATATATTACCGAAGCGGTCCATCAAAAAGACCCGGATCTGAAGATTACCGGTCTTCGCGCCGCCCGCCAGCTACATACGGATGTTACGGGCTTCGTTGCGGCGCTGGTACAGGATCATGACCCCCAGGTTCGCAGGGAATGCGCCCTTGCGCTTCATCACGACAAGTCTCCCGCGTCGGCAAAATTATGGGCTACCCTGGCGCAACAGCATGATGGGAAAGACCGCTGGTATCTCGAAGCCCTTGGCATCGGCGCTGCCGACCAATGGGATAGTTTTTTTGATGCCTATCTGCAGGAGGTCAAAGATCCGATGCAGAGCAATGCTGGCAAAGATATTATCTGGCGTTCGCGCAGCAGTAAAAGCCTGCCCCTGTTGGCCTCGCTTGCAACCGATCCGGGCAGCAGCTGGGAATCAAGGCAACGGTATTTCCGCGCTTTTGATTTTAACAAAGGACCGGCAAAAACAAGCGTATTGATCGGCATGATAGCAGGGAACAGATCAAACGATACCCGGTTGAACGCCCTGCTTCTCCATCATCTTGACCCCAAAGATGTTCATTCATCCGCCATAGCGACTACTGCATTGAAAAATGTTCTCACGGCCGTGTACGGTACCGATACGTATATACGGCTGGTCGATCAGTATGAGCAGAAAGAGGAAGGTCCGAGGTTGTTGAAATTAGCGACCGATAAATCCAATGAAGCCATTTCCGTTGAAGCCATGCGCTCCTACTTCAAATTACAGGGGAAAAACAACATTGAAAATATGATCAGGGGTAAGGATACCACTCTGGCCATACAAGTGCTGCAATCGATGGGAAAGACCGGGCTGCCGCCAATGGTCGATATTTTGCAGGAGGTGCTGTTGTCCAGATCATACAACCGGTCATTGCGTCGGGCGGCAGCCGATAATATCGGGAAAAGCTATGCCGGAGAAGACCGTGTAATCCAGCTTTTACAGGCAAAACAACTCCCCCCGGAATTTATTCCTCCGACGGTACAAGGCCTGAAACAAGGCCGTGCAAGTATTTACAAAAAAGCGCTTTCCTATTTGCCAGGAAGGGAAATTAAGGTCAGTGAGAACAAAGGGATCACGCTGGATGACCTGCTCGCGGTACCCACGAACCCAGCCAGGGGCCGGAAAGTATTCATGCTGAATTGCGCTATATGCCACCAGGTAAAAGAAGAAGGCAAGGACTTCGGTCCACGGCTTACGGAAATTGGCGATAAATTACCAAAAGAAGGATTGCTTGACGCTATCATGAACCCTTCCCGTTCGGTCAACTTCGGTTATGAGACTTCCGAACTGATCTTACAGGACGGATCTGTCATCAAAGGGATCGTCAGCAGCCAAACGCCAACCGAGACTACGGTTAAATTCCCCGGAGGCACCGTTCAAACCATTGACAGCCGTACTATCAAGTCCATGAAGAAAATAAAGGAATCGATGATGCCGTCATTGTATGAATCGATGACGAAACAGGAATTGGCCGACCTCCTGGCCTACCTGTCGACCTTGACGAGGCAATAATAAGCATTGGTAGCGTTCTCGCTTATTTATTCCGCCGATTCGGATAAAGTTATGGATTAATTAATAACTTGTTCGGGATAACCATCCATAAATTTTCAAAAAAGTCAACCACATGACAAAAAGAAGGGGGTTCATTAAGCAAACGCTCATGGGAAGCGCCGGTCTCGTCATCGGAGGAATGGGATTCAAGCCCAAATCCTATGCATCGATCATCGGTTCCAATGACCGTCTTAATGTAGCCATTGTCGGCATCCATACGCAAGGGACCGTCCACGTTAACAGTTGGTGCAGGTTAAAAGACTACCGTAACATCAAAGTAAAAAGCCTCTGCGATGTGGACGAGCTTTTTTGGGCCCCGGCATCAAAGATAGTCACCGATAAAACAGGTTTCACCCCGGGACTGGAATGGGATATGCGGAAGATCCTGGACGATAAGGAGATCGATGTGGTTTCCTTTGCCGTGCCCAACCACTGGCACGCGCTGGGAACGATCTGGGCCTGCCAGGCAGGCAAACAGGTATATGTCGAAAAACCCGCCAGTCATACCATTTTTGAAGGACGTAAAATGATCGAGGCAGCACAAAAATATAAGGTGCGTGTGCAGGTGGGGCTTCAAAACCGTTCCATCGCTAATGTGATCGAAGCCATAAAGTTTTTGCATGACGGTGGCATCGGCGATGTGTACATGGCCCGTGGCCTTTGCTTTAAGGCACGCGAATCATTCGGTATTGCGCAGGATAGCCAGCCGCCGGCCAATCTGCACTATGATCAGTGGTTAGGACCTGCGCCTTATCGCCCATACAATGAAAAACGCGGTCATTACAACTGGCACTGGTTCTGGGATACGGGAAATGGCGATACCGGAAACCAGGGACCACACCAGTTCGACATCGCCCGCTGGGGCCTTAATAAGCATGAGCACCCGGTCTCCGTCTATTCATACGGAGGCATTTATGGGATCAGCCCCGATGAATGTGCGCAGCAAACGCCCAATACGCAAACCTCTTTGTTTAAATACGACGATGGGAAGCTCCTTGAATTTGAGACCCGTGGCAAGTATACAAACCAGGAGGGTGGCATCGGCGTCCATGTCGGAAACCTGTTCTATGGCACCGAAGGATACCTTGAATTGGAAGGCAGTACATGGAAAGCTTATCGTAAAAGAGAAAAAGAACCCTTTGCGGGATCGAAAGAAAAGGAAACCAAACCAGCAGACAGCTCTTTTCTGGCCCCTCCGGGCGGAACAGAGCATTATGCCAATTTCGTCGATGCCATCCGTGCAGGGAAAGACGATAGTTTGCATTGTCCTATACAAGAAGGGTTTCTTTCTTCCGCCCTTCCGTTATTGGCTAATATCTCCTACCGGGTGGGGCATGAACTAAAGTTTACAGGCAAGACCGAAAAGTTCGTCAATGACCCGGCAGCGGATGCCCTCTTAACGCAGACCTATCGCAAACCTTTTGTCGTTCCGGCCATAGTATGATAAAAACCAACTACGAATTGCAGCCCCCGGATCTTCTGTCATCCCTGCAAAATTTCTGGGAGCTTTCAGGACAAAAAATAAAAAATATAGAGCGGGAATATGACCGCTCGAAAGGGTCTCCCGTGTTTACCGTAAAGGGTCGTTACAGCACCCGCGGCTGGACAGAATGGACCCAGGGCTTTCAATTCGGTTCGGCTATTTTACAATTTGACGCCACGGGCGAAAAAGAATTCCTACATTCCGGCCGCAACAATACCTTACAGGTAATGGCCCCGCACATAAGTCATATCGGCGTGCATGACCACGGCTTTAACAATGTCAGTACCTATGGCAATTTATTGCGGCTGATGCTCGAAGGGAAAATCGGTTTCAATGAATGGGAAAAGAATTTTTATGAGCTGGCCCTTAAAATCTCGGGGGCGATACAAAGCAGCCGGTGGACCGATATAAAGAACGGAGGGTTTATTTATTCCTTTAATGGCCCTCATTCCTTGTTTGTCGATACGATCCGTTCCTGCCGCGTACTGATGATCAGCCATCGGCTGGGTCATACCCTCCAGGCGGAAAATGATAAAAAGATCAGTTTACTGGAACGCTGTTTATTGCACTGCCAGGCTACCGCGCGGTTCTCCGTCTATTATGGGGAAGGGCGTGATTCCTACGATGTTCCCGGACGCACCGCACATGAAAGTATCTTTAATACCAATGACGGTCATTACCGCGCCCCCAATTCCCAACAAGGCTACAGTGGCTTCAGCACCTGGACCCGGGGATTGGCCTGGGCAATGTGCGGCTTTGCCGAAGAGCTTGAATGCCTCCAGACCATTCCAACACACGAATTAGAGAAACTGGGAGGCAGGGAGTTTATCGAAGCATCGATGCTTAAGGCGGCATGTGCTACCTGCGACTTCTATATTACCAATACTCCCACCGACGGTATTCCTTATTGGGACACCGGCGCTCCCAGATTATACAAACTGGGCGACTATCTTAACCGCCCGGCGGATCCGTTTAATAATGAAGAACCGGTAGACAGCTCCGCCGCCGCCATCGGAGCCCAGGGCCTCTTGCGTCTCGGTCATTACCTGATGCAGAAAGGAAATTTGGAAGCAGGAAAAAAATACTGGCAAACCGGCCTTACCGTCCTACAAACTTTATTACAGGAGCCTTATTTAAGCAATGATCCCGCCCATCAGGGGTTATTAAAACATTCGGTCTATCACTGGCCGAATGGCTGGGACCATGTGCCTGAAGGGAGCTCGATCCCCTATGGAGAATCCAGTATGTGGGGAGATTATCATATCAGGGAAGTGGCGCTTTATCTGCAAAAAATAATCAAAAAAGAACCCTATTATACTTTTTACAACTGTGTAAATGATGGCGAAAGAGCTAACTGATTTCTCGCAATTATGCATGCATACCATAACGACCAGGCCCTGGCCCATCGAAAGATCGGCCCGCGAATTGTCGGACGCCGGTATTGGCGGGATCACCGTTTGGCGCGATGCCCTGGAGGGCAGGAATATTATGGCGACTGGTCATATGCTCAGGGACTTAAACCTGAATATAGTTTCATTATGTCGGGGAGGGTTTTTCACGTCCTTTATTGCAGCCGACCGCCAGAAGGCCATCGAAGCTAATTTAAAAGCCATAGATGAAGCTTTTGCTTTAGGGGCCCCCATGGTCGTATTGGTCTGCGGCGCCACCCCGGGACAACCCCTGAGCGAATCCCGGAAGCAGATCGGGGATGGCATTTCCGCATGCCTGGCACATGCAGAGGCAGCAAAGGTTAAACTGGCCATAGAACCCTTGCATCCTATGTATGCGGCAGACCGCTCGGCAATCAATACCCTTGAACAAGCGAACGAAATAGCCGAAGCGTTACAGTCCCCCTGGCTGGGCATAGCCCTGGATGTATATCATCTGTGGTGGGACCCGGATCTGGAAACACAGATAAAACGCTGTGGCAGGAACGGCCATTTAGCCGCCTTTCACATTTGCGACTGGAAAACCCCAACGTTGGATCTGCTGAACGACCGGGGACTGATGGGAGAAGGTTGCATCGATATCAGACAAATAAGGGGCTGGGTGGAAGACAGCGGCTTTGATGGGTTTCATGAGGTGGAAATATTTTCAACTGCTTACTGGAATGAAGACCAGACTGAATTTTTAAAGAAAATAAAAAACGCTTATTTAAAATATTCCTGATATGCCCCCCATTATTCACGAACTTGGAATTATCATGAACGGCGTCACCGGCAGGATGGGCACCAATCAACACCTGCTGCGATCGATAGTCGAAATAATCAAACAAGGTGGCGTAAAACTAAATGCTTCGGAGTTTATCATGCCTTCGCCGGTATTGGTTGGCCGCGACCTCATCAAACTGCAGAAACTGTCCGAACGAACCGGCATAACCAGCTTTACTACGGACCTGGACCACGTATTGAAGGATTCCCGGTACCAGGTGTATTTTGACGCACAAACTACAGGACGCCGGGCAGATGCCGTACGCAAGGCGGTAAAAGCCGGGAAACATATTTATTGTGAAAAACCAACGGCGGTCAGTACGGAAACGGCATTGGAACTGTATACCCTCTGTCAACAGGCCGGTCTGAAGAACGGTGTCGTCCAGGACAAGCTCTGGCTTCCCGGGTTGCTAAAAATACAGCGCCTGATCCAGAGTGGGTTCTTTGGCGAGATCTTATCGGTGCGGGGTGAATTTGGATATTGGGTTTTCGAAGGTCATTCCATAGCGGCGCAACGGCCATCCTGGAATTACCGTAAGGAAGATGATGGCGGTATTATCATGGATATGTTATGCCACTGGCGATATGTCCTCGATCATATTTTTGGGAAAGTCAAGGCCGTCTCCTGTATCGGGGCTACTCATATCAAAGAGCGCATCGATGAACAGGGAAATGCCTACCGATGCACAGCGGATGATGCCGCTTATGCTAGTTTTGAACTGGAAAACGGGGTTATCGCTCATTTCAATTCTTCCTGGGCAACCAGGGTACGACGCGATGATCTGCTGACCTTACAGGTAGACGGAACAAAGGGCTCGGCAGTGGCCGGCCTGCGCGAATGCTATATCCAACATTATGGGAATACACCCAAACCGACCTGGAACCCGGATATACCACAACCCATCAATTTCTATGAAGGATGGGCCAAAGTGCCCGAGCAGGAACCATATGAAAATGCATTTAAGGTACAGTGGGAATTATTTTTAAAACATGTCGTAAAAGACACGCCATTCCCCTGGGACTTGCGCGAAGGAGCTAAAGGCGTACAACTGGCGGAAAAAGGCCTGGAAAGCTGGAAGAAACGTTGCTGGGTTAATATTCCCGATCTTAAACTATAGCAGATGAAACGAGTAGCCTTGATCACAGGTGGCAGCAGGGGCATTGGCCTTGGCATTGCAGTCCAGTTGGCTCAGGACGGCTTTGATATCGCCATCAATGGAATACGGCCCCATGAAGCAGTGGCCGGCGTGATCGAAGAATTAAAAAGCTTCGGCAATAAGGTCATTTATTGCAGGGGCGATGTTAGTTCCGCAGCGGACAGGGAACGGATAATCAAAGAGATCGGGTCCGATCTTGGCGGGCTGCATATCCTGGTCAATAATGCGGGGTCGGCCCCAAAAGAGCGCAAAGACATCCTGGAAGCGACAGAAGAAAGTTTTGCCCATCTGATGGCCATCAATCTCCAGGGGCCTTATTTTCTCACCCAATCCGTGGCGAACTGGATGATCGCCCAACAAAAGCAGGATTCTCAATTCAAGGGTTGTATTATCAATATCGGCTCCATTTCCGCAACCGTTGCCTCTCTTAACCGGGGAGAATATTGCATTTCAAAAGCGGGCCTGAGCATGGCCACAAAACTATTCGCGGCCAGGTTGGGTACATTCAATATTCCGGTCTATGAAATACGTCCCGGCATCATTCACACCGACATGACGGCAGGCGCAACCGAAAAATATGATAAGCTCATTGCCGGCGGGCTAACCATACAGGAACGCTGGGGTGAACCCGCGGATGTTGGAAAAGCGGTAGCTGCCCTGGCCCTGGGATATTTTCCTTATTCGACGGGACAGGTTTTCATGGTAGACGGAGGATTGACCCTACCCCGTCTCTGACCGATCGATCACCATTTAATTCACTATTCATGACCACAAAGGCTAATTTAAGACAATTACTGGCGGTGCCGGTTATCGTAGCCGCTCTCGGCTATATGGTCGATATGTATGACCTGTTCTTATTTAATATCGTCCGGTTGCCGAGCCTGAAAGATATGGGCTTAAGAGGGAATGAATTGTTTCAAAAGGGGATCTTCATGCTCGATGTCCAAATGGCAGGAATGCTTTGCGGGGGCATTTTATGGGGGATAATCGGCGATAAAAAGGGAAGGATCTCCGTGTTATTCGGTTCCATTCTGTTGTACTCAGCCGCTAATATCGCCAATGGCTTTGTCACTTCTTTCGATCAGTACCTGGTGCTCCGCTTTATTGCCGGTGTAGGATTGGCAGGCGAATTAGGGGCGGGCATTACGCTGGTCGCAGAAATATTACCCAAACAAATACGTGGTTACGGTACTACCCTGGTCGCTACCATAGGGGTGGCGGGAGCCATCCTCGCCTATTTCGTTTCCGCCCTGTTCGATTGGCGCACATCTTATTTCGTAGGGGGCGCTTTAGGCCTTGCCCTGCTGGTATTTCGTATCGGCGTATTCGAATCGGGTATGTTCCTGCAAATAAAAAACAAGATACCGAAACGCGGGAATTTCATGCTGCTCTTTTCCAACCGGAAACTGTTCTTGAAATATCTTTCTTCCATTCTGATTGGCGTACCCATCTGGTTTGTTTCCGGGGTGCTCATCTTCTTTTCACCAGAATTTGGACAGGCTTTAGGCGTCAGTGAGCCTGTAAATGCAGGCAAAGCCGTAATGCTGGCTTTTTCCGGTCAGTTATTGGGCGACGTCGCAAGCGGTTATTTAAGCCAGCGGTTGCGAAGCCGTAAAAAAGGGATGTTCGTCTTCCTGCTGGGTTCTTATTGCCTGATGATCGTGTACCTCTTTGCGACCGCACAAACGCTTTCCAGCTTTTATATCATCTGCGCCTGCCTTGGCTTTTTCAATGGTTACTGGGCCTTGTTCGTGACTATCGCCGCAGAATTGTTCGGGACCGATATAAGGGCTACCGTTGCCACGACGGTCCCTAATTTTGTCCGCGCATCCGTCATCCCCATATCTGCCCTGTTTTTATTGGGTGAAAGGTCTGTAGGAATAATCAACAGTGGCATATTGACAGGGACCCTCGTGGTTGCGGTTGCCTTACTAGCGTTGTGGCGACTGGAAGAAACATTTAAAAAAGATCTGGACTACGTGGAAGCCAAGAAATCGGAATGAGCCAGACCCCAGATCAGTCCTTCGGCTGACCAATTTTTCGGCTGCCCATTGTCGGTAACGTTCTCGCTGTTTTATCCGGCCATTCCTTCCCAGCCGCCTTTATTTTTATATACCTTCAGGCAGCAACCATCACACCGGTTGAATTTGTTCCACCGTAAACTTTAAATCAATGTCTACAAAAAAAGGGGTTATTTTACTCGCCTTCTTCCTGGTCCTGATGGGAGGATCGATGGCGCAAACGAATAAAACGACAGCTCCGGCCCATTTGGATCTCTTCAGGGATACAACAGCGTCAGAAGTGCTGAGGGATTGGTTTAAGCCTGTTACGACCCCGGATCCCAATTATCTGAAAAAACAACAGGCTGCCCCTACGCCCGCACCAAAGATCAGTGAGCTCCAGCACATCGTCCTGCATTACAATAAAGAAACCTATTGTGGTCATCCCAGGATGGTCAATTTCAAATACTTCCCACCCAATGAAATAATCGTGGGGCACTTCCATGCGCCATCAAAATATACCGAGTACGACGATGTCCGTCACATCAGCTACCAAAGCCGCTCAGTCTGCCTTTTACAGCGCTCTACAGACATGGGTAAGACCTGGCCAAAGGAAAATGAAGTCGTCCTGTTCGACAACACCATGCCAAAAAAGGAAAAAGAAGCGCTGGCGAATAACAAAAACATATCTCCAAAAAATTACGATATGTTCGACCGGAACTCGGATTTTTTCTTCGCCAGTACCATGCAGTATCCCATCGATTCCACTTTTACACCCGAACTGTTAACCTATCGCTCCGCGGATAAGGGCAGGACCTGGACAGAACAACCCTTCAGGGTCAATCCACCCGATATCGATAAACAAACGAACATATCCAAACAAAATACCCCCGTCATCCAGATGCCGGATGGGAAAACATTGCTTGGCTCATTCTGGATAGCACATACCTTAAAAAGCGAAGCAAAGACGAAATATACCGACGGCGCTGCCATATTCTACAGCAAGGACCAGGGACGAAGCTGGCATTTTTTAAGCAGGCCGGTCAGGGACCGCTCAGGCAAGGGCATGTTCATCTACGAAACCCTTTTCCTCGCCCCCAATGGAGATCTGCATTTTTATTGCGTGCATCTGAGCGACAGCGGAACAGCTGTCGATGGCGTAAAGAATGCGATCAACCTATGTATTTCAAAGGATGGAGGAAAGACCTGGTCGGACCCCGTGCCAATAACCGGCAAAGGCATGGATGCCTGGGGAGTGGTCGATGACAGCAAGGTCGCCTACAAAAATGTTTACCGCGCTCCATGGCCCATACAGCTTAAAGATGGCCGCATCCTGCTGGTTTTCACCAGGCGAAAAATGCCCGCGGGCGTCGGTGGGATCATCAGTTCCGATGGAGGAAAGACCTGGAGCAAGGAATTTATTATCCGCGATGGCGCCACATGGTGGGACCTGGGGTACACCGTAGGGACCCAGCTCACGGATGGGCGTGTTTTTATTGCCTATTACTTTAATACGCAGGATGGGAACAAACAGGGCGGCACCCGCTTCATTGCAGGAAGTTTCTTTAAGGTTGATGAGTAACGGTACCGTTCCCGATCTCATACCCCTGGTTCCCGATCATATACCCTTGATAACCATCTCATAAGGGTTAGGATAGTAGTTTTACGTGGTAAAACCCCTTTGACTTACCCGTTTCTCGTATTATCTTCGCGATTACGATACAGTACTCTGTACACATGAAAAACTCGAACGCCCGCACCCACGGAAGTAAACTGTATTCATCCTCCGATATCCCAAAAGCCACTCCAGTATTCCTTTAACCAATTTCTTGCAATTATAATCCAAACCCTCAGGGTCGGCATTGTTTTACTCAAAAATTAAAACGATGTTGAAAACTAAATGCTTAAAGGCAATTTATCTTTGCCTGGTCTGTTTCTTTACAAGTTCTTTTGTACCTGGTCCAGACGCTTCTTCCATCATTTCATTACGGGATGAAAAGACCGTTAGGGTAACCCCGCTAGCAACAGAAATGCAGTCCGGAAGGATCTTTTTGTCGCCAAAAGTGAAATTGAATAGTCAGGCATTACAATTCGCCAGTCATTATATCAAGGCAAGCGCCGAAGACCTGAAGAAGATCAGGCAAAGAAGCAAGACCCCTTTTTCCATAATGGATGCCGTTTTCACCCGGTATAGGTTACCTGTTGAGTTAAAATATTTAGCGGTGATCGAATCGGAATTAAAGTCGTCGGCCCTTTCCCGTGTTGGAGCATCCGGCCCCTGGCAGTTGATGCCGGGAACGGCCCATGACCTTGGCTTAAAGATCACCCGGCAATACGACGAACGCACCAATTATTATAAAAGTACAAAGGCGGCAGCCTTATATCTCAGGGATTTGTACGCGCAATTCGGTGATTGGCTATTGGTACTGGCAGCGTATAACAGCGGGCCGAGGCCTGTTTATACAGCCATACACAAATCCGGCAGCAGGAACTTCTGGGCCCTCCAGCGTTATCTTCCTGCCGAAACCAGGGGCCATGTCAAAAGGTTCATAGCCACTCATTATTATTTCGAAGGACAGGGCAGTGTAACCACGTTAACAAAGGCTGAAAATATCGAATATGCCAAATCAGTAAGCGCATTCGCCATTTCCCATTCCAGCGCAAGTCCTGCTAAAGAAAAAGGAAGTGTATGGTCTATGGCGCCTGCAGCCAATAATATAACAGGCAGCACAGGCCTTTTATTTGGATCTTCTCCAAAAAACGAAGAAAGAAGCGGCAAAGAGAAGGGATCTCAGGGAAAGTGGTTTAAAAGAAACCCAGCGCCCTGTAGCAAGTTTGAATATTTGAATTTGCTAGAATTGACGGGCTACAATCGAACCCCTTGTAAGTCTTCTTACCCTGTTTACCGGCTCAGAACAGCATAACTACTTAAGTTGCAAGGTAATAATATCAATCTTTCTGTAGATAATCAATTGATTATTAGCCATTTGAGAATTTAAAAGGGAACCAGAATTTTATTTTAGATGAGGTACAAAGAATTCCAGAGATTTTTGCGACCCTCCGGGGAGTCATTGATCGGCGTAGGCGCGATGGTCATAGAGTGGGTCAATTCCTGATTTTGGGATCGGCTTCACTTGATCTGCTTCAACAATCATCGGAAAGTCTTGCGGGGAGAATTTCGTATGCCACCCTTTCGGGTTTAAAACCTATGGAAATAGCTCGATCTATTGGAAGACCTCTTTTTAGTTCGAAGGCTACAACCCTGGGCCTCAAATGTCGGTAAAAGGCTGGTTCGGGCTCCAAAGGTATATATCCGTGATAACGGCCTTACCCATACTCTTCTAAAAATAAAAGACTATGACGATTTGCTTGGTCATCCAGCGGTTGGTGGCAGTTGGGAGGGATTCGTTATTGAAAACCTGCTGGCGGATCTCCCATCATGGGCATCTCCTCATTTTTACAGGACGTCTGCCGGCGCAGAAATTGATCTGTTGATTGAAGCCGGAAATAAAAAAATAATTGCAAGTGAGATTAAACGATCAATGTCGCCTTCCTTAAGCAAAGGCTTTCTAATTGGTTGTGAAGACGTCGGCGCCACTCGTCGCTACTTTGTCTATTCGGGAGTGAAACGCTTTCAAATATCTAAAGAGGTAACTGCTCTTCCGCTGACTATAATGATTGGGGAACTAAAACAAATGTTGTAAAGGTCCGATTACGCTGGAATAATATTTGAGCGGATGTCCGGCGGGACTCCAATCGAACACCTCACCACTCTTTTACAATTAATTTTAAAATTAAAATCATGTAAACCAAGCTTTTAGAAATAATTCCTTTCTAATTCATTTTCCTCATACAATTATCAACATCAGTCTGGTCAAGACATGTACCTGAAGGAACTTAGCCGCCCTACTCAGTAAGTTTGAAAAACATTTCCTTACAATTCCTCAGGCATAGATATGATTCCAACCAAACTAATCTTAACTTGGCTTGCAAGAGCTGTCTAATGCCTCAATAATAACCACGGAGGGATTATCCGTACAAATGGCCCTTTTTTTTTCCAGACCCTGACAGTCGCCTCATTTTCCGATCCCATTTTCTCGCGCTTCCAAATTCGGTCAATTCATTGTGCCCTTGGATTTATTACTCAAAAATGTTTCAGAAAATATTTTTTCAGAAGAAATCATGAAACTTAAAAACCTAAATAATGAAAAAGAGCAAAAACATCGTCGCAAATGCAATTGTGACAGGCGCCCTTGTGATGCAGGGCACACTAGGTGATGCACAGTCAGGGACTGCGGCGAATTCCCCGTCGGGTGACGCAGTCCGCCCCTTCAATGTGCACGTTTCGGACAAAGAACTTGCAGATTTACGCGGCCGTATAAAGGCGACAAAGTGGCCGGAGCGAGAATTAGTGAAGGATCAATCGCAGGGCGTGCCGATCGCTACAATGCAGAAACTCGCTAACTATTGGGCGACTGATTACAATTGGCGAAAGGTCGAAGCCAAACTGAATGCCTTGCCTCAATTCATGACGACGATAGATGGGCTTGATATTCATTTTATTCACGTCCGTTCGAAACATAAGAACGCGTTGCCGATCATCATTACCCACGGTTGGCCAGGCTCGGTCATCGAGCAGTTGAAGATCATCGGCCCACTCACGGATCCTACTGCCTATGGAGGAAAGGCTGAAGATGCGTTTGACGTAGTGATACCTTCGTTACCTGGTCATGGGTTTTCGGGCAAGCCGAATGCGACCGGATGGGATCCTATCCGCATCGCCCGCGCGTGGATTGTGCTGATGAAACGCCTCGGATATAGCCGCTATGTAGCTCAGGGCGGCGATTGGGGGAATGCTGTTACGGAGCAAATGGCTCTGCAGGCACCTCCTGAATTGATAGGCATTCACACCAATATGCCGGCCACTGTCCCGGACGACATTGCGAAGGCTCTCCAGTTCAACGAACCGCCGCCATCAGGCCTCTCAGCAGATGAAAAACGCGCGTGGGATCAGCTCGATTTTTTCTACAAGCACGGCGTGGGCTACGCCCTGGAGATGGCTAACCGTCCCCAGACGCTGTACGGGATTGAGGATTCACCCATCGGTCTGGCTGCCTGGATGCTCGACCACGACGCGAGCAGTCTCGCGCTGATCACACGGGTCTTCGATGGGAAGCCTGAAGGCCTCACAACAGAGGACATCGTCGACAATATCACACTTTATTGGCTGACCAACACGGCCGTCTCCTCGGCTCGTCTGTATTGGGAAAGTAAGCTAGCGTTTTTCGCCCCGAAAAATGTGCAAATCCCCACTGCAGTAAGCGCCTTTCCGGACGAGATCTATACAGCCCCGCGGAGTTGGACAGAGCGGGCATATCCCAAACTCATTTATTACAATCAACTGAACAAAGGTGGTCACTTTGCAGCTTGGGAGCAACCAGAACTTCTTGTCACAGAATTACGAGCATCTTTCAAATCACTGCGTTGAACCGTTCGATGCGGCCTTCATTCCTTTAAATATTTTTATAATAGCAAAAATGCAGGATTTGGATTACAACTTACCCTAATGTTTTGGCCCGCTTTAGCCAGTCATTTGCGTTCAGAACATCCATCTGATCGTCATCTTGGACGCCGATAAACTCCCAATAGTTAATGACGACACTTTTGAGGATCAAAAAGAGCAGTATAATGCACTTTTCAATGTGTTTAATGTTGCATTTATAATTTTTATACAAATAGTGCATCTTATTGCACTTTTCATTTAATTTCCGTCGAAAAGTGATAAATTTGCATAAAAAAGGGCGATATAATGCACTTTGAACACATCATAAATCTGGTCAAAGCCCGGCGGGAATCCCTGAATGTCACCCAGGAGAGCCTGGCACAACTGTCGGGCGTAGGGTTACGAACGGTGAAACAATTTGAACGCGGAAAAGGCAATCCTACCTTGCAAACTTTGCAAAAGCTCGGTGATGCCCTGGGTCTCGAAGTGACGGTATCCGTAAAAAACAAAGGAACTAAGCTATGAGAAGCGCGAAGGTATTATTCAAAGGCGAAGAAGCCGGAATCTTAACCCAGCAGGATAACGGATCGTTCACGTTCCAATACCACCCGGCGTGGGTGGAAGATGGCCATAAACCGGCGGTCAGTTTAACGTTACCTAAAACCGCCACCGACTACCATTCCCGTTTCCTGTTCTCGTTCTTTTATAACATGCTGCCGGAAGGTTCCAACCGGCAGGTCGTCTGCCAGCTCAATCGGATCGACAAACGCGATTACTTTGGGATGCTGCTAACAACAGCTCAATACGATACCATCGGTGCTGTGACCGTATCTAAAATCGATGCTCTATGAGTTTACCCCCCATACACTACTGCCCCGGCACACTGGCCCCCGGTTACGACACCTATAGCAGAACCTGCTTGGTCCGGGTATTTCAGGGGAGAAAAGTCAGTCATATTCTGTCGTACGATTCCCCCGCTTCCAATCCGGCAACGGATGACCTGTTTGAAGCAAACAGAAAGCGCATGTCCATCTCCGGCGTCCAGGAAAAGTTTTCCGTTTTGCTGGAGAAGAATAAACTTCGATTGATCAATGAAGGAGAACGGGGGACCTATATCCTGAAACCAATTCCCGGAGCCGGGAAAAAGCCCGATCAGATGCCAGCAAATGAACACCTTACTATGCAGATTGCGCGGCAGGTCTATCAGATCGAAACGGCCGAAAATGCGTTGATCTTTTTCCAGAACGGCGCGCCCGCATATATTACGAAGCGTTTCGACGTCGGGAAAAATGAAACGAAACTGGCGCAGGACGATTTCGCCTCGTTGGCAGGACGTACGCCGCAAACCCATGGCGAGCACTACAAATACCTGGGTAACTACCTGGAGCTCTTTCAGCTCATGGCAAAGTACGTCCCGGCTTATACCGTGGAGGCGCCTAAATTGCTGAAATTGCTCCTGTTCAACTACCTTTTCTCCAACGGAGATGCCCATTTCAAGAACTTTTCGCTCCTCGAAACGCCTCTGGGCGATTACCGGCTGAGCCCAGCCTATGATCTGCTCAACAGCCGGATCCATATTCAGGACAAAGATTTTGCGCTGGACGATGGCCTGTTGCCCAAAAATATGGCGCAGGGCAAAATTATGCAGCAATTTTCCATCCTTGCCGGGCAGGCTAGCATTTCCAAGGCCTCCTTCGAGGCGATCAAGCAGGTCATGCTCTCCGGATTGGAAAAGGTCCAGCAACTGACCTCTGCATCCTATCTTGATGAACGCACGCAACGAAACTATTGGCAATCGTATCAAGGGCAGTTAAGGCAAATGCTGAAGGAATAATGAAGGCTTAACACATTGACGGTTAGAGCATAAAATTATTTTACCAATTTGGCAGGCAATTTTAAATATGCGAAATCATTCTCAGTACTCTTAAATTCGAATTCTTAGAACAGTCAGCGACTACCAGTCTAATTGCTAATTTTTCAATCTATATCTAATTCCGGAGGCTTATCGATAAAAGGATCCAGCCACCTATACCCTCTTACATTCTCCCATCCCAAATCTTTCATAGCGATCAAAGTCATATTCATTTGCGCTTGCCTATTAAGAGATTTCACGACTTTCAGGACCTTGATAGGCCTATGTAATTTTGTCCATTCACATCCCCGTCCATTAAATTGTTTTGTGATATCATCCTCGATATTCGTTGAAAAGCCAACGTAGTATTTATCTCCGGCCAATTGAAGCAGATATGCTCCATCCCTTTTCCTCTGGTGGATATTCTCAGGTGTCTCTTTATAATCCATCTCAGTAAATACAAAATTTCCGCCTCTGACGTTTTTCCACCCAAATTTCCGCATATATTCCTCTGTCATTTCGTCTTCAAATTCTAAAGACGCATTTTCGAAAGCCTTTAATAGGCGTATTGGCTTGTTTTTTTTCGTCCATACAGCGCCTTCACCGTCGAAATGTTGCTTCACCCTTCTTTCAACATCGTTTGTAAATCCAATATAGTATTTATTACCCTCCAATAGAAGAACATATACGGTTCCTTTGGTTACCGATTCTGCTAGGCTACTGTCAATGTTGAAAAAAGGTGATGTTTTCTCATTGATCAATCCAGCCCTAAGCGCAAGAGAATAAATTGCCTGTGGGAACGTCTTTCGTTCTTGTTCCTCGATAAAATCAATAACACCCCCACCCTTTCCACAACCAAAGCACTTAAAAACCTGCTTTTCTTCATTTACATGAAAAGAAGGAGTCTTTTCTTTATGAAATGGACAGAGTCCTTGCCAATTCTTGCCCACTTTCTTCAAATCAACATAGACAGCAACAATAGTATAGATATTTGTTTTTTGTTTGACTTCAAGGATGAATTCTTCCGGAATCATGACGACCGATTTAGATAATAAAGTTACAAAATCGAAATATTCATGACCAACGAGGGCCGATCAACACAGCGAATTAGCGATCAGAACGTGTCGGGTTCGATCTCTCGCCACCTATCAACAAAAAACCGCTGAAATTCAGCGGCCTAAAAAGCGGTGGAGCTGAGGGGAATTCTATCGAACACCTAGCACCGCTGATCAATTTTATAAATGGTTTAAAATCTATCAGTTAACCAATTCTTACCACTCCAATTCCCGTTTGCTGTTGCGATACCTGGAGTATATTTGAAATCGGCCGGCAGGTTAGGTACAAATTGTCTGAGGGCTTCGGTTCCATTGGAGAAAAGGGGATTATGCTGCTGATAAAGTTCGGCTCTATCTGGTTAAGAAATTCCCCGGGAGGCGCAAGCCTTCTTCACTAGCCACGACTTTGCGCATGATTCTTTGCAGCCCCATGGGAATAAGGTCAATTTCCGGCTGGGTAAGCGGCTGGAGCAATTCAATGAATTCATCCTCGTCATTATAGTATCCAAACTGCAATACCCATCTGTCCTCGGATAGTAACCGGAGCGACATCTCCTTGTCCTCTTCATAGACATGCACTTTTATTACCGCCCACTGTTCGTCGTCCTCCTCCTCAAAGTGAACATCGACAGCATCTTTATTCAATACTTCTGTCACGATTTTCTCCACCAGAGAACCAGGATGCTTTTTTACCAGTTCTTCGTATGTCATATTGTTTGCCATAGATACCGCAAAGATAATGCGCCATGCCTGACTATTGTGTGACTTAAATTTAAAATTTATCCCATCCAGATATCACAAAATATTGTATATTTTGTTTTATAACCTGCTATGAATATTCTCCTAATTCCCTTTTTCGTATTAGTGGCCGAAGGTACTATCACAGCCCAACGACCATCGTCGATGCCGTCCGATGGCCAGCAGGTAAAGACCAAGGAAATTAACAAGATCATACAAAAATCTAGTCCACCCATTGAAGAGATTGCCGACAAGTTCTACAATACCTATGAAACAGGAGTTGAAGACCTTGTTTTTAGCTTCGAAAAAAAGGCCGGAAAGTGGCGGATTGACACCAGAAAATGGCAGGCAGGTAACCTAGTACCGACAGGCACTATCTTTTCTATGACATCGATTCTGGCGGCTACCAACAAAATGGGATTGGATATTGCTGGACATTCTGAACAATCTGCATGGCAGGAGATTGGCTTGTGAAACTGAGTTGGATGGCTCTCTCGCTCCGCTTAACGTCTATTTCACTCGAACCGACGACTATCTTTTTGTGTATTGAATTTAGCAATGACCATATCCAAGTTCGATTGCTCATCAGCTAGAAACTAAAAAGCCGCTGAAAATCAGCGGCTTGAAGAAAGTGGAGGTGTAGGGACTTCAATCGAAACCCAGGTGTTCGATTGAAGTCCTTATTTTAATGCCTTATAAGTAAATTTTTGTCCGCCTAAGGAGGCCTCCAGCATTAATCCACCCTTTTCCTGGGAAAATACAACTACGCTATTTCTATAATTCGCATTGGCAGACGCACCCGCTTTGACCGCTATTGCTGAAACTTGTCCGCTAAATTCAATTTTATTTTGCATGAAGCGATCCATTGCATCTTTGTTTTCAAAAAAAATAATTTCGCGATATGCCTGCCCTCCTGCCTGTGCTCCCACGGTTACCTGCACCATCTGGGCGGTACCAACAGGCATTCCTTTTTCATAGACTGCTCCTTTGCCCGCAGCTCCGCCTACGCCTACCCCGCCCTTGCCTACGTTGGGAAATATTGCATATCCAGAAGAGTGTTTAAAGAGATTTTCCATAGCCGGATCTGACTTTAGAAAGGAGGCTTTGGCCTTTTTACTGTCATCGATTATTCTCTCTTGAGAATCATCCTGCGCCATTAATATTCGTGGTAAAAACAGGCCTGACAAAACCATTAGAAGTATTACTGGCCGAACGTTGCTGGTCATTTTCATAAATGATAAATTTTAAGTTAGTGAGGAGAGAGTTTGCGATGAAAGGGATGCAAATAATCTGCCATGGGAAGTACCGTTCGGACAAAAATGTAAGCCAATGAAGATCAACGGCTTGAGAAATCGTGGAGGGAGTCGGCCGAGATAATTGGAGGATAAATCTTCTGGCCATACTTCCCAAAGACCGGCAGCAAAAAGCCCTTCCCAAAGGGAAGGGCAGTGTTTTGGTTGTGGAGCTGAGGGGACTCGAACCCCTGTCCAAACATATTCCACGAAAGCTTTCTACATGTTTATTCCGGCATTGATTGTCGGGAAACAACAGGAACCGGACACACCGATCGTTTCCTTAGCTGGATGGTCTTAAGCAACGGGCACAGCCTTCCGTTGCAGCATCCTGTATTTGTTTTGAGTCGGCGGTGCAGCTTGGTAACAGGCGAACCTGCCACACGGCCCGAATGACTATCTAATCACTGATTAGGCAGCCATGGCATACGTAGTATTGCCATTTGAAGTTTGAATATTCAGATTAACGTGCTAATTATCCAACGCACGACATGCTTACACTTTCAAAGATCTATGCTGTCAAAACCAAAGCAGCCCCAATATAACAAGGCCCCGACAAATGCAGAATCCAGGGTTGGCACGATCCTCGATGCGGACCGGATACCCACCTGGACCCGCCAAGGCCGGAGCCAAATACAAAATTACGAAAAAAATTGCAATTGATCCCAGGGAACGGGTCCCGCGTTGCACGGCCCCGTTCAAACAGACCGCACGCAACCGGCCCCAAAGCCGAGCCGTCGCGCCGTGCGTCCTACCGCAATCATTTAAACAACCGGAAGATATCCAGTCCCAGCGCATACGCCATCAACCCGAACAACAGGATCATCCCCGCCATCTGGGCGTATTCGATGAATTTGTCGCTGGGTTTGCGCCCGGTGATCATTTCCACCAGCGTAAACAGGGCATGTCCGCCGTCAAGGGCGGGGATCGGCAATACGTTCATAAAGGCCAGCAGGATGCTGAAGACGGCCGTCAGCGTCCAGAAGCTCTGCCAGTCCCATATCGGGGGGAAGATATTCGTAATGCTCACCACGCTGCCCAGAGAATCCTGCACTTTAACTTCCTTGGACGTGAACAGCAATTTCAGGTTGCGGATATAATTGGTCAGGATATGTCCGCTTTTGCGGATACCCGCCGGAATGGCCTGCAGCAACGTATAATTGATCTGCGTAGTCCCAAGGATCTCTTCCGCCCCCTTATACCACACGCCATTATCCCCCTTGCCATCGAACATCGCGACCGCATTGACGGTATCCTTACCATTACGCAGGAAGGTCATACTGACAAGCTTGCCTTTCAGCGAATCCAGCGTCTCCCGGATGTCATTCTTGTATTTTATAGGCCTCCCGTTGAAGCCGATCAGCGTATCCCCTTTCTGCACGGTCCCCTCGATCAATTTTATATTGGGCGAAATGGAATCCACGACCAGCGGAATACGGATATAGGTAAACCCGCCAAGACGGTTCTTATTCAGCTGGTTGATAAATCCATCGGGGATCGCGATCTTGATGGTATCTCCGTTGCGATCGATGGTAAGCGATTTCGCTTCGTTCATGATGATATCCGAGCCGGTCATTCCGATCCTCTCCACCGGCTTGCCCGCCACCGCGATGATCTTGTCGCCATCCTGGATCCCGATCTTCCGGGCCAGGCTGTCCGCATATACGCCATACTTCAGATTGGCTGCGGGGATATACTTATCACCCCAGGTCCACATGATCATGATAAAAATAACGAAGGCCAGCAGGACATTCACCGTCACCCCACCCAGCATGATGATCAGTCGCTGCCATGCTGGCTTGCTGCGGAACTCCCAGGGCTGCGCCGGCTGGTTGAGCTGATCCTTATCCATGCTCTCATCGATCATGCCCGAGATCTTCACATAGCCACCGAATGGGATCCATCCCAGACCGTACTCTGTCTCGCCGATCTTCTTTTTAAAAAGGGAGAACCAGGGATTGAAGAAAAGATAGAATTTCTCCACCCGGCATTTGAACCAGCGGGCGGGCAGGAAATGCCCCAGCTCATGGAGCACGACCAATATGGAAAAAGATAAAATGAATTGTAATACTTTGATCCCGACTCCAGGCCAATCGATTGCTAATAATGTCATATCACAGGTCCGCAAGCAGGCGGAAGCTTTAAATTATTAAATAATGAATGATACCAAATATACATCGAACCCTTATCAGTCGTCCGGGACGTAAAAAAATTACAGCTTTATCAGCGAAGCAGCAAAATTACGGGCCTCCCCATCGCTTTCAAAATATTCTTCCAGGGTGGGCTTCGCGATAAAAGGCACATGCTGCATGGTGCGTTCGATCAGATCCGTCATATCAAGGAACCCTATACGATTGCGCAGGAACGCAAATACGGCGATCTCATTGGCCGCATTCAGCACGCAGGGAGTATTTCCCCCCTTGAACAGCGCTTCCGTCGCCAGCGCCAGATTGCGGAAGGTGCGGGTATCGGGGTCCTCGAATGTCAGCGTATTGGGTTTTTTGAAATCATAACGGGGAAAACTGTTCGCAATCCGCAGCGGGAAGCCTAATGCATACTGGATCGGCAACTTCATATCGGGCAATCCCATCTGGGCCTTGATACTACCATCCTCGAACTGGATCATGCTATGGATAATGCTCTGGGGATGGATCACCACCTGTACCTGCTCCGGCTGCAGATTGAACAACCACTTGGCCTCGATCATCTCCAGCCCTTTGTTCATCAGCGTGGCGGAGTCGATCGTGATCTTGGCGCCCATATTCCAGTTGGGATGCTGCAGGGCATGATCTCTTTTTACATTCACGAGGAAGTTTGGTTTCTTTCCAAGAAAGGGCCCGCCAGAGGCGGTAAGAATGATCTTTTCGATGCGGTTCCGCTCCCCTATGAGACATTGAAAAATGGCGGAATGTTCCGAATCGACCGGAATGACCGGCGCCCGGTTCTCCAGTGCCTTCTGCATGACGATATCTCCCGCAACGACCAGCGTCTCCTTATTGGCCAGCGCAACGGCCTTGCCATTCTCTATGGCCTGCAAAGTAGGCCGCAACCCGGCGAAGCCGACGATCGCAGCCAGCATCATATCATAATTATCCATGGCCGCTGTCTCTTCCAGCGCCTTCTCGCCCGCGAACACTTTTATCGGCAATGCGGATAATGCATCTTTTACCTTCCCATATTTTTTTTCATCCCCGATCACCACAACGTCCGGCTTGAAATGCTGTGCCTGCTTGATCAGCAGCTCGTCATTGCTCTGTCCCGTCAGCACTTCCACGCTGAACAGACCGGGGTTGTTATTGATCACTTCCAGCGCCTGCCTTCCGATGGAGCCGGTGGAGCCGAAGAGTGCGATGCGTTTTTTTGGAAGAGTAGTTGACATGCTTGAGTCCAGGCTTAAAAGTTTGTTAATGGGCTCTGGAATGGTCATTCCCGGGCCAAAGATCCTTATTCAATATATTTTTCCAGTTGTTCGGCCAGGTTACGGTCATTGCTCAGCCTCGGTACTTTATTCTGTCCGCCGAGCTTGCCGACCGACTTCATGTAGTTTATGAACCCATTCTTCTTTACCGGACGGATCTCGAGGGGCTGTAAAATATGTCCTGTGATCAGATCGTCATAATAGATATTTTTTGTGCGCAGGTTGGTGTCCACTTTTATGGCGAATTCCCGTATATCAGCAGGCCTGTTCTCAAACTCCACAAACCATTCGTGATAGGACCCGCCCCCGCCCTGCTGGATCATGGGCGCTACGGTGAATTCTGTGATATGCAGACCCGCTTCCTCGGCCGCCTTCATCAGGCTGTATTCGACCTCTTCCCCGATGACATGCTCGCCAAAAGCGGAAATAAAATGTTTGATCCTGCCCGTTACCACCAGCCGGTAGGGGTTTGTAGAGAGGAAGCGCACCGTATCACCTATATTATATCCCCACAGACCGGCATTGTTGCTGACCACCAGCGCATAGTTCTCGCCGGTCTTCACCTCCTTCAGGCCCAGACGGGTGGGATTCTCCCCGGATATTTCATTTACGGGGATGAACTCAAAAAAGATGCCGCTGTTGGTATTCAGCAACAATCCCTCCTCTTCGCGCGAATCCTGGAAGGCAAAAAATCCTTCGGAGGCGGGATAGGTCTCGATCGTGTCAATCTTTTTGCCAATGCTTTCAAACAGCTTTGCCTTATACGGCTCGAAATTCACCCCTCCATGCACCAGCACGGAAAAGCCTGGAAAAATATCTTTTACGGGCTTGCCGGTCACCTGGATGAGCTGGTCGAAATACATCTGAACCCATGGCGGTATCCCGCTGATAAGGCTCATGTCCTGGTTGAGGGTCTCTTCCACGATCTTGTCCAGCTTGCTTTCCCATTCCTCGATGCAGTTGGTCTCATAAGAAGGAAGCTGGTTGGTCCGGAGATAACGGGGAATATGATGATTGACGATCCCGCTGAGCCGGCCGGTAGGGATACCCCCTATGCGCTCCAGTTCCGGGCTGCCCGATAAAAAGATCATTTTGCCATCCGAAAAGGCCGTATTGCCGGTAGCCGCCATATAACAAAGGAGAGCATTCCTGGCCGTATTGATATGATTGGAAATGGACTCTTTGGAGATCGGGATGTATTTTACCCCGCTGGTCGTGCCGGAGGTCTTGGCAAAATAGATGGGCCGGCCCTGCCATAATACATTGTGTTTCCCTTCCTTGATCTGGTCGATATACCCCGAAAACTGCTCATAATCCCGGATAGGGACGGCTTGTCTGAACTCCTCATGCCCTTTTACCTCCCCCAGACGATGCTCCCCGCCGAATATGGTTTTTGACCCCGTTTTCAGCAGATCCTTCAAAATTACCTCCTGGTCCCCGATCGCCGTCGTCATCCCCTTCTGGATAGACTTATATATATATGATGAAAAAGGCCGTGCAAGCAACGATTTAATCTTCATACTCATGCGGGCAAACCTACAGGAAAAAGCCGGTTTTCCATGCAGGAGGCCGTTAAATGATACCCTCCCGGCCGCGTGGAAACCGGTTATCCCCCGGGCTCCTCGCCCGAAATCCCGGGAATAGCGTTATTTTTGCCTTTCCAGGCCGATTTTTTCGCTCCTCCTTTCTTTTTTTCGCCAATTCCCCTTACCTTTGCGTCCCTAATATTGAATAGTATGTTTGCAGTTGTAAAAATAGCCGGTCAGCAATTCAGGGTCCAGAAGGACCAGACATTGTACGTTCCCCATGTAGAGGGCAACGCAGGCGATAAGCTAGAGTTCGGAGAAGTGCTGCTGTCTTATGGCGACGACAAGCTGTCCGTTGGCAAAGACGTAAAAGCTACTATCAAGGCAGAGATTCTTGCGCAGGTGCAGGGAGATAAAGTGATCGCCTTTAAAATGAAAAGAAGAAAAGGCTTTCGTAAGAAACATGGTCATCGCACCCACTATACGAAGATCCGTATCAGCGAAATTGCATAAGCGACATTCCGCTTCGGCAAGAAGTAATAACAAACAACGATAACTACAAAGTTTTAGTATATGGCACATAAAAAAGGTGAAGGCAGTGTAAAGAATGGTCGCGACTCGCAAAGCAAACGCTTAGGAGTTAAGATCTACGGTGGTCAGCCCGCTGTCGCTGGCAATATCATCATCCGCCAACGTGGTACAGTGTACCATCCAGGAAAAAATATCGGTGTTGGAAAAGATTGGACTTTGTTCGCACTCACCGATGGATTAGTTGAATTTAAGAAAGGAAAAGGTGACAAAACCTTAGTTAGTATCAACCCAGTTACAGTAGTCGCGTAGAAAAATTTTTGAATAAATCAAAAAAAATTTTTGGTTGTTTGAAAGATATTTCTATTTTTACTGTTGTAAATTGATTTACTAACCAATTAAATTCAAAAAAATGGCAACAGCAAAAAAAGCCGCTAAGAAGAAAGCAGCTCCAAAAAAGAAAGCAGCTCCGAAAAAGAAAGCCGCTAAGAAAGCTGCAAAAAAGAAATAGTTCTTATTTCTTAGAAAGGCAGAAAATACTAAGTCCCGGATTTTTTCCGGGACTTTTTCATTTGTATTACCTTCGTTCCATGATCATCGATAACTACTACATCGCAGACCAGTTCAGCTTATTAGCCAAACTGATGGATATTCACGGCGAGAATTCCTTCAAGACAAAGTCTTACTCCGTCGCTGCCTTTACTATCGAAAAATTGCCCACCCTCCTGACGGACATGCCACCCGAAAAAATCTTTTCCATCAGGGGCATCGGGGACGCGATCGGCAAAAAGATCCAGGACATTATCGCTACCGGCGAGCTGAAATTGCTCCGCGAGTACCTGGAAAAGACCCCGCCCGGAATTATCGAGCTGCTCCAGATAAAGGGCCTCGGACCCAAAAAGATCGCCACAATCTGGAAAGAGATGGAAATTGAGTCCCTCGGGGAATTATTATATGCCTGCCAGGAAAACCGGTTATTGCTCTATAAAGGCTTTGGTGAAAAGACCCAGAACAGCGTCAGAGAAAACATCGAATTTTATTTCAAAAGCCAGGGAAGTCATCTTTATGCTGACGTGGAAGCCTACGCCTTTGCCCTCGATGCCCAGCTGAAAGCGCATTTTTCGGGACACCGCTTCGCCCTCACCGGCGAATTCAGGCGTCAGCTGGAAGTGATCAACCACCTGCAATGGGTCACCACGCTCAGCCAAGCCACCGCCCGCTCTTTTTTCGAGAATAATGGATTCAGTGCGGAGCCAGAGGCTCCTCCTGAGATCCCGGCCCCCTCCGAGCCAACGACCCTTCCCGTAAGCAGCATCATCCGCTTCAAGGGGCCCGAAGGTGTGAGGTTGGAATTCCTCTGCGCCACCGAAGACGAATTCACCCCTATCCTGTTCGCGACCAGCTGCAGCGCCGAATTCCTCGAAGCATGGGAACAGCGGACGAAATGGAACAGCAGGGATGCTTATCCATCGGAAGAGCAGCTCTTCTCCTCTTTCAACATAAATTTTATTCCCTCCTTCCGGCGCGAGCGCCCTGCCGTCCTCGAAGAAGCCACCGGGAATGCATTGCCCGCCCTTATACAATTTTCGGATGTCCGGTCGGTCATCCACAGCCACAGTAAATGGAGCGATGGCGCCAATACGCTGGAGGAGATGGCGAAAGGCTGTATCGCGAAAGGATATGAATATCTGGTCATCAGCGATCACAGCAAGAGCGCCTTCTACGCAAACGGCCTGAATGAGGAGCGGATAAAAGAACAGCATGCACAGATCGAAGCGCTCAACCGGCAGCTCGCCCCGTTCACGATCTTCAAGAGCATCGAGTGCGATATCCTCAACGACGGAGCGCTGGATTATTCCAATCCCATCCTCTCGACCTTCGACCTCGTCATCGCCTCCGTCCATTCCAATTTAAAAATGAGCGAGGAAAAAGCCATGGCCAGACTGCTGAATGCGATCGCCAATCCCTATACGACCATCCTGGGGCACATGACGGGCCGCTTGCTGCTGAGCCGCCCAGGATACCCGGTCGATCATAAGAGGATCATAGAGGCCTGCGCAGAGCACCACACGGTGATCGAGCTGAACGCGCATCCCCGGAGACTGGATATGGACTGGAGATGGATCGGCTATGCCATAGAGAAAGGAGTGCTGATCTCCATCGATCCCGACGCCCACTCGACGGAAGGATACAACGATATAAAATATGGGGTCCTCGCGGCGCAGAAGGCCGGGCTCACGCCGGAAAAGAACCTCAGCAGCTTCAGTCTGGTACAGTTCACAGCATTCCTCGCGGAAAACCGGCGACGCAAAAAGATCTAGATCGCCGCCCTCAGTATCGGCAGCTCGACAAAGAAAGTGGTCCCCTCTCCTTCCACCGTCTCGAACCAGATCTTTCCTTTTGCCTGCTCGACGATAGTCTTGCTCATCGCCAGCCCCAGACCGGTGCCGGAAGATTTTGTCGTGAAATTGGGCGTGAAGATCTTGGTATACATATCCGGCGCTATGCCTTCCCCGCTGTCCGTAACCTTTACGATGATGGACTCCTCCTTCAGCTCTTCGCTGACGCTCACCACCCGCTTGTCTTTGTTCACGCAGGCTTCCAATGCATTCTGAAGGAGATTGGTGAACAACCGGTTCAGCTGCGTCTTGTCGGCGAACACCATGATCCGCTGGTGGGAGGGTACCCATTTGAACAACAGGTTCTCGTTCGTTTCGTATAGGGAGGTCAGGGAGTACAACATCTCATGCAGGTCGAATACCTCTTTCTTTGGATTCCCGATATTGGCGAACTGCGAGAAATCCGAAGCGATCTTGGACAGGTGGTCGATCTGCTCTACCAGGGTCTTGGCGACGCTGGATGCCATTTCTTTTACATTTATGGAATTGTTGTCGATGGCCTTCTGCAGGTACTGGATGCTCAGCTTCATCGGGGTGAGGGGGTTCTTGATCTCATGCGCCACCTGCCGGGCCATTTCCCTCCAGGCGCCTTCCCTTTCACTCTTGGCGAGGGCAAATGCGCTTTCTTCCAGCTTGTTCACCATCTTGTTGTATTCCTTCACCAGGCCTCCGATCTCGTCATTGCGGCTCCATTCGATCTCTTCATTGGTCTTGCCGAGGTTTACCTGCCGCATTTTCTCGGAGATCAGCGTAAAGGAGGACGTGATCCGGTTGGTCAGGAACAGCGCGATCGTGCCTGCGATCAGGAAAATGAATGCGTTCAGATTGATGATGGTCACGAGGAAGTTCGAGATCTCCTCCTTCAGTTCGGTCTGTGTTGTGAAAGAAGGGATATTCAGATAGGCATAAGCATTCCCCTGAGCATCCCTCAACGGCCGGTAAATACTCACATAGGGCACGCCGCCCACCTGCTCGTTATTGGTAAACTGGATGGAATTCAGCTGGTGCAGGTTATAATAGGCGAGAGGATTCAATTTCTTGTTCAGGATGCCTTTGTTATAAACAAAAATATTGGATGACACCTCCAGGTCGCCGTCGAGATCGTACAGGTTGATATCCGTACCATGCACCTGCGCCACCACTTCGATCATTCTCTGCAATTCCCCCCTCGATCCGGGATCGTATAATCCCAGGACGCCCTCCGCGAAGGCCTGTCCGGACAGCTTGTTCTCCACCTCGCTCACCATTACCTGCATCGCGCGGCCCAGCCTGTCCCTGTTGTTCCGGTTATACCGGTTGATGAAGAAGATGATGGTAGCCACCCCGATCACCACGAAGGAGAACAGGCTGATAAAAATGATAGTGGTATGGATCTGCGACCGGATATTCATCTGCCAGTAGGTCTTAAGCTGGCTCCAGTGCAGCCTTGACCAGATCAGCAGGGCCGTTATCCGGAATAATGCTACCAGGAAGAGGAAGGCGCTGAACAGGTAGGCGAACAGGGTAATATCCTCGATGGCGGAATTATCCCTTTTCACCACCACCACGAAATTTTCGTCAGAGATCCGATGCCATAATTCATCATAGGCAGCTTTCCGGATATGTACAAAATCGGCCCGGGGGATCTGCTCATCCGTAAGATGGGTGGAAAAAGCATAATCGCCATAGGCATTCACCAGCTCCCGGTTCTTGTAAACGGCATAATAATCCGGAAGGTTCTCATTCTTCGCCCGGAACAGCTCCGGCACGAGTGCATCGTTCTTATAGTTCTTGGGCTCGGACAGGATGAACAGATACCCGATGATCCTCCGTCCGGTGTCGGTGATCGGTTTCTTGTAGATATAGGTGTACTTGTCGTAGGATTGCTCATGATACTTCAGGTCCTGGATGCCGGTGGTCTTTCCCAGTACGGTAAAAATGGTATTCAGCGTATCGTAGGAAACGGGGTTTTCATTAAAGAGGGCTTTCTCATTCCCGTCAAAGGTATAGGCCTTGGTCTCGTATTTATTCTGGTAGGCGCTGAAATTGCTGCCCAGCATACTGTCCTTCATGAACTGGTTGGACACCGGATCCCGGAATCTTGAAAAGTTACGGGCCAGCAGATCATTGTCGATATAGCTGAAGGCGATGCTCAGCATCTTCTCGCTGGAAGGATCGGCCTGTTCCGCCAGCCTTTCCGCCATCCGTTTGCGATTTTCTTCTTCGATCTTCCGGTTCTCGAAGAGGATCACCGCAGAAATGGAAGTGGAGAAAATAAAGAGCCAGAAAAGGACCTCGGACACATTCAGGCGGAAGCGGAGATCCGAAAAGATCTGACGCTGCATCAGCCAGACGTATGCCAGCAGCCACAGCAATACCCATATATCCAGCTCTACCGTCCCCGTATTTCGGGTAAAGGTCAGCAGCAGCAGCCCCATAAAGGCAATGACGATATACAGCACGATGGACAACGACCGGGTGAGATAACCCACCATCTGGAAAAGGACCTGCGATAAAAAGAAATAGCCCAGCGCGAGGGCCGCGAGCGCGATAAAGCCCACGAAACTATAATTGTTGAGCAGGCTGAAGAAATTGGTCACGTTGAAGGATATCCTCGCATCCGTCACCAGGGACTGGACGATATTGGCGAATTCAAAGGTGGTGACCACCAGCAGCCCGAGCACAAGGAAGGTCCACAACCAGTTCTTCCACCGGTGTTCCGACTGAGGGATCGTATAGTCTGCAGTCTCCCGCTTGATGAACAGGACGATCCAGCAGAATAAGAAAGCATCGATGATCAGGTCTCCGAGAGAGCTCAGGATGATGCTCGAACTATAGATCGTGGGGTCGAAGAGTTCATATTGCCGCAGGTTCAGCAAAGAAGGGGAAAAATAAACGATCACACGCAGCAGCAGGATCACCGATACCAGAAAACCAATCCCCCATGCCGCCCCGAACTCCATCCGGATGGAATGCGAAACATTGTGGATCAGGGCGAGCAACAGCATTACCGCTAAAAAGATCAGCAGGGGAATCACCCAGTTATGAACGGGCGCATTATAGCCGCCTTTTTTTTCGAGATAGAACAGGATCCGGCCCGATGAGCTTACTACCGGGAAGGCAGTCGGGACCGAGGAGATCCTCAGCCTTTCCTCCGCGGAGGGGAAATCCGTAAACTCCGGGGTCAGGTTGGAGGTGGCGATATAATATTGCCAGCGCACCGGTATCAGGGCCACCGCCAGGACAGCTGTGCTGTCGGCGAGCCGCAGCGTTCTTTTGATGAACTCGTACTGTCCATTGCTCAGTGAATCGAAACTGCTCTCTTCCTGCCCGTTGAGTAGCTTTACGGTGGGCATTGAACGCTGATCGTTCCAGAACCTTACCAGACGGGGATCATTTATCGCTGTCGGCTCATAAAGGAAGATCCCGTATTTTTTCTCGACGAGCATGCCCATCTCCTTCTCCGTGTACCTTTGATTGTACAGCCGGCCGATCAGGGCCGTGTCCTTTGTCAACTTGTCGAAATCCCGCTCTCTTTCCTGTAAAAAGGATTGGATGGATTTGCGCAGTATGTTTACGGAAGTATCGCTGGAGAAGTAAGCGTTGAGAAAATATGCGCTGGAGAACAGTACAAATGCTGCCAGCAAGAGCTGTCCGTTCCTGCGGAAAATAGTATTCAAAAAAGACTTCAATCGGGCTGTTTTTCTTTTTTTATTTACCGAAGATACGCTTTGGAAATTTAGCGCATCTTCGGCAAATGGCTAATGTCGGTCCTTCGGACGAGACGCTTCCAGCGTCTTTATGGTATCCCAGATGCCGTCCATTTCTTCCAGGGTCATATCCGCCAGGGCCCTTCCTCTTGACCGGGCTTCCTGCTCCATCCGGGTAAATCGTCCAATAAACTTCCTGTTCGCTTTTTCCAGGGAGCTCTCGGCGTCTATCTGCAAAAACCGTGCGTAATTGACCAGTGAAAAAGCGAGATCGCCAAATTCCTCGTCTATCTTCTCCTGATCGCCGAGCCCCACCGCCTCCTGCAGCTCCTCCATTTCCTCTTTCACCTTATCCCATACCTGCGAAGCATGGTCCCATTCAAAGCCGACCTTACCCGCTTTTTCCTGAAGACGGATCGCTTTTACCGTTGCCGGCAAGGACAGGGGCACGCCGCCGAGCACGGATAGCTTGCCTTCCTTTAATTTCAGCTTTTCCCAGTTCTGCTTCACGTCATCTTCGTTACGGACTTCCACCAGGCCGTCCTGACCGGAAATCTTTCCATAGATATGCGGGTGACGGGAGATCAGCTTGTCGCAGATGCCATCGATCACTTCGTCGAGCGTGAACTGTCCCTGCTCTTTTCCGATCCGGGCATAAAAAACGATATGCAGGAGCAGGTCGCCAAGCTCTTCCCGGATACCCTTCCAGTCCCCGCTGGTGATAGCATCGGCCAGCTCATACATTTCTTCGATGGTCAGGCTACGCAGCGTCTGGATCGTCTGTTTTTTATCCCAGGGACATTTTTCCCTCAGTTCATCCATGATTCCGACGAGCCGTTGAAAAGGGGATCCGACTTCATTTTCGCTCATAAAAATTTATTTACACTATATAAAAATGGCGGAGATCAGCAGGAAGATCACCAGCAGGATCATGTTGACTGTAAACGCCAGCACGGATACTAAAAAATATTTAAGGAAGGTCTTGCCCCTGCCCTGACCATAGAACCGGCGCATGGCCTTGTACAGATAAATGATCATATACAGGATGATCAGGAAGATACCGAAGCCCGCAACTACTTTGAACCATCCCCAGCCAAGGAAACCAGACAGCTTATCCAACAGGATAATGCCAAGGGTCAGGATAAAGGTGGCGCAATAGAGATGGATCGTGAAAATACCATGATCCACATAATAATACTGTTTGTGGCGGAAGTACAGGATATTGAGGAAAAAGGCGAAAAAAGGCAAAGAGAAGAAGAGGATCTTCGGAAAAGAATGCAGCATGTTCTCCGCAAAATGTTCGAAATAACCGTGCCGGTCCTTGTGGAACTCCTCTTCGGTGAGCACCAGCCTTCTCATCAGTAATCTTTTAAACCAGCCGTCCTTCAGACTGTCGGGCAGGCTCCGTTCCGTCGAATCGTATGCGGCAAGGGACTTATACTGTCCCTGATGCAGGCCGAAGAAATCACTCCCGTCCTCCTCATCATTCAGGTCTTCTTTTTTGGCGGCGGCAACTTTTCTGAGGCTTTCCCGGGCCGAAGGAGGCAGATCGGAATGCTGCAGGCTGTCCGTGTATCCCTGCACTAACAAGATCGCTCTGTCGCCCTCACTGAATGTCCGGGTGCTGGTATCGCCATATTTTCTTCTGATCGCCGCGATCTCGACGGAAAGGTTGTCCAGATTTTCCTGCGTATCCTTTTTATCATCGGCATCCTTGATCCTTTTGACTTTGGCCTCCAGGGCAGTTTTTTGTTTTTCCAGCCCGGGCAGGTCCTGTCTGACCTCTTTCTTATTTGTCTGATTGTCTGGAGTGGTCTTTACCATATCCTTTGGGGACTTCAGCGAAAAAAGGATGATAAAGAAGATAGCCGAGGTGAATACATACATCCGGATCGGGTTCAGGTAGCTCGCCCGCCTGCCGACCATATATTCCAGGGACAGGAACCCCGGCTTTTTCAGCAGGTATTTCACCGAGCTGAAGAATTTCCCGTCAAAATGGGTGACATCGTTAAAAAAATGCTGGATCAGATGCCAGACCGTCTCCTTTGGCTCCAGGTTTTCCTGCCCGCATACGTGACAATAACGCCCGTGGAGGTCAGCCTTGCAGTTCAGGCAGATTTTTTCCTTTCTTTCCTTTAAATGCGACACTTCCTCAAATTTTAACTAAAATAAGCAACTTACAAGGTTTCAATGTATTAAAAAGCTAATTTTTTCGTTTCTTACTTTAAATGCTGAAATTAGCACCCGCATTTCCCGACAAAAATTCAAAATGAAGTTACTTACCGGAACCATTCTGTTGATCGTACTGAGCCAGAGCTGCCCAGCCCAGTATTATTACAAAGATCTGGTCGTATCCGGGCAGACTGCGGCCCGATGGAAATTGTACAAACAGAATAAGGTAAGGAATGTCAGCCTGACCAGCTTTGAAAGGGACGAGCAGCCTTCGGAAGGATTTGAATGCACACAGGAGGTATCGGGCGATTTTTCCCGTATTACCACCCATACCCGTTCCGCCGGAAGCCCGGAATCCTGGCTGATCACTCATTATTCTCCCGCCGGGCTCCAGGTCAGGGTCGTGGATACCAGCGACACCTATTCGAGCAATTCGGAGTACCAATACGATGCAACGGGCAGGATAAGCGCTATTACCAATACTTCTGTAGAGACGGACAACAAGACCCGGGACATCGAGGCCCATCTCTGGCAGTATGATGATAAAGGAAGGCCTTCGGGCATGCTCAAGATCAGAAATGGTACAGACACGACCTATATCCGGTTCATCACCGATGACAAGGGTAATATTGCCGAAGAAAGGTCCATCCGCAACCGGGCCGCGCTGCCCGTCGTCTATTATTATTATGATGCGGACAACCGGCTGACCGATATAGTACGCTACAGCGCCAGGTCCCAGCGGCTATTGCCGGATTATGTCTTTGAATATCAGGACGGTGAAAGGCTTTCCTCTATGATGGTAGTGCAGGAAGGCGGTAATAATTACCAGAAATGGCTCTACGAATACAATGATAAAGGATTGAAAATAAACGAGTCCTGTTATAATAAACAGAAGCAGCTGATCGGAAAGGTCGCTTATCAGTACAGCGGTAAATAAAATGATTATGCGCATCTTATTCTTCTTCCTTTTTTTAACCGGTGCCGGGTCTGTCTGCCGGGCCCAGGAGCTCGACTTCCCCGATTACCGCAGCAAAAAGGACAATTTCTCGAAGATCTCCGACAAGGTCGTCCGGGCCGATGTCGCTTCTTTTGCGCTGGCCGCAGTGGATGAGAGCATCGGGAAAGCCGTGCTTAAGGGCCTGCCCGTAAAGGATTATGGCAGCAATTTCATGAAATGGGAAGGCGAGGATATACAGGTGATCGTTAAGACCGGGGTGTTCTTCCCGTCAAAGCATAAGATGAATTATCTCGAAAAGCACCTGGTGAAGATCGATGGTCACCCCTATTATGGAGGTAATTATGGAGAAATGCCAAAAAATACGGTGGATGCCATCACAGTGGTCGTGGGAACGGACACGGTCGCCATCCCTCCCGCCGCCTACTCCGACCTGTACGATCCCAGGTTCAGCTTCAATCAATCCGGCGCCACCCGCACGCGCAACGGCGTTTTTATTTCCAACGACAAGCATACCTTCTATATCTATGTGCTGAATATAGAATCCGGCGGCTCGGAATACACCTGGGTGATCCGGGACAAACAATTTTTACGCAGAGTGGTAGACTTTGGGTTTCTGACGAAATAGATCAATATCTCCACGACATCAGATCGGCCCCTTTTGGCGCACGCGTCTTCACTTCTTCCGCCCATTTCCGGATATACATCTGGTGATACCGCAGACGGCTGATATAATTCGGGTTCTTATGATCTCCATTCCAGCAGTGCTCTGCCCGGTCGCCATAGTCCACTTCGCAGTTACAGACAGGGGCCTTCAGCTTCTTCAGGATATCTTCGGCCGAATACACGGCATTATTGAGGTAGTAGCTGTCCATGTCCCCTACATAAATATGGATCTTGCCGCTGAGCTTCTGCCCGAGCTTTGCCCAGTCACGCTCGATGATATGGGCCAGGTCGAAATGTTCTTTCCAGTAAGCGGCGACGGATGAATCGATGGCGCCGGTATATTTATCGAAGATCCTCTTCGGGTAACCATCGGCATCCGCAGGAGAAAAAACGGCCTCCCAGATATCGTACTGATCGCCGCTCCGGCTACGTGTGCCGAGGGCCAGCTCCCGTTGGTTGGTCTCCTTCACCGTAGCGCTCACATGTCCCAGATAGTCCCGGTGGGCGGGACGTGGGGTCTTTTTGAAATCGCTGGCGGGGTAATAAGCATTCCGGTCGTTATAGAGATCGATCGTGGTGTAATGATGGAAGTCGATGGGATCGGGACATGCCGCATAACAGCCGTTATACTGGTCGGGGTAGAACACCTGCACCGCCAGCGCTTCCCATCCACCCGTCGAGCCGCCATACACAAACCTCGCCCATCCCTGCCCGATACCACGGAAACGGCGTTCGATCTCCGGGATCAGCTCATAGGTTATGGCATCCCCATAAGGACCGAGGTTCTCCGAATTGACCGCATAGCTGTCGTCATAATAGGGATTGGCATGTTCGATCTCGATGGCCAGGACCCTTGGAAATCCCGGGCCTGTCCATTGCTTATAGAAATCGTATTCCTCGCGCTGAACGATCCTGTTGTACCCGGCGAGGTGAAACCTTGCGCTGGAATCGGGTTTCAGGTTTTCATCCGGGGGCGTGGTGCGCCACCCGCCAAAGTCCGAAGGGAAATGTCCGTGAAAGATCGCCAGCGGATATTTTACATTGGGGTGTGCGTCAAATCCCTCGGGCAGCAGTATGTGCGCACCGATAAACATCGGTCTGCCCCAGAATGCGGTGAGCAGTTTGCTCTGGATCTTTATATGTCTGACATAACGGGTGTCCACCGGCTCCTGGATCGGCGGAATGAGCTGGTCGATGGTAATGCCGGTCTCTCCCGAACGAAGGGGATCGAAATGGATCTTTACCGGAGTGGAATAGATATTGCCCGGCGCCTGGTTCCAGTGCTGGCCCTCGCCCCGGTCCATCGGCAACCGGACGATATGACCATTGGCCAGATGGAAGGTCTCGTATTTGTGCAACAGGGCCTGTACATAATAATCTCCTGCGGGCACTTCGGACAGCCTCTCGACCGGATAGCCGAAGGCGTGCATATCTACCAGACGGGAGCTGCCAGCCTGCCAGTTGTCGACGTCCAGACCGAATACCATCTGCGTGCCCGGATCATCGCTGATCTGCGAACGGGGTTCACCTTTGGGATTGTTGGATAAGAGGAGCAGCAGGCGGCCGTCCAGCGAGCTTTGTTGCAACGCAGGGGCAATGTTTACCCGGAAGGTCTGGGCATTGCTGCGGGTGCCCAGGGCAAGCAACAGCGCGATGAGCAGAATGGATGATGGTGAGGCCGGCGACGCGATCGGTAGAATGGATGCCGGTGCGGTCGTCAGGATACGCGCAAGGGACGGCCAACAGGATTTTTTATTCACAGCGATTGTTTTTTAGCGTTTGGTCTTCTTCGCAAGGGGCTTTGGAGCGGATCCTTTTGCCGACTTCTTTGCCGTACCGGCAGGATGTTTGACCGGAGCCTTGCCCTTTTTTGCGTCCAGCTCCGCGACCAGTTTCTTACCCGCCCTCAGCCGCCAGGCCGCCTGAAACAGGATCTTCAGCTCCTTTTGTCTGACCCTGACGAGCCGCACCAGCACCCAGGGATAATTCCGGTAGTGCTCCGTGAAAAAATAAACCTCGGGGTCTGCCTTCAGCCATTTCTCTCTTTCGTCCGTGTAGACCACCAGTGTCTCTCCATCTTCCTTAATACGGACGAACAGTTTCTTATTGACAAAGAATCCGGGCGTCCCATAAGAAGTCCCTTCCGTTACCGCCGGCAGGGATAACAGCAGCGGACGGAGCCGCTCCATGTAGATAAATACATCGATATTCAAGGTTTCTTATTTTTAAAGCGCGTCCCGCTTATCCATTCACAACAACCCCTTTCGTCTCCAGATACTGGTAGACTTCCGTCCGGATCTCCGCGGAAGTCTTGCCGGTCTGGGTAATATCGTTGACCCAGAAATAGACTTTTAATTCCATGGACTTTGAGCTGACCGTATTCAACATTACCTCGGGATCCCGTTGCTCCAGCACATTGTGATTTTTCTTGACGATAGCTTTGATCTCATCCTGTCCCAGGTCTTCAGGATTGTTGAGCTTGGCAATAGTAAAGGGCAGGACTACCCGCACATGATTGTTGCTCAGGGTCCAGTTGACGATATGGTTCGAGAGGATATCCCCATTGGGTATGATCACTTCGGCGCCATCTTCTGTGAGCAGTGTGCTCGAGCGGATACCGATCTCTTTTACCCGGCCTTTCTTATCCCCGATCTCCACGGTGTCCCCGATCCGCACGGGCCGGTCGAAAATGAGGATGATGCCCGACACGAAATTGTTGACGATACTCTGCAGGCCAAGCCCGATGCCCACGCCAAGGGCGCCCAGGATTACCGTTATCCGGTCTACGGCCAGTCCCGATGCCGCCACGGCCAGAAGAAATCCGCCGGACAGTAAGATAAGCCGGGTCACCAGGAGCCTGGACCGCTGTCCTTTATCGTCGATGGAGGCATCATCTCCGGTATCCCCGAAGAAATAAGCAATATATTTTTGAAGAAAATTCGCAAACCAGATGATCCCGAGGAATAACAATATTCCCCCCAATGTGAAAGAGAAATTCCCTACTTGCCGCGTATTGGTGAAGAGTTCTACTAAGGTATCGTTGATCGCATCGAACAGGTTCAGGTTGGTGGTAAAGACGATCAGCCACAATACAATGGCAAGCGCCATCGATATACGCCTTACAGATCTGGAAATGGTCCGGTAATCAAACCCCTCCGGATATTTTTTCCGGATCCGGCTGGTCTGGATCTGCAGCAGAAAAGACTCCAGCACCAACTGTACAAAGACGCCCAGGCTGACGGTCTGCGCAAAAGAATATACCGCCGTGGCTCCGAAGATCTGCGAAAGAGTGACCCGTCCGAATAAATTACACAAGATGGCCAGCAGGTTGAGTAACAAATAAAGACCTGCGGCAAAAGAGATCCACCTGGACTGCCCCGTCACCATACCCAAACCGCCTGATTGCGCAGTATTCCCGGCAGCAGGCTCAAACAGGCTCTTGCGGCGGAACAGAAAGAAAACACCAAACGCAAAGGATGTGCTGTCTACCACCAGGTTCAACCAGCGCTGCATACTCAGGGGAAGGCCCAGGATACGGGTGACCGGCAGGAGCAGGAACAGGACAAGGAACAGGCACCATGCGTAGAACAGGTTCCTGGGCAGCCGTTTGCGAAAAACAACCGTCAGGAGCAGCATCACCAGGAACTGCACCGACTCGATATAAATGGCCGGCGCATGCAGGTCGAACAAAGGCGCCAGGCTGAGGATAAAGACCAGCGCTCCTCCCACCGGATAAGCCGTGATATATTTAAAATGAAAGGTCTCAATGGCTTTTAACTTATCCAGCCTCCGCAACGACCGGAAATTATAGGCTATCCAGCAAAAAAATACTATCCCGGTCACGAGCAGCCAGAACCGCTTGCTGCGGGTATTGGAAAAATAATAGCGCGCCAACTGCTGTTCGCTGTCAACAGATTTTTTAAAACTTTCCCTGGAATAATTGGAGACCGAGGTCCTTGGTTCCCATAAATACCTCCGCTCCTTGCCAAAGGCCCTGTTGCCGACCGCCTTCAGCTCCCCGTCCACGCGGTACGTCAATTCATCGATGGTGATGGCATGCGCCGACACCTGGGATTTAAGGGTATTGATTGCTTTCCCGTTCTCCGTCACCAGGCTATCCACCAGCCTCCATTTGGTCTTCAACTGCTGGAGCTGGGGTTGAAATTGGTTCTTCAGCACCGTATCCCTGAAAATGTGCATCATCAGTGTGTCTTTCCGCAGATCATCGATCTGTTTCCGGACCCCGTCGAGGACTGTATCATACCGGTCCAGCAGTCTGGTATAATTGTGGGTGTTCTTGCTCATGGCATCCAGCAGCGTATTGAACATCTGCAGGTTACGGATATTCAGGCTCCGGTCGGTAACGGACATCCTTTCTTTCAGGATATTCAGGGCCGAATCCCCCTGATCGAGATCGTCGCTGATCTCATCGAGGCGAATAAACGATTCCGTAACGACCGGTACCTGGCTCAGCATCTGGTAGATCTTTCCCAGATCTTCCGCATAATCGCTCGTGGAAGGCACCGTGATCGTCGTAAACAGGGAAGAATCGAATTTCCTCCGTTCACGCCTGAACGTGTCCCGGAAGTACTCCGGTTTTCTATGTCCGGGCTTGCCCAGTTCCGTACTGATCGTTTTCAGGCGTACGGACCGTGAAGAATCTGTGGTAAGTGCCGGTTTCTGACGCGCAAGGCTATCCATCTGGGCAACGCCGGGAACCGCTGCGGCAAGGACAAGCAGCAGCAATAAAAAAACTTTGTTACAGGAGGTGTCGATCATAACTCAGTTGCCAAAACTACCGAATTAAAGGGGCCCCGGCAACAAAAATCCCGGGAAGCCACTTGCTGCGCGGCTCCCGGGAATCGGCCTGTCGGCCCGTAAATTACCGGTGATCAGATCTGGCAAATCGCCGGAACTCAGATCCTGTCCTTTTTTATCAACTCCCCATCGGGTGAGAAATACAGGATACGCTCTTCGAGGTACGCATCATGATGATCGGAATCCAGCAGGCTTCCATTACTGAGGTGCAGAACGTAGAGTTGGGTCCCGGGCGTTTCCAGATGCCGGATAGCATTGACCTTCCAGTTGATATGCCCGCTGCTCCCCCAGCCTGCCTGCACTTTCTCCGGAAGATGCCGGGTCCACCTGATCTTTGTTTCCGTTCCTTTCCATACTCCGCTGGCGGTATAGTGGGCGTTGCGTTTTTTCCCGTCCAGCATGAAGCTTGCATGATACCCTTCTTTCTTAGTCTTCCATTTGTCCACTTTTACATCCGGGTATTTCGTGGAATGGGCCGTAACGATATGTTGAGGGATTTCTTCTTGCCGGTCCTGTTGCGCAAACATATCCTGGGTCAGGAACAAAACGGTGACGATAACGAATACTTTTTTCATTTTACTGATTTTTGAGAATAAATAAGGGTTGTGCAGACGCTGTCGACCTGCCCTTCCCGAGCGGGTCCACTTGAGCGAATCATGAATAATAGTCGCGGAGGATCAGGCGCAGGGAGGACCGCGTGGCGTGGCCGTTAGCTGGTCGGAAGTAACAGGAGCGGGGTCCGGCGAACCAAGCTTGCCATAGATCGCCAGCACTCCAGGATCCGGCATGATCTGAACGGAACAAATGGTATAAAAATATGGACCATGATCACGCTTGTCTGCGTCCCGGGGTAATTTTTTAAACTCGCTGTTCTTATAGACCGGTAAATGCTCGACGCCATAGGTCAGGGAAGAAGGATCGTCCGGAACTGCTGCCGATAAAGGTCTGCAGTCGCCCTGAATAGTAAAAAGGAAAAAATAAACCGTTATCGCCAGCAGCTTAGGGCCCAGATCAATATGGTATTTTTTTTCCGTGAACATAACCAGCCGAAGATAGGAAACGGTTCCTTAAGAAAAGCTTAAAAAAAGCCTGCTTTTCCGCAATAAATTCCCAATATGAGAGTTATGGTACAATTAGTTTGTTTTAAATCCAATATCCATGTTATCCGGAATCACATCTTTGCAATGGGGCCATTTGCCTGTGAATATTAAAATCAAGTGTATAGACGAATCCGGCAATACTGTCGATCCCCTTCTCTTGAACGAAATCGATTATCTCTCCCAGTTTCAGCATAAATGCGTCGTAAATAAAGTTTACCGCGAAATGCTCGCCGAAAACCGTTCCGGCATCATCGAGGTCTACCAGGACAAGATCATCGTAAAAGATAATTAAGGAAGGAACCGGAACCCCCGGAATCTCATTTCCCGCCCAGTCCCCCACCCTGTGCGCCAACGCGGCTTTCTTCTTCCTCGGTGCTGGTCTTTCGTTGTCTGGCCGTCTTCACCTGATTGCTCCCGAATTTATAGGTAAAATATAGTTTCAGTTGCCGGCTCTCGAAATGTCCGGACGAAAGGAGGTACTGCCCTGCAAAATCACTGGTGGCGGTCCAGTGCAGGCTGTTGAAGATATCGCTTACGGATGCCTTCAGCGTAGCCCTGTTCTTCAGCAGGGCTTTTTGAAAACCTCCGTCGATGCTGGCCATGGCATGGGTCTTGAACGTGCCTTCCCATACGGATGGAGAGGTATAAAACCCGCTCAGTTGCCCCGTCCAACCCTTGCCAAGGGTAAAGCTTTGTTGTGCGTACAGGTTGAGGGAGAAAACATTCAGGTCGATCGTCCTTCCGCTGCCGAAATTAGCCTGGTACAAGGAATAATATGCGTTCACATTGGCAAATACACTGTACCATTTATACTGGAACGGATAGCTGACATTGATGCTGGTGATATCCTGGGTCGCCAGGTTCTTCTTGGTAATAAAAGCCTTTGACCTGTCCACCGTATCCACCAGTTGGGTGAATACATCCTTGACATGGCTGTAGTTCAGCGTGGTGGTCAGCTTATACTTGTACACATAGGTTAGCCCGAGGCTGTTGGTGTACTGGGGGTTCAGCCCGGTGTTGCCCTTCCGGGAAGTGTACTCATCCAGCTTGAACTCGAAAGGGTTCAGGTCCTGGTAGGCAGGCCGGTCGATCCGGCGGCTATAGGTCAGCGTCCATTGCTTCACCGGGTTCTTATTCCAGGTGATCGCGGCGCTGGGGAAGAAGCCAGTATAATGGCGGTCGAAACCCGAATCATAGTCCATATAATTCCCACCCTCGAGCTTGTGCCCGCGGGAAACCCCCGTGGCATTTGTATTCTCCACCCGCAACCCAGCCTGTAACGACCAGCCTTTCAGGGTCCGGTTGTAATTGGCATAAACGGCGTTGATATTCTCCTTATATCTGAAGTTATTGCTGTGCAGGGTATCCATTATTTTGCTGGCACGGTACACATCATACTGCTGGAAATCATTCCCGCTGTTCACAAAGGATGTCTTGCCGCCAAGGCCCAGACGACCCTTTGCAAAATTCTGTTCGTAGTCCGTCTTGAAACTATAGATATCGATATCGGTGGGCGCCAGCATATTGAAAACATCGCCGTAGAGCAGCGTGGTTCCCGAAGGATCGAAATAAAGATTTGGCTGGAGCTGGTTGCTCTTTATCCGGTAGATCCCATAGTCCCCGTCCATATTCAGCTCATGCCCCAGGCTATCCGTGTGATGATAGTTGAGGTTCATGTTGCCATTGTCCCTCCGGCCCGTGCTGCTGTTATTCGCCTGCAGGATCCGGTCGACCTTGCCGGTGGGGATATAGGAGATCGGCGTGCTGCTGCCCGTCTCGACGGTATTGTCGGATAAGGTTCCATTCACCAGGATGCCGAAAGTATTCTGCTTGTTCAGAAAATAATCCACGCCCGCCTTGAAGCTGTGGCTGCCGGAGATCATTTTGATCGACGATTGCTGATCGAACAGCGTGTCCAGTTGCTCGCGCCGCAGCAACATAAATGTGGTGGCTTCGGTATGGTTATAATTGTAATTTCCGAATAAGTTCCAGCGTTGATCGCGGTGGTTCAGCGACAGGCCTCCGTTGTAGTTCGGATGCGTACCCAGATTGTAGCCACCGGTCAGCGATCCGTTGGTGCCATACGATTTATTTTTCTTCAGCCTGATATTGATGATGCCCGCATTTCCAGCCGCCTCGTATTTTGCAGATGGATTGGAGATGATCTCTATGGATTCGATCTCTGCCGATTGGATCGTTTTGAGATAATCCGAGAGGTCCGTTCCGTTCAGGGGCACCTCCCTTCCATCGACGAAGATCTTTATGCCATTCTTGCCGCTGAGGCTGATATTATTATCCTTGTCCACCATGATGCCGGGTGATTTTCGCAGCAGCTCCAGGGCATCCTCGCCAACGGCGTTGATATTGCCTTCCACATTCAGGATCATCTTGTCCGCCTTCACCTCGATCACCGGCTTGCGTCCGCTGACTACGACCTGTTTCAGGTCTCCGGCCATCCTGTGCATCTGCACGACAGGCGCCGTTGCCGGTTCGTTACCCCCGATGGAATACGATGCAGAATGCTGATCGGCGTAGCCGATACTGGATACCTGGAAAAAATAACGACCGGGGGCGATGGCATCGAACAGATATTTGCCTTTTGCATCCGTGACGGTGTATTTCACGACGGAGGAGTCCGCTGCTTTGCGGATGGCCACGGAAGCACCCGCGACCGGCGATTGCCCATCCAGGACGATACCCGAAATTTGTTGTGCATGGGCGGCAGCGCCAGAGATGGAGAGCAAAAGGAACAAAATAAAATTACGCATAGAATTAGCTTTTAGTGGAGTAAAGCTATTCAGGACGGTCCGTGTCTTTGTCTGTTTTTAGCCGAATGGAAGCATATTCGATGAACTGTCGGGTTTGCACGATGAACGGGGTGGTTGAGGCGCTGGATTCCGGCGGGCGGGGATCAGCCCTGGATCCTTTTCAGCACCTGCTGCCTGTGCTCGCGGGAGATGGGAATAAGTTTTCCTTCGATCTCCACGCAATTCCCTTCGATCATATTTACCTTATCGAGGGCGATCGTAAACGACCGGTGGATCCGTATAAATTTCTCCGGAGGCAGCTTGTCCGTTATTTCGGTGAGGGATTGGTAGGATATCAGGGCTGCGGTGGTAGTCTTTACCCGGATATAGTCCTTGAGGCTTTCGATATAAAGGATATCCCCGATGAGGACCCTGATGAATTTCCGGTCGACCTTCAGGAAAAGATAATCGCTGGCGGGGGATACTTTTGGTGCTGCTGGCGACGTCGCTCCCTGGAGCGGGACCTTCATTACCTTTTCCATGGATTTCATAAACCGGGAAAAAGGGATGGGCTTGACCAGATAATCGATCACTTCGAATTCAAACCCTTCGACGGCGTATTCCCGGTAGGCGGTCGTGATGATGACGGCGGGCGGCTCCCTGATGGTCTTCAGGAACTCCAGACCGGTCAGCAGGGGCATCTCGATATCCAGGAAGATAAGGTCGAAGGAGCCGTGCTGTAGGGCTTGAAATGCCTCTACGGCGTTCTCACAGCGGGCGATATGCTTCGCGTCCAGCCGCAGCAGATAATTTTCAATGACATCGATGGCCAGGGGCTCGTCATCCACGATCATATAGCGGAGATCCTTCAGCATACGGGTATTTTTAGCTCGGCGATATAGATGCCATTCGCTGTAGAAGTATCGAGGGAATAGCCGTCTCCGTACAGCAGATCGAGCCTTCTTCTGCCGTTCTTCAGTCCGATGCCCGCATTCTCCGTCGAAACCTCCTCTTCCGGGGCAGGATTTTCGACGCGGAATCGCAAGAATCCGTTCTCCACCCGCAGCGAGATATCGATATTTATTTTGTTGATATTATTTTTGACGCCATGCTTGAAACTGTTCTCGATAAAGAGGATCAGGATCATCGGGGGTATATTCATTTCCTCTGTCTTTCCCTGGAGGGTGAAGGACACGGACAACCGCTGGCCAAAGCGCAGCTGTTCGACGTCCAGATAGTTCCGCAGATAGCTGATCTCCTTATCCAGCGGCACCAGGGCCGAATTGGACTCATAGAGCATATAGCTCATCAGGGCCGACAGCTTGAGCACCACTTCCGGCGCAAGGTCGGATTTTTTCAGGGTGAGGGAGTATAGGTTGTTAAGCGTGTTGAAGAAGAAATGAGGCTGGATCTGCGATTTGAGGAAGTTCAGCTCCGTCTGCAGATACTGCTTTTCCTTTTCCTCCATCCACTGCCGGTTAACGATCGAATCCTTGAGAAATTTTATCGCCGTCGCCAGCCCCACCAGATAAAAGTTATCGACGATATACACCAGCACATTGGAGATATTCATGGGAGCCAGCTTCGCATACAGCTTTGACCCGAAATGCGTGTACACCTCGTTGATGAGGATCGTCTGAACAGATATGAATGCCAGGCTGAGGCAGAAGAACAGTCCATAAAAAAAATATTTTCGCCGGAACAGGAACCGGGGGATCAGGAAATACAGGTTAAAATAGACGATAGCCATCTGCAGGGCAAAGGGAGCCAGCAGCTCGATGAAAAAAAGCGGGCTGCGCACCATGTACATGCTCATATACAGGGATACCAGGAACCCATAGTAGACCAGCCAGAAAATCGTATGATAGACCCATCGCCTTTTCAACAAGCCGGAATATTGGATCCTTTCCCCGATAAAAATGGGGCCCGGAGATGAAATGGTATGTAAAGAAGGCTCTGCCAAGGCATAGACGCTTATCGGCCAAATTTAGGGTTTTTGGCAGCGAAAAATTGCATTGTTCCTTCTATTGCATGGATTGCGCGATGAATGGTTTATTTTGCCCGATGAGGCGCGACGGCGCGTGCCCCGGTCAGTCCTGCGGTTCTGAGCCCGGCGAGTGAGGGCGCCTTATTTCAGCATCTTCTGGATCTGGGGGATATAGGCCGCGCCGACGGGGAGATCCGTGTTCCCGATCCAGACCGTGTTCTTTTCGATCCGGCCGACCTTCCGTTTTGCGACGATATAGGACCGGTGTATCCGGATGAAAGACAGGCTGGGCAATAATTCCAGCACCTCATTCATCGTAAGTCGCGATAATATCTTCTGATCCGCCAGTACGAACTGCATATAATTCCCCGTGCTCTGCACATATAAGACGCTTTCCAGGTCGATCCTGACCTGCTCATATCCGCTCTTGATAAAAATATAGCTTGCAGCAGGGGATATGCCATTCCCCGCCCTTTTCAGCTCGTATTGTTCATAGGCTTTATTACAAGCTTTCAGGAAGCGGGATTGGGAGAAAGGTTTTAACAGATAATCTATGGCGTCCAGCTCAAAGCTCTGAACCGCATGTTCGCTATATGCAGTAGTGAAGATCACCATCGGAGGTGTTGGTATGGACTGTAAGAAATCGATGCCCGAGATATCCGGCATTTTTATATCGAGGAACAACAGATCGACCTTTTCCTTTTGCAGGTAATCCATCGCCTCAAAAGCATTGGTGAAAAAGGCATCCAGCCCGATGAACGGGATCTTCGAGGAAAGGTTTCTGATCACCTCCAGCGCGATCGGTTCGTCATCTATGGCAATGGCTCTGAGCATTTTTATGGGGCGGCTTTGATCAAAAATAGGCAATATTGCATTCCCGGAGCCACCCCTGTGTATGTATGGTCCAATCCATTCTCATGCCACGCAAAGCCAGCCATCGTTCCATCAGGCTACCGGCCGGAAGCCGACACGGGAGCTGCCCGCTAGGGCTGAATGCTCAGTTTTACGATGAACTCAACAGGGCTTGCATGGACTTCCAGCTCGTGCTTTCCGGGGTAGAGCAGCTTGAGCCGACCCACCACATTCTTTAACCCGATGCCCGGGCTGGTCCTTTCCGGATCATTGTCCTTCCGGGAATGCACGCTGTTGCTCACCCTGAAATGAATATTCTTCTCGTCGCAATGCAGCCTGATCCTGACCCACGACTTTTCCTGAAGGCTGATCCCATGTTTAAAAGCGTTCTCTACAAAGGGGATCAGCAGCATGGGGGCGATCCGGTGATCACAACCCTGTTGCTGGATATTATCCTCGATGAGGATCTCCGGAGAGGATTGGGTCCTCAGCTTCTGTAAGGAGATATAATTGTTCAGATAGCCGATCTCTTTGGCCATCAGGATGAGATCGAGGTTATTTTCTTGCAACATGAAGCGCATCATGTCGCCCAGCTTCTGCACGCCGTCCGCCGTTCGCTCCGCCCCCTCCTGAAGGGCGGTTCCGTATAAGGTATTGAGCGTATTGAATAGAAAATGAGGGTTGATCTGGGAGCGCAGGAATTGCAGATCGGCCTTTGATTTTCCCAGCGCCTTCTCTAGGCCCCTTAACTGGAGGATCCTGTCCTTCCGTTGCTGATAAAAGAACCAGGATACGGGTGTTACGATGAGCAGCTGAAGGAGCCAGATCAGTAGCAGAGCCAGGGGACCCTCGAAAACGGCCACGGGCGGAAAAAAAACAAGGGTCCAGGCAAAGGAGGACAGCAACAACCTTAAGATATTGGCAGGCGCAAATAAGGGGCCCTGTCCTTTCAGGGGAAAGATCCAGTACATATTGGTCATGAATACAAGGAAAGAGGGAACGACGCAGGAAAAAAATAAGGTAATTACCTCATCACGTTCAACAACGTGAAGCGTCTTTGCCATGACCCCTATTATTATGATCGCCGCCACAAAAGAAGTGCATTGATTGGCGATCAGCACGCGGTAAGTCCTTCTCTCGTCCTTTCTTCCGGCAAACCAGATGATCGTTTCGCGTACGATAGCATATATGGTATACATGACCACCATGATCGTAGCCGTATATATTTCCTGATTCAAGGCTATCTGTGGCAGAGCATGATATCCCGCCGTTGGAAAAAAGCTGAAGCCCGGATAAGTAAACAAATACTGAAACTCAAAGTAGCTGGCCACGGCTAACGCCGATCCGATAAAAAAAACGAAGAAAACCCCCAGTAATCCCAACCCAAGGATCTTCAGCAAGAACGATCCTGCCCTTCCTTTCAGCGACAGATCACTGAGCGAAAGCTGAACCTTGAAGGTGCCTGCCACCCTGTTTTTTGGATAGAGAAGGCGGGGAAGGACGAGCCTGTTCAACACGAAAAGGGAAATAAGGATGATCAGGGCAGGAATGGTGTGCGGCAATAAAATATTGCGGTAAAAGTTGAAAAGGATATGTGCGTTGGTAAAAGGAGTACCATAGAGGGCCTCAACCTGTTGTCCGGAAAGCCCGTATATATTCCGCCAGTAGCTGAAGATAAACAGCCCGACAAAAATGCAGGCCATCACCAGCTCATGCTCTCTCCATCTTATTTTACCCGTATTGGTATCGGAAGGTTTCATAATCTTAATTTTCAACAAGATTAAGCAACCCCGGCGGAAGGTTTTTAACGATGTGACGAACTGGCCCGAAAATGTGACGGATTTACCACTACCTTGCAGCGTATAAGAATCCGGTTATACAATGAAAAAGAGTAAGCGCTCTAAAAAATGGTCATCGATCCTCGTCCTGTTCTTTCTCTGCGTGGCCGGCGCGCAGTTTATACGACCCCGCATAGACAATCCCGCGGTGACGGAAGATCTCCAGGCGCCAGCCGGGCTGAAGCAAGTCCTTAAAAGATCCTGCTATAACTGCCATTCCAACGAGACCAGTCTGGCCTGGTTCGATCAACTCACGCCCGCCAATTGGCTGGTGGCCGGTCATATCCGGGAAGGCCGGAAAGTACTGAATTTTTCCAACTGGGATTCGCTGACAAAAGACCAGCAGAAAGCAAAGCTGTTCGCATCCCTTTACCAGGCCGAATATGATGGCATGCCGTTGAGCCAATACACGATGTTTCATCCCGACGCAAAAATAACGGGCCAGGACATTGCTGTTTTTAAGACCTATCTCAGCACGCTGACACCGGGAATATATTCCGACACTGCGAAGGCCCGTGCTGGAGAGCTGCAATACAAAAAATGGATCCAGGCTTCCGGCGGACCATATGCTGCCGGGCCTCCCGGTGCTGGGTCTCCAGGACTAACCGTTTCCGGAGTGGCCATCCTGCCTGAATTTAATGGTATCGGGTACATACCCGGATTCAGGGACTGGGAAGCCATCAGCACGACCGAACGGTTTGATAATGGCACCCTCAGACTGATCCTTGGCAATGATGTGGCCGTCAGGGCTATAAAGGAACAGCATACGAATCCCTGGCCGGACGGCGCCATTTTTGCAAAGGTCGCATGGGATCAGGCAAACGATTCATCTGGCATGGTGCATGCGGGTGAGTTCAAACAGGTGGAATTCATGATCAAGGATAAGCACAAATATGCTTCGTCGGAAGGCTGGGGATTTGGCAGGTGGGTCAAGGGCCTTAGTCTCGTGCCATATGGAAAGGATGCAAACTTTGTAACGGAATGTGTGAATTGTCACCGGCCGATGAAGGACAATGATTTTGTCTTTACCATGCCCATCCATCCCCTCCAGGCCATAGCGCCGGATAGTCTGGCGCCCAACCCGCTTGCGGGCAAGGTGATCAGCACCATCGTCGACAAGCGGAACAAGACCATGTCCACGCTGTATGGAAACGAGATCACCCTGAAAGCCACCCGGACAGGCATCCCGGCAGGTTATCCGCCAGGATCCATTTTATCGCTGGTTACCTGGCATCAGAAGGAGGACATCCATTATTTCGGGGCCAATATTCCGGGTCTTGTCGCCTCTGTTGAGCAGTTGGTATTCGGTACAGATCTCCAAAAAGCGTCATCGCCGTCTTATGCTGTCTATGAAGGTCTCCCTTTGAGAAAGAGCGCCGAACCCGAGGCCGGGAGAGTCAAGACCAGAACAGCCTGGATCATGGATCAGCGGGCATCGGTGATGCCGTGAATTTTCTACTGTTTATCGAGGCTCGTTATCAATTCCATTTCGCCATCCTTATTTATCAGGACGCTCTTATACTCTTTTTTATCTTCTAATTGCACGATATAAGTAATATCCCCGGGCGACCGGATCTCCTTGACCACATCTATCACGTAGTCATAATAGACGCTCTTCACCTGCGCACGGATGGAGCGCAGTAATTTATCTTCCGGATAAGAGATCAGCGTATGCACCCAATTTCCCCTGAGGTCATAATAAACCCAGAAAGCCGATTGATCCGCCTTGAAATAGGCGACAAAGCCATCCTTTTCTATACGCCAGTCCTCATCGTCGACATTCCTGAACTCATTTTTAAAATTGCGTACAGCCCGCGTGCTGATCTCGTTTATCCAGATCTTTTCCGTTGCGCCATTTTTACCGGCTGAGACCTCGGGCCGGAAGATGAGCATCTGCGCGGAAGCCGTGTAGACAGAGATCAATATGACCAGCAAAATGGATGAGGTAAGGGAAACAACCGCTGCGATTAGCTTTTTCATCTGATTGAAATTTATTGTTAAAAACAATTTGACGGAATTCTCCGTCAAAAGAATAACAAATAACCTCGGTCTTTTTTGAATTTAGTCCGGGATCCTGCCCGACGAGTAAGATCACGCGGGAAGCCCTGAATATGGCGTATTGCAATGAAGTATTGAAGCAGATCGCGGGGAAGTAAAGGCTACGAGAAATAGAGGTCCGCCTCGGCTTTGCGCCTATGCACGAGGTCATCCGAGACCTTCAGCTGCCCATCCACATGAATTTTAGTCCACATCATAAAAGCGTCCCGGATCTTTGGGTCCGCGGGATTTGCATTCACCAGGCGCAGCAGGGTGCTACCGTGAAGGGCGCCGGTACCCACATTATACGCAAAATCGATCAAGCTATCTATTTGGTTTTGAGTGAGTGTAACCGTAACCATTGTAGCCACAGCTCTGGCAGTGAGATTTACAACATGCTGTAGATACTCTTCCGCTTGTTGCTCACCAATTGCCGCGTCATGCATTGTTACTTTTGTTCCATCTGGATAATAGGTTGTCCCGTACCCAATTGTGGGAACCGACGCAGTATCAAGATAACTGTGTAAGACGCATCCTTCTTGAGATTTTATGAGGTTTAACCCATTGTCTGATATTTGCATTTTCGTTAATATTTATATTTAAAAGTATACCCTTTAGCAGTTTTTGCAATCCCTCTAAGGCATGCTGAAATATTCGTCACGCATACCAATAAATCTTTAGCACATTGTATTTGATTCTTCCAGGTTCCAATAAACTCGTTAGTCGTTTTACTGAAAACATTAAACTCTCTTTCTCTGAACTTTCTCATTCCTGCGGAAAGATGTTCTTTATATACAGGATTCCCTCTTGCTTCATTCAATTTTATTAACCTGGCCCTATTATTAGAATGAAGCTTATTTATCCTCTCCTCTTTTTGTTTTAGGGCCATATTATTCCAGACGGCTTTAGTAATTCCTGATTTTTTCCTTTTTTGTTCATCGGATCCTAATGTTAGTCTTATTCCTTCGATTCTTTTAGCAATTACATCGGGTTCAGAAAATACTCGTTTTGCCGATTCGGAAAATATTGCCTTAATTCTATCGAAATCATTATTAATGCCAGCTCTGATTTTCCTTATTTGTCTATTTTTATATGCAGGATCGCTCCAATTTTTTAATTTAGAAACACTCATTTTTTGTTTCGTCTTTTCAGAAATAATTTTGCCCGCTTGTCCGCCAATTTGAAGGTTGGTCAAGTCACAACCACTGTTTTTATATAATATGATAAAGAATGTCTCGAATGGGTCAAGATTCTTGATTTCAGCTTCACAAATAATCTGCATTACAGGTTTTAGTCCAGCCTGCAATATTCCTTTGATCCAGCAATTGACATGAGTTGAAAGTCTTTGGCTATCGCATAGATGTTTCTTAAATCTATCCTTCGGCCTTACAATCGTTTGTCCGACATAACGTATTTCACTGGTCCTTGGATCAATCATCCTGTATATATAACCTGACAATTTCATTGTACAAAAATAGCATTTATATCTATTTTTTTACGATCACGATTCATCAACACTTTGATAAATTATTCCAATCCTGAACACGCTCATAATGGTTTTATCTTATAGTGGACCGGAGTAATGATATCCCCCTCATGAAACCCCCATCCGATATTGGACAGGCTTATTTTGCGGCCGGCGATCGCCGTCACAAATCCGAGAGGGTAATTACTGCCTGTAATAGTATGATAATCATCTTCGAATTGTTTTGTGCATACCAGCAGGTCCCCGACTTCCAGCCCTGTGACCGGCATCCCGGAAATAAACCAACCATTGAACGTGGACCGGTTGACATGCAGCGTATCTTGCCCGCCCAGATAAGCCCTGTTGTCATAGGCGTTGGAGCTGAGTACGCCGGTCATTGTTCCATACCAGTAAAACATGCTACAGTTGTTGAACTGCGGAAGGTTGCCGGAGCCATTCCAGCAAACAGGCGGGGCGTTGAAGGTCATACCCAGAAAAGTATTGGTCGGGAAGTCAAGGACGATCCTCGAAGGCCGTGTATTGTAGAGTCGCTGCATACCGCCTGTCCAGGTGGTGGCATAGCCTGCATAATAGAAATCCGGGGAAGGGCTGCCTGGGTCTGCATTCTGGTAATCGATCTGGACATCATCGAAATGGGCACCGACCAGACCCCGGACGATGCCGAACTTGAACAGGCCCTCGGCATAGATCTGTTTCGCAGACAGCGGAAAGGTCGAGGCATAGACATTAAAGATCTGGTGACAGTTACCTGCTATATTCACCTTCTCGATGAATGGAGATGTGCTGGCATCGTTGTGCGTAAACCCATAGTTTACTCCGTCGAAAACAGTATGCGTATTCCCCCATACCATGAGGTCGCTCACGATATTCGCCTTGCTCTGAGCCTGGCTCCACGCGATCTCTACTTTGCAGGACTGAATACGGTTGTGTGCGACATTGATCAGCTCTCCATTGTATTGCCAGCCACCGGTCTCCTGCAGGCCCACTACGAAATTCGTGATAGCGCAACCGGTAATGGTGATCGCCGTTGAGCCATTGCGGCTCATCCCTTTGACATAACATCTGGCCATCCTGGCGTACTCGGGCCATACGGTACCGAAATAATCCGGATCGCTGAAGGGGTCGATCACTATACCTGCATAAGGCGCCGTACGGTTGTCCGCGCATTTATGGTCATTCCACTCGTTAAAGTGAAGCGTATCGACCTGAATCTGGTTCAGGCCCAACGGGAAATTGTATTTCCCCTGAATGGTGATGTCCTGGATACGGGTGCCCTTGTTGTCCTGCATGATGATGGCCGGAGCATCGGTATATTCGGGGATGATATTCGAGGTATACCCAGGCTGGGCGTTCATGGCGTAGCAAGCACCCTGGATATCATAGGTCACGGTGATATAATCTTTGCCCTGCTGCCAGAAAAGTTCCCAGGGCCGGGAGATATGGAAGTCGCCCTGGCCAAGGATGATCTTATACCCGACATGTTGCTTGCAGAAGTCGGCAGCGGACTGTAGCACAGGCCAACTGTCTCCGTCCTTCACTGGTTTTACAAAAATGCGGTGGCCCAGGGTGTCCGGGAGGAATGTCTGTGCGATGAGACACCGGCAGCAGATCATCAAAAGCCAGAGCGTAAATAGGAGTCTTTTCATAAAGAACGTAAATTTAATTAATTTCATGGATCAAGTCCTCAGATTCCCAAGCCACATGAATCATTCCCTTCGGACCAAGCTGCGCCTTGTTTATTTCCCCTACCTGCTACTATGCATCGGGATCGTCTGCCTGTATACGTTTCTGAACTGGTTGCTGTTCATCCGGCTCCAGCTTTTCGTAATTAAGGAAGAAACACGTGATCTGTGGATTCCCGCGGCCCTGCCATGGGTCCCGCTGATCATCTGGTACCGCCCAAGGCTCAGGTTATTAAAATACAGAAAAAAGGCGCGCGATCCGATCTTCGCCATGATCTTTCTGGCAGGATTTATACCTATCATTCCTTTAGTCATTGCCCAGGCTTATCTTAACACGGCCGCAGGTAAACTGAGCGATCTGAATGATGTGAAAGAGATGGCAAAGATCAGTGACAGCAGGTATTACCGGATCAAGGACTATAGCATTGACCGGGAATATACACGCACTCATCTTAAGAGAAAGGTATCGGGCAAGTACAATCAAAATCTTGAGCTTTCCCTTTATATAGCCTGTCCATTTTATGACAATGGGATGGTGCCACGGGCCGATAACCGGCATTATCCCATATCCGATGATCGTCGTTTGTATTTTCTGAATGGATCGCTTTCCGATAGCCTTGCGATCATGAAGATCCCGCCTGATAGGATTGCCAACAGAGAAGTGGTGAAGGGCGCCGCGGCGCTTGCGAAATATGGGCTTGCCGGCAAGAACGGAGTGGTATTGATAACTTCCCTTGATCCGGATAGTATGAAAGCATTGGGCGCTACCAGCGTCCTGCCGGATTCTGGAATGTCCCGGTCGCAGGGTGAGAGCGGGACAACTAAAATTACCGGAACAGAACTCGATAGCTCTTTTTATCCGCTGGCATGGATCGGCGTCAAATATCATAAGCAGATCAGCAATCGTCTTGACGATGATACGAAACTGAGGCAGATAAAAGAATTTATTGATGAGAGCTGGCTGGATTACGTTCAACGTCCCGTGAAACACTTTTCGTATTTCGACGAGATCTCCTATGACGATGATTATACGGAGTATCAGAAAGCCGTCAGCACTTCCCGAAGGGTCCATCCTGGCGAACGGCTGCGCTTGCTGATCGCCCAGAATGAACCATTTGAAAAAAGGAATGGGAGCAAACTTCCCTGGATCTTCGGGTCGTTGGCCATCGGCGCCGCTCTCTATTTTTTGATCTTACTCTTTATACCGGTAGACGAGGACAAAGTGAAAGCATTCCTTGCGGGTCATGGTACCCATGCCCATGCAGCGTCCGAAAAGGAACCAGCATCCGGGTCGGGGTGGAAAGCAATTTTGCCGGCCTTTGTCCTCCGAAAAGAATATGCAGTGACGATGGTGATCATTTTTTTGAATCTGACCGTCTTTATTGCCATGGTCATAGCCGGGTTGGGCTTTATCGAATTCACCGCCGCTGACCTGGCCTCCTGGGGCGGCAATTATGGGCCTTATACTTCTGACGGCCAGTGGTGGCGGTTGCTTACCAGCATTTTTTTGCATGTGGGCCTCATGCATCTGGCATTGAACATGTATGCGCTCTTGTTTGTCGGTATATTTCTGGAGCCCTTGCTTGGTCGGAATCGTTTTGCGATCTGTTATCTGGTTACCGGAATACTTGCCAGCCTCGCAAGCTATAAGGTCCATCCGAACGTGGTGGCGGTAGGCGCTTCAGGAGCCATCTTCGGGATGTATGGGATCTTTCTTGCTTTCCTGTTGACCGGAGCCTTTCCGCCCGCCATGAAAAAAGTTTTTCTGGCCAGCACGCTGATCTTTATCGGTTACAATCTGCTCATGGGCCTCGCCGGCAATGTGGACAATGCCGCGCATCTCGGCGGGTTGGTTGCTGGGTTTGTGATCGGGTTGATGTTGAGCGGGAAAGTTAAGGGGATGAGGGAGGACGTAGAGCATTTGTAATCATTTCCATAATCACCTTTATATCAATACGTTATAGAATAAACTTTCATTTCGAGGAATTAAAATGACTAAGTGAACCCAGGATCGGAACTTGAACAATTCTAAAAAACATAGTAAATTTGTGATTATGAAGCAGGTAACAATAGAAATTCCCGATAAAAAATATCCATTCTTCCTTGAACTGGTTGAAAGCCTTGGGTTAAAGAAGGTAGGCAAAGCCGAGAAATCTGGCAAAGAACAAATTCTTGCTGGAGTTAAAGAAGCAGTAGAAGAAATGAAACTGATAAAGGCCGGAAAGAAAAAGGCTCGTAATGCCGAGGATTTTTTGAATGAGCTATAAAGTAAAGTCTATATCGGCTTTTGAACGACAGGCCAAGCGCCTAATAAAAAAATGTCATTCCCTCCAAAAGGAACTACTCTCACTAGTACAAGACCTCAAAGAAAACCGCGAGCGAGGGACTTCATTAGGAAATAATTGCTATAAGATCAGACTTTCTATTTCCTCGAAAGGAAAGGGGAAATCAGGCGGCGCCAGAATAATCACCAATATTGTGATCGCTGACGAAATTGTCTACCTCTTGTCGATATATGATAAATCTGAACAAGGCGACATATCCAATAAAGAATTACAAGAGCTTTTGAAAGAGGTTCCATGATAAAAATAAAAAAAGCCGCTTTATCAGCGGCTTTCTGCGTGTACCCGGGACGGGAGTTGAACCCGTACTTCCGTTGCGGGAAACTGGATTTTAAGTCCAGCGCGTCTACCAGTTCCGCCACCCAGGTATCTTTTTGGGCTATCCCGGCAGGTTAAAACAAAAAATTCCATCGGCTGAAGTCAAAAAGACCCGCGGATGGAATTCCAAAAGAGCGGAAGACGAGGCTCGAACCCGCGACCTCAACCTTGGCAAGGTTGCGCTCTACCAACTGAGCTACTTCCGCATTAAAAACAAACCGTGAGCTTTATCCTCTGCTAATCAGCGACATTAAAGGCTCCGGCAGCTTAAAGAACTTATTTGGGACGGCAAAAATAGCGAATCTACTCCTACCGAAAAAATTTCCTTACTTGTATTGTGGCGTATACAACGTATTGCCCGGTACATTCACTTGTGGCTTACCCTTATAATGGTGGGTGTAGAGCCCATAGCAGCCCCCGAGAAGGAAGGCGACCATGCAGAATACCTGCAGGTAAAACAGGAAGACGGACGAATTCACCCAGCTATAGGCGATATCTTTCAACTTAGGGTTCTTGATCTCTTGTTCTTGATCCATAATGGTTTAATTACCAGGCAAAAATAATGCTTTGGGTGAAAAAATCAGCTTTTGCCCCTCATAATTTCGGTAAAAGTTTTCTTACCCAGTACAAAATACTGCCAGGCGATGCTGCGGGAGTACAAACCATGGAGTTTTCCCTGCTTTTTCCGGGGGAAAACGCTTTGTTTCCGCTTGAACAGCGCCCACTTTATAAAGGCCAGATGGGCCTCCACAATGGCCCAGAAATAGACCGCCTCCCCCGCAAACAGCGATTTCCAGGCAGAAATATTATCCAGCAAGAACCGGAGCGGTATTTTCCACACAAGCTGGCCGGCGGGAAGGTTCTTTGCCAGCATAATGAGGTTGTTCCGGAAATTCAGGAATACTTTCCGCTCATTTCCTTTCGGAAGCGTGCCGCCGCCGACATGATAAACGACGGATGCCGGGCAGCTGTAGATCGCATAACCCGCCAGCTGGAGACGCCAGCACAGATCGATCTCTTCCTGATGCGCGAAAAAATAGCCATCGAGGCCACCCAGTCGGTGATACAGCTCTGCCCTGACGAACATGGCTGCCCCACTGGCCCAGAAAATAGGCTCGGCCGTGTCATATTGCCCTTCATCCTTCTCGCAGACATCGAAAACCCTCCCTTTGGCAAAAGGATATCCCAGGAAATCCAGCCACCCCCCCGCCGCGCCGGCATATTCGAAAAGCTCCCTGTTGCCCGTCATGCGTATTTTCGGCTGACAGGCGCCAATGGAGGGGTTCTTTTCCATCAGGTCCAGCGCCGGTTCGATCCAGCCCGGCTCTACTTCCACATCGGAGTTCAGCAGGACATAATAATCGCTTTTCACCTGCTTCAGCGCCTCATTATATCCGTTGGCAAACCCATAATTCTGGTCGAGGGTGATGACGCGCACCTGCGGATAATTTTCGCGGAGAAAGGCCATAGAATCGTCGGTAGAGGCATTGTCGGCCACGATCACCTCTTTGCCCGACCAGGTGCTGGCCACTACAAAAGGAAGGTATTTTTCCAGGTATTTGCGTCCGTTCCAGTTCAGTATAACTATTGCAATGGTTGGCCTCACTAAAGATTGGTGTTTGTATAATCCTCCAAAAATAAGGGAAAGGGCTGTCCAAAATCCAAATGCCCGTTTAAAAATACCCGGCAGCAAGTTGGATGGTTTTTATAAATTCGGTCTATGATCAGATCCTTGCTTAACTGGCGATCCTTACTAGCCTTGCTGGCCATCATCATTGTCAGCGGCACTATTTTCTATTCGCAATACCTCGCCAGGAAGATCGCCGCGGAAGAAAGACAGAAAGTAGAGCAGTGGGTGGCTGCCAGCAAGGCCATTCTTACCAGCACGGACCTTACCCTGCCCAATCTGATCCACAATGACCAGCAATCCATCCCGATCATCGAGACCAATGAGAAGGACAGCATCATGGGTTATATCAATCTGGATTCCGCGGATGCCGAAAGCGACAAAGATTTCCTTTATAAAAAATTGAAAAAATTCCGGTCGGAGAACCGGCCCCTCGAGATCAGGCTCAGCGAAAAGCCCTATATCGCCAACCGATATTATTATGGTCATACCTCGCTGCTCGACGAGGTCCGCTATTATCCCCTTGTGCAGCTTTGCATCGTAGCCCTGTTCATCTTCTTCGCGCTTTATTCCGTCACCGTCCGCAACAGGGCTACGCAGAATCAGCTCTGGGCGGGCATGGCCAAAGAGACGGCCCATCAGTTGGGCACCCCCGTCTCCTCGCTGGAGGGGTGGGTGGAAATGCTGAAAGAAAGCAATACGGATCCCAAAACGGTACAGGAGATACAAAAGGATGTGGACCGTCTGAAGCTGGTGTCCGACCGCTTTGGCAAGATCGGCAGCAAGCCCCGTCTGGAAGAAAGAGACCTGGTCCAGCAGGTTCAGAGCATGGTGGATTATATCCGGAAAAGGGCGACGGGCAAGGTCGTGTTCAGGATGCAGGTCAGCGATAAGGAAAGAATAATCGCCAATATTTCCGGTCCCCTGTTCGACTGGGTCATCGAAAATCTGCTGAAGAACGCGCTGGACGCCATAGAAGGAAAGGGCGAGATCACGGTTGCCATCCGGCAGCTGGAAAAAGAGGTGCAGATCGATGTCACGGATACGGGGAAGGGTATCGCCAGCAAGAACCTGCAAAAAGTCTTCAAACCGGGCTTTACGACCAAAAAACGCGGCTGGGGGCTAGGCCTGAGTCTGTCCAAGCGCGTCATCGAGCAATATCACAAGGGAGAGCTGTTTGTAAAGCAATCCGAACAGGGGAAGGGTACGACCTTCAGGATCGTGCTGAAGAAATAGAGGGGCTCCCCCACCAGCCACATGACCTCCCGGAATTTGCAGATAGGCGATGAAATTCTGCCTGAAAACCTTATTTTTGCAGCCGCCTCGGCCGAACAGTAATAATTCGGCTCAGTCCCAAAGATTACAAATTGCGTGGGTGGCGAAATTGGTAGACGCACTACTTTGAGGTGGTAGCGCCCGAAAGGGTGTGAGAGTTCGAATCTCTTCCCGCGCACAACACATGGCCCCCAGCTTTGCTGGGGGTTTTTGCATTCAGAAGCGACGCGAGTAAACTTGCGGGAGCGGATGAAGGCAAAAACACAAGCGCCGATAGGCGCGGGCCATTTGTTGTAGCCGCCCCCACTGATCGCCGGAGTGGCCCAGGAGGGCCCCGGAGGCAATCCCTTCCCGCGCACCAAGGTCTTTTTAGACCACTTTTTTCGTCAATCCCTGGTATGCATTATTTATTGTCTTTGGTGCCGTTAAATGGGGTGCCCTATAGCAAACCAGAAAACATGAAAAATCGAAAAAACGAGTAGTCCAACAATATAGGGGGTATAGTTCAATTTTTTTTGTCTGTCATAAAGGATTAACATGATCAAAATTGCAATACAAATCAGAATGGAGATATTGTAGGTATGATATTGCGTCATAAAAAGCCAGTACCCTAATGTTCTTCCGAGCGATGGTGGAATGAATACTAACGCCAAACAAATCATATAGCGCATATGAAATGCGACATTTTGCTTTAATATGCTAAAAATAGCAAGGAGGTAAAATACTACAATGGAAAGGAGTTCTGTTGCGGAAGTAAATAATGTCTTAAGACTTGCCGAAGAAGTCATATGTCGCTCGACTCCTTCGTGATATTGTTGTCGTAATACTCCAATTGACGAAATGATAATCAAAGGCATCAGCAAATACGTAAATCTTCCGATAACACGATGTGCTTTGAATTTCTTGTAAGCGATTAAGAAGGGTTGAACAATGATTACTACCACCCAAAGAAGTAGGGCTGTAGCATGGATATGGATGATAAAAGTGACAGCTTTAAATTCCGGAAATAACGAAAAATACGGATAATAGAAGCCTAGTGCTACAAAGAAAATAAAGGCCAGGAAAAAATAGGCCATGTATTTATAGTGTCTCTCCACAGTTAAAGATAGAAAAACTTTCTTATGCTAAGTCAAAGCTCCCGTGCCCGGCAAGCGGACAGCAAGTCGGCCACCCGTTCGCCACGCCTGTGGGCGAGGGGCAATTCGGAAAACAGCCGGAATTGGCGGCCGATGCCGCTGTTACTGATACTTACGCGCCGTCTGTGGGAGAAGGCGTTCTTTTAGGCAAACCTGGACATTCTCAGCCCTTTCCACACCCCTTCCCAACTGGTTAAAGAGAGAACCATGTTAAAGAATTACGCGCTTTGCAAATGCTTGCTTTGTAGGTATCCGGAAGACCCGGCCTTGAGGAATGACGGGACTTTAGAAGCGTATATTGAAATAGGTTCTTACCAAAGTAGTGCTTATGAACGTATTGATTCTTTTATTGTAAGGATGACGTTGGCTAGTTATAGCAGTAAATACAAGAACAATCTCTATTACATGCAATTCCTGAACATCTACAATAGCCTTGAATTAGACAGCCTGGTCAAAGCTTTTGATTATCAGCTTCATTCGGAGATATGCTGCCGTACGCAGATCGGTAACGCGGTTCCCCTAAATGAAAAAACCTCCAATTTTATTCGGAGGTTCTTCAGAGAACTTGAATTTTTCAGCTTTCGTGGGACGGATAAGGATACTGACGGTTTTGGGACGTTGGACTATTAATGGACCAATCTTTCATTCGGATTGGATAGATCAAATATAGGCTGGTTTGGCGTGGCGGCATGGATCAGGGACCGGGAAGTCCCAAAATTAGTATTTAGCACTTAGGAGATGGTAAAAGGCAGCCTTAAATGTCGTCTTACTGCTTAAGCCGGGTCGGACGATTGCGTGCCATCAGCTACGTTCCTCAGCAATGGGCCATTGAGCATTTAGCTATTCTGCCAGAAAATCTTATAGATGAAATCATTAATTTTGTAACTACTATGACGATTGACCAGCAAAAAAAAATGATGACCAGCGGAAGACTAGTCTTGAGCAGAAAGAGGCTGCTTAAGCACTATGAAACTCTGTTTTACTTCGGCTTGCCGATGTTGTTCGCATTAGGATGCTTTATATATTTTCAACTTCACGATGGTATCGCTCATATTATCAGTCCAAAAATGAGCCTCTTAGGCCTACCAGCACTTGGCGTTGCCATTTTCCTGAATCAATACAATGGCTTAAAGTTCACTAAACTAAATACCATCCTTCCAAAGGAAAAAAACTACGAAATAGCAAAAGAAACCATCAGACAGTTAAATTGGACCATGCAGAGTGACAGTGAATCCTTTCTTGAAGCATTTAACCCATATCGGGATTTCAGGACCTGGGGCGACGAAATGATCTCCATCGTTATTGCTGAACATCAAATTATGATAAATAGTATTTGCAATATTGACACCCACCAAAGCCAGGCAGCATTGTCATTCGGTAAGAATCGCCAAAATGTCCGAGGTTTCTGCCAAACCTTTAAATTAATAGCGAAGTCCAAAGGATCAGGTGTATTGGTCACAACTTGAACCAACAAACAAGAAATATAAGTCAGGAGTTAATCTAACAAATCCAAGGTCAAAATCATTCCGACCGCAAACTCTTTACAGGGTTGGCCATCGCAGCTTTTATACTTTGAAGACTTACAGTCATTAATGTTATGATCAATGCGCCGCCGCCTGCTGCCGCAAAAATCCACCAGGTGATTGGCGTCCTGTACAAATATTGCTGCAGCCATTGATGCAGAAAGATCCAGGCTATCGGAATGGCGATCAAGCAGGAAAGAAGGACCAGGACGACGAATTCCCGGGACTGCATCCTCCACAGGTTGAAAACGGTCGCACCGAGTACCTTTCTCACACCAATCTCTTTGATACGCTGTTCCGCGACAAATGCGGCGAGACCGAATAAGCCAAGGCAGGAGATGAAGACGGCCAATACCGCAAAGACACCGGCCAGTTTCCCGATCAGTACTTCGGAGCGAAATTTTTCGCCATATTGCTGATCCACAAATTTATAGTCGAAGGGCTCTCTGGGGCTGTATTTCGAAAACGCCTCCCCGATCTTTTTTACAGCTTCCGACGCGCCGACGCGGGGATCGATCCTGACGTTGACGGTGTAGATCGGATAGGGGGCAATATAATAGATCGTAGGGATTGCCGCTTCATAGGGTGACCCGATGATCATATCCTTTACCACGCCGATCACCGTGAATTTATTACCCATCCAAGTGATGGTCTTGCCGATCGGGTCTTTTAACCCCATCCCTTTAACCGTCGATTCGCTCACGACCATGGTCATGGCGTCAAAACCCGCGGGGCCTGTCTGGAAGTCCCTGCCCTCCAAAAATTGCAGACCGATCGTTTTTGCATACTGCTGGGTTACCCCTTTCATCGCAAAATTGTCAGCTGTTGCAGTCTGAGTCTTGCCTGTCCAGTCGAGAAAGCCATTCTCGTCCCCCGTTTCCGTGGTGGCGCTCGTGGAGGCTGCCACTTCGGCGACCGCGCCGGTCCTCAGCAGATCATCGCGGAAGGCGGAGAAATGACTGTACAGATCTTTTGTATGGGTTTGTACAGTGAGCAATCCTTCCCGGCTATAACCAACCGGGCGGTTCCTGGCGTATTGTATCTGCCGGAATACGATGACGGTTCCGATGATTATGGCGATCGACACCGTGAACTGCGTTACCACGAGCGCCTTACGCGGCAGGGATGCCAGACGTCCTGCCCGGAACCCTCCCTTCAGCACCTTGACGGGTTGGAAGGAGGAGAGATACAAGGCCGGGTAACTGCCCGCGATAAGGCCCGTGAACAGACTGAAGCCGATGCCGCCAAACCACCAATACCCGTTCAGCCAGGGGATGGAGATTTTCTTATCGGCCACTGTGTTGAAAAACGGAAGCGAGAGCTTTACCCATAACAGGGCTACCACAAGGGCCAGGGCGGAGACGAGCAGTGATTCGCAGAAAAACTGCGCGATCAGCTGTCCCCGTAAGGAACCGACCGCCTTGCGGATGCCTACTTCCCGGGCGCGTTTTTCGGAGCGGGCCGTGCTCAGGTTCATAAAATTGATACAAGCCAGCAATAATACAAACAGCCCGATCAGTCCAAAGAGCCGGACATATTGGATCCTGCCGCCGGTGCTGACGCCTCCCTTAAATTCGGAATACAAATGCCAGCGGCTCATCGGGAATAAGAACATCGCAGGTTTGAACGGATCTCCGGCCTTTACCATCTTGTCATTATCGGCCTTTATGTTTTTTATCTTCACGGAAACCTTTTCCACATCGGCATGGTCCGCCATCTGCACGAAGACCTGCCAGTTATTGTCTTCCCACTCATGTCTTTGCTCGTGGGTTTCGTGGTCGTTGACCGCATACAGGTCCCAGGGTGAGAAGAACGTGATGTCTTTTAAGGAGCTGTTGTCCGGCTGATCCCGGTAAACCCCTGTCACTTTCACGGACAAGGTATCATCGATCCGGATGGTCTGGCCCAACGGATCAGCGGTGGCAAAAAACGCTTTTGCCAGGGAGGCAGACAATAAGATCGAATGTGGATCTTTTAAGCCGTCCCGGCTTCCTTCGAGCATGGGAAGGCTGAACATTTCCGGTCCTTTGGGTTCGATAAAATTACCCGTTTTTGTGAATTTCTTTTCCCCGAAAGTCAGGATATGTTCACCGGTTTGTGAAGAGAGGATGATATGTTTAAAGTCGCTCCCAAATTTAGCCCTCAGCTCATCGGCTACGGGGATGGGTATCTGTTTTTGGCTTTGGTACACGCCGTTGATCGATTGATTCTCCATGACCTGCGCGATTCGGGAATAATCATCGAACTGTTTATCGAAGGACCATTCGTCATAGATCCATAAACCGATCAGCATGGCCACCGCCATCCCGATCGACAGGCCGCCGATATTTATAAAAGACGAGGACGGGTTTTTGCGAAGACTGCGCCAGGCTAATTTAAAATAGTTTTTGAGCATGCGTTTTTGTTTTTGAATACAACTGAGTAGCAGCCAGAAAAATGCCAGCTTGCTTACACTCTACTAATCAATTAGTTAAAGCCATCGGTTCATAAAAACTGTTCGATTTCGCACACTACTATGTCTGTTTTATACCTCAATTTAGAAACTATCTCGCCTATTCTGATTAATTCACTGAAAGGTTAAATGTTGCTTTAACGGTAGATAGTGTACGGTTAAATAATGACCATCACAGATCAGGAGAATGCCGCTAAATAATACTCTTCAAATGGTCTGAAAGAGACGTCATGCCAGTTGTTTTGTTTTGGTGCAATTGGTCAAATTCTTCCACTACGTCAATTTCGCAGATCTTGTTCATTCGCATTTCTTCACCCAAAATGCCATCCAATGCGATCTCCGCCGCAGTCAATCTGTCAATCTCTGCAAGCTTTCTTATTTCCGGCGCCTTAATGATGATCTCGAACAACTCGTCCTCATATTTCAATAAAACATATTTCCAATCTGAGGCATCGACTTTAATCTGTACGCCGTCGGTAGTCTTAAACTGAAATATCAATTCCCATTGTTTCGGAGGCTTAGCATAATAATACTCCCAATCAGTGCACCTTGGCGCATGCATTATTATCTCTCTCGTTTTAGAAAGTAATTCCGGATTGCCGCCGGGAGAGATGACCAAGGCGTTCTTTTCGATCATTCCGGGTCCAATTTCCCAGGTATAGGTGCCCAATTGGCGAATCCATTTGTCCAATTGCATTATCAGGACCGTATTGTCAAAATGGTCTCCAAAATCTTGAGCGTTTCGCGAAAACCAATCCCAGAAATTGTCTACAATGGTCAAATTCAATTCCATTCGGTGACTAGTTGAGTTCTTGAGGTGCCAATCACTGATCGCGCCCGTCTGACGAATATAATTACAATTTATTGAATGCCCGACTCCTAACCACCAGACACCTACCCTCTCCTATCACCAGATCCGTTAAATCTACAATTTGTTGACTCGCGCTTAATTCCATATTGCAAAATACTAATTACCTTAGACCCAGAATGGAACAATTCAATAAATATCTGGCTATTTTGGTATGGTCCACGCTATTCTGGACTAGCAGCCCCGCAATGGGACAAGTTGATTCCAATCGGGCATTTCTGAAATCGAAAGGGCATTGGAAGGTTCCGATTTCCGCCTATAATAAGGTACTAACAGATAATCAAACAAAATACTGCGTAGGTTGCACTCGTATACCTGGAATCAGTTTTTTTGGCGACAGCGCTCTTCCTGTTCTAGCCGTGTTCGATGGCAAGGTGATCAGCGTTTTGATGATCGCGGATATGTACGGACTAGTGATCAGATTCGGTGACTATTCGATTATCTATACCGGGTTATCCGAACTCCGATGCCAGAAAGGGGATAAGATTAGTGCCGGGCAGATTATTGCAGATCTGAACGACCAATCTGGCGCAAGAAATAATGAAATGGATGTGATGCTTGCAGACAAAAAGGGGAGATTCTTCGACCCTGAAAAATGGTTTGATTGGGAAAAAAGGGAGCCAAAACGATGACGAATCTACAAACAAAAGCAGCCATAAAGATCGGAGCTCAGATTTCCCTCATCGTCGTATTACTCTTGACATGTAGTCAGTTCATTCCCATCTATCGGGCCAAATATCAATTGACCAGTCCTCTGATACCAGCAGGTGTTGTTCAGAAAGTGATTGAACCAGCGATTTTCGAGGCATGCATTACCAGCATTGTTAGCTTGGTCGGTCTGATCCTTTACTTTTTTGAAAAACATCTCCTTGTAATTATTCTTGCAGGATTAACCATTATTGGCTTGCAAATTCTTCCTTATCTCTATTATTGATAATTCAATCTTTCGGATTCGGCGACCTGTGCCGCACCGGTGAAACATGGGTCAATTGAACGTTACAAGCAACGTGCATGCACAGGTTCCACCGCAGTCAGTCTTCGACATATCCGGTTTCCAGAAATCGAAACCCTGTTATCTTTTCCTGTAGCATTGCGTCTCTTAGATTTTCTGTTACCAACATTCTTACAACCCTTAACGCATTCATAAAAATCAAGTCATTTTTTAATGAAGGTAACATGACCACATTTTTTATCTTCGACATGTCTATTCTTCTGTCGGTCCTTCCCTTTTTAAGAAAATCACCGTAATCCTTGAATTGCAGTATTGACCGATCAAGAACAATTCCAGCCCCTCCGGTATAATAATCAAATGTTGATTTTTCAAAATCAACATTAAGAACTTCGTCGCCGATAAAATGGGCGATATAATATCTTTTTTCGATTACGAGTTCCTTTATTCTAAATATTTTTATCGGGATGGCCTTAAACTCAGGTGTATTAAATTTCATCAACAGGTCGATCAGTTTTTCCGATAAAATAGAAGAATGACATGTCATAAAACTACTTAAAGAATCCGTCAGCTTAACACTTTTTGATATTTTAACACTATAACCATCTGCCGGGATTGATAAGAATTTATCTTCTTCATTATATTTTTCGTTTTCGTCAAACAATGGTTTGCAATCAGAACCGACGATTTGCGGAAATGACCTTCCTATAATTTTGGAGTCCAAATCATCTTTTGCGATAAAAATCTTTCTCATGCTCAAAAATAGTAAGTAATTCGCTATTAGCTAACTTGGTAAAAGGTTTTGTTTATCAGCTTCATTAGAAAAATTTACTGTCACTACCATTAGGTCTTGAATTGCTTAGTACTGATATAAATAAAATGAAAAGATAGCCAAAAAATCAGTTTTAGAATTCAATGATTGAAGGCTTCGAAATTGGTTGGTGTACCTTTATGATACGAGACTCGAACCGATCCCTTTCCGAAGAGATCAGCATCAGTTAAAGGAGTTCAGAACTTTCTTTAGGGAATCTACCTGTTCCTGAAATACTCTTGTAGCCTTGATCTGCAACTCCTGAACACGCATTAGACTATCATAATGATACTCCTCTTTCTTCGCTGGGCTCAGACTGGACATGTTGGAAATCGTGGCACCCCTGCTGGCAATATGATTCTGAAATAATACTATCATCCCATTAATCTGTCGGATTCTGCTTTCAATTGTTTCCTTCTGCCCATTTCCACAGGAGGAGAATATGAAAAACATAAATAAAAAATAAGAGTATTTCAATTGATTCATATTTTTAAATATCGTAAAAAAAATAGAATGTGTCCAAAATAGCAGCTAAATCCTTCGAGTAAACAATTTCCCTGGCTTATAGTATTATTGTGAGATTTCAATGCCTAAAGGCCGCACCGGCCTGCCATTCATCTGATCAGCACCACGGTGCCTTTTTTTAAAATAACCCTGCCGATGTAATCCGTCCCCTTCAGCATCCACAGGTAGGCACCGTTTGCCTGCAAGGCTCCATGGATCCTGCCATCCCATCCCTGTCCTATTTGCGAGGTGCTGTATACCAATTGCCCCCAGCGATTATACACCTGAAAATAGTCGAGCGAGGAAATGCCGATGCAAATAGGCCGGAACAGGCCATTACTACTCTTTCCGGGTGTAAATGCGCTGGGCACAAAAAAGTCCGGCAGCGTGTGTGCTATCCTCACCTTCACGGAAGCAGTGCCATAGCAGCCGAAAATATCGGTTGCCATTACCAGGTAGGTGATGCTATCTATCCCTGGCCCGTACACGCCGATAGGATCCGCTATATCGGGATTGCTAAGAGCCGTGGAAGGAGCCCAATGGTAATCATCTTTGTACGGGTCACTGCTTGATGCCCGGAAGTGAAGCGGTTGATTGACCACCACCACCGTGTCATTACCGGGATTCACCCGGATGGGAGGGACAACGACCACCGTGAAGGTGTCTGCAACGGGTATGGGACAGCCGTCATTCAGGATCTTCAAAATATAATCCGTCGTTTGCTCCGGAGCCGCGAGGATATTGGTGGCGAATGGTACAGATGAGATGCTGCCATTACTTTCCCCGGTAAAGGTTCCCTGGCTTACCCATCTGTATTCTGTGCCGGTGGTAACAAGCGCATGTAATGGGGCAGTCCCGCCATGACAGATGGTAGTATCACGAGGATCGATCACTGCCTGTGGAAGAGCTCCTTTATAAAGGTGGACGAACAGGCTATCGGTCAGAATGGTGCAGCTGTTCGTCTCTTTGGCAACGATCCATCCGGATTGCGGACCAACCGTTACCGTGATGGTATTGCTGTTACTACCCGACTCGATGGTCCAACCGGCAGGGGCAGACCAGTCATATGACGCATTATCCAGTGAAGGAATGGAATACTTCGCAACACTATAGGTGCAAGCAAGCGTATCTCCACTGATCCTGAGGCTCCCACAGATATCCCTCAGAGCAAAATAGGCATAGGCAAAATGCCCGCCCGGAACACAATTGTCTGCTTCGAAAGTCAGTGATACCTGTTGCCCGCGATAAGGCGACAGGTCAAACGTCACCTCCGTCCAGCCTTTAGTCCAGACGTCCTGCAGGTGCTCTCCGGGATTCTGTGCGTTGCGGGAGGCATTCGGGGTGGGCATAGGGCTCGGGGAAAAACCATTGGCCCGGGCCGTTGCCGAATCTAATCCGCCATTGGTCGGAAGAAAATAAGCGGGCGACGCACAATCGATCACTCCGCCGGGAGTACTTACTATCGCCCGGGCCATTGGTTGATCCAGTGAGGCATGGGTGCCATTCTCCAATACCATGGCATAGGCATAGGTCATGGTATAAGGAAGTGTGGACGGACCGGATGGGACATTTATAAGGTAACTTATCCCACGGACGTATCCGCCTTGTGGGCCATTCATTTGAGTCGGCTGTCCAGTCGTTGGGTCGTTGGCCTGGCGTTCGGCAACAGATGTCGAGCCTAACAAAATGGAAGAATGATAAGCATACCCGTTGATGGTCGGGATCGTTTGGAAGTCACCAAAAGGGTCGGTACTTTGGCTGGTAATAACCGTGATACCGCTTACCCTGGCGAGATTGTATTCAGGAAGACTGGTTGCGCCAATCGTTCCATTGGGGGCCGATTGACCGGAATCATACACTACTTTGATCGCGTCGGGTCCGTTACCCCCCATATTGTTACCTGTATAGGCCTGCCAATGGATCAGGGTGCCGTTGGAAAAATTGATATTGACCGGGCAGGATTGAGTTTGTGCTGCTGAGGTTAGCCCAGGAATGGTGGCTAAAACCACTAACCATAAAGTCATTCCCGGCCGAGTCATCGCAGAAGTTTGGTGATATTCAATAAAACTACTTAAATAGAAACGGAAGAAACTAATCCACGGTCGGAAGATCCGACCATTTTTTTATAGCGGCCTCTATTTCACTAATAATCAACGCATTTCAGGCCACGAACAGGTCGGCTACCCCCCAAAAGAGTTCGAAAGGATTCCTCTTCACAACCTAGCATGGCATAAAAATTGCCCACGTAAACTATCCCTTATGAAGTCGCGATAACACCGCCTTCAAAAAATATCGTGACGCTAACTTTGAACCGTAAACATTTATCACCATTAAAAATGTTAGCGATGAGCCAAAGAAAACTTATTCTCTCCATGCAAATAACCCTGGATGGTTATGTTTCCGACCTTAATGATAAAGCCGATTGGTTAATCAGCGATGAGGAGGAGTGGGCGGATCATTTCAAAGACATCAATTCAGCAGATACCTTTTTATTGGGAAGAAAAATGTACCCGCTTTATTCCCAATACTGGCAATCGGTATTACATAACCCGGACAGTAAACCCAACGAACTGAAATTTGCAAAACTGGCCGATAAAACACAGCATATCGTTTTTACAAAAGGCGATTTCAAGCCCGACTGGAAAAATACAAGGGTTGCCCACGATCTGCCCGCTGAAGTAACGCGCCTGAAAAAAGAGAATGGAAAAAATATCATTGCCTGGGGCGGCGCGAATTTCGCCTCCAATCTCATCAAACTTGACCTGGTGGATGAATACAGGTTTGAATTGAACCCAACTATATTGGCTAAGGGAAAAACACTCTTCACTAACCTGCAACAGCAGAAGAAACTGACGTTGATCGATTCGAAACCTCTGAAGTCGGGTCTGATCATATTAAGATACCAGCTCGAAGCCGGACCCCAGAAACCGGAAGCCAGAGTCAAAAGCCTGCAGACCGAAAGTCAGTAAAGTCGGGAATGCCGAAGTACTTCCATCGTGCCTGCCGGCAAGGTAGTCTTTCTGCTACTGCGAACGTTTGTAAATAACCTTGCCATGGAGTATGGTCAGTTCGACTTTGTCAAAAGCCTGAACATCAGCAGCGGGATCGCCTTGAAGTAGAACGATATCGGCGTCCAAACCGACTACTATTTGCCCGGTACGCTTTTTCAGTCCAAATCGTTCGGCAGGCGCTGTTGTTAATATGCCCAAGATGCGAGACCAGGTCAAACCTGACGCGGCCAGCAAGGCAAATTCATCTCCGGTAGCATAATCGGTAATATAGCCCACATCCGTGCCGAACAGGATGGTCCCACCGGCCTTATCGAAGTCGTGCAGCTGCTGTTCTGCCGTAAAAATGAATTTATCGTGCGACCAGGCGGTGTCGCCTGCCTGTATTAATACATCCTTCCAAAGCTTGAGCGTCGGGATCACCGCCACATGAGCCCGGAGCATTTTGCCAATCATATCTGCACTCCAAAGCAGTCGGTCGTCAGGAGTAGTATGTGCCACGATATCCACTCCGTTGTCAACCGCCACCATGACCCCCTTCGAATCGGAGGGATGTGCGAATACGGGCTTACCCTGGCTGTGCGCAATATTAGTAATCATCCGCACCATATTATCCGCCATGTGTACAACACCATGCTGTGTAGGCGAGCCCGTCCAGATCTTGATGCCATCTGCTCCGGAATCTATCTGCTGACGAATGTGGGTTACCACCGTCTGCGAATCAGTGGCTGCAGGCAGCTTAAGCGGCTCCAGGTAGACCGGATTTCCGTTTGGCGGCACCAGGGGCACACCGGTCGTATAGATTATGGGACCATGAACGTCACCGTGCTTAATCCTGTTGCGAATACGCAAGACGTTGCTGATGTGCAATTCGGCAATATCGAAAACATGCGCGAATCCGTGACTGGTGATCATGTCACTCATCTGTCGATCAAAACGATTGACATCCATGGTATCAGCGCCCTGCCATTTGGGTTCTATAAAATGAACGTGACAATTCCAGAAAGCTGCAGCGAGTGTAAGGCCTCGGCAGTCAATGACCGAATCGTTTTTTGATACAGTGATTGTCTTGTTCGATCCAACGGCTACGATCTTGCCGGCGCGGATCAAGACCACTCCGTGTTCTATAGCAGGGGCTGTCGGGGAGGGATAAATCTTGGCACCAACCAATGCTATGGTGCGAGCATCGCCAGCAGGCTGCCCGTAAACCCTGGCGAGCAAAAGGATACAAGCCCAGCAGAGTAAAAGAAATCGAAGGCACCGGCTACTTTGCATCTGCTGCGGCTTTCAACGCTCCTATATCCAGCTTGATCATCTTCATCATGGCTTGCATGACGCGACCTGCCTTTGCCTTGTCCGGGTCGCTAAGCAGCTGGGGCAACATGATAGGCGTTACCTGCCAATAAAGACCGAATCTGTCTTTCAGCCATCCGCAGGCAATCTCCTTGCCGCCATTCTCGAGGAGCTTGTTCCAGTAGTGATCGACCTCTTCCTGGGAGCCGCAGTTGACCGTAAGAGAAATGGCATCAGTCAGAGGATGACCCGGACCGCCGTTCATCAAAACGATTTCCTGCCCTTCCAGCTGGATGGTTGCTACCAGCAAGGCGCCTTCGGGCCCAGGTCCACCTGGTGGGTTACGGGCGACCCTGATCACCATTGAGTCCTTGAAAATGGGAAGGTAGAAGTTCATCGCTTCTTCGGCATTGTTGTCGAACCAGATGAAAGGACTGATCTTTTGCATAAAATGAACATTTATAGTTTGGTATTACCCACAGCAAATCGCATTCCAGGAGCATGACGAGCTATTCAATATCATAATCCCGCTTCAAAAGAATCATAAACTCCTTTAGATATTCAAGATGTACTTTTAACAGGTAATTATAGTAATTAAGGACGCGATAGAATGTCCAATAATCGTTATAGAGCAAATGCATCTTTTCTTCATCTTTAGATATCAGGACATACATATCAGAAGGTATCTTTTTTGTCATCTGATAAGACTGAAAGAACTTATTGGAAAGGGTCTTATCAAAAATTTGTTTAAAAGAAGCCATCATTTGTGCATAAGAATCTGTATAAAATCTTTCCTGAATTTTGATATTATTATTCCTGGACTCATACAAAGCAATGCTATCAGCAACATGGCTGGTTTTAATAAAACTATACCCGCCTGCATTTCTTAATTGTACTAAAGTAAGATCGTTAAACTGAAAGATGTGCAAATCAAACGTGTATTTGATTGCATAAAAAAATATTGAATCCTGAACTGAGTAATTTGTAAAATTATTTTTTGATATTTTCATTAAAGAGTCAATTCCTCTTAGCTCTAAATCGTTTCTGTCTATTTTCCCTTTCAGGTTTGATGTATCACTTTGTAAATTGTTTATCAGGCCAATTATATAATCTTTTTCACGATGTTTTTCAGAAATATGTTCTCTGATCGTTTCCGCAAAAAAAACCAAGTGTTACAGCCAGAAAAATCATTAAGCATTCAAGAACATACTCTTTGAATTTTTTCTTTCTGTGATGCAGATCAGGGTGGTGGTGTACTTCCATATTTTTATTTATTTGCAGTGATAAGTTGAACTTAAATGTAATAAAAATCTGGTTACTCATAAACAATCCTCTCAACAGCTATAGCCCCATAGGCCACCTGCACACTGGCCTTGCCGGAACGGAAGCGGACATTGCCAAAGCCAGTTGCGGTAGAGAGAAAGCTGGTGAAGTCTGCCGCCCCCGGATGAACATACAGCGTTTTTTCCACGGCGTCGTAACGGACGCCGGTTAAGGCTTCGATCAGCGCATAGCTGCTCATAGCCCGGGCGTACCAGTGGCCGCACTCATATTCATCATAGGGGTTACGGATGATGCCGTCATAACGCTGGCGGGCAGTGCGGACAATGGCCAGTCCTTTCTGCCTTTCCCCTTCAAAGATCAGATGAGAGGCCACCTGGTATTCGATGCCGGTCCAGACCTCATTACTATAGACAAAAGGAAGAGAGGGTTTGCCGCCCTTCGGCCAGGTGCAGAGCAGGAGGCCACCTTCCCTGCCCAGCGCATAGGTAGGGCGCTGAGGATTGCTGAAGCCGGAGAGGTCTTGTTTGTAATTATATCGGTAGACCGACAAGAGATGGCTGCCGATCTTTTTCTCGTCTACCGGGGAAGGCAGACCGCATACGCGGGCCATCCAGGCGCCGAGGACGCCGTCGGAAAGACAACCCTTGCCATACTGATATTTGGGTCCTTCCCTTCGGAGCAGATCGATCGCCTCCGGGGAGTAGGTGCCGCCAATGGATTGCCTGGCGGCTTCGACAGGATTGCCTGCGCTCAGCCCTGTCCACTGGATATGCTGATCGAAGTACTGCCCATTGTAGAGGGTGGTCTCCATCGCCTTTTTACCTTTTTCAAACAGCGCCAGGTAGACGCTGCAATCCTGGTGCAGGTACTGGCTGATCCTTATAAAACTCTCCAATGCGCCAAGGTAAAAACTGGTGATCATCCCGTCAGGTCCCCAGAATTCAATATCATACGTATTGTGATGTGGCTCTTCGATGGTGCCGGTATGGCGGGGGTCCCAGGTCCGGATGCAGAAGTCCATGCTTTTTTTGACTTTAGGATAGAGGTCCCCGAGCCATGTGCTGTCTCCGCTGATGCGCCAGTCGCGGTAGACCTTCATGATCCCGCCGAGTTGTCCGTCGGAGGCGGGATAAAAAGTATGGGCCACCGGCCGGATCGGTATTACGGCGCGGAAGCATTGATAACCTTCGGTGCTCTGGTCTTCTCCAAATTCCGTTTCACGCAGACTGCGTTCGAGGGCAGGGAAAAGATGGGACAGGGCCTGGGCATAGTTCCATACATGGGTACAGGATCCGGGACAGCTGCCCTGGCTGTCATTGGCTCCCTCCCATCCCCAGAAGCGGCCGTCATACTGACGCAGCACGGTGGGAGATTTCAGGATCGTAAGGTTGGCGGCGATGGCCTCGGTCACCTCGGGCGGGAGGGTGCTGCTATAAAATGCAGCTTTAAAAAGATTGCTGTTGCGGCGGAGCTTATCGTAGTTGTTCATCCAATAATTGGCGACTTCGGCAATGTCACGGAACTTACTGCTGTACCAGGGTTTGTGGAAGGGCGAGGGCAGATCGATAGAGCGGTCGGCGACGGAGCTGTCTGCGGCGTTTGCTGCCGGGGATGACCAGCCGAAACGCATTTTTGTATCCGGTACATACCAGGCCATCATCAGGTGTATGGTCTTTTGCTGCCCCGGCTTCAAGGTGAAGGATACGAAAAGGGAGGCGCCGGGGGCATCTTTTTCGAGGGGCGGCGTTGAGATCGTTTCTGCCTTTTCTATATGATTCCAGGCCATGGAGACCGGGTCAAACCAGGCGCCGCGAAACCAGGCGTGGTCGACGATCGTAGCCGGATCGTCGGTGAAGATCGCAAAATCTCCCCGTTGCTCGGGATGGCCTGCGGCGCTGTCCTGGCACAGGATGAATCCTTGCCGGACTGCTTTTATATGATTAGCGGCGCCATCGAGGGCCATAAAGTTGCGGGCGTTATAGGAGAACACGAGGTCGATTGACTGGTTGCCGGTATTCCGGATGCTGTATTCCAGTGCGCCAACCGGAAGACTCGAGTTATCCGCGTCGGTAGGGATGAAGGGACTCCAGCCGGAAATACGGACGCTCAGCGGAAGCTGCCCGTCGTGAAGGCTGATCTCTCCGAAGGGGAAACGGGCCAGAAAGTCTGCGCTGCGGAAACGGGCCAGCCCCCAGGTGGAGCCATAGCCGCCTGTAGCGGCATCGGGCATGCCGAATTTCTTCCAGCCGGGTACGGGGCCTTCCAGGACACGGGCGGATGCCGGCCTGCCCTTGATAGCGATCGCGGCGAACATGGGTGGTTCCCTGAACATGTCCGGGTTATTCCGGACAGACATATGCGAGATGGCGCCGCTGCCTTCCAGACAGAACATGCCAGCGCCCATGCCGCCAATGGGGAAGGCGATGCGGTCGGTATTCGGACCACGGTAAGAACCGTTAAAGGCGTGCTGGGCAAGGGCGGAGACAGCGGAGGTCAGGCTAAGAAGGGTCAGGACCAGGCTCAAAGCCCATGGGGTTATGGCGTACAGGCGGCAAGCAGGTTTCTGGCTCATACGATTGGAGTATTTATGTAAAGATCATCCGATTGGTAAAACTGGCAAAAAAGAACTGGCGGCTTGATAGTTCGCTATTTCCGCAACTGGATCGATTTCGTCAGGCTAAGGAACAGGCAAAGTAGCACGGATTGATTTTGGCATAATAGATTTTAGCTATCAGAATATAGAATTAATCGATCTTGATTATTTCCTCAATACCCTAACTTTACTACCCCGGTACAAATACCAGGAGCAAGCAACGGCAATAACATAAACTTATAAATATGGAAAATGAATCAAAGGATATCGGTAAATGCCCGTTTCACAACGGCAGTATGAAGCCCAATGTTGGCGGTGGCGGCACGAGGAACCTTGACTGGTGGCCCAACCACCTAAAGCTAAGCATCCTGCGTCAGCACTCGACCTTATCGGACCCGATGGGTGAAGATTTTAATTACGCCGAAGCGTTTAAAAGCCTCGACCTCGCGGCGTTGAAAAAAGACCTTCATGCACTCATGACCGACTCACAGGACTGGTGGCCGGCAGACTTCGGGCATTATGGCCCTTTGTTTATCCGCATGGCGTGGCATAGTGCAGGCACTTATCGTGTGGGGGATGGCCGTGGCGGCGCAGGCGCAGGACTGCAACGTTTTGCCCCACTAAATAGCTGGCCCGATAACGTGAGCCTTGATAAAGCCCGCAGGCTGCTTTGGCCCATCAAACAAAAATATGGCCGTAAAATCTCATGGGCAGATCTGATGATCCTTACCGGCAATGTGGCTCTTGAATCAATGGGTTTCAAGACATTTGGCTTTGCCGGTGGACGTAAAGATGTATGGCAGCCGGATGAAGATGTGTATTGGGGCTCCGAGACCACCTGGCTGGGTGGCGACCTGCGTTATGCTCATGGTTCTCCTGGCGTAGAAGAAGATCATGGCGTACTGGTGTCGGACGACGATGCAGACGGTGACATCCACAGCCGCAACCTGGAAAAGCCGCTCGCTGCGGTGCAGATGGGTCTGATCTATGTGAATCCCGAAGGTCCTGACGGTAATCCAGATCCTATTGCGTCTGCTAAAGACATCCGTGATACTTTTGGCCGCATGGCCATGAATGATGAAGAAACCGTTGCCCTGATAGCAGGCGGGCACAGCTTTGGCAAGACCCATGGCGCCGCTCCCGCCACCCATGTGGGCAAAGAGCCTGAAGCCGTGGATATGGAGATGCAAGGTCTGGGCTGGAGTAACGCCTATGGTTCGGGTAAAGGTGCCGACACCATTACAAGTGGGCTTGAAGTAATATGGACGAAAACGCCCACCCGATGGAGCAATAATTTTTTTGAAAATCTATTCGGCTTTGAATGGGAGCTTTCCAGAAGCCCGGCCGGGGCGCAACAGTGGGTCGCTAAAGATGCCGATGGCATTATTCCTGATGCGTATGATGGTTCAAGAAAGCATAAACCAACCATGCTTACCACTGACCTCGCTTTAAGGCTCGACCCAGTTTACGAAAAAATATCCAGGCGCTTCCTGGAAAATCCAGAAGCATTTGCAGATGCTTTTGCCCGGGCATGGTTTAAATTAACGCACCGCGATATGGGACCCCGTGCACGCTACCTGGGCCCAGATGTCCCACAGGAAGAACTACTCTGGCAAGATCCTGTTCCTTCTGTTGACCATGTATTGATAGATGAAAATGATATTGCATCCTTAAAGTCAAAACTGCTGGAATCGGGATTGAGCGTTTCCGAACTGGTTTCCACGGCATGGGCTTCGGCTTCTACCTTCCGTGGTTCTGATAAGCGCGGCGGTGCCAATGGCGCCCGCATTCGCCTGGCTCCTCAAAAATACTGGCGGGTAAACAATCCAGCGCAGTTGCAGAAAGTATTAAATATATTGGAGGGGGTTAAAAAAGATTTTAACGCTGCACAGGCCAATGGTAAAAAAGTCTCGCTGGCAGATCTGATCGTACTGGCCGGTTGCGCAGGTATTGAAAAAGCGGCGAAAGATGCGGGACAGGCCATCACCATTCCATTTAAACCTGGCCGTATGGATGCTTCACAGGAACAAACCGATATTGAATCCGTCGGCTATCTGGAGCCCATCGCTGACGGTTTCCGTAACTACCGCAAGTCAAAATTCCGTGCATCTACCGAAGAATTGCTGATAGATAAGGCGCAGCTGCTCACCCTTACAGCACCTGAACTAACAGTACTGGTGGGCGGTATGCGGGTGTTGAACAGCAATTTTGATGGTTCCAGACATGGTGTTTTTACGTCTCGTCCAGGGCAGCTTACCAACGATTTCTTTGTAAACTTGCTCGACATGAGCACGGCCTGGAAGGCGGTATCCGCGGACAAAGAGATTTATGAAGGCAGCGACCGGATCACCGGTAAGATAAAATGGACAGGCACCCGTGCAGATCTTGTGTTTGGCTCCAACTCGGAACTGAGAGCTATTGCCGAAGTGTACGGAAGCGCAGATGCTCAGGACAAATTTGTAAAAGACTTTGTAGCAGCCTGGAATAAAGTGATGAATCTGGACAGATTTGACGGAGCGTAATCGCAGACCATGTCATCATAATAAATGAAAAAGGCGCCTGATCAGGCGCCTTTTTGGCTCTGCACGCTATTTTAAAGAGATGGGCCTCACATACTCCACCAAACTGATCAACATTTTGCCTGGCTCTTCCAATGGAATTAAGTGCGCGGAGTTTTCAAACCAAATTCCTTTTTTGAAGGGCGCTTCCACGTTTCTCAGCCATAGGTCTGTCGGACCTGAAGGTGTCGTATAATCGTGTCTTCCCATAAACATAAATATCGGGATAGGAAATTTCTTAACGTTCTCAAAATTGACATTCAAAAATTCAGGCAATATTCTGCCTAAAGTAAAAAGACTGCCTTTACCAATTGCATCGATATCATCGCTTGAATATTCAGGCGAGAGAAGTGGCGCATTAAAAAAATAGAATGAATTATTTCTAAATGCTGTTAACCCGCCATAATATTGAGGCCATTTTCTGGCAATAATAATCCGTTCTCTTGTAACAGGCTTATTTCCCGGATAAGGCGCAATAGACATTAATTCCCGCAGCGCCGAGTCATTTTTTAGTTTGGTAGCCTCTTTTATTGCATACTCATAACTCAATCGCTCGTTGGTTTTGGTATTTATTATCTGCCCTATTCCAATATAAGCATAGAACAGATCCGGACGTCTTAGAGCCGCCTTCATAGAAACAATGGTTCCCCAACTGTGCCCTATCAAAATAACTTTTCTCTTTTTATATTTTTTTCTGATAAATTCGGTCAGTTCAATAGCATCATCTACATATTGCCCGATATTCATGGTTTTGCCTAATGCAAGCGTATCATTCGTCAAATATGTTTTTCCTGCTGCCCGCTGATCATACTGGACAACGGTAAAGTATTCTTCGATCGGGCGCTGAAACGCCCACATGACGGGAGACAATGGGGAAGCCGGCCCGCCGTGCACAAATAAAATAATGGGATTATCCCTGGCTTGTCCCCGTACAAATACCCACTGTTTGATGCCGCCGATGGCAACTTCGTAATTTTCCTGTACGCCGTCTGGATTTACGATTTTGTCTAAATCCTGTATAATTTTTGTATACTCAGAACGACTATTTCCGGAGTCCTTTTTTTGTCCATAGGTAAAAGATAGCAAGCACACCAGGGCAACGCAACCCAACAAGATCTTTTTCATGAAAATAAATTTATGAAAATGCTTATGAGTGCAATTAATATGCCACAGAACCCGCTCGCAACAGCCCCGGAATGCAGATCGTCAGTTCTTAACCGCGATCACCGATATCTCTATATTGACATTTTTGGGCAAAGCGCCGACTTGGATGGTCTCGCGGGCCGGAAAGGGTTCGGTAAAGTATGAACCATATATACCGTTGACTTTTGCATAATCCTGCATATCCTTCAGAAAGATGCTGCTTTTTACCACATGGCTGAACCCGACTCCGGCCTCCGCAAGGATCGCCTTTATATTTTCCATCACCTGAGTCGTTTCAGATTCGATATTTTCCATAACGAATTTGCCGGTGGAAGGGTCCAGGCTGAACTGGGCGGACACGAATACCAGATTCCCGGCAATCGTTGCCTGGCTGAATGGACCTATTGGCGCAGGGGCTTTTGTGGTCTTTACTGTCGTCCTCATGGTTGAATAGATTTGTTACCTGAAGTCGGATCTTTTCAGATCCGCCGACAGATGATTTTGAAAAGCGGGTCATCGGCGGACCCATCCAGTAAAGCTAGTTTGTTCTGGACATAAATAGTTAAACGAGGATTTAACTGTGGAAGTAAGAGACTGTTTTCCCTTTACGGGGCAATCGGGCAAGCCTAATCAAGTTCAATAATGGTGTCCGTATCATCGATGGGTACGTTATCCAGATAAAGGAAGAGTCCTTCCTGCACCTGTTTGAACCGGACCATGGATCTGCCCTTAAACAAAAAAGCCTTCTCAATCTTTTTGCTGATGCCCGGAATAAAAATATAGTGGCGGCCGCCTGCCTGGAGTATATGAACATAGAGACTGTTGCCTTTCTGCGTAAGCACTCCCCAGTCCTGGGGTGGAATGATATCCCCCCGCGTGCCATAATAGCTGTCGCCATACTGACTCATCCACTGCCCTATGCGCGCCAGCGTGTCCTGGAATTCCTGCTGGATGTTCCCGTCGGGCATCGGCCCGATATTCAGTAAGAAATTCGCATTGCGCCCCGCGGACCGCAGGATATAATGAATAAGCTCTTTGACGGACTTGTAGCTCCGGTCGTTGATGTTGAAGCCCCAGGAGAGATTCATGGTCTCGCAGGTTTCCAGGGGCAGGCCGGAGACGGAGGCATTCCCCAGACCGGAGGCATTCTCTCCGGGAAGGTCTTTCTCGAACAACTGGAAATCCTCGCCGGGCTTTGGTAGCTGGTGGTGGTTATTGCCAACGAGACAAGCCGGCTGCAGAGTATGGATAAGCCGGTAGATCTCCGGGTAGTGCCAGTCGACCTTTGAATAAGCCGGCTTGCCGGGCTCTCCCGCCATCTGGTCCCAGTTGCCGTCGAACCATATACCGTCGATCTTTCCATAGTTCGTCAGCAGTTCCGTCAACTGCGCCTTCATAAATGCGATGTAGTGTTCCCAGTTGCTCTTCTCCGTCCTGCCGGTGCCTTTACCGGTAATGCCCGTCTCGTACTGGTAGTCACTGCGGCTCCAGTCCAGCAGCGAATAGTAGCAAAAGAGCTTCATCCCCTGACGGTGACATTCCTCCGACAGTTGTTTCAATGCATCCTTACCATAGGGGGTGTTGGTGATCTTCCAATCCGACTGCCGCGTATCCCAGTTGCTGAACCCGTCATGGTGCCGGGTGATGAACGTGATGTATTTCATACCCGCACGCTTTGCAAGATCCACCCATTTCGAGGCGTCGAATTGCTGCGGGTTGAAAAATTGCCGGAGACGTTTGTATTCTTCTACGCGGATGTTCCGGTTGTTCATGACCCACTCGCCGTCGCCTAGCACGCTGAACGCGCCCCAGTGGATGAACATGCCGAAACGCATGTCCCGGAAAAGCTCTCTCGCCTCCAGGTTCTCCGTGGACGGGCTATAGTCCTGTGCAGGAACGGCGGCTGTCATGCCGATAAGACAAATGCTGAATAATAATTGCTTCATGATCTCAGGCGGGTATTAAAATAAGTGAAGAATAAGCTGGAAGGACAAGGATGTCCCGGTGTACGCGGCCGCCGGGATCTTTATACGGGCCATCGAGCCGTATTTGTCTGGGCTTCGCCGTAGCATTGTATTCCAGACGGGGAACGCGGCCCGCAGGACAGGTCCATCCGGAGTCGCTGGAATGTACATCCCTCCCGAACCCTGTCGTCCATCCGCGGACCGGCAAGGAATCGGTGATGCGCCTGGCGCCCTCGCGCCAACTGACAATGATGGAAGCAGGGCCGCCCCGGGGTTTGACATATCGGTTATGATCGAAGAGGCCGTAACCGGCAAGGCTGGTATCGCGGGTCTCGTATTGGGCCAGCAGCTGACCGGGAGCCACGCTGAAAAAAATATTGCGGAAGGTCCTGTTGTCAAAGATCCTTCCGCAATTGCTGTAGCTGATCCAGTATTGACGGCCATTGTTAAAGCAGGTATTTCCTGCTACCAGGATATCATGCGTACCATGGAGGAAGATGCCGCTGCCCGTGCAGCCGGCAATCGTATTATCCCTGACCTCCACAAACTGGGAGCAGTCATCCAGATAGATGCCGATCGCGCCCGGGTAGGCATGCCAGGTGCCTCCATAGGCCCCAGCCCCCCGCAGGACAGTATTGGCGATGATCTTCTGGTCCTTGTCCGATCTTGCCCCCGCGCCGTTCCAGGTATAGATCCCTCCCCCGTCGCTCTTCGTCAGGTCGTAATCCGTGATAAGGTTGTGCCGTATGGTGATATTCCCCGAGTTAAACGTTATTCCCAGATAGCCGAGGCTGTCCAGGTAGTTGTCCTCGATGAGCGCCCGCCCCCGGTCATCCGAATAGGACAGCGCGTTGTATTGTCCATCCCCGCCCTTTCCCCGGCCGGGCTCCAGCGCGATGTTCCGGATACGGTTGTTCCTTACCGTAAGGTCTGAGCAACCGCTGATCACGACGCCATTGTTGTTCGTTTGTTCGATACGGTTATCTTCGAGCCGTATATGATCTCCCCGTCCTGTAATGGTGATCCCGTCCTGCCCCTGGTGGCTGACGAGCAGGCGGCGGATAGAAAGATGGGAGCAATTCCTGATGAACAGCCCGCAATGAAGGGTCTGGGTGATGGTGAGATCCTCCAGGTTGACCCAGGAACTGGCATCCAGCGAGATGCCGTTCTCCCGGCAGGTCACCTCCATCGACTGATCGTTCGGGTCGGTCAGGGCAAAGAGCAGCAGCTTTTTCTGCGACGGGTCATAATACCATTCTCCGTCGGCGTCGAGAGTTGCCGGATGGTTCTGGATAAAATACCCCCAGTGGTCCCTCATTTCATAAGTATTCCCCCGCAAGGTGAAGGTATCTCCCTGCTGCCGGGTGATAATGGCGCGGTCGAGTATCCATTCCTCCGGCTTATTGACGAGCTCCGCGCCCGTCCAGTCCCTTTGTGCCGGCGAGCCGGCGATCAACGAAGTCTTTCCCTGATGTGCCCGGATGGTCAGGAATCCCTTATCCGCCTCCCCGGGATTGGGAAAGCGGCCCAGTGGCAATGATACACCCTGACGGTACAGCCCGGTTACCTCCTCTCCACAGGAAGAGCAAGCGGCCTGCCAGATATGATCGCCTGCGCGGGTCCAGTCATGAAGAGCTGCCGATCCGCTGATGATGGGCTGCGGCCCCTCCCCATAAGCACCGACAGTGACCGGGTGACCTGGTTCGGCAGTAACGTGTACACAGAGCTCGCCGCGGAATGTTTCCCCACGGTGAAGAAAAATCCGGTCTCCGGGCCGGAGGGACAGTTCGCCGAGCCGCCCAAGGCTGGCAAAAGGAGTTGCCGGAGATTGGCCGTCATTGCTGTCCCGGCCCCCGACCGATACAAAGTACCGGCGGGGCTGAGACGGGGTCTGGGATTGCGGTTGGGTGGCGACGCCCAATAACAAAAGCTGACTGAAGAAAATGATTTTTTTCATATTGCCGGAAGCTTGATAGAATAGATCATAGTACGTACCAGTTGCTGCCATCGGTCTGCAGGGTCACCGTAACGCCACTGGCTATCGCCAGGGTTGTGCCGGAGCCCGTTCCGATGATCAGGCCCGAAGGGGTCGTCACCGAAAAGGTATTGGAAGAGGCTGCAGGGGTGATATTTTTCAATACGATCTTCTTCCCCTGGCCTTTTGCAAAGACAGTCAGATCGGAAGGAGAGGGCAGGGTCACCGCGAAGCTGGCCGCGCTGGCGTTCCCGAGCACCGTGGAATTCTCTGCTGTCAGGGTAGCGGCAGCCGTGAGCTGGCTGATCTTCTGGCCTGAAAAATTATCCCAGTCCACATAAGTGCTGGCGGGGACGGAACCCGCAACATCGTATTTTTTATCGACGATCCCGTTGATCATGTTATCCTTAAAATTGCTGTTATAGGCGCCGGTGATCCCGCAAAAGTTCGCCTGAAACCCATTCCTCGTCAGGTTGCTGACCGTAAAAGTATTCCCGGTGATAAAGGCCGAGTCCGCAGAAGCCATCAGGATGGCATCGAAGTTCTGGCCGAGGCTTACCCCGTCGGCAAAAATAGTATTATTAAGGATATTGGGGTTCTGCAACCTTCTCGCCGAGGAATTGAAGAAGCCCTGCATAAAAATGCCATATTCCGGTTTCATGGCCGTATTGGTGCTCACCTGGATAACGTTATCCTGTACCTGCCAGCGCCGGAACTGGTAATCGTCGGCGTTGACGGCATATTGCAGGATGCCCCGCGTGGCATTATAGAGCGTATTGCCGCTGATCACCGAGCCGAAGGCCTCGCAGCGGATGCCGTAATTGCCGGTGGACGGTATGGTAGGATGACCTACCTGGGCCGTGCCCGCCGGCAGGCTGCAATCCAGAAGATTGTCCGAAATGACCACAGGACGGTTGTCCGGCGCCGGCAGGTCCGGGCTTATTTCGATAAGCTCTTCGCCGCAGTTCTTGACGATGTTGTTGGCAATAAGGCCTCCCATCGGGCTGCCATAGACGAACCCATCCATAGGCGCCCTGGTGATGGTCGTGCTGATATTCGTGCCGGAAAAGCCATTGGCATAACAATCGAGGATGGAAGGATTGATCACCAGCCCGCCGGAATTGCTGATCGCCCATATATAAACGGCGGGCATAGGGTTGGTGCCCTGGGCGTTATCGCGCCCTTTCGGCGCGTTGAATGCGCACTTGACGATGCGGGTATCCACGGTGCCGTTGAGCGTGATTGCCGTCGAAAATCCTTCGAAGACACAGTTCTGAATCGTAAAATCGACATTATTGTTGCCAACACTACCCAGCATCAGGATGGCATCGGTCTGGCCGATGGAGCTCGAGTCCGCCGGCAGCGGATGGGTGTTCTGAAAAAAGATATGATCGATCATGCAATGCTCCCAGGCAGTGGAAAAAATAAACATGATAGAACTGGCGCCGGCTGCGGGAGAAAGGGCGGTGGTCAGCACGGTCTTCTTTTCGCCGAAGATCCGGATCCGGTAGGCACTGCCCGGGGTGCCGACGGGCGGGGAAAAGATATAATGCATGGTGGGGTTGGCATAGGAGGTCAGGTTATAGGTGCTGCCGGGCAGGAAAAGATCGCAGTGAAAGTGGAGGGCGGCCAGGAGCGCATGGCTGATCGAGGCCTGATCGTCTGTGGCGCCGTCTCCTTTGGCGCCAAACCATTTGACGGAAATGGCGCCCACATACATCCGTCTCCAGCGCCCGGATGTGGCGCCGACCTGGATGACCGTGCCGTTATTATCGGCCTCGGAGCTGGCGGCATCCCAGGTGAACAGGCCTTCGCCGCCGTCGTTGACCGTGGAGTAACCCTGTACATAGACAAGTTCGTTACCCGATGTGTACGTATAAAGTTTTAATGCGGCGAGGTTGGCAATCGTGGCCGTGGCATGCACCTGGCTGCTGCCATAGCAGAGCAGGGCGGTAAACAAAAAGGATAAAATTTTCTTGTGCATGTTGTTGGTTTTTTTGATGAGTAATGGTATCAGCGGTTGATCTTTCCATCGAGCAGGAGCCAGCCTGCGAACCCATCAGCGGACCGGTATTTGTCCGGGTGGGCGTCCAGGTCGGCGGACTTATCCAGCAGGATGCGGCGTTTGTCGGGGACGGATGCGGAGACCGTGAAACGAAGGGTATGTCTGCCCGGTGACAGCCCGCTGACGAGGAAATACTGGGGCCGCCAGTCGGTGCAATAGCTGTCGAACCGGATGTATGTACCCGTGGGCCGGCCATCGACGGTGACTTCATAGCTGCCGGACCCCGGGCCCATCAGATCATAGAGACCGGCCATCGTGCCCGTGAAGCTGAAATTGAGTGCTGCTCCCGGCGCACCACTGCGCCAGAGACGGGGGAAGGGCATGGGCATGAACCGGCCTGTTGCCGCATCACCCACAGAAACGGTGTCCCAGCTACCGGTGTGGGTTAACCGGTCTGCAGAGATCATGTGGGCCGTCTCCCAGTTGTCCGGAGTGTAGGGACGCGGAAGAGTGCCAGGCGGAGGATACACGCGAAGCGCTTGCGGGGCCCCCATGCCAATGGCGTCCATCCGCTCCAAGCTGCGGGCGATGGCCTCCGTGTATAGGCGATGACCCGTCGACGGCCAGGGATGTACGTTATCCGGCGAGAATACGGTCTTTCCCGGAAAGTCTTCCGGCTTCCCTTTCCATACGAGCTGTCCCTTGTCCGCGAGGACGACGATGGGCAGGCAGAGGTCGATGGACGGGATTCCGTAGTGTTCGGCGATATCTTCCATGGCCCGGGCGGCGGGCGGCAGTCTGCCGGCGGACAGCATAGGGTACATATCGGCTGTCATAGTGTACAGGAAACAAATGCCGGTGCGCGGGTTGTGGCGGAGGATCTGCCGGACGATGCCTTCCATGCTGGAATGGATGAGGGCCGTGTCCATACGGGCATCATTAACCGCAAATTCGACGAAGACGAGATCGGGCCGGCGGGGAAGCACCTGCGTCCCCAGACGGAAGGCCCCGAGGTCGGAGCCCGTACCTCCTACCCCGGCAGCGAGTTCCGAAAACGTTACACCCGGATAATGCCGCCGGAGCCAGTCGAGGGACTGAAAACGGTAGCCCTGCGCGGCCTCCGTGATGCTGCCACCCAGATAGGCGACGAGGATGGGCCGGTGATGGCGGATCTTTCCGAAAAAATAAGGAAGCCCATTCCGGGGCCGGCATTCCTGCACGGAGGACAGCGTATCGGTCTGTGCGGATGCCCGGAGGAGGCAAATGAGCAAGGCGGCGGCGAGAATTAATCGGGCTGGCATCAGCGGGCGGTTTTTGCTGGGTGAACGGAAATCCAGGCAGGAATGGCCATGAGGAAAATAAATGCACCCACCCATCTGGCTACGAGTCCTTTCTCCGCGAGGAAGCCCAGCAGAGTGATGCCTGCCCCGACGAGTGCCACGGAGATAGCGATGACCCGGACCCCGAACCGGTTCTGCTTCGTATATGCATGGGCGATACCGGGTGCCTGCTCCATTCCAGCCGGGTCGTCCGCCTGCGGGATGGCGGGTGCTGACTCCGCAGGGTGAACAGGGTACAATTCACGGACTGCCAGCACAATCAGCGGGATGCCAACGCCGGTCGCCGTCTCCGCGAAGCGGGAAAGATGGATGCCCAGCGGGCCGCCGGCAAGTTTCAGCGCCAGACTGATCAGCAGGCCTGCGAGGGAGGCGGTGATCAGGGAGGCTGGGGTCTGGCGACGGGAATACAGGGACCATACCAGGGGAAGGAAAAGTGCTCCGCCTGCGATAGAGGCTGTGCTGAGCACCATTTCCACGATGCCACCGACCAGGGGTACGAGACAGGCTATGCCGATGGTAAGGCCGCCGAAAACGACGGTGAAGATCCGGGCGATGCGGATGGCGCGGCGGTCACTGACCGGAGAATTTATTTTGCTCCGGCAAACGTCCCGGGCAAACACGACGGCCACCATATTGATGGTGGTATTGGCCTTGCTGGCCGTGGCCGATACCATCCCCGACAGCACCAGGCCGATGAGGCCTGCGGGCAGCACACGCTGACAGAGCAGCATATAAGCCCCTTCTGCCTGCACCCCTTTCAGGCTGGGATCGAGCACCCGGTAGATCATGGGCGGCAGCATCCAGATAAAGGGGCAGACCAGATAAAGCGCCGTGAACAGCCATGCCACTTTGGTAGCCTGGCGCGGGGTAGCCACGCTGGTATAGCGCTGAACATAAGCCCAGTTGCCGCCGATATAGGCAGTCTGGTAGACAAGGAAGGCGAGGAAGAAGCCAAAGGAATAGTCGCTGTTGAACAGATGAAAGAATTCCGGTGGAGCCTTGCTGGTAAAGGCATGCGCGCCCCCCGCTTCGGAAAAGGCCATCGGGATCACGATCAGGACTGCTGCGGTCAGCACTACGAACTGCACGACATCGGTGACCAGTACGGCCCATAGCCCTCCCGCTGCCGTGTAAACGATGATGAGCCCCCCGATCGCAAGGATGCTTGCTCCCAGCGACAGAGAGGTGGCCACGCTGATCATTTTTCCCACAGGATAGAGGACGGCAGCCGTGGCGAACAGGCTGTAGAGGATAACCAGAAGCGTATAGAATTTACGGGTCGGCGACCCGTACCGGTGCTGGAGCCATTCGGCGGCGGTAGTTTTTTTGGTACGCTTCCACCTGCCTGCGATGAAGAGGGCGGTCAGCAATCCACCGAAGACCATCGTCAGCTGGATCCCGTTGGCCACGAAGCCATGCTGGTAAGCGATAGACCCCCAGACCACGAAGGTGCCGGCGGAAAAATAGCTGATGAAAAGGGATAGTCCGTTGATCCACCATGGGGTGGCTCCGCCGGCTTCGAAAAATGCCGAGGCATTGCGCGACGCCATACGGGTGAAGACCATCCCGATGGAAAAGATCAGTAAGGCAAAGATCCCCATGACTATATAATCCAGTTGCTGCATATCCTTATTTTAGACCGCGTTTTATTTTTCATAGCACCGCACCGCGAACAGGGCCGCCGGTGTATGCGGGCCGGGGTGTTCCAGCACAATGGTCAGTTCCCGCGTAAGGAGCGGCTGCTCCGGTATGATCCGGTTGTGCGACCGGTAGTTCCCGGTAGTATGATGCACCAACTCGCCGTTCTCGTCCATGATACGGTAGTTCCGGACGCAGAACGGGACGACATTCTCCGGATGGGTCATCAGCACGGATTCCATCGGATGGTCGTAATCCGTGTCGAAGCTGAGCTGTATGCGTCCGATCTTCCGCGGTTCCTTCCAGCGGAGGGTCAGGGTGGGCTCCGGATCGCCGGGGTCCGCCACCCAGGCATTGGGTCCGGTGGTAGGCCTGCCTATCCCCCCGGCAAGATGATGCGCACCAAAAATGGATAAGGGCGCCGGGAACCGCAGCGCCAGGTTCTGACCACCCGGCCTTCTCCGGGGGCACCAGAACTCGAAGCTGTCCATGCCGATGCCGGGGGTAGCCTCCTGCTTTCCATAATTGGACACGGCGGGGTTCACGCTGTTATAAACGGTGAGCAGCCCGGTGATCCGTTGCCGGGAGCAGCGCACCCGGACCGCCGTGTTCCGGTGCAGCAGCATGAATACGTACTGAGGCTCCGGCAGGCTGATGGGCATCTCTATGCGCAGGATCTGATGACCCTCCCGCAGGGATAAAGTCTTCGCACCAAGCGGCAGGTCCGGAGTAAAATTGCCCCTGCGCTGCGAGGCGCGGAATTCCAGCTCCAGGGTCGTCTCCCGGTCGGCTGTAACCGCAAACTCCAGCACGGGGAGCAGCCCATTCTGAACGGGCAACAACTGGGCCATGGATTCTTCCAGCGAAGTCCAGTCGCCGTCCTCCGGCAGGGCGGTCAGGCTCAGCTCGCTGCTCGCCAGGAGAGTCGCGGATGCTACCAGGTCCTCTCCGTCAGCCACCTGGATACCGGGAATATATTGTCCGGAACGGATAAGCTCCAGTTGCAGTTCCAGGAGATTTGCTCCCTGCCGGAGATCCCGGGGCAGCAGCCCCTGACGGTGACAGAGGACGGCGGCCATACCCGAGGCCTGGGAAACACTGGCGGCCGTTGCCATCACCCTTGAGGAACCGAAAGCGACATGGCTGGAAGAGATCAAACGACCTGCCAGAAAAAGATTTGCGATATCCTTGCTGTAGAGACAACGGTAAGGGATCTGGTAAATGCCCTTGCTATGCCACTGGTTGCAGCCGGATGCGGGAGAATAGATCCCATCGGCGGGATGCAGGTCGATGGACCAGCCTCCATAGGCGACGGCATCCGGGTGGGTGCGCTGTTCGACGATATCCTGCTGGCGGAGCATATAGTCCCCTGTGAAGCGCCGGCTCTCCCGTTTGCCGGGGATCATGCCGACCCACTCCAGGGTCATGGTCGCGGCTTCCGGAAATTTACCCGAGTTCTTGATATGGTCCCATACACCGTAGACGATCTTCCATAGCTCCCATTTGATGGTCTCGGTATCGAATACCGTATCCAGCCGGCCGCCGTATTCGATCCACCATAGCTTGCAGCCAAAGTCCTGCGCATTGAAGCTGCGGAAGCGGGGGATCTTCGTTATATCCTTCAGGGCGAAATCCGGTGCGTGGTACCGGACGGCGCGACCGGTGTCCTTCGTGTAAAAATAAAGGGTATGCCCGAGCAGCTCACCATACGCTTCGGAGGGGGCGAAGGCCTCACCGAATTCCCCGGCCGGCTCGGCGCCCATCCGGAAGGAGGCGCCCGAGAGAAACCCCAGGATGCCGTCGCCTGTCGCATCGCTGTAAAGGGGCGCGTGCAGGTGGTATTCCGTCTGGTTCTGACTACAGAAAGCCTTCAGGTGGCCGATAACGTTAGGCTCCTTCATCTGTACTTCACAGACGGCGGTATTTAACAGGAGCCGGATATTGGGCTCTTTGTGTACCAGGTCCAGCAGGACGGTGTCGAAGATCACGGGATTGCCTTCCGGATTACGGTACAGGTTCTCCACGAGGATCTCGTCGATGGCGCCGCCTTCCCGCGCCCAACGGTTGTTATTCCCCATGTGTGAGGTGGCGCCAAGGATCCAGAGCCGGACCTCGCTGGAGGCGTTGCCACCCAGCACCGGCCTGTCCTGAATGAGCAGCACCCGGATTCCAGCGCGGGCCGCGGTGAGCGCGCAGCATACCCCGGACACGCCGCCACCTGCGATGATGAGGTCTGCGGTGAGCGTCTCGATATGTAATTTTCTCGTTGTGGTAAAGTCTTGCCGGATCATCTGGATAAGGTTATGGTATGGTAAGCTCGATTGAAAAGGACGGTGACTGGTATGATGCGTTTGCAACAGCACCCGGCACGGGGCTAAGTTCTGCCCGGTACTCTACCCTATGGGCGCCCTCTGCGATGGGGATGCTGAACTCAAAGGGATACGACCGGTCCTCCACCGTCTGCCAGTCACCCATATCCACGCGGTAGTGTAGCTGGGTGGCGGCAAGCTGTCCCGGTCGCGCTTCGAGCCAGCAATAAAGCGTGTTCAGGGAAGGGCCGGCGGACAGCAGCGCCCCTCCCAGGCGACCCCAGGGGGTCTGATAAAAATGATAACGGGCGGCAGCGGCCTGTGGCGCGGCAACGGATTGCGGCCCGACAGCGGCATAATATTTTTTCTGAAAGCCAGGTTCCGCCGTTACGGAGTCGATCACGAGCGCGGTCATTCCACCCGCGGGGACCTTTACGCGGACCTTTCCATCCAGACAGGTAGTGGCGCCGGTAACGGCACCATCCCCGGAAATAAGATGAACGGGATAAGCGCGTCCCGGATCGAGGCCCACGAGGGTGGAGCTCAGTTGCAAGGTCGTCTCCACGTCTTTCCGGGACTGGTTCATAAGGGCGATGCAGAGTTTCTCCCTGCCACGGGCGCTGAGATAGTTCAGCTGTCCGTTGCCGGTAGAGAGCAGTTGCCTGGGCATCCAGAGATAAACGCTGTCGTGGCCGAAGAAGCTGCCCGGCACGGCGCCGTAAATATGGCTTTTCAGATAAGCATAGGCTGGTACGAAGGCATCCGGGAAATTTATTTTTCCTCCCGACAAGGCAAAGGCATCCGACACCAGGTAGTCGAGCAGCAGGGCGATCTGCGGCCATACATGATTGTAATAGAAGAGGCCGTGGAGGTCGTCCCTGAAGGGGAAGTCCGGCCTGGCATAGCTCATCCCGAAGCTGCCGTTCATCGTATAGCCGGGAAAATTGCTGTAGCGCCCTACGACCGCGCTGCGGGCGAGGCTCCTGAACCAGGGGTCGCCGGTATACCGGGAAAGACGGAGCAGGTGCGCCGCAAAGTGGGTGAGGAAGATAGCCGGATTATAGGGGAAGGTATTGGCGGCCTCCGGGACCAGCCCTGTCTGTGAAACCCGCCAGGCGGGGATGTTCTGCTGTCCAACCACGATGAGGCTGTCGGGAACAGGAGGGCTGAACCATATAAACTGGGTGTAGCGTTCCGCTCCCTGCCGGGCTGCCTCCAGGAAACGCGGGAGACCGGTGAACTCGTACAAGTCCAGCAGCTCCATCCATTGTGGGGCATAGTCCGTCCAGAAATGAGAGGACATGCCACGGGTGCCCCCTGCGGGGGTATCGGCGCCGGAAGCGGTGAAATCCGTCTGCGGCCGCCCGATCCTTGCTGCGATATAGACGTCTGCCTTGTTAATAGCTTCGCGCAGAATGGCAGAATCGCCGCTCATTTTAAAGAGCCCTGCCAGGTTGGACCAGGAGTCACCAGGACTGGGCACCGACAGGTTGAGGATGCGGGTATGATGACGAAGGCTGTCGGCAAAATAGGCGAATACGGGGGAAAGCCGCCGCCAGAAGATCTCATTGGCCGCCAGTTCCGCTACTTCGATGCCCGGACCGCTGAGCTTGCTGGAAGCATTCTGCCCATTTACGCCCTGGTCGGGGCTGAATAAAAAGCGTTGCCGGGAGAGGTTGAATTCAGTCATCGGCACGGCCCTGCGCCGGTAAATGGCCTCATTATCCGTTATAACGGCTACGGACAGGGCATGGAGACCGGAGACGACTTTCACGGTCCGCGCCACGTCTGCGGTATAGTCAAAGCCCTTGAGCTCTTCGTCCCAGCCGGCGGCGCGGTCATCCATGGCGAAGCCGATCATATTTTCAAGGCTGGTATTCAGGTTTTCGGACAAGTTTTCCCGGTAGTCCTTAAACTTATAGAGCTGTTCGGCGATAAACCGATGGGTGGCAGGCAGTGTGGTTTGCCGCCAGACCAGTTGCATGCGGAAATCGTAGGTGGACCCTGCGCGAAGCCAGGAGTCCCGGTTGCCCAACACGGGCGCAAAGAGCATAGGCTGCGCCATGCCGGCCGGATTACGCAGCAAAACTCCACAGCGGATATTTCCTGCTGACAGGTTGGGAAGACGGAAGGGCATCTCCGCGGGATCGGCGACGATCCCATACGTGGCGCCGTTCTTTTCGACCAGGGTTGCCGGCAAGGGGCACATTTCTTCCACGGAAAGGTAAGAGACCCTGGGAAACCGTTTTTCCTGCCAGACCCAGGGTTGCCAGATCCCATCCGCCGCATCGGGTGATAATTCCGGCAGTCCCGCAAAGCCAACGGAGTACCAGCCGTCCTGCCGTATGTGCAGAATAAAATGGAGCGCCAGCGTGCCTGCGGCTCCCGGCTCCAGGGTGGCTTCGAGGGAAAACGCCGGCTGAGCCGGAAAGGCCCATGCTATGGTCCCGGAATTTTCCGTTGCCTTATCGGCCATGGTCAGGGCCGGAGAGACTGCCCTGAAATAATCCCGGGTCAGCCCTTTTCCGCCGGGTAATTGCCAAGCCGGGAGAACGATGTCCTGGTCGTCTTTTTCGATGGCCTCGCCGGCACGGTCGTAGCGGAGCTTCGGGTCTTCGGTGCTGTGCAGGATAAGGAAACGGGGGCGGATCAGCAACCGTTCATTCCCACGAACCCAGGTCACCGACCTGTCCCGGCCCAGACGCAGGGCCGGGGGCTCCTGCGCCGGAAGGCATCGGAAAGCGAGCAGCAGGCTGCCCAGCAGGATAATCCTTTTGACGATATGTTTTACCCAGGGTTCCATGGTCATTTACTTATTGCCAGTCGGGATTCTGCACGAGCTCCGGGTTGGCATTGATCTCCAGTTGAGGGATGGGGAAATAACGGTGTTTAGGAAGGGGTGTTCTGACCGGGTAGTCGGCATTTATGGCCGTAGGGATCACCGTTAGAAACTTGTTGGTGCGGGTGAGGTCATACCAGCGGTCGCCTTCCCCATAAAATTCTTTTGCCCTTTCCACGAGGACCGAATCGACAAAATCGTCCTTGCCAAGGCCCGCCGTCAATCCGGGTATATGCGCCCGGGTGCGGATCGTATTCACATAGGAATAGGCCAGACCGCTGGCGCCATTCTGCATGGCCTCGGCCTCCGCCGCTATGAGAAAGGCATCGGCATAACGTAAGATAGGGATATTGTTGTTGGAAAGGGAGCCAACGGCATTGGGGTCCTTGTACTTCCCTACGGCAACCAGGTTCTTGGTCAGCAGGCGGGTGTCTATTTTAATCTGAGGCACACCCGGAAAGGAGGTATCGAGGAGCGCGCGCCGGCCGTCATTCGGAGCGAAGCTGTTGTAGAAGGACTGAAAAGCATACATGGCCCCGGCTGGTCCCTTGTTATAGGCCGCTCCCGCACTGATCGGCGCAAAGTAATAAGCCACCTGCGAAAAGCGGCTGGGGTTCAGGCTGCTGCTCAGCTCCACAGCAAACATATTCTCCTGTCTGGCCGCATCCTTTTTGCTGACATCGAAGGCGTCGGCAAAATTGGGCATCAGCGTGTACTTTCCAGAGTTGATGACAGTCTGCGCCATCTGCAGCGCGAGGGGCCAGTTCTGATCGTACAGGGCCGCCTTGGCAAACAGCAGCTGCGCCACCTGTCTGGACACACGCCCCTTTACAATGGTAGGGGTATAATCGGGCAGCAGCGAATCGGCAGTGGTAAGGTCCTTATAGATCTGCTGGTAGACGGCTTTCTGATCGGTCTTGCCCACATAGCTGTTGGCGATGCTGTTGCTCGGGGTGATCTTGAGCACGATGTTCTGAAAATTACGGGTAAGGGTCCAGTTAAAAAAGGCGCGGAAGAAATAGGCTTCTCCGAGGATGGAATTCCTCCGGGCCGTGTCCATCGGCGTAGCGGGCACTTTTGCGATCACCCAGTTGGCTTTTTCCACGCCTCCATAGGCCTGCTTCCAGATCTCGATCGGGGATTCATTTGTCCTTGCAAAACTGGTCTGCGCGGAATATTGCGGATCATAGGTATAGAGGGTGAGCGAACTGCGGGCGACCACATTGCGGGGGAACATGACGTCCGCCGACCACTCGGGAACGAAGATCGTGGCGCCTGCGGTGTACAGATTGTAGAGTCCGCCGTAGACGGCGGTGATGGCTGCCTCCGCCTCGGTGGCATTGGAATAGAAATTCTGGGTATAGATGGAGGAAAAGGGAGTCTCCTTTAATTTATTACAGCCATAAAAAAGCAAGAGGCCGATCGCACAACTATATATTTTTATTTTTTTCATCTTTTATTTTTTTTATCAGAGATCTGAATACTATATCAATCAGAAGGTAATTTGGACGCCTGCCAGGAATGACCTGGATTGCGGATAAACGATATTGTCTACCCCGATCTGTGTGTTGGACCCCCCGAAGGTGCCCACTTCCGGATCGAAGCCTGTATAGCTGGTCAGCAGGAACAGGTTGTTCGCACTGACGTAGATACGGGCGGCGCTTAGCCCTCTGATCTTTGGCAGGCTGTAGCCGACCGAGATGTTCTTGCAACGCAGAAATGATCCGTCCTCGACATACCGGTTGGATATGGGTAATCTTCCGTTCAGGCTGCCGACGCCGGTCTGGTACGTATTGTTTGGATTGGACGGCGTCCAGCGGTTGATCAGTCCCGTGAGGGCATTGCGGCTACCGATCGGGTTCTCCAGCTGGTAATTGGCCAGGTTGTAGATCTGGTTGCCATAGACCCCTGAAAACAGGGCGGCGAAATCGAATCGCTTGTAATTGATATTGGTCGAGAACCCGAATACGAATTTCGGGTTGGCATTCCCGGTGATGATCCGGTCGGCGTCCGAGATAACGCCATCCGGCTTGCCCGCCGGACCCGATATGTCCTTAACTTTCTGGGTGCCGACACGGGGATTGGCCTGTCCCGGCAAAATGGGCTGACCGGTCTGCTGGATACCGTCATAGACATAGGTCTTGAAGATACCCAGGGGCTGTCCCACCTGAAGGATATTGTAATTATTGATGTCGAAGGATTTTGTGGTGTCGTCCGCCAGTCTCAGCAGCTTGTTCCGGTTGAAGGAGATATTGGCGCCGACCGTCCAGGTCAGGTTCTTTGTGCGGACGGGGATGAAGTTTGTGGCGATCTCCAGCCCTTTGTTCTCCAGGGAGGCGAAATTCCCCGTAACGGTGGCATAACCCGAAGATAAGGGTAGTGCCTTGGCGAATAAGAGGTCGTTGGTCCTTTTATAATAGGCGTCGACGGTGAAATGCAGGCGGTTGTTAAAAAGATCGATGTCCATCCCTGCATTGGACTGGGTGGATTTTTCCCAGCGAAGATCGGGGTTCGGCACAAGGGTCGGGGCGATGCCGCGGGTATAGACGCCGTTGAAGTCGTAGTCGCTGCCGGACGCAACTGTGGCCAGGGATTGGTAGGGGCCGAGTGCGCCCTGGTTACCGGTCCTGCCATAGCTCAACCGGAGCTTGAGGCTGTTGATGGCCCTTATATTGGCCATGAAGGCTTCTTTCGAGATATTGTAGGCCAGTGAGGCGGCCGGGAAGAAGCCGTATTTGTTGTTCTCGCCAAACTTGCTGGAGCCATCATACCTGCCGCTGATGTCCAGAAAATATTTACCCATATAATTATAGCTCACACGACCCAGCCAGGACAGGAGATCGTCCTTTGACCGGTCACTGAACACGGAATAGGTCTGTGCAAGTTGCAGGGCCTCATTGGTGGTGGCATCGTTGACGAACCCCTGGCCAATGATATAATTGGTATTACTGTTGTTCTCTAGGGCGCTGAATACACCCGTCAGCCGGAAGGTATGCTTACGCGCGATGACCTTGTCGTAGCTCAGGACGCTCTCGTGCATGACGCGGATGAAATTGAAGTTATTCTTGGCCGCAAAACCGCCCAACCCGCCGTTCGACGCCAGATCGGCCTTCGAAAAAGCAGAGGCGGGGAAGTAGAAATCGCCCAGCGTATTGCTCGTGTAGACATCCAGACTGGCCTTATAGTGGAGCCCTCTGGCGATATTAAAATCAAAATAGATATCGCTCAGCACGGTGTTGGCCGTCGTGTTGTCCATTACTTTAGAGGCGGTGACGGGATCACGCAACTCCGTATAAATGCCATTGACCTGTGCTCCGAAATCGAAAATGCTCCCATCGGAGTTATAGGGCTTGAGCACGGGAGGCGCTGCAAGCGCTGCGCCTACGATGGACTGCTGCAGGGCGCCCTGGTCGGTGATGACCGAGCCGGTCTGGATGCGGTGGTTGAGCGTGCGGGTGAACGTGGTGCTTGTCCCCATCTTGAGCCAGGGAGTCGCCTGGTGGTCAAGGTTGATCCTCACGGAATAGCGGTCCAGTTTAGAGCTGAGCACCACGCCGGTCTGATCGAAATAATTGAAGGACAGCAGCAGTTGGGTCTTGTCGTTCCCGCCGGAAAAAGTAAGCTGGTGGTTCTGCATCTTCGCCTGACGGAAGATCTGCTTTTGCCAGTCCGTGCCCGCACCAAGCGAATCGGGTTTGGGGAAGCGGTTCGGGTCATTATAGATCTCATTCTCCAGCCGGGCGAAATCGGGGGCTTTCATGACGGAGAGCATCTTGGTGACATTCTGAATGCCGGTGTAGCCGTCGTAGCTTATTTTGGTAGCGCCTGCCTTGCCGCGGCGGGTGGTGATGATGACGACGCCGTTGGCTGCCTGGGATCCATAGATGGCCGAAGCGGAAGCATCCTTGAGGACCTCCACGGATTCGATGTCATCGGGGTTGAGGCTGGAAAGGGGGCTGATCTCATTGGCGCCGCCTCCCACGTTGCCGACCCCCATGCCGTTGGCGGTCTGGCCCAGATAAAGGCCGCCGCCTGTATTGTTCTGCACCTGTATACCGTCGATCACGTACAGTGGCTCGGAAGAGCCGTTGATGGAATTGGTGCCGCGGATGCGCACGCTGATGCTGCCCCCTGGCGCCGCATTATTCTGTGTGATCTGGGCGCCGGCAACACGTCCCTGAAGGCCCTGTGCAAGATTCGCGATCGGGGTCTGCAACAGCTCGGACGATCTCACGGTGGAGATCGCGCCGGTGACCTCGCTCTTCTTTCTTTCGCCGTAGCCGATCACGATGACGTCCTCCAGATTGCTCTTCGCCCTGAGCGTTATGGTCAGCGTGGGGCCCGCCCCTGCAAGGGTCTGCCGGGGCTCATATCCTGCCGAAGAAAAAGAAAGCACGCTGCGGTCCGAACAACGGATGCTGAAATTTCCCAGGCTGTCGGAGAGTGTTGCGCCTTCCCTTCCCGCTATCGTGATGCTGACAAAGGGGACGGGCTCTCTTCTTTCGTTGTAGACGGTGCCTTTTAATATCCTCTCCGGCGTCTGCGCGCTCGTACGAAAGAAAAAGAACAGTGTGGGAAAAAAGAAGATCAGGAAAGAGGAACGGAAGCTGAACCATTTCATATGCAAGAAGTTTTAGTATGTGGGGAAATCCCCGGATTGGCAAAAAGTGGTGGTCCTGTGATTGGCAGACCTGGCTGTAAAATTGCTGTATTAAGCTGATGAATGCCCATTAAAAAGTGATGAAACCTATCGTTATCGTTACCGTAAAACAAGGAGGTTACCTGCATTCTTCCCTATCTTTAAGGGCGGAATTTTCCTCCGCCAACCACGACCACGATGATCAAGTGTATCCGATGTAAAAAAGTGAATTCCATTTCGAAAGCGGGAAAGGTGCGAAACCTGCAGCGGTATTACTGCCGGCATTGTAACCTTCATTTCACGAAAGGGCCGGCCCTCGATAAGGAGCCAGCCAGAAAGGCGATGGTCACCTTACAGGATATCGCGTTCAAACTGGGACTGTCGGCCACCACAGTGTCCAAAGCCCTGCTCAACAAGCCGGATATCAGTGAAGCCACAAGAAAAAAAGTGCAGGAGCTGGCGGGGCAGCTTGATTACCGGCCCAATATCCTGGCCCAGGGACTGCGCAAGAGCAAAACGAACGTGATCGGCATCATCGTGCCGGAGCTCAACAATAATTTTTTCTCCTCCATCATCATGGGCGCCCAGGAAATTGTCTCCGTCAAAGGGTTTAATGTACTTATCGCCCAGTCTGCGGAATCTTATGATACCGAAGTCGCCAATGTCAAGCAGCTTATCGCCAACCGCGTAGATGGGGTATTGATCTCCGTTACTTCTGAAACAAAAAATTTCGAGCATTTCACGACTTTCGGCAAATACGGGATCCCGATCGTTTTCTTCAACAGGATCTGCGAATCCATCGATACGCCCAAGGTGGTGGTGAACGATTATGACGGGGCTTTCCGGGCGGTGGAACAACTGATCGGCCAGGGCTGCACCCGGATCGCGCATATTGCGGGACCCAATAACCTCCTGCTCAGCAAGAAAAGACTGGAGGGCTACCGGGATGCCCTGAAGAAGCACCAACTTCCCGCCAAGGAGGAATGGCTGGTATACTGTGATCTCAGTCAGGAGAATGCAAAGGCCTGTGCCCGGCAGTTGCTGAGCCTGAGAAGGAAGCCTGACGCCATCTTTGCGGTGAACGACCCGGTGGGCATTCAGGTGATCCTCACCGGGAAAGAGAATGGTATCCGGATACCAGAGGAACTTTGCGTGATCGGCTTCAGCAACGATCCGGTCTCGGGGATCATCGAGCCGGGGCTGAGCACGATGGCGCAGCCGACAAAGGAGATCGGGCGGGCTGCTGCCGGTATACTGCTGGATATGATCGAAAACAAACCGGGCGCTGCTGGACTGTCCGTGCTGAAAATAATCGACGCGGAACTCATCGTCCGTAAATCCTCCGATAAAAATTACCGCGACCCTATTAATGCTGTCCGCTCATGAAGATGCTACCCTCTAAGATTTTACCCTTTGTCATTCCCTTATTGCTGTTATTCTGCCGGGGAACCGTATCCGCGCAGCCTCCTGCCATTTATTATCTGCGGGGGGCTAAGGGGACCGAGCTGTTAGCGGCCAGGGAGTTGCAGCGGTATCTATATGTAAGGACGGGACGCATGCCGCTGCTGCATCCCCTGGAGGCGAATCATAACTGTCCTGCGCATGGCATTCTGGTAAGCCGCACCGATTCCTTTCAGGAAGAGGAATATCAGTTGGTATCGGTTACGGATGACCGCTTGTTGATCCTCGGCGGTAGCGGGACGGCGGTGCTGTACGGCACCTATCAGTTCCTGGAAAGCACGGGCATCGGATTCCGGCTGGACAAGGACATCATTCCGGATGAAAAGACAAATACGATCCTGCTGGGCGGATTCCACGGGCCTCGCTACAGGCCTGCTTTTGCGCTGCGGGGAATCCAGCCCTTTCACGATTTTCCTGAAGGGCCGGACTGGTGGAATGAGGATGATTATAAGGCGGTGATCGTTCAACTGGCCAAGCTCAGGATGAACTTCATCGGCCTCCACACCTATCCTGAAAAGGGGCCGCAGGCCGAGCCTGTCGTATGGATCGGCGACAAAGACGGCTTCAATTCCGATGGCACGGTGAAGGCTGCCTATCCGAACGGGCATTTCAGCACGGGGGACACCGGCTGGGGGTATATTCCTGTAAAGACCTCGTCCTATTCCTTCGGCGCGGCGAGCCTTTTTGAGCGTGATGTCTTCGGCGCAGATTACACAAAGAACAATTCCACATGGCCACACCGTGACGAGGAAAACAGACAGCACTTCAATCTGTTGGGCGGTTGGCTGAACAGGGCATTCAACCTTGCCCATGAGCTGGGCATCAGGACCTGTATCGGAACGGAGACGCCGTTGACGGTCCCTAGACAACTGCAAGCGTCCCTACGTGCCGAAGGTAAAGATCCGGCTTCGGATTCCGTCCGGTCCGCTGTCTATGAGGGCATCTTTTCCAGGATCAACATTACGCATCCGCTGGATTACTACTGGCTGTGGACCCCAGAGGATTGGACCTGGAAAGGGGAAAAACAGGGAGCCGTCGAAGCAACGGAAAAGGACCTGCTTCTGGCTGTCCAGGCTGCAAAGAAGCTGAACTGCACGTTCACGCTGGCCACCTGTGGCTGGGTGCTCGGTCCATCGAGGGACCGCACCGAATTTGATCGGCTGCTGCCAAAAGCCATGCCTTTTGCCGTTATCAACCGCGAAGTCGGGTTCGCGCCGGTGGAACCTTCTTTTAGAAATATCAGCGGGCGACCAACCTGGCAGATCAGCTGGCTGGAAGACGATCCGGGGCTGACTACTCCCCAGCTCTGGGCCGGCAGGGTGCTGAAAGATGCGGCGGACGCTTATACATATCATTGCAGCGGCATGATGGGCATCCACTGGCGGACGGAAATCCTTTCCCCGGCTATTGCTGCTTTATCCCAGGCCGGATGGGAAGCGGATAAATATGATACTGCCCTGACAACGGACGGGAGGGATTATCCGGTGGCTGGCCTGTACCAGGCATGGGCAAGAACAGAATTCGGTACAGCGGCCGGCGATCTGGCGGCTGGTCTGTTTAACGGTCTGGACGGGGTGAGAGAATGGAGATCCAATGAGAACCATATGAATGCAAAGCTGCCCCGCACATCCGACTGGATGGATGGACCGGGGGGCATAAAAAGCAACGCAGAACCCTGGGAACAGGTGCAGAAGAAATATGCCTTTGTAGAAGCGTTCGAAAACCTGAGGCCGCTGATCCGGGGAGCCGGCAACAAGGAACGGTATTCGTACTGGTTGAATACGTTTTATTATTCAAGGGCCCAGGGACGTCTGAGCTGTCTTCTCGGTACTATCGACACCTTAAGCAAACAACTGCTTCTGGTAACGGACAGGCCCATGCGCATCCGGATGGGTAATGATATGGCCAAAGCCAGGAGTCAGGCTATCGGAGCCTGGGGCCAGATGATGAATTATCTGCTACAAACCGTCAATTCAACCGGGGCCATGGGCACGATCACCAACCTGGAGGGGCATAATCTTGGCTTGTTAAAGGTGCTGACCAGGCATGACAGTTTACTGAATACTATTCTGGATAAGCCGCAACCTCCTTTAAACTTTCCGCGTAAATACCAGGGTAAGCCCCGGCTCGTGGTAACCACCAGAAGAACGCTGCTCTGCGCCGGAGAATCGCTTGAGCTAAGACTCAGGCTGCTCTCCCGGGAAGGGGCCGCCATGGCTACCATCCACTGGAAACCGATGGGGGCGGGCAAATTCAGGAGCAAGCCTGTTCCGCATCTGGCCCGGGGCGTATATTTCGCGCAGCTGTCAGCGGCGGAATTTAGACATAAAAGCTTTGAATATTATATTGAATTGCGGGCAGGCTCCGGGCGGCTAAGGTATCCTGTGGGGCAGCAGAACCAGACAGTGGTCGTGTGGTAAAAATGGAGGCCGATCGGCTTCACGCTCCCGGATCAGGACCCCGAGACAGCCTGCCAGTATCGCTTTTTTCATATTCACTGTTTGATACCCTGCTGACAGTCGTTGCGGCGGGATCGTTGCATGAGAAGCAAATTCTTCTACAGGTTATTCCCTTCCGCCCAGGCAGGGAACTCAATCTCTTTTCTGGGAAGGAAAAACCCTTTTATACAATTCGGGTTGCGGATACAGATCTGGATATGGCTTTTTTCCAAGATTCCGGCTCCGGAAAAGACGGGGCCGCCTTCAGTGAATACGCCCCTTGAAGAATCGAACACTTTATATCGCGAAAAGCCCCGGGTTAGTATTTCGGTCCTGACTTTGCGCATTATTTTGCCATGCATAAATTCAATTACCGCACAATCCAGTTCCCTCAAAACTTTATCTTTATATCGATCATGTGGTAAATCCCTATTTTCGGGCAAAGTTTCGTCCATGGCGGAATATGTGATGGACATTACCTCAAAATATTCTTTTAAAAGGTAAATATAGGTGGAGTCGAGAAAGTCACAGCAATACCCTGGAAAAAGGATCGCTCCTACTACGGATGGCTTCTTTATTTTACCGCGTTTCTTTTTATCTTGTGCCCATTGCAACGCTCTTTTATGATTATTTTCCCAGAAATACATTCCATGCCCTAACCAGTCGTGTTTCTCTTTGCTGATGATGATTTCATCAGGCTGATTTAACAGACGGTCGCGAACGCTTTCATCACAACCATGGAAGCCAAAGATTAGATTAGGCCTAACATCATACATAACTAGCTACTTAGAAGCTATTTTCGAATGGCCTTGGAGAGGTTTTGGTATGGTTTTGTGTAATGGCCATCTTTATCAAGAATACCGGCATCCATCAGGGAGCGGATCGCTTCTTCGCGGGTAATGCCTTTCCTCAGCTCTTCACGAGCCAAATCCATTAGTCTCCTGATATCCTTCTCGCTCATCGTCGTATGATTGTACAGCAAAAATAAATAAAAGGGTTTATTCTTTTTGAACAAGTTTTATCGTGGTTGGCTGAATAATATCAGGCCTTCAGATTTCAGGCAAATGGGCGGCCCGCAAGCGGGCCGCCCTTTACCTTAAAACTTTTCAGCAAACTCAGCCGCAAACCCCTCAAACTTCCGTTTCCCCGTGGCTGCTCCCTTATGGTCATCATACTCATTCCAGATAATCCCCGATCTCACCGCCGCGCCCATCTCCACAAAATTTTTGGCGATCCCGACGGGCATACCCGCCTGCTGCATCCCGGCCAATGCTTGTTCGTCGCTGAACTCCACCCACCTGAGACCTGGTTTACCAATCGCTGCACCCAGGATGCCGGCGATCTCACCGGTGCTGCGCTCATCGCTGACCACATACCGGATACTTTTCCCGGTAAAAGGCCGGAGGACCTCTTCGGATGCCGCGTCCGCAATATCCGCCGGGTGTACCAACAGCAAACGGGTATCCGCGCCATAGTTGCTCCCAAGGATACCCATGTTCTTGATCATATCCACATCATGGAAAAAATTGTAATAAAAAAATCCAGCGCGGAGATGCCTGACCGCGACGCCATCCAGCGCATCCAGCGCTTGTTCCACATCGTACAGCCCTGAAATAGGACCCGCCCCGCCCGGCAACTCAGCGCCGAGGCTGCTGAGGTTGACCACACGGGATACACCCGCGGCCCTGATAGCATCGGCATAGATGAGGCCGATGCTTCCGATATATACCCGGTAATCCGCTACGCCAAAATTTGGTGGGACCATCGTATAGACGACATCCGCACCGCTGAAGGCCCGGGTGAGAAAAGTAAGATCGGATACGGAACCGATTGCGGCCGACGCCCCAAACGCTGCGATAGCCGGAGCCTTGTCCGCACTGCTGCTGATGATCGTAACCTCGTGCCCGGCCCGGATCAGGAGACCGGCCAACAGTTTGCTGATATTTCCCAAAGAACCTGTAAGTGTAATTTTCATGATTTATTTTTTATTTGTTCCCACAAAGCTATCTTTATACTTACTTTTTAACAAGTACTTACCCCAAAGTATGTAGTATGACACAAGTCAAAGAAAGCTCGACAAGAAATTTCAATAAGGAACTGTCCGCGACATCCTGTCCCGTTACCTATGTAATGAACAAGATCGGCGGTCACTGGAAGCCCATTATCCTGTACCAGCTTATGAGCGGGCCCAAACGATACAGCGAATTAAGAAGGGCCATACCCGCCATCACGGAAAAAATGCTGATCCAGCATTTAAAGCAATTGCAGAGCGACAACCTCGTCATCAGGAGATCGGAGAACACCGTCCCGCCGTTTGTTACGTATAAGCTGAGTGCACCAGGGGAAGAACTGACCCCTATCTTAACGGCCATGGCAAATTGGGGTGTCCGGGACAGCGGCAGGCAGCCCCGTGTATAATAGTAAACAAAAGATCATGGGATAAACATCCGGGTACAGGTCGCACCCAGACTAGTATTTTGTAGTCTCAGAGCAGCATGGCTACCGCATCTTTCAGCTTGTTCACATCGCCTTCCGTACAATCTATCCAACTATAGAGCGACATGATCAGCGGCATATCGCTGTCCGTCATAAAATTTATCGTCTTTATCACCGGTTTTTTTGTGCGGTATTCCTTTGCCTTTGCGCATTGAAATTCATCCCAGCAAACATCGGAATTCCGGTACTGGGGCGACAGGACGCACACCACAGACTTTGAACGCTGGATCGCATCCGAGATCAGTCTGATCCAGAGCCCGCCTGTCGGGATCGAGCTGCGGTCATAGAAAATATTCAGACTGCTGTCCTTTTCTTTCAATGCCTTCACCAGCTCGGCCACCTGCTCCGACTGCAGATGCGAATAGCTGATAAAGAAATCATAATCGGCCTTGCCTGCATACGCCGGAACGGGGGGAGCGGGTACCGGTACGAGTGCAGGGCCCGGTACAGAAGCCGATGGCGAAGGCGCAGCGGCCGGTATAGCCGACGGGGAAGATGGAGCAGGTGTTGGCGGCGGAACCGCAGCCAAAGGACGAGGTGTTCCGATCGCCGCAACCGGAACGATTGGCGCAGCGGCCGGTATAGGTGCGGGGGCAGGGGTCGCATCCTGGCCTGCATGTTTCTTTCTGGCCCGCTCAAAAACGGGCAGTGCGGCCTCGACCTGCTCATCCCGGTGAAGCATCAGCTTGATACAATCGAGCGGCACCCCACTTTCCAGCCAGAAGATACAGGCATCCAGCATGGCGGGCAACATCTTTTCGATGGGTACTTTTTGCTTGCCACTGGCCAGTACCGGCATGGCAATCACATTATTCTCATCCCCAAACACGAAATTATTTATGCAACGGAAAATATTACCAACAATGGTCTCCGGCGCGCCAGCCTGCCGGGTGGGTTCGAAGCAAAGGATCTGCTTGAAATTGAATTGTTCCTGCTGCGCTTTACTCAACGGCCTGGACAACCAGCAACCCAGCTCCTGGACCAGATTGACGGCTTTGTCTTTTGCCAGCTCGCCTACATCGATCCCTTTTTCATGCAAGGCATACATGAGACTGCCGGGCAAAGGCGTATAATCATTGGGAAAGGCGGATACGACGAGGATATCCGTATGGTGCTCCTTTGGAATAGCCGTCAGATCGCCCTGCAGCAATTGTACTGAGCTGTTGTGCAAGGGTCCGGTAATGATAATTTCGGAAAGCAAGCGCATAAGTACCGATTAGATTAATCTCTCCGGCAGCAGCAGGCCACCTGAGATAAATTTCTGCATCCCAAGTTACGATCTTTTGAGGTTTCCGGGCAAGTGAGACAAGCATTTTGCTGTTCTGGCCCCCGGAAAGCCTGCGCGTGCCCGAGCTCATGGAGCCACCTGAAAAAACTTATTCATATATTGTAATATCATTCTTGAAGGGAATAGAGCTGCACCCTGGATCAGCGTGCAAATTTGGGCTTAGAGAAATTATTACAGGAGCATTTGCCAAAATTAGATTTTTTATCAAACCAAATTTTAAAAAACCAGATCATGGGCAGGTATAAGGACCATTTCATCATAGCCATTCTTATTTGTTTATTCTCTCTGGGACATGCCCCACGGCTCCATGCGCAATCCACACAAACGGGGACTCAGCAGCCTGCAGCCCAGCAGATCGTCATCGCCACGAGGACGGTCAGCCTGATCTTAAACGCTGCCAAAGGCGGCAGACTCTACCAAAGTTATCTGGGTAAAAAGATGGAGGGGTTCCAGCATATTCCACCGGGCCACCATGAGGCCTACGCCACCGCAGGCATGGACAATCTCTTCGAGCCGGCCATACGGATGGTGCATGCGGACGGCAACCCTTCCCTCGAGCTGGGATTTGTGGAAAGCAAGACGGAAACCATCAGCAGCAATGTCTCGACCACTTCGATCACGCTGAAAGACCCACAATACCCGGTGGAAGTGATCCTTCATTTCACCGCTTTTTATCAGGAAGACGTTATCAGGACCTGGACCGAGATCCGGCAGCATGAAAAGAAAGAGGTCGTTCTTACCGACTATGCTTCTTCCATGCTGAACCTCGATGCCGATAAGTACTGGCTTACCCAATTCCATGGGGACTGGGCGAAAGAAGTCCGCATGCAGGAAAGTCAACTTACCAGCGGGATAAAAATTATCGACAGTAAGCTGGGCTCGAGGGCCAATATTTACCAGACCCCGATGTTCTTTCTATCCCTCGATCAGCCTGCCACCGAAAATGAAGGAGAAGTCCTGGCCGGCACCCTCGCATGGACGGGCAGCTTCCAGTTCAAGTTTGAGATCGACGAGCGCAATTCCCTGCGGATACTCACCGGCATAAATCCCTATGACTCCGATTACAAACTCAGGCCTGGAGAAACGTTTACTACGCCTGAATTTATTTTTACCTGGACAAAAGGCAAAGGACAAGCCAGCCGCAACCTGCACCAATGGGCGCGGAACTATGGAATACTGGCCGGCAACGCACCAAGGCTTACGTTGCTGAATAACTGGGAGACCACCTACTTTGATTTTAACGAACCCAAACTGGAAAATCTTTTTGATGACGCCGCCCGTCTGGGCGTCGACGTATTCCTGCTGGACGATGGCTGGTTTGCCAACAAATACCCGCGTAACAATGACAGGGCCGGCCTCGGCGACTGGGAGGAAAATAAATCCAAGCTGCCCAACGGGATCGCCCATCTCGTAAAGGATGCCGAAGCCAAAGGGGTAAAATTCGGCATCTGGATCGAGCCGGAAATGGTAAACCCAAAAAGCGAGCTCTATGAGAAACATCCCGACTGGATCCTGAAGCTGCCCAACCGGCCGGAGAACTATTACCGCAACCAGTTGGTGCTGGACCTGCTGAACCCTAAAGTGCAGGATTTCGTATTCGACGTAGTCGATGGCTTGTTTACCCGGAACCCCGGACTTGCCTATATCAAATGGGATTGCAACCGCCTCATGACGAATGCCTTTTCTCCTTATCTGAAAAACGATCAGTCGGCTCTGTATATCGACTACACCAGAAGTCTGTATAAAGTGCTCGAACGGATCCGTAAAAAGTATCCGCTGGTGCCCATGATGCTTTGCTCCGGCGGCGGAGGACGTACCGATTACGCCGCGCTGCGTTATTTTACGGAATTCTGGCCCAGCGATAATACCGATCCTCTCGAACGGATCTTTATCCAGTGGGGCTATTCGTATTTCTTTCCGGCCCTCGCCGTCTGTAACCATATTACCTCTTCGGGAAAAGAATCCCTGAAATTCCGGACGGATGTCGCGATGATGGGCAAAATGGGCTATGACATCAATGTACGTTCGTTGTCTGCGGATGAAATGGCCTTCAGCCAGCAGGCGGTAAAAACATATAAACGGATCAGCGAGGTGATCTGGAAAGGAGACCTTTACCGGCTGATCTCTCCCTATGAGGGGAACAGGGCCGCGCTCCTGTATGCGACCGGAAAAACACATCAGACCGACCATGGCGCCAACGAAAATAGCGATACGGTCCAGAACGATCAGACCGCGCACACCGATCATGCCATTCTGTTCACGTATAACCTGCATACTCCCGCCGCTGAAAAGTTCAGCAACCTGAAGCTGGAAGGACTCGACCCGCAGAAACAATACACCCTCACCGAACTCAATATCTTTCCGGGCGGTTCCGGCGCTTCGACGGAAAATGGGCAGGTCTTCACCGGAGAATACCTGATGAAGTTCGGTTTGAAGTGGCCTGGCCATTCGCCATTGACCAGCGCCGTCTTTGAGCTCACGGCGTTATAGGGATCACTAATGGGAAGGATCCGGTTTCCTTACCACCGTGATCTGTCCATTGGTATATTCGTTATGTTTATCCACGGAACTGTCGTTATAAACAAAGGTCCGGAACATTATTTCGCCTTCCAGCATTTTTGAGATCGGGCAGGACTGGGCGATCTCCCCAAGCCGGGTCCGCTGTTCATCCGTGACGGGCTGAATGAATTTTACGTCCCGGTCGATAACCGTCAGGATCTTGTCATCCTTTTTTGTCTGGAACAGGTTCACGTTGATCCCGATATCGGCAATCTCCCAGCCCTTATGGTCGATATACATTCTCAGCGTCACCAGCGTGCAGGTCGCGACGGAGGACAAGAACAGCGTAAAAGGATCGGGGCCAGCGTCACCGCCCCCCGTTCTGGTGGGTTCATCGGTGATAAATTTTCCATTACGCCATTCGATCGTGCATTGATATTTCAGGGTTCCGATGCTTCCTTTGATGGGTTGCTCCAGTCTGTAATGCATATATCGAACGTTTCCTGCTAAGGTAGTATATCTCTCCAGATAGCCAATCCCGCGACCGGAGCCGGCCGCTGACTCAGAGGCATTGATCAGGAGGCTAGCTCAATGCATCGTGAAAGATGATCCCCAGGGTATGCCGCTTGCCGCTATGTAATTCGCTGACGCCATGTTTCATATTGACGCGGTAATACCCTTTTGTCCCTTTCACGGGACGAAAATTGGTCGTGAATAATAAGAGATCTCCCTTTCCCGGCCTCAGCACGATCGCTTTCGATTGCGCGCGCGGGGTCTGCTGGGTCAGCACGAATTCTCCGCCCTCATAATCCTTACCGGGCTCGTTGAGGAACAGCACGAGCTGTATCGGAAAGAACTGCTCTCCATACAGGTCCTGATGCAGGGTATTATGGCCCCCGGCGCCGTATTTCAAAATAAGCACGGTCGGCTTGTCCTGGTTGTTGGCGCGGCAAAGCTTCTGGAAGGCAGAAAAATTTTCAGGATACTGACAGGGGATCTGCAGCGCCTTCATCCACCCATTGGCAACAGGGACCAGCTCAGGATATACCTGCTCGCGTATTTCCTGGATCAGGGGAGGCAGTGGATAGGCAAAATATTTGTATTCACCGAGGCCAAAGCGATATCGCTCCATGGTGATGGTCTTTCTGTACAGCGCAGGCTGGTCATAATCCCGGATGAGTTCATCACAACGGTCGGAGGGTATGATCCCCGGTATTATGGCATATCCTTTTGCATTCAGCTCTTTGGTAATGGAAGGCCAGGGAGCAGCGGCCAAACGCTTTTGTATCTTGTCCATGTTATTCTCTTTGCTACAAAAGTATCGCTCCGGCAAACAGCAGCCGACCCGGTTCTTGCGCAGTTACCGCGACCGGAGATCTCGTCGCTTACAACATAACTGCCCAAATCCAGTACAAAGAAAAAACCCGCTGTGAAGCGGGTTTTCTGGAATCAAGTGTCAGAGTTTTTCAATCCAGGTCTTAATTTCTTGCTTTGCAGCGCCAGTCTTTTTTTGAATCCGGCCCAACAACTCATCATCTTTCCCTTCCTCGAATAACAGATCGTCATCGGTGAGGTTGGCATATTTCTGTTTTATCTTACCCTTCACTTCATTCCAATTTCCGTTGAATTTTAATTTCCAGCTTTCCATACTCTATATTTTGAGTTGACGCCTAAAAAATCATGCCAGGCGGGAGCTGCGCCGATCTCCCCGGCCGCATCATTCTTCCACGATTTCCTTCAGCTTGGAAAGCACTGATTTCCAGTTCTCCGTGACATGCTCCTTTTCATTCTCGGAATTGATATTGTCTTGTGTGAGCGTTACCACGGTCTTTCCCCCTCTACTATCCAATTTGTAAGTCACCAGATTATAATTCTCGGGCTTATCTTCTTTTCCGCCGACCGAGCTCCAGTAAGTGGTCTGTAGTGTCCTGTTGGGCTCGACTTTTTTAATGACTCCCTTATCCTTGTAGGACTTTCCTTTATATTCCCCTTCATAGGTGATCGGACTTCCTTCCTTCCAGTCGGTGGTCACCTTGGTCCCCATCAGATATTCCCTGATCACTGCGGGAGTGGTCAGCGCCTTCCATACCTCCGACGCATTCGCATCGATATTGACAGATACTTCTGTCTCCAGATTTTCTTTCATGACGTTATATTTTAATAATGAACGGATTTAAAAAATCGTGCCCCTGCTACAATCCAGCGTGGTCTTCATTTCCGTCTGCCATCACATGGGTTCGAGCACGGATAAAATATTGCCTGCCGGGTCTTTGAACCAAGCTATGGTGGGGCCATTACCCCGCATGATGCCTTTGGGGTCTGTTTTGAGCTGGTCGTTGTCATATTTTTCAAAGCTGACCCCTGCCTTGTTAAGCGCATCTACAGCTTTTTCTATATTGTCAACCGGAAAATTCAGAACGGTAAAGCTTGCCGCTGTGTGATTGGGCTTGGGGTAGATCATTACCCTGGCCCCTCCGTCTATTTTTAAAGACAGCAGCCCATTGCTGTCGTCAACCTCCAGCCCAAGGGTCTCCCGATAAAACTGTTTAGCTTTTGGCAGATCGTTTACGGAAAATGAGGTGAATGCCTTTGTGTTTTTGAACATGCATACGTTTATTAATAATTTGAAATAATTATCCGCGGTGTCTTCCGGAATTATCTGCGGTGTCTTCGGGCATGCTCCGGTATCTACCCATGGGATACTTGATACAAATCTGCTGCCAAATTATAAAGCGACCCGGTAAACCGGGCAAAACAGCCACTGAAGTTATCGGAAATTTCCCCTTAATTTCGGGGCATGAACGACAGACCGGTTCAGTTGCGGACGGTAAATGTGACACGCTATGTCACCCCCCTGCGGGAAGGCGGCTCCTTACCCGCAATCGCCGAGGCCGACGATGGGTTCCTCTATGTACTCAAATTCCGTGGGGCCGGGCAGGGTGTCAAGTCGCTTATAGCCGAGCTGATCGGCGGTGAGATAGCGCGCGCTGTCCGGCTGAAAGTGCCCGAGCTGGTGTTTGCCTGTCTCGATGAGGCCTTTGGACGGACCGAGCCCGATGAAGAGATCCAGGACCTGCTCCGGGCAAGCGTCGGTCTCAATCTGGCACTCCATTATCTTTCAGGCGCCATTGCCTTTGATCCGACCGTGACCACGCTGGATCCGGTCCTGGCTTCGCAGATCGTCTGGCTGGATGCCTTTCTTACGAATGTCGACCGGACGGTGCGCAATACAAATATGCTGTTCTGGAACAAAGAATTATGGCTGATCGATCATGGCGCCGCTTTATACTTCCATCATTCCTGGCAAAATTGGGAGGAACAAGCCCGTTCGCCCTTTACGCTGATCAAAGACCATGTGCTGCTGCCCCGGGCTTCCGAGCTGGAACTGGTGGACGCCTCATTCTGTTCCATACTCGGCAAGGACCTCATCGGCGCCATCGTTTCACTGATCCCCGATGAATGGCTGATCGTGGATAGTCCATTTGGATCCTCCGGCGAGCACCGTCAGGCCTATACCCGGTTTCTGGAGACGCGCATCTCCCATTCAGAAATTTTTGTTAAAGAAGCACAGCATGCAAGAAAGTCTATTATTTGAATACGCCGTTATCCGCGTCGTGCCGAGAGTGGAACGGGAAGAATTTCTCAATGTGGGTGTTATTCTCTATTGTGCCAGGCAAAAATTTCTACAGGTTCAGTTTATGCTAGACCAGGAACGGCTCCGTTGCCTTTCCCCAATGGCAGACCTGAGCGAGATCAGCGGGCACCTTTGCGCCATCGAACAAATTTGCGTGGGTGGCTCAAAAGGGGGAGCGATCGGCAAACTGGATATCGCTTCCCGGTTTCGCTGGCTCACCGCCACCCGGAGCACGGTGGTGCAAACATCGAAGGTCCATCCGGGCTTCTGCAAAGATGCGCAGGAAACACTCTCCCGGCTTTACAGTCAGTTAGTACTGTAGCGGGCTGGTCATAAAAAAAGTCGCTCTTCACAGAGCGACTTTTTTTATTAATCCAAACCTCAGAACTTATCCCAGAAAAGCTTGTTCTCCACTTTATCCCCTCCCATTTTTGCAGCGGCATCGGTATAGTTCGTACCGTTCAGCTGTTGTTCATTTCCTGGATAGGTGAACCTGTTCGGGAAACCCGATTTTGCGGCTACGGGCGGCGTCAGCACCGGGAAATCCAGCCTCCGCAACTCCGTCCAGCCTTCAAAGGGACGGTTGAACATGGCTATCCATTTCTGAAAGCCGATCTTCTGCTTGTAAGTCCCCGCTGCTGTAGCATAAGCTACCGAAGCCTGTGCAAGATAGGTGCTGGCATCCGTTGCAGTCCCACCCCATGCGATGATGCTGGCGGTAATGGCATTGTTATAATGCTGCTGGGCCGTACCTGCCACCGTGAAGCCACGTTCAATGGCTTCTGCGCGAAAAAATTCCGTTTCCACGTAGTCCGAGAAGATCAGCGGAGCATCCGGAGCATAGACCTTTGACCCGGGCTTGGACATATCGGAAAAGGTATTGGACGCTCCAACGACGCCACCCGCATAGGCGCCCGAGTTGTTCGTTCCGAAAAAATTCGGCTTGCGCGGATCGGACAGCGTAACCAACTGATCCATCAGGTCCTTGGCAGCCACATAATCCTGACGGCCACCAAGCACGATATCGGTATATAAAGGGCTTGTGTTCGGACTGGCAGCCAGATAAGGCATCTGCGCATTATCGGCGGCGGATGCTATTGCTTTTGCATCGGCCGACTCCACGGCGGTCTTTGCAGCGGTGGCATCGGCATCGGCGATGATCATGCCCATTTTCATCTGCAGGGAGCTGCCGAATTTCACCCAGCCTGCGACGACTCCTTTGTAGATCAGGTCCTCAGAGGAAGAAAAACCAGCGTTTGCCGTATTCAGTTTGCCGATATCGGCAGCCAGTCTCTTCAACAGATCGGTATAGACGGTCTTCGCATCGTCGTATTTCGGGAACAGTTTAATCGGGTCGAGCGCCTCCGTATAAGGAACATTTCCAAACGTATTGACCAGGATGCTATACGTATATACTTCCATGATATCGATGATGGCCTGCTGATTGGCCTTTACGCCCGCATCGAGGGTGAGGTCAGCCGTAATGATCTTATTGGATTCCTGAAAATTGATGAGCACGTCACGGTACATGCGGGTCCACCACGACTGGGGAATAGCCCGGGTCGTAAAATCATATTGTGCTTCGTCCTGGTAGGTGGACATCGCCCAATGCTTGACGGTGAACCGGAAAACATTCGTGTTCACGCTGGCGTCATCCAACCCGTCTGCAAGGGTCTTGGTAGCCTTGGAGAACAGGGTGCCGGCAGGAACGCTGGCGGGTTTTTTCGTTTCCTCATTAAACCGGGAAATATTCTTCGTACAGGCCGCTGTGATCAGCAGGACTGGCAACAGGAGATAAAATATTTTTTTCATAATTTCTTTTTTTAGAATTTCAACTTAACGTTAAGACCGATGGAACGGGTGGTCGGATAGGCGCCGCTCTGTATTCCCTGGAGATTGCCTGCGGAAAGGTTCTCTTCCGGATCGGCATACGGCAGATTCTTGTGGATGATCCAGAGATTCCGGCCGAAAAGTGAAAATTCAACGCCTTTAAGCGGTGTATTGGTGTACATCTTCTCGGGTAGTGAATAAGACAGGGACAGTTCTCTTAACTTGATATAGCTGGCATCAAATGAGTATTCGGATGCGGGCAGCTTTGGCGTGTTGGCATCGATCACGACACGCTTGGTGTTCTTCTTGCCATCGGCCGTAACCCCATCCAGAATAATACCTCCGCCATCGGCGAGGCTGTTCCTTCTGGGTTTGCCGAGGTCGTTCGGGGCCACCGATTCTTTTAGCACGCCTGTGTATTGCGCATAGAACTGATCCAGCGACCATACCGTCCCACCCTGTCGTACATCAACCAAAAAATTCAGGGAGACATTCTTAAACCGTACCGTATTGCTGACCCCGCCGATCCAGTCCGGATTGACATTGCCGATCACATTGGTGGTCGTGCTGGTCACATTGTAATAGCCGGTGGGATCCACCAGCTTCTTGCCGTTCAACATCGTCCAGGTCTTGCCCTGGATCGTTCCATAAGGCTGGTTGATGGAAGCATTCACGCTGACACCCGCCTGGAATGAGCCCAGCAATAAGTTCTTGCTGTCGTTATACAGGGAGATCACCTTGTTCCGATTACGCGTCCAGTTCAGGTTCACCGTCCAGGAGAAATCCCTTGTCTTTACCGGTGTTACGAATACCGACAATTCGATCCCTTTGTTCTCGATATTCCCCGCATTTACATATTCATTGGAATATCCCGTAGCGGTAGAGACGGCAACGGGTATGATCTGATCCACGGAATTGGTATGGTAATAGGTGGCGTCAAATCCAAAGCGGCCGCGGGCGAAGGACATTTCCAGTCCTATTTCCTTGCTCGTCGTCTGTTCAGGCTTCAGCACGCTGTTGTTCTTGGTCACCGGCAGGGAAAATAAGATCGTGCTGCCAAATGGATTGGGCTGGTCGTACACGTCCTTGATGCTTCCCCATGGAGCGTCATTGCCCACCGTAGCATAGTTGACCCTCAGCTTACCCGAAGTGATCCAGGTAACCTCGCTTATATGCTGGGAAAAAAGCCAGCTCCCGGAAACCGCGTAATAGTTATAGGCATTGTTGTTCTCTGGCAACGTGGATGATCTGTCCCTGCGGATCGTACCATCGAGCGTGAGGAAATTCCTGTAGCCGAGGGTCAGCCCGCCAAAATAACCATCCACCGCCTTGGGTTGATAGGTCTCGATCGGTGCGGGGACCGTTCCTTTTGAATTGGCAATATCGTATAAGCCAGGAACGATCAATCCGCCGGATGTAGTGGCGAAGATCGACTTGACGGTATTTCTGCGGAGGTTGACGCCGGCCAGCGCCTTGAAGTTGAAGTCCTTGCTGATCTGCTTGTCTATATTGGCCATCAGATCGTAATTGGTCTCGTTGAAGCTCCTGTCCATGCGGGAATAGAACGGTACGGCCTGGCTGCCTACGGCTATTCTTTCTTCCTGCGTTTCGTTGTAGTTATCGACCGAGACGCGGCCGAGGAAGCTCAGCCATGGCGTGGCCTTATAATTCATCTCGACATTCCCGAAAACCCTCGAGCGCGTGTCGTTCTCATAATTCTGATATACGGTCCAATAATAATTGTCCGTATAGATCGGTATCAGTCCGCTGGCCGTAGAAGGATCCTTCCAGTTCCAGGTGATATTCTTCCCCGTCCTGAAATAAGCAGCTTTCTGTTCCTGAACATCGACATTCGTTTCATACCACTGGCGGAAATTCTGGTTGACGTTCCGGCCGCTGTAGCCCGTTCCATACCTGCCTTTCCCGTCGATCTTCGAATAATTTGCCAGGGCGCTGACGGTCAGCTTATCGGTGACATTATAGCTGGAGCCGAAATTGATGATATTCTTGATGACCTTGCTGTTTGGCAGCACACCCTTTTCTTCATTCCGGGTATAGCCCAGCTTGATGGACCCTTTGTCCGATGCTCCCGCAAGCATTACATTATTATTATTGGAGATCGCCGTTTCATAAAAGGTGGAAGGATCATTGTTAGCGGCGACCCAGGGCCTCTTCTTCATATAGTAAGGAGAGCTCTTGTCGAAGGCGTCCCATTGATACACCATCAGGCTTGGATCGAACTTTACGCCGTATGAGGCATCTTCTGTCGTGGGGACCACATATTCTTTTGTTCCACCACCCAGTACATCAAAGAAAAGAAAACCGTCCTTCTGATAATTGGAGGAATAGCCGGCGCCATATTGTTTCTGATAGCCCGGAAAGGTGGATTTGTCGATCTTGCCGACGATGACGCCGGAATTAACGGTGATGCCCAGCCCTTTTTTGGCTTTTTTGGTTGTCACCATAATGACCCCATTGGCCGCCCGCGAGCCATATAAGGCAGTGGCAGCCGCGCCCTTCAGGACGTTGACGGACTCCACATCATCGGGGTTGATATCCGATGCGGAATTGCCATAATCATATCCGCCTCTGCCGGTTGCCTGCATATTGCCACGCGTACCCGGGTCGAGGGTCTTGGAAATGGTGTTGTCCACCGGCACGCCGTCGACGACGAACAGGGCCTGGTTGTTCCCAAATAAGGATTTTGCCCCGCGGATCACCACGTTGGTCGAACCGCCGATGCTGTTGCCCTGGATGATCTGAAGCCCGGAGATCTTGCCGGACAGTTCGCTGGCTACATTCCCGCTTCTGGTCTTACTGATCTCATCCCCGCTGATCTGCTGGGCGGCATAGGGCAAAGAATTTTTTAGTCGCTTGACGCCCAAGGCAGTGACCACGACTTCCGACATGGCTTCTGCATTTTTTAAGGCTACGGTGACGGTGGCTCCGCTGAGCTTTACTTCGGAGCGTTCAAATCCGGCTGCTGTGATCACCAGGGTCGCTCCATTTTCTGCATTAATTTTGAATTTTCCATCCTGGTCGGCCGAAACAGCCGCCCTTGAACCTTTGATCCTGACCGTTGCAAATGGGATTATTCCGCCTTTGTCATCTTTTACTTGCCCTGTGACCGGGGAGGTCTGGGTAAAGGCTGGCGCAGCATACAGGCATAGCACTGCCACCAGTGTTAGCAATTTTCTCATGTTTCTCGATTTTAAGTTAGCGTTAATTTGATACAAAAAAACGAAAATGATCACCTCCAAAAAAAGTTTGTTAAGCTTTCGTTAACGGCAATCCTAGATTAGACAGCAAGTCAGGACGATTGCTGCATGATTAAAAAGAAATTAAAATTATAATTCCGGGGAAGAGCCAGGGGCAAATAAACTATGTGTAATTAGTTGTTATTCAATATTTTAATAACATAAGGATTTATCCTTATCTATTTTTGCACCGTGAGCCCAAAGGTCACGAGGGTATTCTCGCTCCGGGTGCGGTTGAATTTATTGTAGGTGGCCGCGATGGTAAAACTCAGCCATTTCTGGAGCCGGACGGATGCCGAGGCGTTCAGCTTCACGATATAATCCTGGCTGTTGGAGAGTGCATTCTGATAAAAGCCGGTGCCATCGAGGAAGAAAATATCATTGATGATCCAGTGGTAAAGGATGCGGAAGGAATTCCGGACCGTCTGGTACCGGTCGCGCTGAAAAACATTCCCACCGGGGCCGCCGTACAAACTGTCATAAAGATCGCCCCTTTCGTATAAGATCCCGTTGCTGAGGATCAGCAAGGCCTTTTTCTTGTCGATCAGGTTATAGCCGATGCCCAGCCCGCCCTGTTCCTGGTGGTTGACCTTCAGCGAATAGCTGGTCGTGTAATTGGCCAGGCCCCAGTAGTAAAAATGTTTCAGGCTCTTGTAGAGGCCTACATCGAAAGTGGAAGTGAAATCATTGTTGGTCAGGGTCCCTGCCTGCTGGCCGTAAAGCCAGTTGTTGTTCAGGTTCAGCACAGCGCTCTGTTTGACGACACTGAATTTAAACGCATTGCTCACGACATAGGATTTGCCGGAGCTGGTGTTGTTGTAGGTGCCCGTCCCCGTGTAGTAATAATGATAATGGACGGTATCCGTATGGTGGGTGGAGTCCTGCTCCGCTTTGTGGGTGGAGTCCGCCTTATTGTTCTGGCTGTATAAAAGGAGTGGGAATGAGAATAGTAAAAGCAGTATAATTATCTTCATCGGTCCTTTCTACTCAAAATCTTTGCCATACTGGCTACCTTTGCCGGATGGATTATTTTTCAAAGCTGCTTGAGCTCCTGAAGACCGAACGCGAAGAAGACAAGCAATCCTACCGGAAGCTCACCGAAACATCCTCGATAGCCGAACGCAGGGCCGGCGGGCTCGCCTGGTACCCCATCGCCCTCAAAGACACCGAGATGGGCCGGGGCGATTATCTGACCGTGGAGGTAGAACGCACTTCGCATCTTGACATCCTCCATCAGCTGCGTCCCGGAGCTTCCGCCGCGTTGTTCTCCAATCACGATCCGAAAAATGACAGGGTGGAGGGCACCATTTCTTTCCAGGGTGGCCACCGGCTGAAGCTGGCCTTACGTGTCGATGAACTGCCCGAATGGGCACGTGATGGCAAGCTGGGCATCGACCTGCTCTTCGATGACAACAGTTATGATGAAATGCAGAATGCGCTCAGACAGGCTTCGACGCTCAGCGAAAAGCCGGAAGAAGGAAGGCTTATACAAATTCTTACAGGTAAAAGGTCTCCCGGCTTCCGCCAGGACCTGGCGCCCGTTGCCATTTCAACATTAAATTCTTCGCAGCAGGCCGCCGTAAACAAGATCCTGGCAGCCGACGAACTGGCTATCGTTCATGGGCCGCCGGGTACTGGTAAAACCACCACGTTGGTCCAGGCCATCAGAGCCCTGCTCCAGCAGGACCATAAGCAGATCCTGGTCGTCGCGCCCAGCAATACGGCCGTCGACCTGCTGAGTGAAAAACTATCCTATGAGGGATTGAATATCCTGCGCGTGGGTAATCCTGCCCGTGTTTCACAGCGGTTGATGTCCCTGACCCTCGACAGCAAGATGGCGGAACATGCCAGCATGAAAGAGATCAGGAAACTAAAAAAACAGGCCAGCGATTTCAGAAATATGGCCCATAAGTATAAACGCAGTTTTGGTCATGCCGAGCGCGAACAGAGAAAAGCCTTGTTCGATGAAGCGCGAAAGATCATGAAGCAGGTGGAGAATACCGAGCAGTATATCGCCGATGATGTGGTGGCTAAGGCCCAGGTGATTACGGCAACGCTGGTCGGAGCGAACCATTACACGGTAAGAAATCTTACATTCCATACGGTGGTGATCGATGAGGCCGGTCAGGCTATCGAACCCGCGAGCTGGATCCCTGTGCTCAAGGCAAAGAAGCTGGTGCTGGCCGGTGATCATTGTCAGCTGTCACCCACTGTCAAGTCGAGAGAGGCTGCACGGAATGGACTGAGCAGGACACTGCTGGAAAAATGCGTGGCCCTGCACCCCGAAGCAGTCATACTGCTGGAGGAACAATACCGCATGAACGAGATGATCATGAACTATTCTTCGGCCGTGTTCTATGGGAGCAAGCTCAGGGCAAACGCTGCCGTAGCGCATCATCGCTTGTTTCCGGAGGATCTTCCGCTGCTGTTCCTCGATACGGCCGGCTGCGGCTTTGATGAAAGATCGGAAGGCACGGGCACGAGCAATCCGGAGGAAGCGGCGTTCTTATTCAAACATTTCAACGCGCTGGTGACGGATCTGGCAACCCGTTATGATCCAAAGGCCTTCCCGACCATTGCCGTGATCTCCCCCTATCAGCAGCAGATCCAGGCGTTGAAAGAACAACTGGCGCACTCACCCGGCCTGCTGCCTTATGGAGATAAGATCTCGGTGAACACGATCGACAGCTTTCAGGGTCAGGAGCGGGATATCGTTTATATCAGCATGACCCGGAGCAATACGGAAAGCAATATTGGTTTTCTGTCGGATATCCGCCGGATGAATGTCGCGATGACGCGCGCCCGGAAAAAACTGGTGGTGATCGGCGACAGCGCCACCCTGTCCCAGTTGCCGTTCTATTCGGATTTTATAGAATACGCACAAAAAAGGGATGCTTACCTCAGCGCCTGGGAATTTATCGATAGCTGAGCCGTCGCACCGGCACCACGAACCGCAGTTGTTCTGAGGTCTCAGACCATTCAGGGGCAGGCGCCACGAACCGCGGGGTGTCCCGAAGTCTCAGACCATTCAGGGCCGGACCACAGGCTGCATGCCCGTCGCAATCCCGATCCTGTTCCAGCTATTGATAGCGATGATCGTCATAAGGACCTTTGCCAGATATTCGTCACCCAGCAGCTGGGCAGCCTGGTCGTAGGTGCTGTCGGAAACATGGTGGCTGATCAGCGTCACTTCCTCCGTCAGGGCCAGGATGGCGCGTTCTTCTTCCGTAAATAATGGAGTATCCTTCCAGACGCTGATGTTAAAGATCCTTTGTTCCGTCTCACCCGCCTCGCGTGCCTCGCGGGTATGCTGATCCACGCAATAAGCACAGCCATTGATCTGGGAGGCCCTGATCTTTATAAGATCTTTGTGTGTCCTGTTCACTTTGCCTGCGGCGATATACTTTTCAAAGCCCAGCATTACCTTGTAGGATTCCGGGTCGACTTCCTTCAGAACGATTCTCTTGCTCATAATAACTGATTTTATGAGCGCAAAGGTAAGACGTGCTACGAATTCATATAAAGTTTCGTCTCGAATTCCATCTTGACAAGACCGTTCTCATTGAAGCTGACGAATAAACGCACCAGCTCGCTGATCATATTGTCATAAGAAGGATGGCCGGGTAAAGGAATATAGGAGGCCGACAGGAGCTGGCCTTTCAGGGCATCGAAATCCAGCCATTGGACATTTGAAAAATTTTGGATATGAATGGTGCCAGGTGAGAAGAATTCCTGGATCACGGCCTCATCGGCCCTTTTGGTGAGCTTGTAATCTATTCCGAAACGCTGTTTGAGCGTCTCGTATCCCTCAAGGAATGGAGTGTGGTGGAGACGCAGGTTCCAGGCAAGCAGGATATGACCGCCAGGCTTCAGGATACGGTTGAATTCCATTTTCGTCGGTCCGGGGTCCATCCAGTGGAAGGCCTGGGCGACGGTAATCAGATCGATACTCTGAGAGTCGAGGCCGGTGTCTTCCGCCCGCTGGTCCATACTGCTGAAACCGGTGAACCGGCTCAGATGATGGTCTGCAGCCATGCGCATATCCGCGTTTGGCTCTATGCCCACGACTGAATAGCCTTTCCCGAGAAAGAGCTCGGAAAATATACCTGTCCCGGAGCCGATGTCGGCGATCCGCTGGTCTTTGCCGAGGCCAATATGTTCTTCGAGGAAGGGAACGATCTGCGCGGGATAAGAAGGCCGGTATTTTACATAGTTCTCTACCCGGTTGGAGAACCGTGTTGTCGGATGAAGGGCTTCGAGTTGACTAAGCATAAGGGTGGAATGACAAAGAAAAGCCCCGCCTTGAAGAGACATGGGCATTTTCTTTTTGGAAATGATAATGTTATCGCGCTTACTAATCTAAACCTTTGAAGACAACGTTGCGCCAGCCTTGAACTTCGCAACTTTTTTAGCCTTAATCTTGATCACCGCACCAGTCTGGGGGTTACGGCCTGTACGGGCAGCCCTTTTCGAAACAGAAAAGGTGCCAAAGCCTACCAATGTGACTTTTGCTCCTTTTTTCAGGGTTTTTGCTACGGCTTCAGTGAAAGAATCCAGAGCGGCATTTGCCTGTTTTTTGGAGATTTCGGCATCCCCGGCGATCTTTTCGATCAATTCAGCTTTGTTCATGGCAGATATGTATTTGTGAGTAAATAATGTCCAAAAATAAGGTTTTGGAGAATCCTTTCCCGCGAGATGCGAAAAATATTTCCCTTTGCCAGCCTGCAGAGGCTCTCAGGCCCTATTATAGGGCATTTAACCTGTGGCCCCGACGCCTCATCCACAACCAGACGGCTTTATCTGCTCGTCCGGAGGGTTTTATCCGCTGGTCCGGATGGCTTTATCCCCCCAGTCGGGTGATGTTGACTATTTGTTTTAATCATTTGATTAAATAATTTGTTTAATCATGGAATATGTTTTTACCTTTGCTTCGGACAACCGCACAAAATGGAAAAAAAACCAGAAGATCTCAGCACAGAAGAAAAGATCAAAGAGGCAGCGCGCAAGATCTTTACCAGGAAAGGGTATTCGGCCACCCGCACCCGTGATATTGCGGAGGAAGCGGGGATCAACCTCGCGCTGCTGAACTATTATTTCCGCAGCAAGGAAAAGCTTTTCGATATCGTGATGCTCGAGAACTTCGGACAGTTCGTCAGCGGGATAAGGGCGCTCTTCAATGAAAAAACTACGACGCTGGAACAAAAAATCGAAAGTCTCGTTGAATTCTATATCACTCAATTGTCCGCCAACCCTGACCTGCCCTTATTCATATTGAACGAGATCCGGTCCGACCCCAAGAAATTACGGTCGAGAGGCTTCAACAAGGATATCCTCCTGAAATCCCATTTCATGCAACAGCTGACGGAGGAATTGAAGAAGCGAAAAAAAACGGCCATTAACCCCATGCATTTCGTAATGAATATTTTTTCCATGACGATCTTTCCTTTTCTGGCTGCTCCTCTTGTAATGGAGACCGGCAATCTGACGGATCCCGATTTTAAGAAGATCATGGAAGAACGCAAAAAACTGATCCCCGTCTGGATAAAAACAATGCTTTCAGGTCACTAATGAAAATGTCAGCAACATGATCAAACCACTATTATTCGTCCTGGTGCTCACAGGATGCTACCTACAGGGCCATTCACAGCTTAAGTCGCAAGCGCAGGCCCCACCAGCGCCTCAGTCGCCTGGCAGCCAGCAGGCCGGGACCGGTCAGCTCACCCTTACCGAATGCTATACGCTTGCGCGGCAGAATTATCCGCTGATCAAACAAAGAGAGCTCATTCTCCGGACAAGGGACTATTCCATCGAGAACGCCTCCAAAGGATGGCTGCCGCAACTGACCTTCTCCGGGCAGGCGACGTATCAGACGCAGACGATCTCCTTCCCCTTCAAGGTCCCGGGAACGACCCTGCCCGAATTCAGCAAGGATCAGTACCGGGTGCAGGCCGAACTGGACCAGACCATCTACGATGGCGGTGCGATCAAACGTCAGAAAGAGCTGAGACAGGTGGAAGAAGGCATTCAGGAAAAAAGCCTCGAAGTAAACCTCTATGCGCTTAACGACCGTATCAACCAGCTGTTCTTCGGCATCCTCCTCATCGACGCACAGTTGCAACAAAACAGATTACAGCGGTCTGACCTCCAGAGCGCCGCGGATAAGATCCAGGCCTCCGTTACCAACGGCACCGCTTTCCGCAGCAGTCTGGATGAACTGAAGGCCGAAGTATTAAAGACAGACCAGGGAAGGACGGAACTGCTGGCTAACCGAAGGGCTTTTACGCAGATGCTGTCCCTGTTCATCGGCCGGGCCCTGGACGAAAATGCCGTGCTGGAAAGCCCTCCGCCCACAACAGCAGCATCGGAGGTCCACAGACCGGAGCTTGTCCTCTTCGACTTCCAGAAAAAAACGTTCGACGTCCAGGAGCGGCAGCTCAGAACGGGCTATATGCCAAAGGTCAGCGCCTATGCACTGGGCGCCTATGGGCGGCCTACGCTGAATTTCATCAGCAATGAGTTTGGGTTCTTTGGCATCGGCGGCATCCGTTTCTCCTGGGCATTGGCCGGACACTACACAAAGAAGAATGACCTGGCGTTGCTGGATATTCACCGGAAAGACCTCGACATCCAGAAAGAGACCTTCCTCTTCAATACCAACCTCAGCCTTACCCAGCAGAATGCCGAAGCAGATAAATACCAGGCCCTGATCGGTCAGGACCAGCAGATCATCGCCCTCCGGGCCTCGGTAAAGAACGCCGCGGGCGCACAGCTGGAGAACGGGGTCATCACCTCGCATGACTATATCAACCATGTGAATGCGGAAAGCCAGGCCCGGCAAAGCCTGAGCCTGCATGAGATCCAGCTGTTGCAATCCGGATACAATACCAAAACGATTTCGGGCAACTGAATATAAATCTTAAGTAAAATATATGAACCTGAAGATCCATCAATACCTGATCATTCCCGTAATCGCCGCCCTCTTGTGCGGCTCCTGCTCGCAAAAGAACGCCGAATACGACGCATCTGGAAATTTCGAGGCCGATGAGACCATTGTTTCTGCCCGTCAGAACGGTCAGCTGCTCTCTTTTACAATCCATGAAGGAGATACCCTCGCAAAAGGCACCGTTGTCGGCCAGGTCGATGTAACGGGAGCGTCGATCCAGAAGGAACAGGCACAGGCCTCCATCGAAGCCCTGCATCAGCGGACCACCGACCCGCGTCCCCAACTGGAGCTGGTGAGAAAACAGATCGCCGTTCAGCAGGCGCAGCTCGAACAACAGCTCAGGGAAAAGGCAAGGACGGAACGGCTGGTGGCTGCCGATGCCGCGACCACCAAACAACTGGATGATATCAATGCGCTGATCGACCAGCTCCAGCGACAGATCAGCGTATCCCGGCAGCAATTGGCCGTCCAGGAGACCGTTATCGCCAATCAGAACCGCAGCGTGCTCAGCGAACAGTCCCCTCTCCAGAAATCGGTGGCCCAGTACCAGGACCAGGTCAGCAAAGGCTCCATCGTAAATCCGGTCAGTGGCACCGTATTGACCAAATATGCGCTGGAAGGAGAAATGGCCACCACGGGAAAGGCCCTGTACAAGATCGCCAACCTCGATACCCTGTTGCTCCGGGCCTATGTCACCGGAACACAACTACCCAGGATCAGGCTGGGCCAGGAAGTCCAGGTTAGGATCGATGCGGGTAACAAGGCCTATAAAAACTATACCGGCACGATCACCTGGGTCTCCGACAAATCCGAGTTCACCCCCAAGACAATCCAGACCCGGGACGAAAGGGCCAATCTTGTGTATGCCATCAAGGTGCGGGTAAAAAATGATGGCTTTCTGAAGATCGGCATGTATGCCGAAGTAAAATGGTAACTATGGTCACGCTCGAAAAGATCAGCAAGACATACGACAAGGGGAAGGTAAAGGCCGTCACCGATGTTTCCCTCAGCGTCGAAAAAGGAGAGCTGTTCGGCCTTATCGGCCCGGATGGCGCCGGCAAGTCGACCATTTTCCGGATCCTCACCACCCTGTTGCTCCCGGATACCGGTAAGGCGACGGTGGCTGGGCTGGACACGGTGAAAGATTTCCGGAAGATCCGGGGCTGCGTGGGATATATGCCGGGGCGCTTCTCGCTGTATCAGGATCTTACGGTGGAAGAGAACCTCAACTTCTTCGCCTCCTTGTTCGGAACGACGGTAACGGAGAATTATGCGCTGATCAAAGATATCTATCAGCAGATCGAGCCTTTTAAGACGAGACGGGCCGGCAAGCTCTCGGGCGGCATGAAACAAAAGCTTGCTCTTTGCTGCGCCCTCGTCCACCGGCCGGAGGTGCTGTTCCTCGACGAGCCGACCACCGGCGTCGACGCCGTATCGCGCAAGGAGTTCTGGGATATGCTGCAACGGCTGAAGGCGCAGGGCATTACCATTCTGGTCTCGACGCCGTATATGGATGAGGCGGACCTCTGTCAGCGCATCGCCCTGATCCAGGATGGAAAAATCCTCTCCATCGACACGCCGCAAAATATCGTGAAGGCCTATCCCGGGGACCTGTATGCCGTCAAGTCCGGATCGCTGCATAAAATATTATTGGACATCCGGCAATACCCGGGCACCCTCTCCTGCTTTGCATTCGGCGAATACCTGCATGTAGCGTTCAAACCCGCCTCCCCAAGTGCCGCCGGTCCCCCTGCTTCCTCCGAACCCGCCGGCCTGAAAAAATATCTGGAGGATAAGGGGCATAAAGAAGTGGAGATAAAAAAAATAACGCCTGGGATAGAAGACAATTTTATCCGCATGATGGGCGATAAAACGGACAGGTATGAACAGTGAAACAACCGGCAAGGCTATTGAAACGACCAGCAAGGCCAGTGAAACAACCGGCAAGGCCATCGTCTGCAAAGACCTGAGCAAACAGTTCGGTGACTTTATCGCCGTCGATAAGATCTCCTTCGAGGTCAACAGCGGTGAGATCTATGGGTTCCTTGGCGCTAATGGCGCGGGGAAGACCACGGCCATGCGGATGCTCTGCGGATTATCCTATCCCACGGGAGGCGAAGCCACCGTAGCCGGCTTTAACGTGTACAAGCAGCAGGAGTCCATCAAAAAGAACATCGGCTATATGAGCCAGAAGTTCTCTCTGTACGAGAACCTCAGCATAAAAGAGAACATCGAGTTCTATGGCGGCGTGTATGGCCTGACGGACCAGCAGCTGCAGCAGAAAGGCGATGAGCTGATCGCCAGACTGGGCCTCGAAAAGGAGGCGAAAAAAATGGTGGGCGGATTGCCGCTTGGATGGAAGCAGAAGCTGGCTTTTTCCGTGGCGATCATCCACCAGCCAAAGATCGTGTTCCTCGACGAGCCGACAGGTGGCGTGGATCCCGTGACCCGGCGGCAGTTCTGGGACCTGATCTATGAGGCGTCCGACAAAGGGATCACCGTATTCGTGACCACCCATTATATGGATGAGGCGGAATATTGCAACCGCATCTCCATCATGGTAGATGGGCGTATCGACGCGCTGGATACGCCGGCCAATTTAAAAAAGCAGTATTCGGCCAGGACAATGAACGAAGTATTCTATGCATTGGCACGGGGAGCAAAGCGAGCGGCGGATTGAAATAAAATAAAAACATGAAGCAATTCCTGGTATTTGTGCGAAAAGAATTTTATCACGTGTTCAGGGACAGAAGGACCCTGCTGATCCTGTTCGGGCTGCCCATCGTGCAGATCCTGCTGTTCGGCTTCGCATTGACTACCGAGATCAAAAATGCAAAGATCGTCGTCGTGGATTATGCCCGCGACGTGGCCTCGCAGCAGATCATCACCCGGATCGCAGCCAGCTCCTACTTCAGTATCGGGCAGTCCGCCATGACCTATGAGGAGATGTACAAGAGCTTCCGGGAAGGGAAAGTAAAATGCGCTCTCGTCTTCCCGGCCAATTTCAACAACGATCTCCTCCATTCTAATAAGGCGCAGGTTCAGATTATCGCTGACGCCTCCGATCCGAATACGGCCAGGACGCTTACGAATTACCTGACCGCGATCATCGGCAGCTATCAGGATCAGCTGAACGCCACCGTCACCATACCGTACCGGATCCTGCCGGAAACCAGGATGCTGTATAACCCGGAGATGAACGGTTCGATGAACTTTATACCCGGTGTGATCGCCCTGGTGCTGATGATCGTCTGCACCACCCTCACGTCCGTGTCGATCGTAAAAGAAAAAGAAATGGGCACGATGGAAGTCTTGCTGGTATCCCCTTTCAAACCCCTGTACGTCATCCTTTCCAAGGCGGTGCCCTATCTGGCCCTATCGCTGATCAATTTTATCATCATCCTGCTGATGGGCGTTTTCCTGCTGCACGTACCCATCAGAGGAAATATCTTTCTGCTTTTCGCGGAGAGCACCCTGTTCATCATCAGTTGTCTTTCCTTTGGCCTGCTGATCTCCGGGCTGACCAATTCGCAGCAGACGGCCATGCTGGTCTCCATGATGGGCATGATGCTGCCAACGATCCTCTTCACGGGGTTTCTATTCCCGCTGGAGAACATGCCCGTTCCGTTGCAGGTGATTGCCAATATCATCCCCTCGAAATGGTATTATTCCATCGTCAAGGCCATCATGCTGAAGGGTCTTGGGTTTGCCTACGTGTGGAAAGAGACGCTGATCCTGATCGGGATGACCGCGATATTGCTGACCATCAGCCTGAAAAGATTTAAAATACGTTTGCAATGAGGACACTGAAATTTTTATTACGCAAAGAGTTCCGGCAGATCTTCCGGAACAAGGCCCTGTTGCCGATCCTCTTCATCCTGCCGATGATCCAGCTGCTGATCATGCCGCTGGCCGCTAACTTTGACGTCAAATACATCAGTATCGCCATCGTGGACAAGGATCATTCCACGACTTCGCAGCAGCTTATTTCCAAGATCGGCTCCTCGGGCTATTTCCATATCACCCATTTCAGCTCCTCGTATGATCAGGCGCTCCATTCCATAGAAAAGGAAGAGGCCGACATCATCCTCGAAATACCCGCCGGCTTTGAGCGCAATCTCGTAAAAGAAGGTTCGCAGAAGCTGTTCCTCGCCGCCGATGCCATCAACGGTATAAAAGGAGGGCTTGGCAGCTCCTACCTGACCAGCGTGCTGGCCGATTTCAACAATGAATGGCGCATCAGATGGGTGCAGCCCCAGAAGTTTAATGAGCCCGCCGATGGTTCATCGCGTTCAGCCCCCGTCACGATCGGGATCGATCCCGTCAACTGGTTCAATCCTCACATGGATTATCAGTTCTTCATGGTGCCGGGTATACTCGTCATCCTGGTCACGATGGTGGGAGGGTTTATCGCGGCGCTCAATATCGTAAAGGAAAAAGAGATCGGCACCATCGAACAGATCAACGTAACGCCGATCAAAAAATGGGAGTTTATTGCGGGCAAGCTCATTCCCTTCTGGATCATCGGGATGTTCGACTTCACCATCGGTCTGGTAATCGCCCGGTTCGTATACGGGATCATCCCGGTGGGCAATCTGGGCATACTCTATCTGTTCCTTTCCGTTTATCTGGTAGCGTTGCTGGGATTCGGGTTGCTGATCTCCACCTACAGCGACAACCAGGTCCAGGCCATGTTCGTCGCGTTCTTTTTTATCATGATCTTTATTCTGATGAGCGGCCTCTTCACCTCGGTAGACAATATGCCCACCTGGGCCAGAGTGATCTCGCGGCTGACGCCCGTTACCTATTTCATCGAGGTCATGCGCATGATCGTGCTGAAAGGCAGTGGGTTCCACGATATCCAGAACCAGTTCTTTATCGAGGCGGCCTTTGCCATCGTGCTGAACGGATGGGCGATACTGAATTACCGGAAAACGGCATGACAATTCCGATAATATTTGGTATTTTCATCATAAGCCGAAACGCTCATGACCATGAAACACCTGTACTTTCTCCCCTTCCTGTTCCTGTGTGCGGTGGCCCCGGCCCAGAAACAAGGTCAGCCCCTGATCGATTCGCTGGTGGCTGCGTTGCCATCCTTGAAAGAGGATTCAAATAAGGCTAAGGCGTACAACCGTATTGCACAGACCTATGAGGGATTGAACCCCCTGAAAGCATTTCCTTTTGCGCAAAAAGGCCTGGAGCTATCCGAAAAATTACACTGGAAAAGAGGCCTGGCCATCTTTCATAATAATCTTGGCCTCTATATCAGTGATACGGGGAATATCCCGCTTGCAAGGGCTCATTTTGAGCAAAGCCTTGCGCTGAACAAGGAAATGGGCTTCAAAACCCAACAGGCCAATACCATGATCAATATAGGCCGGACCTATCAGTTCGAATCCGATTTTACCCGAGCCACCGACTATCTTTATAAAGCCCTGGTCATTGCCGAAGAAATGAAGAACAATGACCAGATCTCCGTGATCGCGCTCAATATAGGCAGTAATTATTTCACCCAGCATAATTATCCCAAGACAACCGAATATACGGAGATGTCCTTAAAATATGCAACCCTTGCAGGCAACCGCAAATGGATCAGTAAGGCCAATCAACAGTTAGGCGGGGTCAGACATATGCTCAAGGATTCGGCTGGCTCGAGGATGTATCTGAAAAAAGCGATAAAGATCTGCGAAGAGGACAATAACCGTGTCGGCCTGGCAGATGCGCTCCTTAATCTGGCCCTGGATTATCCCGGCTATAAGGATCAGATAGCCATCATGCTGCGCGTAGACAGCATCATGGAGCAGATCAATCCGAATTCGGAGATCTCCTACGCAAACAAGGGCAACCTCGGCAATGCGTATGGTCAACTGGCGAAGATCAGCAAATCACCCGACAAGGAGATCTATCTGAAAAAGGCCAGCGCTTACCTGTTGCGGGCCAAAGAACTGGCGGAACAAAATGCCAGCCCCGAATACCAGGCGCATATGTATTTTATGCTGGCGGACCTGGAGGAGCAAAAGAGCAATTATAAGGTGGCATTCGGGTATTATAAGAAAGCCAACGCGATCAATGATTCGTTGTTCTCCCAGGAAAAAAAGAATGAAATAGCCGGGTTGGAAGGGAAACACAATATCGTTTTAAAGGACAACGAGATCGCCATCAGTAAGCTGAAGCTGTCCGACCAACGGAAGACGCAGATAGGCCTGGTCGTCGGGTTGCTGTTATCCGGCGTTATCGGGGGCCTGCTATACTGGCAGAGCCGCAGACGAAAAAGGACCAATACGACCCTCATGGTGCTGAACGACCGGCTGGATGAGGCCAATAAAGTAAAGGCCCGGTTCTTTGGCATCCTCAGCCATGACCTCCGCAGTCCCATCGTCAATCTGATCCATTTTTTACACCTGCACAATGAAAAGCCCGCCCTGCTCAGCGAGGAGCAGGGGGAAGCACAACGTCAGCAGATCAGCGATTCGGCCGAAAGCCTTCTGAACACCATGGAGTCGATGCTCCTCTGGAGCAAGGAGCAGATGGAGAATTTCAAGCCGAATATCCGGCAGGTCCCCGTCAGCGAGCTGTTTGAATACCTGCAAAAGAATTTCGCGCAGACGGGCTCCGTACAGATCAGTTTTTCCCAGCCGCCCGATCTGATGGTCTCCACTGACGAGAATTACTTAAAGACCATTATGCAAAACCTCACCTCCAATGCCATCAGGGCGGTAAAGGGTGTGCCGGGTGGGAAGATCAGATGGAATGCCCGTCGCGAGGGGGAAAAAACTATTTTTTCCATCACGGATAACGGTCCGGGGATCGGGGAGCAGCAGGCAAAGGCCTTATTCGATGACAGCCTGGCGAATAATGAAAAGCATGGGTTTGGCTTTCATCTGATAAGGGATCTGGCAAAAGCCATCCAATACAAGATCTCGGTACAATCTCAGCCCGGAATGGGCACTACCTTTACCCTGTCGACATAGGTTCAGTTCACAAAGATCTCGTCCGTCATCACCCAACCCCGCTTCCCTTTTCGGGTATGCCAGTCCGGGAGCTTGTCGACGGGCACGGAGACCACTTTCAGCACCCGAACGCTGACGGGTTTGAATTTTATCAGATAACCGGTCAGATAGCCGGCCTGGGACTTTTCCGGTTGCTCCGGATCGATGCGACCCAGTAATTTTAAATTCCCTTTGTCACTGCCGCCCCATACTTCCACCGATACCGGTGGCATGACATCATTGTTGATATCCACAACCGCGGATACCGTCACGTCTCCGGCCTTCACCGGCTTGTTGAAGAACAACAAGCATTCCATCTTATTCTTATGAAAGCCCAGCCATTTTCCATTCCCGTAATTCAGATCGCCTTTCTGAAGGTCGATGAGGATCCCTGATTTCAATTTCATATAGTTCGAATCCACGGGCTGCAGCATCTGCACGGAGTCGGGCCGGTATTTTTCGCTGTAAAAATCGGCCTTTGTCACTTCGCTGCCCGACCACCCGGTCTTAAACGCTTTTGCCTTCAGCGCAGCCCTGCTGCTCAATATGAACGGCGCCGTGTATGCCGGGGACGCGATACTGTCCGGTTCGGTGCCATCCAGCGTATAGCGGATGACCGCACCCGGGACATAATGTCTCAGCGAGACTGTCAGCGGTGTGAGAACGATCCGTTCCTCATTCTCAAGGATCGGCGCATTCAGCCTGATATGCACGGTATCGGCCCTGAACCCCGTACTGATCGCCAGCCCGGTGTTGTCATGCACTATGGCAGCCACTTCACCGGAACTGATCCCGGTATTCCATACATACAAGCTATGAAGGTCCTTAAGCGCCGCAAGCCGTCTGATGTCTTCGGCCTTTACAGCAGTCCCGGAAAGGCTGAGGCTTTTAAGCTTGCTCAGCCTGAGCAGATCGTGGATCCCCGCGCCGGTGATCTTGCTGAAGGAAAGGTTGAGCACCCGCAGGTTCGTGAATCCGGCGATAATGGCAAGCCCCTTGTCATCCACCGGCATTTTGTCCAGGTTTAGTTCGACGATCTGGGTCTTTACCACATCCAGTTCTTTCAACTGTTCAGACCGGAAGAAAGCGGCTCCGTAAAAATCAACGGCGAGGGCAGGCGAACCCTTTGCCAGGGGACTGACCGCCCGGTAATTGGTATTCAAGGCCTGAACCTTTTTCTCGTCGGCTGCGGCAAAATCATATTTCTCTTCGTCGGAAGGCTTGAGGATCGAGGCCGCGAGTAAGCGCAGGCTGTCGGTCTGGGGCAGGTCCGCGATCTTCTTCTCAAAAAAGGAGCCTCCTTTTATCCAGTGGTATAACACGGCCGATTCGTCATCGGTAAGCTGTGGCCTGGAGGCGGGGGGCATGTGCTTCTTTTCTTCCAGCGGCAGGTGGATACGGCTCATCATCAGCCCCAGACCGGCCTCCGTAGTATCCCATAATTTCCCATCGCGGCCTCCTTTCTGCAAGCCCTCCCGGCTGTCCATGACCAGTCCGCCTTTTGCCTTATTGCTGTTGTGACAGCCAAGACATTTTGTTTCAAGGATCGGGCCGACCAGGTCATTGTAGATCCTTGCCTCTTCCAGCGCGACGGTCTGTCTTGTTTTTTCCGGCGTGACGGGCCCAAGCACAAAATTCTCCCCGTGGGTGATATTGCCGCCGAGATGGCCCGCCAATACGGTCACCAGGAGGATCCCAAGGGCGGACAGTCCTGAAATAAGTGGGCGTCCTCCCGATCCATCTCCTCTTTGCAACGCATTGAGCCTCCCTGATCCATCCGTCCGCTGTCCTGCATCGCGAAATTGCCAGAGGACAAATAATCCAAAAGCCGCAGCGGCGCCCATCCATTTATGCCAGGCAAGCCCTGTCCCTTCATAGCCCGGCTCTTTTGACAACAATAATCCCATGAGTGCGGTAAGAACGGCCGTGAACGCCGCAGCAAGCAGGAGGATGTCGGCAACTTCCGCATCCGCGCGGGTGGCCCTGAGCGTGAACAACACCCAGATAGCATACAGAACGACCAATACAATGGGGAAATGCAGGGCCATCGGATGCATCCGTCCGAAGACCTGCAGCCAGGACGGGACGGCGATCTTATCCACGAAGATCAGGAAGAACAATAATAATATATTCAGGGGGATCAGCGAAGCCCCGAATCCCGACTTCCACTTCATACTCTGTTCAGCTTGTAAGGATATACCTTCCCGGAAGCCCACTGTGCCACATAAAGATTCTCGTCCCGGTCCACACAAACGTCATGGGGGTGTACAAATATTTTATCGGTCTGGCTCATCGGCTGCAACGCGCCGTCCTCATACTTCGGTTCGCTGCCGCCAATATTGCTGACGACCTTATTATCCTTGTCCAGGATCGTGACGAAGCCGGTGCCTTCCGCCTTCAGATCCGGCGAACGCAATACGGCCGCATAGAGATGATCTCCTTTGATCACCGGCCGGCATACACATGCTCCTGGAAGCTTGATGACTTCCAGCAACCCGCCATCCTTGCTGAACCGCTTGAAACAATTCCGTGTACGGTCGGTGATCAACAGATCCTGTCCGCCCTTCCTCCGGTCGAAGGTAATGCCATGCGCATTGTCCAGGTGCATGTCGCCCTCTCCACGGCCACCAAAATATTTATCAAGCTTGCCCGCTTTATCGTAATGCAGGATATATTGCGCCCCATAGCCGTCGGCGATAAAGATATCGCCGTTCTCGTCGATGACGGTCTCCGTTGGCACGAACTCCTCCGCTTTTTTATAGATGCCCGGCTCCATGGGCACATCGATCGTCAGTAATATTTTGCCGTCCATCGTCGCCTTATAGACCTGGTGCTTGACCGTATCCGTTATATAGAGGAATTCTTCACCATTCTCATTGTGCAGGGTCAGGCCATGCGCGCCGGGGAAATCATGCCCCCATGAGCTCAGCAGCTTGCCACCCGTGTTGTAGATGAGGATATTGTTATGGGTCTCGTTGGTGAGCAGGAGGACCCTCCCCTTCTTATCCTGCACCATCTCGTGGCAGTCGTTCACCGGGTACTGCTGGGTGTCTGCCTTGCTCCAGGTCGTATCCAGCCGGTATTGCATGCCATTATACCCGTAGACCTTGCCTTGTTTTTTTGCGAAGAGATCTTTCATAACTAACAGGCCTCCTGTGGCCATCGATGTTCTTTGTAAAAATTTTCTGCGGTCCATTATGTATAATTTTTAAAGGTTAGTCGGCAATTCCGTCGCGTGCCTTCAGTATGCTCCCGGTCGGTGAGGCTGCCCGCGAGATCGGCCTGGCGGAATTTCCGCTCAGGCGATCAGCCCGTTCACCACTTTACCCGCCACATCGGTCAGCCGGTAGCGGCGGCCCTGGTGCTTGAAGGTCAGCTTTTCATGATCGAGCCCCATCAGCCGGAGCATCGTGGCGTGAAAATCATGAACGTGCACCGGGTCCCTGGTGATATTGTACCCGAATTCATCCGTTTCGCCATAGACGCCCGGCTTCACGCCACCCCCGGCCATCCAGATCGTAAAACACCGCGGATGATGGTCGCGGCCATAATTATCCACCGCGAGCTTGCCCTGGCAATAGTTCGTGCGGCCGAATTCCCCACCCCAGACCACCAGCGTCTCATCCAGCAACCCTCTTTGCTTCAGGTCCTGGATCAATGCGGCGGAAGACTGGTCCACGTCCTTGCATTGTCCTTTTATTTCGCCCGGCAGGTTGCTGTGGCCGTCCCAACCCTGATGATAGAGCTGGACAAAGCGGACACCGCTCTCCGACAGCTTCCTCGCGAGCAGGCAGTTGGCGGCAAAGCTGCCCGGCACCAGACATTCCGGGCCGTATAATTTCAGCGTATCTTCCGGCTCCTTCGACAGATCGGTGATCTCCGGAACGGCGGTCTGCATGCGGTATGCCATTTCATACTGGCTGATCTTGGTATTGATCTCGGGATCGCCGAAGTCCTTATACGATTCTTCATTGAGCGCCGCCACCTGGTCGAGCATCTTCCGGCGGTCGGACTTGTCCATCCCATCGGGGTCCGCCAGATACAGGACAGGGTTTTCCCCGCTGCTGAACTGTACGCCCTGGTGGACGGAATCCAGAAACCCGTTCGACCACAGTTTCGAATAAACGCCCTGCCCGTTGCCCTTGCCCTTCGACAGCAGCACACAAAAGGCAGGCAGGTTCTTATTTTCGCTGCCAAGACCATAGCTCAGCCAGGAACCCATGCTGGGGCGATTGCCTTGCTGTGCACCCGTCTGGAAAAAGGTCAGCGCCGGGTCGTGGTTGATAGCTTCGGTGTACATGCTTTTTATAAAACAGATATCATCGACCGCTTTTGCCGTATAAGGTAATAGTTCGCTTAGCCATGCCCGGGATTGCCCGTACTGCCCGAACTGGAACATGGATCCCGCCAGGGGGAACTTCTTCTGATCGGCCGTCATGCCCGTGAGCCGTTGCCCCATGCGGATGGAAGCAGGCAGGTCTTCGCCCTGCATCTTATTGAGCAAAGGTTTGTAATCGAACAGATCGAGCTGTGATGGCGCGCCGTTCTGAAAAAGATAGATGATCCTTTTTGCCTTCGGAGCAAAATGCGGAAGACCGGTGATCGCCGATTCTTCCTCGCTGCTGCGGAACAGGTCGGGGATCAGGAGGGAACCGAGCGCGATGCTGCCCACGCCCAGGCCCAGCTTCGAAAGGAAGCGGCGGCGGTTCAGGTGCAGGCTGTGTTCCAGTATTTCTTTTTCCATTGTTCGAATTTTTTATCCGGCTCCGTCATTCAACAAGCCAATCCGGATCAACCCCGGGATCTTCGCCGGTTCCGGACCGGCATTCTCCCAGGCTCTCAGCGACCGGTCAGCCTAACTCTTTGTGATCGTCTCCTCCAGATTATACAGCGTGCTGATCAGTTTGGCCAGCGCCGCCGAAACATTGCTGTCGGCATGCTGGTCCAGCGGATACTCGCCGATATTCAGGGTCCGGGCGGCATCCAGTTTCTTTGTCTTATAAGCTTCCAGCTGACCGGCATAATAATCCTCCATGATCTTTGTTTCTTTGGCCGAAGGCGTGCGGCAGACGATCAGCCGGAATGCCTTTACGAGCTTGTCCTTGTCCTTCGAAGGCTCCGTGGCCAGCTTCTGCGCAAGCACGCGCGATGCCTCCAGCACCATCGGGTCGTTCATCATCGCGAGGGCCTGCAATGGGGTATTGGTCTTCAGGCGCCTGACTTCGCACTGGTCGCGGTTGCTCGCATCGAATAAGGCCATCACCGCGGGCGGCACCGTCAGCTTGATAAAGGTGTACATGCCGCGACGGTATAAACTATCGTGGTGATCCTGCCTATAGGTAGCCAGCACTCCCCTTCCCGAAGAAGCTGTTTCCCAGAGCCCCTTTGGCTGATAGGGTTTTACGCTTGGTCCTCCGATGGTTCGTACCAGCAAGCCGCTGCTGGACAGCACGAGGTCGCGCACCAGTTCGGCCGGAAGCCGGTTCCGCGGGCCCCGCGAGCAATACATATTCTCGGGGTCTTTATCCAGCTTCTCCGGTGTCAGCTTTGTCGACTGCCGGTAAGCAGCGGAAAGGACCATCTGTTTTACCAACCGCTTGACATTCCATCCATGCTCCATAAAATCCGCCGCCAGCCAGTCCAGCAATTCCGGATGGGAAGGAAGATCTCCCTGCATCCCGAAATCGCCCGAGCTCTTTACGATCCCTCTTCCAAAGAGTTCCTGCCAGACCTGATTGACAAAGACCCTTGCCGTCAGCGGGTTCTGCCTGCTCACCGTCCACTGCGCAAGGCCAAGCCGGTTGCGGGACAGCTTCAGCGTATCGAATGGCATTACCGAACCCGGGGCGGCGGGCCTCACTTCGCCTGCCGGCGCATCATATCTGCCTCTGGACAAAAGAAAGGTCTGCCGCAGCGTGTCCCGTTCCCCCATAACGGACACGGTCATGTTCCCGGTGTCCTTTTTATTCAGGAAGGAAAGGATATTCCGGGTATCGGAATCGCTGATTGTCATGATGGGCATCTTGGCGGGTTTGGACACGCTGACATCGCCTTCGTAGCCTATCTCTTTGGTGTTGTTGAAGAAGGCCAGCAGGGAATAATAATCTTTCTGCGTAAAGGGATCGTATTTATGATCGTGACATTGCGCGCACTCGACGGTCAGCCCGAGAATGCCTTTACCGAATGTCTTTGTCTTGTCGATGAGGTATTCTACCCGATACTCCTCGGGGATCACGCCGCCTTCTTCCGTATACTTATGGTTGCGGAAAAAAGCGGTGGCCAGCACCTGTTCTTTTGTCGCCCCCGGAAGCATGTCACCGGCGATCTGCCAGACCAGAAAACGGTCGTAGGGCAGGTTCTCATTAAAGGCATGGATCACCCAGTCCCTCCAGGGCCATTGCGTGCGGATATTATCATCCTGGTATCCATAACTGTCCGCATAGCGGGCTACGTCCAGCCAGTGCAGCGCCATCTTTTCACCATAGGCCGGGGACTGCAACAGTTGATCCACCATTTTTTCATAGGCATCGCCGCTGTTGTCGGACAGATATTTATCCATCATTTCCAGCGAAGGAGGAAGTCCCGTGAGGTCCAGGCAGAGACGTTTGAACAAGCGTTCTTTATCGGCCGGCTCATTATAGGACAGCCCCATCCTTCCGAGCTTATCCAGAATAAAATAATCGATCTCGTTTCTGGCCAGGCTCTTGTCTTTTAATCCGGGAAGCGGAGATTTCACGGGAATGGTAAAGGCCCAGTGCCGTTGATACGTTGCGCCTTGTTTGATCCATTTTTCGAAAAGCCTCGTCTCGTATTCATTGAGTGAACCAAGATGAGCATCCGGTGGCGGCATCATGTATTCCGCATCGGTGGAACCGACACGTTTCAGCAGCTCGCTCCGTCCCGGGTCACCCGGTACGATAGCAAAATGGCCCTTGTCTTCTTTCAGGGGAGCATAGGCGCTGTCGGCAATATCCAGCCGCAGATGGGCTTCCCGGTGGTTGGCGTCGGGTCCATGGCATTTGAAGCATTTATCGGAAAGGATGGGGCGGATATTGAAATTGTAGCTCACCAGCTCCGGCATATTAGCCGCTTGCCCGGCTTGTATCCCTTTATTATTATGGAAACAGGAGGCGCCGAAGAATATGGCCCCGGCGATCAATAGAATTATGGCAACGCTCCGTAGCATCATCGTTATGTTTTTATCAGGCCCAGCGCCCCTCTGGGTTCAATCCCTCGTCAGCCGCGTCCTCTGTCACAATATCGTTTATTTCGGCCTAAGTTCCTGTTCCCATCCGGTGTCTTTCAAGGCGGCATCATCCGCTTTTTTTAGAAAATCCGCACTGGCCAGGCTCCCGGCATCCCAACCCAGAATGGCCTGGTCCGGCACAGGGTTCACCGGAATATTCCAGGAGGTCGAATTTTCACGATAGGCGGGATTGGATTGCAGGTTGTAGCAGGAGATCAGCGACCAGCGGGAATGATCGGAAAGGTTTGCCTCCGAGCGATGGAGCAGGTTGCTGTGAAAGAACAGCGCGTCCCCCGGCTCCAGTTCGACAAACACGAGGTCCATCGTCTTCAGCGCATTGTCGACCATCTCCATGTCGGCGCCCACCTGCTCTCCCGAGAATCCGTGGTTCACCCTGCCCATTTTATGCGATCCCTTTATCACCTGCAAACAACCATTCTCCCTGTTCGCAGGGGTCAGCGCAACCATCACGCTGATCATCTGGTCGGGGAACATGAACTGGTCTTTATACCAGTACCCGTAGTCCTGGTGCCATTCCCAGGCGCCGCCCACCTTCGGTTCCTTCTGCATGAGCTTGGAATGAAAATGACAGATGGGAGCTTCGCTGCCCAGCAGCTGTGCAAGGGCAAAGACCATCTTCTCACTCCGTGATAAATAACCAAACACGTCATTGCCCGGCGTAAACCACAGCGAAAGCTTTGTTTTTTTCCCCGTCCGGTCGTTCAGGTCAAGCGCGTTTTTCTGAAGAGCGCTATCCTGCGAGCCGGTGGTATATAAGCGATCCACTTCCGCGGGACTGCAAAATCCCCGTACAATGATAAAGCCGTCGCTCCGGTAAGCGCTCACCTGGTCGAAAGACAATTTCTGACGGGACATGGTAAAATGATTATGGCTGCTAAGTTACCTGGACGCCAGGCCCGGAACTACTTGATTTCGGTTCATAACCGATACTTTTCTGACACGAATCAGCGGACTTTTTTGTAGTTTTATAACATAAAAGTTGAGAAATGAAACCGATCCTCGAACATCTTCCCCTTGAGCCGGAGGAATCTTTCGTGGTCAAATTCTTCGACTACGACTATTACCCCACCCCCTGGCATTTCCATCCGGAATATGAGCTGGTCTTTGTAACGGAGAGCACGGGCAAACGCTTCATCGGTGACAATATCAGCAATTTCGGGCCTGGCGACCTCGCCTTTATCGGCCCCGATCTGCCGCATCTTTTTCGCAATGATCCCATTTATTACAAGCCGCGAGTGCAGCTGGGTCCGGGGCCGTCACGGGGATCGGAGACGGCCGGGGGCATCGAAGCGTCGCGGACGTCAGGGATGGCTGGGACATCGGATCCCTTACGGGCAAAGTCGATCGTCGTTCATTTTTCGGAAAGCTCTCTTGGCGGCAATCTGCTGAGCCTGCCGGAGACCCGGAAATTACAGGGCCTGTTCACCCGGTCGCAACGGGGACTGGACATCACCGGAAAGACCAACGAACTGGTCGGTCGCAGACTGCACGAACTGGTGGGACTGAAAGGGTTTGCCCGGTGGATAAAACTGGTGGAGATCCTGCACATCCTTTCGGAATCGGGAGATTGCCGCTCTATTTCCAGCGCTTATCTGAAGGGGCAGAATGAACTGGAATCGGACAGGCTGAATACGATATTCGAGTTCGTGATGAAGAACTTCCGGCATTCCTTATCCGTGGCCGAAGTGGCAAAGATGGTGAACCTCGCCGAAACTTCTTTCTCCCGGTATTTCAGTCTCCGCACAAGAAAGACCTTTACCAGCTTTGTCAACGAGATCCGCCTGAACCATGCCTGTCAGCTGCTGATCGAAAATAAAATGAGCATTTCGGAGATCTGTTTCGAGTGCGGCTTTAATAATCTTTCGAATTTCAACCGGCAGTTCCGGAATGCCTACCTGATGAACCCCTTTCTTTACCGGAAGACCATTTCCACTCAGCCGGGACAATAGCATCACAGCCAGGAGCGCTCATCCCGTGCCGCTCACCAGCATGCGTCCATTTACAGCGACACCCCCCGCTTCCAGGGAATAAAATCATCCTGCACATGCCGGACGGCGGCGATTTCGATGTCCCCGCTCGCCACCCCGATCACATAGTCGAGGATCCTTGCGCCGGCTTCCTGGATCGTCTCCTTTCCTTCGATGATGGTGCCCGTATTGATATCGATGATGTCGCGCATCCGTTCGAACAGGGCGGTGTTGCTGGCGATCTTTACCACAGGCGCTACCGGATTTCCGGTTGGCGTGCCCAGCCCGGTCGTGAAGAGGACGATATTGGCGCCGGATGCAACCTCCGCCGTCGTCGATTCTACATCGTTACCTGGCGTGCATAATAAGTTAAGCCCCGGCTTTGTGACTTTTTCCGGATAATCCAGCACAGCGGTCACCGGAGAGGTCCCTCCTTTCTTGGCGGCCCCCGCCGACTTGATCGCATCCGTGATCAGCCCGTCTTTTATATTCCCCGGGGAAGGGTTCATATCGAATCCCGATCCCACGGCTTTTGCCCGGTCGTTATAGGTCCTCATCAGATGTGAGAACCGTTCGGCGGTATCTCTGTCCATACAGCGGTCGCTCAGGTTCTGTTCCACCCCGCATAATTCGGGGAATTCGGAAAGGATCACCGAGCCACCCAATGCCACCAGCAGGTCAGAGGTATAACCAATCGCCGGGTTCGCGGAGATCCCGGAGAACCCATCCGACCCACCGCATTCCAGACCGATGCATAATTTACTTAAGGGAGCCGGCGCCCGTTCCTGCCGGTTGGCGAGGATCAGGCCCGCGAAAGTCTGCTTGATCGCCTCCGACAGCAGATCGGATTCCTTCCCGACCTTTTGCTGTTCGAGGATATACATGGGCTTGGAGAAATTGGGCGATCTCCTGGCGATCTCTTCCTCCAGCATGCTGATCTGCGCATTCTGGCAACCCAGGCTCAGCACGGTCGCGCCTGCCACATTCGGGTGGGTGATATATCCAGCCAGCAGACCGCAGAGCGCCTGGGCATCCTGCCGGGTACCGCCGCATCCTCCGTCATGGTTCAGGAATTTGATGCCGTCGAGGTTTGGAAAAAGACGTTGTGATGCATGTTTGTCATAATCCGCCTGCAGGTCCGTCTGCAGGATCTCTTCTATGTCTTTGCCCGCCTTGTATAATTCGATCAGCTTGCCCGACTGAAGCTGATAAGACCTGTTCCTTCCATATCCAAGGTCGTTGACGAGGGCCTGCTGCAGCACATCGAGGTTCCTGTTCTCACAGAACACCATCGGGATAACCACCCAATAATTCGCCGTGCCCACGCTGCCATCCACACGATGATAGCCGTTAAAGCTGCGGCTGGCAAACTTCGAAACATCCGGCGAGGCCCAATCCGTCTTTCTTTGCCCCACCGTAAAATCGCTGGCAGCATGTTTTACATTACCGGTGCTGATCAATCCGCCTTTTTTTATAGGTGACTGAGCCTTGCCGACCAGGACCCCATACATGATGATGGAATCACCGGCGGCGAGATCGGTCATCGCGAATTTATGCTTGGCCTTTACGGCTTCCTGGATCGTGTATTCCTGTCCACCGAAAACAACCTTTTCATCCTTGAGCAGATTGGTCAGCGCCACCAGGACATTGTCGTCGGGGTGGACTTTCAGTACGGTCTGTTGTGTACTCATAAAGAATTTTTTTTATAGACGAGCGCGGACTCGGCCAGTGCGGTCTTTGCGCCCTTGGTCATTAACGTGTTCAGCATCTGCGTCACCGCCTTTGCAAACCCTTTTAGCTGGAAAAGGTCGGCGCCCCACAGTTCCTTGTCTTTCAGCACCACTTCCACCAGCGCTTCCGGCGCATGATCCTGCCACAGCTGGTAAAAATGTCCTGCCTTATCATCATTGATGGGATAAGGCTTCCCATTACTATCGCCCATATATACCTGCTGTTCCTTTTTTACCGCCCGCATGAAGAGCAGATAAGCGGCAAAGCCCAGGGCGAACCGGGGTGGAGCCTCTGCATGCCTTTCATATTGCCGCAGCAATACCGGAATATCCCTCATCTTCATCTTCGAAGAATATTGCATCGTAATGCTTATCCACTGGTGCTGGATATATGGGTTGCGGAACCGGTCCAGCACCTGTAACCCAAATTCCTTCGCCGCACCCAGCGGGATCGCATAGGGAATGGCCGGAGCTATTTCTTTCAGCATCAGGTCTTCCAGAAAGGAGGAGAAGTACGGATCGTCCATGGCGGTCTTCACAGTGCCAAAGCCGGCCAGAAAAGCCAGTCCACAGCTCAGCGTATGGGTTCCGTTGAGCAGCCGCAGCTTCAGCTCGCGGAAGATGCCGATATCCGGTCGTATGATCACCCCGGGATCGGCCTTTGCAAAGGACAGCACCGACTGCACCTTTTCATCTCCTTCGATCGCCCAGAGACGGTAGACCTCCGATATGGATAAAAGCCCGTCTGTATAACCCAGTTCAGCCTGCAATTTTTGGGTGGCCGGGGCATCCGGCCTTCCAGGTACGATCCGGTCTACAAGGGAACTGCAGAAACGGCAATGCTCGTTCAGCCAATGCGTGAATGCATCTTCCAGTTTGTTGATCTTCACCAGTTCAGCTATGATCGCGGCCAATTTTTTCCCGTTGTCGACGATCAGCTCCGTGGGCACGATTACCATTCCACTTTCCGCGCTGCCCTTAAAAGCCTGGTAGCGTTCATAGAGGAAAGCCAGCAGCTTACCGGGGAAAGAGACAGGTGGTGTGCTGAGGATATTATCCTCCGTCAGCTGAATGCCTACTTCCGTCGTATTCGAAATGATGATCTGCATCTCCGGATTGTGCGCGCATTGCAGGATCTCCGCCCATTGCTCTTTGGCAGAAAGTACCCGGCTGATGGCCGAACAGATGATATTTTCCGATACGATCACCTTGCCATTGCCGGGCCGGAGGGCCTGCCCATGTCCCGCCTGATCGCCTCTTGCAACATCCCCGTCAGACGCAGACCCGATGCCCCTCACACAAAGCGTATAAAGTCCGTCCTGCCGGTCGAATGCACCGGCATCGCCGCCATCCGTGGATTTCACCACCACGATCCTGCCGTTAAAAATCCCCTGACGGTTGGCCTTATCGATGAAATAATCCGGCAACCCTCTTAATAGCACGCCGGTGCCAAACTGCAATACTTTTTCGGGCAACGCAAAGATCGCAGCAGCAGGCTTTATGGTGCCCGCTGCCTTAACATTATCCAGATTCTCTTTAGAAAGTTGCATAGGTGCTATTGTTCAATAAATAAATTCATCCCGCCTGCCTCACCGGCATTTCCGCGACAGGCCACTTTAACGCTTCCTCGCGGCTGCCACCATTTCAAGGGCCGTGACGGTATTCTTGTATAAGACATCGTATTGCCGGTCCTTCAGCACATCCTTGCTGATCAGCTTGCTGCCCATGCCCACCGCACAAACCCCTGCTGCAAACCAGGTGCTGATATTCTTCTGGTCGAGGTCGACCCCGCCGGTGGGAATAAACAGCTGGCCGGGGAACAGCTCTCTGATCGAGCTGATGAACTCGGGACCGAGGATATTTGCCGGAAAGATTTTTATCAGCGCGGCCTGGTGCTGCTGCGCCCTGAAGATCTCTGTAGGTGTCATCGCGCCGGGGATCCATAACAATCCTGCTTTGTCCGCCAGCTCGGCGACTTCGGGGTTGACAATGGGCGCAACGATGAGGTCCGCACCCGCGTCGATAAAAGCCCTGGCCTCGTCCGCCGTCTTCACGGTGCCGATCCCCAGGAACAGATCGGGCGCCTCTCCGGCCAATATTCTCTTACAGCTCCTGAAATTCTCCAGCGCCGCCTTCCCCCGGTTGGTATATTCCACCGCACGGATCCCCGCCCTGTACAAGGCCCTGATCGTGTCCAGACTTGTCTCCGGGCTGTCCCAGTAGAACAGGGGCAGCAATCCTTTGTCCAGTATACTCTGCAACACCGTCTTTTTATCCTTCATGTTATTTTTTTTCCATTTATACCCGTCAGCCTTGCCGTCTCTCTTTTGCGGCAGCCTTCATTCATCGTTCCCGCTCAATGCTCTTCATTATGCGCCTTCCTTGCCGCCTTTGCCGATTTCAGATATTCTTCAATTTCCGCTATCGTAGAGGTGGTGGCGTCGCTGGCGATAAATAATTTCTGAAATGCCGCCGCCGTAGCGAATTCCAGCGTTTCCGCCAGCGTCAGCGTCTTGTACAGCCCATAAATGAGTCCCGCCATATAACAATCGCCACTGCCTACCTTGTCGACAATATTATCGGCAAAATGTTCGGTGGACGCGTACAATCTTTTATCCGCGAACAAGGCGGTGTAGTAATGGATGCCCGACGCAACATGCGTACGCGTGGTGTCGCCAAGCCGGTAAGGTCCCTTATCGCCCGGACTGTCGGCTTTGTCTTCCGTTGTCGTATCCATCACCCGGTCGAACCGGAATGTATTCGCGATTATCCTTGCGCGGGGGAATTTCTCAAGGGTTTTTTCACTGGTCAGGAGCGCCTGCTGCAAATAATCTTCCTTTGTGCTGCCTTCGTGGATCGTTCCATCGACGGGTATGCCCAGCATTTTTTCCGCCGCCCAGAGATTACCCATGATCACATCGCAATATTTTACGAGACCGGGCATGACTTCGAGGGGTGTGGCGCCGTATTGCCAGAGCTTGGCCCGGTAATTCAGGTCTACGGAGATCGTGATGTTCTTCTTTGCGGCAGCCTGCAACGCTTCTTCACAGACCGCAGCCACGCGGGCGTTCAGCGCCGGGGAGATGGCGCTGAAATGCAACCAGCTGACGCCATCCAGTACGCGATCCCAATCGATCGTACCGGTCGTAAGAGACGAGAAGGCCGAATGGTCCCGGTCATAGATCACGCCCGCATTTTTGAGGTCTTTTCCTTTGGGCAAAAAATATAAACCCATCCGCTGGCCCTGCCAGACGATCCGGGAGGTGTCGATCTTCTTCTGTTGCAGGTAATCCGCTATCTGGCGGGTCATCAGGTTATCCGGAAGAACGCTGAGATAGGCCGACGGGATCCCCCAGAGGGCGAGGGCCGTAGCCACGTTTGCTTCCGCCCCTCCTACAAAGAATGGAAGATTGTTCTGCTGCAGCCATTCGCCGTCCCCATCCGGGCACATACGCAACAGCAATTCCCCAAACGACAATACTTTCCCGTCTTTTGGACCCAGATCGATTATGCTATTATTCTTATTCTTGTACACCATTAAACGATTTAGATGAACGCTCTGCCTGCCGAGTCGGGCAATCCTGCAAAAATAAGCCTCCGGCCCCTCAATCCATGCATCCCTCCTTTAATAGTCCGCAAACGATTTCGCTGGCCATGCGCCTGCGGGGGAGCGCTGATGCCTGCATCCCTCCACACCCATCGCCGCCGATCCGTAATTCTGCCTCTTCACAGCGCGATCAGATCGTATACCTGTCCCTTTTCAGCCTTGAACGACAGGATATATCCATCTTTCACGGGAGTGGAGCTGAGTTTTTTACCCACCAGCCTTAGTGCGCCGGCTGTCCTGATCCTGCATGTCCCGTCATTCAGCGCCGTGATCCGTGCGCTCGCCAGCTTATTGTTCTCCCAGCTCATGTCCACACCGAAACCACCTCTTGCCCTCAGCCCCTTTATCTGGCCTTCCTTCCAGGCGTCCGGCAGCGCGGGCAGCAGATGGATCTCTCCAAGATGGCTCTGGATCAGCATTTCGGACATGCCGGACACTCCTCCAAAATTCCCGTCGATCTGGAAAGGAGGGTGGGCGTCGAAAAGATCGGGATAGGTGCCGCCGCCTTCTCCATACTTCGTCCCTGTCTCGCTGCTGTATTGCAGTAATTGCCTCAGCAACAGGTATGCATGGTTGCCATCCAGCAGTCTCGCCCAGAAATTGATCTTCCAGGCCTTGCTCCACCCGGTGCCCTCGTCGCCTCTCAGCTCCAGGGTCCTTTTGGCGGCGGCGGCGTACTGCGGCGTGCTAACGGGTGAGATCTGATGGCCGGGGTGCAGGCCAAAAAGATGTGAGGTATGCCGGTGGTGGGGGTCCACATCCTCATAGTCGCCATACCATTCCTGGAGGTTGCCTTTGTGACCGATATGCAAGGGGTATAATTTCTTCCGTTTGGCGATCAGCAGGTCCCGGAACGCTGCATCGGTCCCGAGTTCCTGAGCCGCGTCGATAAGATTGGAGAACAGGTCCCATATGATCGACATATCCATGGTGGTCGCGATGGATACGGAGGCATTCTTGCCTGCCGGATCATAGAAATCATTTTCGGGTGAGGTGGAGGGGGCCGTCACGAGCCAGCCGTCCTTGTCTTCCACCAGCCAGCCCAGGCAGAACGTGGCGGCGCCCTTCATGAGGGGATAAGCCCGGTCTTTCAGGAACTGCCTGTCGCCCGTAAATAAATAATGTTCCCATAAATGCCGGGACAGCCAGTTGCCACCCATGGCCCAGTTGGCCCATTTCGGATCGCCTTGTCCTTTGTCGCCAACCGGATTGGACAGCGCCCATATATCGGAGTTATGATGGGCTACCCAGCCACCGAGATTATAAAATTCCTTTGCGGTGGTCTTTCCCGTTTCAGCGATATGGCCGATGAGATCGAATAAGGGCTCCGCCATCTCCGACAGGTTCGTCACTTCGGCAGGCCAGTAATTCATCTGGGTATTGATATTGATGGTATAGTTGGAGCTCCAGGGCGCGCGGAGCTCTTTGTTCCAGATCCCCTGCAGGTTGGCGGCCTGGCCGCCGGGGCGGGAACTGGAGATCAGCAGGTAACGGCCGAACTGAAAGTACAAGGTTTCGAGCCCTGGGTCGGCAACGCCTTTGGAATAAGCCAGGAGCCGTTCGTCGGCCGGGAGAGAAACGGCGCTCGCGCCTGTATCTTTCAGTACAAAGGAAACACGATCGAAATAACCGTGATAGTCTGTCCGGTGGGCATCCAGCAGTTGTTGCCAGGTTTTTGCGGCGGCCTTATCCAGCCAGTCCCGGGCCAGCGCGTCTTCATCCTTTCCATCTTTGTCTGGACATTTTTCGAACCCATTAAAGCTCGTCGCCGCCGACAGCAGCAGGACCGCTTCGGTGGCTCCGCCGATATGCAGGCCGGTGCTATCTGAAAAGGTCTTTCCATCTTTGGTCAGCGCCTTAATTCTCAGCTGCCAGCGCATGCCGCCACAGGAATGGTCGTCTTCATAAACGACCGGGGAGCGTCCGGTATTATAATAACTGGGATCCACATGCGCCGGGGCCTTTCCCTTCATCAACCATTCGTCGGGCCCTGTCTGCTGGTTTGTAAAATGCAGGAGGCTTTTGGTCGAAACCGAAAAATTAAGCGCGCCCGCCTTTGTGGACAGCAGGCGGATCACGATGACCTGGTCCGGCGCAGAAGCCAGGACCTGCCGGGTATAGTCAACGCCGTCCACCGTGAATTTGGTCGTGCTGATCGCATCATGGATATCCAGGTCGCGGTAATAGGCGGATGGTGATGATCCCGGAAGCTCCTGCCGGATCACCAGATCGCCCAGTGGGAGATAAGATTCGGAATAGAGTCCCTGCATTTTTTCGTCCAGCTTTCTTGCCTTATCGTAGTCGCCTTCTTTTAACAAGGCTTCCCGGATCTGTGGCAGGAAAGTCGGCGCTTCAGGATTCACATGGGTCCTGACCGGACCGCCCGACCACAGCGAGCTTTCGTTCAGCTGGATGAGTTCCTCACCTACCCTTCCAAACACCATGGCGCCAAGCCGGCCGTTACCGACCGGCAGGGCCTCTGTCCACACGGCAGCGGGCTGACGGTACCAGAGCTTCAGATTCTGCGCAGCCAGATGGTTATCTGGTCCAGTGGCGGCGAAGAATAAAAAGAGTAAATATTTTTTCATAACCTGACATTTATGGCGCCTTACATCTCCACCATCGCCTTGATCACCCCTGCTGCCGGATCCAGCCAGCCCGCGAATTCATTTTTGACCTGCCCGAAAGCGACCCGGTGTGTAATATAGGCGGTGGGATCGATCAGCCCCTTTTTTATCGAATCCATTACCCGGTCGAAGTCTTCACGGGTGGCATTGCGGCTGCTCATCAGCGTTCCTTCCCGCTTATGAAATTCGGGATGGCTGAAGCAGACCTCGCCTTTCTGCAATCCTACCAGCACATAACGGCCCCCGTGCGCCATATAATAAAAAGCATTGTTGATCGCAGACCGGCTGCCCGTTGCATCGAAGACCACCGTGGGCATATCTCCCCGGGTGATCTCAGCAAGCTGTCCCGCAATATCCGACACAGCCGTTCCGGCGGCATCGATCGTATGCAGCACCTGTAGGGCCTTGCGGCAGAAGTTCAGCCGGTCTGTATTAACATCCATCGCGATCACCTGTGCGCCGGCGATACGCGCGGATTCCAGCACACCCAGCCCGATAGGTCCCATTCCCACCACCAGCACAAATTCTTCTTTTTCCACTGCCGCCCTTCTTACGGCATGTGCTCCGATAGCCAGCGGCTCCACCAGCGCAAGCTCATCATAATTCAGTCCGTTGCCATGCACCAGGGAGGAAGAAGGCACGGACAGATAATCCACCATTCCACCATCCGAATGCACACCACATACATTCATCGTCGTACAGCAATTCGGTTTGCCCGTTCTGCAGGCGATACAATGCCCGCAGTTGAAATATGGGATGATCGTCACCGCCTCTCCGGGTATGAAACCGTGCGGCCGTTCCGGCTGAAGGCCCGCATCCATGCTCCCGGCCCTGTACCGCCCTTTCTCGGACGCTGCGGATTCCAGGTCGAGGTCGATCAGATCGCCTGCCAGTTCATGACCAGGGACACGGGGATAATCGAAAAAAGGCTGTGTCCCTTCAAAGGCATGCAGGTCCGTCCCGCAGATGCCGACACGCCGGATCTTTAGAATGGCCTGACCCGGCCTGGCCAGCGGTGCATCCTTCTCCTGGTATTCCAGTTCACCAGGTCGTATACAAACAAGTGCTCTCATGGCAATTTTTTTCCATCACTGCCCCTCTACGCCCCTGCCAGCGCCCTGTCCAGGTGTACATAGCCACCATCTACATGGATCAATTGTCCGGTAGTATGGCTGGATTTCGCCGACAGCAGAAAGACGGCCATGTCCGCAATCTCTTCCGCCGTGGTCATCCTGTTCCCGAGGGGGATCTTTGCGATGATCGATTTGAGCTTCTCCTGTGCATCGGGCAGGGAGCTGATCCATTTCTCATAGAGGGGCGTCCAGCATTCCGCAACGATAATGGCGTTGACGCGGATGCCGTATTTCAGCAGCTCCACAGCCCATTCCCGGGTGAGCGCGTTACGGCCACCATTGGCAGCCGCGTAGGCCGAAGTGCCGCCTTGTCCGGTCTCGGCAGTCTTCGAGCTGATATTGACGATGGCGCCCCTGGATTTTTTCAGGGCAGGCAGACAATGATGCGCCAGCAGATAATAATGCACCACGTTCTTGTGCAGCGAGGCCATGAACGCCTCATAGTTGCCGGATTCCAGTCCCACCCCGTCATTGACGCCTGCATTGTTCACCAATCCATCGATCCGGCCCATCTGCTTCAGCACCGTGTTCACGGCCTTTTCACACTCCGCGGGCTCAGAGAGCTCTGCCACGGTCTGAAATGCCCTGCCGCCTGCTACGGCCACTTCCGCGACCGCTTCCTGATTATCCTTTTCATTTCTGCCGAGGATAAAAGGGATAGCCCCTTCGCGGGCCAGCGAGCCGACGATCCCGCGGCCGATGCCCTTGGCGCCACCCGATACGATGATCACTTTGTCTTTTAGTTGTAAGTCCATAATTTTTGGGTACCCGCCAATCCCCGCTCCGATCGCCGGTCTGGCTGAGGCATTATTTAAAGTTTATAAAATCGGATTGCGTTCCCACCGAAAAATGCATCCCGCTCATCCCCCGAAAAAGAAGAGAAATAATTGCTGGTGATCTCTAGCATGCTTTCATAGGAAGCAGCTACCAGACAAACCGGCCAGTCCGATCCATACATGATCCTTTTCGTGCCGAACGCCTCTACCACCGTATCGAGGTATGGCGAAAAATCTTCGGGCTTCCAGTTCTTCCAGTCCGCCTCCGTCACCATGCCCGAAATCTTGCAGGACACATTCTCATGGGCGGCAACGGCCCTGATGGCAGCCTTCCATTCACCGGTTAATTTCTTTTCCCTGATATAAGGTTTGGCGATGTGGTCGATCACAAAATGCTGGTCGGGAAAGGCAGCTACGAAATCACGGGTATAGCCCAGCTGGTCCGGGTAGATAAGGATGTCATAGCTGAACCCGTATTTCTTCAGCAGCGCGATGCCTCTTTTAAAAGCCGGCTTCAGCATCAGGGCCCTGTCCTTTTCACCCTGAAGGACATGCCGGAAGCCCTTCATCTTTGGAAAGCGGCTCCACCAGGCCAGCCGCTCATCCACCCCGGGAGATTGAAGATCCACCCATCCCACCACACCCTTTATAAAATCATGTTTATCCGCATTGGCCAGCTGAAATTCATTTTCGTCCTCCGACTGATCGGATTGCACGATCACACAGCCATCCAGCCCCGATCCGCGGAGCACGGGTTCGAGATCTTGTGGAAGGAAATCCCGCTGGATCACGCGCATGTCATCGGTTATCCAACTGTCGCGGACAGGATCGAACTTCCAGAAATGCTGATGTGCGTCAATGCTCTGCATGGTTTATCCTTTATAAGCTACAACATTCTGTCTGGCCTTGCCCAGACCATCGATACCCAGTTCCACCAGGTCGCCCGCCTGTAAATATACCGGTGGTTTCATCCCCAGGCCGACTCCGGCCGGTGTGCCGGTAGAGATGATATCTCCCGGCAAAAGGGTCATGAAGCGGCTTGTGTACGAGATCAGGAATGGGATACGGAAGATAAAATTGCTCGTATTTCCGTCCTGCATGGTCTTGCCGTTAACGGTAAGCCATAACCGTAGTTTATCGATATCTCCCATCTCATCCGGGGTAGCCATCCAGGGCCCGATCGGGGCAAAGCTATCACAGCCCTTGCCCTTATCCCAGGTGCCGCCGCGCTCGATCTGGAATTCTCTTTCCGACACATCGTTGTGCAGGCAATATCCCGCCACATAGCCGGGGGCATCCTGTTCGCTGACATAGCTTGCTTTCTTTTTTATCACCACGGCCAGTTCTACTTCCCAGTCGGTCTTGACGGAGTCTTTGGGAATGATGATGTCATCTCCCGGTCCGCCGAGCGCCGTCGTCGACTTGAGGAATATGACCGGCTCCGAGGGAGGCGTGGCCCCCGTTTCCCTCGCATGGTCCGCATAGTTAAGTCCGATGCAAACGATCTTGGAAGGGCGTGCTACCGGGGAGCCCAGCCTGACGCCATCGGGGAGTCGCCTGAGCTGAATGCCTGCGCCACTGCCTGTCCCGCCGCCGGACTTCGCCCCATTTCCGGATCCTACCCCATTCTTCTCCACAAATTCACGCAGTCTTTCCAGACCACCGCTGGCAAAAAAATCTTCGTTGTAGTCTTGTCCGAAGGCGGAGGTATCGTAATATCCGCCGTCCAGCGCAATGCCTGTCTTTTCTTTACCGGGTTCGCCATGCCTTATCAGTTTCATCGTTTATTTTTTATTCCGTCGCCGCCAGCAAGGCAGCGGGTGCCGGGGTTAATTATTCAGTTTTATAAAGCCGCCATCGATAGGATAATCGCTGCCCGTCACAAAGGACGCCTCATCGCTGCACAGATAAAGGACGAGGGCCGCGATCTCATCGGTAGTGCCCATGCGCCCGATGGGTTGTGATCTGGATAATTTATCAAACATCTCCTGTTCCTTACCGGGATAGTTCTTTTTGATGAATCCGTCCACAAAGGGAGTATGCACCCTGCCTGGGGAAATACAATTACACCGGATATTCGAAGCGATATAATCCTTGGCGACGGACCGCGTCATGGAGGTCACAGCCCCCTTGGTCATCGAATAGGCAAAACGGTCGGCAAGCCCCACGGAGGCCGCGACCGACGCCATATTCAGGATCACGCCACCGCCGTTCTTCTTCATGACGGGGATAGCGGCATGCAGGAAATTATAGACCCCTTTTACGTTAACGTTATACAAGCGGTCGAAATCCTGCTCACCGGTATTCTCCGCCGTGCCGATATGCGATATGCCGGCGCTGTTCACGAGAATGTCCACGCGCTGCAATCCGGCGAATAAGGCCAGCACCTGCTGCTGATTGGCCACGTCCACAATATGTGCCGATGCTTCGCCGCCTTTGTCCTGTATTTCTTTTGCCACTTCGTTCGCCTGCGCTCCGTTGATATCCACCACGCGAAGGCTGGCGCCCTGTGCCGCGAGCAGCAAGGCTACCGCTCTGCCGATCCCGCTGCCTGCGCCGGTAACCATTGCCTCTTTTTTTTGTAAGCTGAACATGATCGCACTGATTTTTTATTGATAAAATGGCCAGGCTCCCACCGACCGTCTCTCATCCGTTCAACGAAAATATCTTGTCCATCAATCTCCATTTCTCGCCCGGCTTGCCCCCGGGAATCGCCGATTGATATTTCCACATCAGCTCTTCCCAACGCTGTACGGCCGGATTGGCGGCATCCATGGCCCCCTTTTTTTCAAAGCTGAAGCGCTCGTCCGTTTCCATGATCATGAACAAGCGGTCGTTCAGCCGGTAGATCTCCATAGCCGTTATCCCTGCATCTTTTATGCTCGCCATGATCTCGGGCCAGACCGCCTGATGATGGGCCTCGTAGGCCGCGATCAGCTCAGGCTCGTTGACCAGATCCAGCGCAAGACAGTATCTCATAGTTCGACCATTTATTCGTTATCCAATCATGGCGGCTGGTCCTTTCATCGCAGCCGTCAATCCCCATTCCCCGCAAAATCGGTCCTTACGATCTTATATCCTTTCATCCCAAAGATCAGCACCACCACAAAACATAACAGCGGGATAATATAGGCGGTCTGCATGCTGCCCGTCTTGTCCGAGATCAGTCCCATGAGCAAAGGTGCGAAAGCTCCGCCGATAATCGACATTACGAGGAAAGAAGAGGCCAGTTTGGTTTCCTCCCCCAGGTCTTTTATTCCCAGCGCAAAGATCGTGGGGAACATGATCGACATGAAAAAAGGCACGGCCATCACAGCATAAACGGCAATATCGCCCTTCGCCAGCAGCGCCACCACCAGTAACAGGATATTGATCAGGGCATACAGGCTCAACAATTTTGCAGGCCTTATATAACGCATCAGGAAAGTTCCGATAAACCGTCCCGCCATAAACCCGCCCATCGCAATATAGGCCCATCGTTCGCCGGCCTGTTTTTCAGGCATGCCTACCACAAATTTTGCGTACCGGATAAAGAAGCTGCCGACCCCCACCTGGGCGCCCACATAAAAAAATTGCGCCAGTACGGCCCATTTTACATGGCTGTACCGGAAGATCCTGAAGGAAAATTTTGTAGCATGCGTTCCGGCATCCGGCTCTTTTACCTCCGGCAATTTCGTCAGCAGGAAGAGAATGCCCACCAGGATCACGATGGAAGCAAAGATGAGAAAAGGAAGTTTTACCGTATTGGCCTCAGACTGGAGATAAGCATTCAGTTGGCCGGGGTTCATAGCTGCCAGCTCCTGTTTGGAATGTTCGATGCCCGATAAAATAACCTTGGTGCCGATCAGCGGGGCGAAGACGGCGCCCAGGCCATTAAAGGACTGGGCAAAATTCAGTCGTTTCTCGGAGGATTCTTTATCTCCAAGGATGGCGATATAGGGATTGGCTACGGTCTCCAGAAAGGTCGCGCCGCTGGCCGTGACAAACAAGGCTGTGAGGAACAGCAGGTAGTTGCGGTCCGAGGCTGCGGGAAGGAACAAAAGGTCACCGACCGCGTACAGGCAGAGACCCAGCAGGATGCCTTTCTTGTAGCCGAACCGGTGCATGAACAGACCAGCAGGGATGGCGATCACGAAATAGCCGATATAGACGGAGAAGTCGATCAGCGAGGATTGAAAATCACTAAGCTGGCAGGCTTTTTTTAAATGGGGGATCAGGATCGGGTTCAGGTTGTGCAGGAAAGCCCAGAGAAAGAATAAGGAGGTGACCAGGATAAAAGGGATAAAGAACTTGTTCTTTGACATGGTTCGTATGGTTAAAGGCGATCGTTGACAAAAGCCGGAAATTATCCCGGACCCACGTCAAAGAAAGAGCATTCACCTTAAAGATACGCCCAGGAAGTTATCCGATCATTAAGTTATTTTAACATGGGAATGGGGCCGAGGGGAGAGTATGAGGAATATGCGCTTGAATTTGTAATTGCGTAGCAATATGTTGGGGAATGCATAAATAGGTAGAGCCGTAAGGATTAGAACGCCGCAAATTCTACAGCATCCCCAGCTCCAGTTTCGCCTCTTCGCTCATCATTTCTTTGTTCCAGGGCGGATCGAAGGTAAGCTCAACATGACAGTCTTTTACCTCGTCGATGGCCTCCACTTTCTGCTGGACGTCGAAGACGATCTCCCCCGCCGCAGGACAGGCGGGCGCCGTGAGGGTCATCCTGATCTTGATATGGCCGCCGTCGCCGACCTGGATCTCATACACAAGCCCCAGTTCGTATATATTCACCGGAATTTCGGGATCGAATACGGTCCTGAGCGCCTCTTCGATCTTGTCCCTTAGCGTTATGGTCGCTGTTTCATTCATGGCTGAAGCGATTTTGCCTGGAAGGCCAGGGCATATAGTTTTATCTGTTTGAGCATCGATAACAATCCATTGGATCGGGTGGGTGAGAGATGGTCGCGTAATCCGATGGCATCGATAAAGTAGATCTCCGCCTCCGCGATCTCTTTTGGCGTATGGTCCGACAAGACCCGTATGACCATACTGACCAACCCCTTTGTGATCACGGCATCGCTGTCCGCGGTGAAGACCAGCTTCCCATCCTTCGGATCGGCGTGCAGCCAGACCCTGGACTGACAACCCCGGATGAGGTTTTCTTCTATCTTGTATTTTTCATCCAGTGGAGGCAATTCTTTCCCCATCTGGATGATATATTCATATTTATCCTCCCAGCCTCCGAAAAATTCAAAGTCCGCAATGATCTCGTCCTGTTCTTCTTTGATCGTCATGCACCTAAATTTTTTATTGATCGGGCCGGGCCGCAACGCACCCGGGTCGTCCCCAGCTCATCCGTACAGGCGGCCGCATTCCGCGACCCACCTCTACCCCAGCAAACTGACGGCCTTCCTGATCCCCGTGACGAGTCTGTCCACTTCCGCTGCCGTATTATAAAAGGACAGCGAAGCCCTCACCGTTCCCGGTATGCAATAGCGGTCCATGACAGGCTGTGCGCAATGATGTCCTGTACGGACGGCGATCCCCTGCTGGTCGAGGATCTCGCCCATATCAAAGGGATGGATATCACCCACAAGAAAGGACAGCACCCCTGCCCTGTTCCGGGCCTTTCCGATAAACCGCAGCCCTTCCACCGACTGCATGGCTTCGGTGGCATATTCCATCAGTTCTTTCTCGGCATCCTGAACGGCATGTATGCCCAGGCCCTGAAAATAATCGAGCGCGGCGCCAAGACCAACCGCACCAGCCATATCCGGGGTTCCCGCCTCAAATTTATAGGGCAGATCGTTGTACGTTGTTCTTTCAAACGTCACCGTCTTGATCATCTCACCACCTCCCTGATAAGGCGGCAGCTGGTTCAGCCACTCTTCCTTGCCATATAGTATACCGATGCCCGTTGGGCCATAGATCTTATGCGAGGAAAAAGCAAGAAAATCCACATCCAGCGCCTGCACGTCCACATCCATATGCTGCACCGCCTGCGCGGCATCGAGGAGCACGGGTATGCCCTGCCGGTGTGCGGCTGCAATGATCTTCTCCACAGGATTGACCGTCCCCAGTGCATTGGAGATCCAGTTCATCGACAGCAGCTTCACGCCATTCAGCAAGGCATCCAGCTCATCGAGGATCAGTTCCCCGTCCTCATTGATCGGGATCACTTTCAGGATGGCTTTCCTTTCTTCGCAGAGCATCTGCCACGGCACGATGTTGGAATGGTGCTCCATGGCGGTGATCAGTATGCTGTCTCCTTCTTTTATGAATTTTTTGCCGAAGGAACTGGCGATCAGGTTGATACCTTCCGTCGTTCCCCGGGTGAATATGATCTCGTGGGCATGTTTCGCATGGATGAACTCCGCCACCTTGCCCCGGCCTCCCTCATACGCATCCGTTGCCCGCTGGCTGAGATAATGCACACCGCGATGTACATTGCTGTTGATATCCGTATAGTATTCTTCCATGGCCTTCAGTACGGCCCAGGGTTTCTGCGTTGTGGCTGCATTGTCCATATAGACCAGCGGGTGGCCATAAACGGAGGTCTGAAGGATAGGAAAATCCTTTCTTACCCTTTCTATATCCAGCTTTGCCGGATTCACGATGGTGGAAGTTTCCATTTGTATATTGTTTTAGACCGGTCCTTCCGCTGGAAGCTGCGGGCCGACCGTGTTTCAGACCGTCTCCGCGTGATGCGTGAGACCGCCCGGGATTCAGACCAGGTCCTCAGTAGTAACGGGGATCTGACCTTCGATCAGGTGGTTGATATGGGCACGCAAGGCAGGGATACCGATCTTTTCTGTTATATCGAAAGCAAATGCATTTATGAGCAACCCTTTTGCCGTATCCTCCCCGATGCCTCTCGCACGGAGATAGAACAGGGCATCTTCGCTGAACTGCCCCACCGTAGAGCCATGACTGCATTTCACGTCATCCGCAAAGATCTCCAGTTGTGGCTTTGAGTTGATGGTCGCTTTTTTGCTGATGACCAGGTTATTGTTCTGCTGGAAGGCATTCGTCTTCTGCGCATCCTTGTGTACATATACCTTACCGTTGAATACGCCGACAGATTTCTCCAGCAACACTCCTTTATACAGTTCATTGCTGTGGCAGGAAGGCTTCTGGTGATCGACCAGCGTGTGGTTGTCTACCAGCTGCTGGCCGCCGAGCAGGTACAATCCGTACAGATGACTTTCCGTATGCTCTTCCTCCAGCCGCAGGGTCAGCTCATTTCTCACGAGGTCTGCGCCTGGAAAGGTAAACGTAAAATTGTTATACAGGCTCTGGCGTTTCTGCCTCACCGTGATATGCTGTACGAGGCGCGTCGCTTTCCCCGAGGTCTGGATGATCGTATGGTCCATTCTCGCATCGGGCTGCACGATGATCTCCATCAGGCTGTTGACGAATATTTTCGCTCCGCCGCCGACCTGAGCCCCGCCGGCTCCCTGCCCCGGTCCGGAAGCCCCGGACCCTGCCGCCCCATCTCCCGATACCACCGACTCGATGATCGAAAGGGAGGCGTTCTTGTTCACCAGCACCACATGCCGGGGTTGCACCAGCAGATTGTGGGCGGAAGTATAAACGTGTACGATATGCAGGGGTTTGTCCGGTGATGCGCCCGCACCTACCCGGATAAAAAGACCATCCGTATACAGCGCGGCATTGAGTGCCGTAAAATGATTTTTTTCGAATTCAGCGGACCGTTCAAAATAACCGGAAAAAGCAGGGTCCAGCCTTGCCTCGGCCACCGTGAACAACTGAACGCCGGAAGGATAGGCTTCGTCGGCCTTCTTTCCATGCCATACCCCATTGACCAGCACGATCCGGTAGCAATCCAGCGCATCGATCGCCGATTGTTCCAGCAGGGCGGCGGTGGTCGCCGTGAAGGAGTCATGCCCGCCATCAGCTGAATGACCTGCGGCAGAATGATCCGTGCCGGCTATCGCAAATTCATCTTTGAGGAACCGGGTGATATTCGTGTATTTCCAGTCTTCGTTCTTTGTCGTGGGGAAACCCAGCTCTTTAAACCGTTCGAACGCAGATTGTCTGGCCTGACGAACGCTGCTGCTTTCCTGTCTCGTGACGCCCTGGTCCGATAACAGTTTATTGAATCCATTCACCACCTCATCATATAAAGGTATAGCCAGTTCTTGTACCATGTTCATTTAGAAAAATTTAATTACCCCCTCGTTTCCACTCTCAGCGTCAGCGCCCGGGGTTTGTTCATCGCGTCTTGTTCACCGCAGGCTGTCGTCTCAGATGGCCGCCGTCTCCAGCGAACCTTTTCCATGCGCTTCTTCCTTCAGCCAGTCGTATCCTTTTTCTTCGAGCTCCAGCGCCAGGTCCTTTGTGCCCGATTTGACGATGCGACCGTCATACAGCACATGCACAAAGTCAGGAACGATGTATTCGAGGAGCCGTTGGTAATGCGTAATAATGATAAAGGCATTTTTGTCCGAACGCAGCTTGTTCACGCCTTTGGAAACGATACGCAGGGCGTCGATATCCAGACCGGAATCCGTTTCATCGAGGATCGCCAGCTCGGGCTCCAGCATAGCCAGCTGCAGGATCTCATTCCTCTTCTTCTCGCCGCCGGAAAAACCTTCGTTCAGACTGCGGTTGACCAGCCGGGCATCGAATTCCACCAATTTCTGTTTCTCCTTGGTCAGCCGCAGGAATTCTTTGGCGTCCAGGGGAGGAAGATTCTTATACGCCCTTATCTCGGAGAGGGCGGTCTTTAAAAAGTTTATATTGGAAACGCCCGGGATCTCTATCGGATATTGAAAGGCGAGGAACAGCCCTTCTCTGGCCCGAACTTCTGGCGCCTGGTCCAGCAGGTTGCGACCTTTGAAGATCACTTCGCCTTCGGTGACAATGTAATTCTGCCTTCCCGCCAATACCGAAGCCAGCGAACTTTTCCCGGATCCGTTTGGCCCCATGATCGCATGGACCTCCCCAGCCTTTACTTCCAGATTTATCCCCTTCAGGATCTGCTTCTCTTCTACTTCAGCATGTAAATTTTTAATACTCAGCATTGGTCTTATTTGAATTTAGCTCTTTTATTTTTTGTTTTTCCTCCGCAATCCTACTCTCCTTCCTCAGCAACTTTCGGCGGCCATGCCCCGCCATTGTTTTCCGTTCTCTGGCTGCGCGGGCAAATTCAGCCGATCCGCCCCTATCCCACACTTCCTTCCAGCGTGATCGATAACAGCTTCTGGGCTTCCACGGCGAATTCCATCGGGAGCTGATTGAGGACCTCTTTGGCATATCCGTTGATGATCAGCGCTACTGCTTTTTCGGAATCGATGCCGCGCTGGTTCAGGTAAAAGATCTGATCCTCGCCGATCTTGGACGTGGTCGCCTCATGCTCAACCGTGGCCGTGTTATTCCTCGACTCGATATAGGGGAATGTGTGCGCCCCGCACTGATCGCCGATCAGCAGGGAATCGCATTGCGTAAAATTCCTTGCCTCATTGGCTTTGGAACCGATCTGCACCAGGCCACGATAGCTGTTGTGCCCCTGGCCGGCCGAGATCCCTTTCGAGATGATCCTGCTCCTGGTATTGCGGCCGATATGGTACATCTTGGTTCCGGTGTCGGCTATCTGCCGGTTGCGGGTAACCGCTACGGAATAGAATTCTCCGGTGGAATAGTCTCCCTGCAGGATGACGCTGGGATATTTCCAGGTGATGGCGGAGCCGGTCTCGACCTGCGTCCAGGAGATCTTGGAATGAGCGCCTTTACAGATCCCTCTTTTCGTGACGAAATTAAAGATACCCCCTTTGCCTTCCTTATCGCCGGGATACCAGTTCTGAACGGTCGAATATTTTATCTCGGCATTTTCCAGCGCGATCAGTTCCACCACGGCAGCATGCAACTGATTTTCATCCCGCATGGGCGCCGTGCATCCTTCCAGATAACTGACATAGCTGCCCTCGTCCGCGATGATCAGCGTCCGCTCGAACTGGCCCGTATTCTCGGTGTTGATGCGGAAATAGGTGGACAATTCCATCGGACAACGGACCCCCTTGGGTATATAGACAAAAGATCCATCTGAGAAAGCCGCTGCATTGAGCGCTGCAAAAATATTGTCGGAATGAGGGACCACCGATCCCAGGTATTTCTCCACCAGTTCCGGATGCTTCTTTACCGCTTCGCCGAAAGAGCAGAAGATAATACCCAGCTCATTCAGCTTCTCCTTGTAGGTAGTTGTGACCGAAACACTGTCGAAAACCACGTCGACGGCGACACCGGCGAGTGTCTTCTGCTCGGACAGGGGAATCCCCAGCTTTGCAAAGGTGGCCAGCAATTCAGGGTCTACCTGATCGAGGCTGTCGTATTTCTTTTTGCTCTTTGGAGCCGCGTAATAAGATATTTTTTGAAAGTCGATGGCTGGCAGGTTGAAATTCTGCCATTCAGGCAGCTTTTGCTTCTGAAATGACTGAAATCCTTTTAACCTCCAGTTCAGCAGCCATTCCGGCTCGCCTTTTTTCTCCGAAATAAACCGCACCGTATCGTCGTTCAGACCAGCCGGCGCAATATCCATTTCAATATCCGTGACAAACCCAAATTCGTATTCCTTATTGGCTATATTGTCAATTATTTCGTTGTCATTTCCCATATCAGGCTATTTATAAAAGTCCCAGCATGCAAGATACTTTAACATCAGCGCTTTTCCCCGCTTAACCCCTTATACGGCAAAACTTTCTCCGCAACTACAGGTCCTGGAAGCGTTTGGATTATTGAAAACCAATCCTTTACCATTCAATCCGCCGGAATAATCCAGTTCGGTGCCATACAGGTATAACAGGCTCTTCATGTCCACGACCACCTTGACCCCGTTGTCCTCGAAGACCTGGTCCCCTTCCTTTTGGGCAGTGTCGAACAACATCTGGTATTCCAGCCCGGAACAGCCGCCGCTCTTTACCCCTACGCGGAGAAAAGCACCGGTTTCGGCCTTATTTTCGGTCATCAGCTGGCTGATATAGTCTTTTGCTTTGGATGATACTTTAATCATAGTTCTTAAATTACATATTTTAGAACAAATAACGGACCATTGGGTTTAAGAACCGCTTTCGACTTTGGGAAATACATGATAGTGACCGTTTTTGTGGTCTTTTCGCTGCCTGGGAACTGCCCGGAACCGCGTTATGCAAGCTTTTCGCTCCAATCTTCCGCTGGAGGCCGCCGCCGGGGCGCCAGACACCTGTTTCAGGCGTCGTTCATGCGGCCAGACGCCTATTTCCTGGCCAGCACCTCTACAATCGGCTTGCCTACACAGCCATTTGGCATCTGAATATGCAGCAAGGCTGCCAGCGTGGGGGCGATATCTGTCATAAAGACCTGATCGTTAGTATTTCCATGGTGGATGCCCCAGCCCATGAATAACAGGGGAATATGTGTGTCATAGGGGTTCCAGGTGCCGTGGGAAGTGCCCGTTTTGCCCCGTCCTTCGAACCAGCCGGCATTCGGGATCAATTGGATCGCCCCGCTCCTTTTGAAATAATATCCGTTCACGATCATCGTCTTTATGGGCTCGGGCACCGCGGCGCTGCCCAGATCGGCCATATCCACCGCGTAATTGATGCCGGGCTGTTGTCTCAGCCATCCGAGACTTGTTTTCTTAATAGCCTCAAAATCAAGGTGATGAGCCTCAATTGATTGCATAGCAAAGTCTATCTGGTAGTTGGAGGAAGTGTCCACCAGCGCATTCACCCCGAATTTCGCAGACAATACCTTGTTCAGACCGTCGATCAGCGGCGCCGTAAGCCAGTAATCCGCCGGGAGATCGTGGTTCTGCATATACCAGACTGCATGCGCCGCACCATGATCCGCCGTGAGGAACACGGTGTATTCATCCTTTCCCAGCTTATGGTCCAGATAATCGAAAAACGCAGCCAGCTCCTGGTCGAGGCGCAGATAGGTATCCTCGGTCTCGATGGAATTGATGCCGAACATATGCCCGACATAATCGGTTGAGGCACAGTTGATCGTCAGGAAATCCGTAAATTCTCCGCTCCCCAGCTGATAGCCCTCCACGGCGGCCTTTGCAAAATCCAGGGTAAGGGTATTGCCAAAGGGAGTGCTGCGGAAGCTGCTCTTACCTATCTTATAGGAGGAATCGAGGTTATGCGGGAAGGCCGTGGTGGAATCGCCCTTGAATTTTCCTTCATAGGGCTGGTCATCCGTATCGCTCTGCCCATACGTGTTCAGGGCATAGAGGGGCTTCCAGCCATTGTGGACGAACTGCCCGATCCGGTTGCCGTTGTTAAAGCTGTCCACCCATGCCGGAAGCCTTGGCATATAATAGTTACTGGTAATAAAATGGCCGGTCGAATCATCCATCCAGAAAGCGCCATTGGCCGCATGGCCCGCAGGCAGGATCGCAGCCCGGTCCTTAAGCGATACGCCGATGACCCTCGATCTGAAATTATTGCTGATCTTCAGCTCATCCGTTATCGTCGAGACCAGCAGGTTGCGCGGCGACATCTTTCCTTCCTTCGACTCCGGCTCTTCTGCCCCCACGCTCTTTACGGTGCTGTCATCCGTGCAATACATCCGTTTGCCGGTGGCCTGCTCGATCCAGTCGTTGCCGCTGATGCCGCTGAAGGCAGGTACGGAGCCGGTAAAGATACAGGTATGACCCACGGCGGTGAACGAGGGCAGGTAGTTGATCATGGTATTGTCGCAACTGAAGCCCTGCCGGAGCAATCGCTTAAACCCTCCTTCCCCATACCGGTCATAATACCGGTATAAATAATCCCATCGCATCTGGTCTATCACGATGCCGACGACGAGCCTGGGGCGTCCGACGGGTGATGCGTGTTTTGGCTTGCAGGCCGTAAACGACAGGGTCGCCAGCAACAGAAGGGACAGGAGGGGCTTGTTCATGAAAATGAAATTTGCGCAAACCTACAGGAAAATGATAATTGTACAATCGTGGAGGAATACAGGCTCCGGGGGTTAAAAGTTGATTAATAATCTTTGTCGCTGTGAGAGCAGGATGGGCGGGCAATTGGGCGTTAATCTCAAATATGTTAGCTTTGCGCCAGTCTTAAACCATTAACAATTTCATAATATGGGAGATATCTTCGAAAAGTTAGTGAAGCACAACGGGCCCATCGGCCAGCATCGTGAAAGAGCGCACGGATATTTTGCATTTCCGAAACTGGAAGGCGAGATCGGCAGCAGGATGATCTTTCGCGGTAAGGAAAAGATCGTCTGGAGCCTCAACAATTATCTGGGCCTGGCCAATCACCCCGAGATCCGGAAGATAGACGGGGAAGCAGCCGTCCAGTTCGGGCTGGCCACGCCAATGGGTGCGAGGATGATGAGCGGGAACAGTAATTATCACGAGCAACTGGAAAAAGAGCTGGCGGAATTTGAAAGTAAAGAGGACGCGACCCTGTTCAATTATGGCTATCAGGGGATCATGAGCGCCATCGACGCCATCTGTGGCCGTCACGACGTGATCGTGTACGATGCGGAAAGCCATGCCTGTATCATCGACGGGCTCCGGCTCCATCCCGGCCACCGGTATGTCTTCAAGCACAACGATGTGGAGGATTGCGAAAAGCAACTGCAAAGGGCAACCGCGCTGATCGAAAAACAAAACGCGGGTGGCATCCTCGTCATCACGGAGGGTGTATTCGGAATGGCAGGGGATCAGGGAAGGCTGAAAGAAATCGTCGAACTGAAAGAAAAATATGAATTCCGGTTACTGGTGGACGATGCGCATGGCTTTGGCACACTGGGCAAAAAAGGGGCCGGTGCAGGAGAAGAGCAGGGAGTGCAGGATCAGATCGATCTGTATTTCTCCACCTTCGCAAAATCCATGGCATCCATCGGGGCTTTTATGGCCGGTGACAAAGCGATCATCGATTATATCCGGTACAATACCCGCTCGCAGATCTTTGCCAAGAGTCTGCCGATGTCCATTACGATCGGCAATCTGAAAAGACTGGAGCTGCTGAGAACGAAACCCGAGCTGCGGAAAAAACTCTGGGATGTGGTGCGCAAATTACAGAAAGGGCTGAAGGAAGGCGGCTTTGATATCGGCAAGACCGATTCACCCGTTACTCCTGTTTATATGAAGGGAGACGTCCCCGAGGCCACCGCAATGGTGATGGACCTGCGGGAGAATTACAATATCTTCTGCTCGATCGTCGTCTATCCCGTGATCCCGAAAGGGCATATCATTTATCGCCTGGTGCCTACGGCCGTTCATACCGACGAAGATATCGAACTGACCCTCCAGGCTTTCCGGGAGACCAAAAAGAAACTGGATGCGGGGGATTATAAGGTAGCCGCCATCCCTCATATGGCGGAGGCCTGATCCGCTGCCGGCGTTCCCTGCGGAACGGCGGCACTGCTCAACCGATCCTGACCCGATATTTCATAACCCCGGTAAATTGCCGGGGTTATGCTTTTTTTAGAAGGACCACGGGAATAACCCTTACCCGACCGGACAAAAAAAAGCCCCGCCAAAGCGGGGCTGCACTAATCAAATACCATTAACCATTAAACCTTATCCTATGAAAAATCAAATATAAGCTGTTAGGATGAAAAGAGCCGTTTCCTCGTCCCACTTTTTTTGCCTTTTATACCATTATATTGATTCAGATCAAGCCAATTATAATCGATTGATCCTTTGCAGCCATTCCCCGATCCGCAACGAGCTAAATCGTTATAGTGCGTGTATCCTGCGTGTGCCTCGCTTTATCGCTCACCGTATCGCACAGCCTCTCCACCGATCAACTCAGGCCCACACTCGATCGGCAATTTGTCCTCCGTATCGGTAGGTAAAAAAGCTACATGAAATCACTTATGGAGATAAAAGCAACCCTTTCGGGTTTTGCATAGTATTTTTGCGGCATGCACAAAATCGTCGTTGCCGTGACGGGCGCCAGCGGATCGCTCTATGCCAGGCTTCTGCTGAAAAAGCTGATTGCCCTCAAGGGACAATGGGAAGCCTTGTCCGTGGTCATGACCGAGAATGCCAAAGAAGTGTGGAGGACGGAACTGGAAGATGAATCCTGGCAGGACCTGCCGGTCACTTTCTTTTCTCAGAAAGATTTCTCGGCGCCTTTTGCCTCCGGCTCTGGAAAGTATAATACCATGATCATTATCCCCTGTTCGATGGGTACGCTCGGCCGGATCGCCACCGGCATCTCCTCCGACCTGATCACCCGCGCCGCCGATGTGGTGCTGAAGGAAAGAAGAAAGCTGATCTGTGTGGTCCGGGATACGCCCTACAACCTCATGCATATACGCAATATGGAGACGGTGACCCTTGCCGGGGGTATCATCTGCCCGGCTACGCCTTCTTTTTACAGTCGTCCGAAAACATTGGAAGAAATGGCCGCAACGGTCGTCGATCGCGTGCTGGACCTGGCGGGGCTGGATATCAGTACGTTCCGATGGGGAAGCTAGTTACTTCGTAGGGCTCAATTCCGAAGATCGACCTCTTCTACTCCGGGATATTTCGTCTTATTGAACGCCAGTTGGTTCTCGGTGAGCGGTGCATTCCCATTCAGCTTGTTCGTGTCCAGCGTATACCGGCTGCCGTTCTTGTCATACCATTTGATGCTGGCCAGCGTGTGCTGGGCCTTGTCGATATAAAGGAGGGCCTTATAAAAGGTCTTTGTCTTATCCACGGGGGTCAGTTCCACTTCCTGCAAGGTGCGCGTACCCAGTTTCGATTCTCCATTCAGTTTGTACAGGAAATCCTTATCGTAGAAGTCGGTGAAGAATTTTTCGGGGCTGATCGTCCTGGATGCCGGATCGGATTTCGTGATCGTCACCTCATTGGATGATTTGTCATAGGTCCAGACATCCTTGCCATCGGAAAATATTTCCTGCCCGGTTATGCTCAGGTGATATTTGGTCCCCTTCAGATAGATCACCCCTGTCTTGCTACCCTGCTGCTTACCTTTCGCGTCTTCCACCTTCAGGGTGAAATTGGCCTGGATCGCCTGGAAAGACTTGAGTTTGGCGGTAAGGCCATCAAGGACCTTCTTTGCATCCGGATCATTTTTACCGAGGCTGTTATTCTGAGCCTGGGCTGTAAAAAAACATCCACCTAACAATAAAAAGGTAAAGATCGATTTGTTCATATTGCAATGGTTAAACAGTATATGAATTGAAGGCGCAAATATATCTGAAAAGAAGCAGAGCTTATGCGATTAAAGCGTTAAATTATATGTCAGGCCCCCGGTATGCCGCCGCAAATTCCCCGGGAAATTCAACTCCCGATCAGGATCCAAAGCCGCCCCGGAAGTATTCCGTCAGTTCACTTTCCGTCCTGTAGAGTACGTCCCTCGGCTTGCTGCCCTGGCCTGGTCCTACGATCCCTGCGGCTTCCAGCTGGTCCATCAGGCGACCTGCCCGGTTATAGCCCAGTTTCATCCTTCTTTGCAGCAGCGAAGTCGAGCCGATCTGGTTCTGCACGATCAGCCTCGCCGCATCTTCGAAAAGTGGATCTTTGTCAGTCGCGTCGAATTCCTTCCCCTCCATTTCTTTCTCGTCGACATATTCCGGCAATTTGTATGCCTCGGGGTATCCACGCTGTTTGCTGATGAATGTCGTGATCGCCTCGACTTCCGGGGTATCCACAAAGGCGCATTGCAGACGGGTGATCTCCCCATTATAGGAAATGAGCATATCTCCTTTCCCGATGAGCTGATCCGCGCCCCCCGCATCCAGGATGGTACGGGAGTCGATCTTGGAGGATACCTTGAAGCCGATACGTGCCGGAAAGTTGGCTTTGATCGTACCGGTGATGATATTGACGGATGGACGTTGTGTGGCGATGATGAGATGGATGCCCACCGCACGGGCCAGCTGGGCGAGACGGGCGATAGGCATCTCAACTTCCTTGCCGGCCGTCATGATCAGATCGGCAAACTCGTCGATCACCAGCACGATGAACGGCAGGTATTCGTGTCCCTTCTGGGGATTCAGCCGGCGCTTGATGAATTTGTCGTTGTATTCCTTGATATTCCTTGCGCCCGCCTCCTTCAGCAGGTCATACCGGATGTCCATCAGTGTGCACAGGGCGTTCAGCGTATGCACCACCTTCTTCGTGTCCGTGATGATGGCTTCTTCCTCGCCGGGCAGCTTGGCCAGGAAATGCTTTTCGATCGTACGATAGATGCTCAGTTCCACCTTCTTGGGATCCACCAGCACCAGCTTCAGCTGCGAAGGATGTTTCTTGTACAGGAGCGAGACCAGGATCGCATTCAACCCAACGGATTTACCCTGGCCCGTGGCGCCCGCCATCAGCAGGTGGGGCATGGCCGCAAGGTCCACGATGAAATTCTCGTTATCGATCTTTTTACCGATGGCGATGGGAAGGTTGAAATTACTGTGCTGGAACTTATCCGAGGCCAGCAGGGTGCGCATGCTCACCACCGTCTTCCGCACATTGGGAACTTCTATACCAATGGTACCCTTACCGGGTATGGGCGCAATGATCCTGATGCCGAGGGCGGCGAGGCTCAGCGCAATATCGTCTTCGAGATTCTTGATACGGGAAATACGGACCCCCGCAGCAGGGACGATCTCATACAGGGTCACGGTCGGCCCCACCGTGGCGCTGATCTTCTGGATGGCTATATCGTAATTCTTGAGCGTATTGATGATCTGGTTCTTATTGGTCTCCAGCTCGGCCGGATCCTGGACGATCTTTTCACTGCCATGCGCCTCGAGCAGGTCGAGGGAAGGATATTTGTAATCGCGCAGGTCGAGGGTGGGCTCATAATCCCCCTCTTTTATTTCTCCCACGCCATCGGGCGCCTCATTGATCTCCAGCCTGAGTTCGGCCAGGTCCTTTTTCTTTCCGGGCACGACGGGAGGAATGATGGTCTGCGGTATTTCCTTGACCAGCGGATCTTCAACAAACGGCGACCCGTCCTTCCCCAATCCGTTCTCCTCCGGTCTTTCCACGACGGTGAATACAGGATCTTCCTCCATCAGCACAGGCTCCGGCGGAATGACCACTACCCCATCCCCTTTCATGATATTGCCTTTCTTATTGCTGAATCCCTCATCTACGAATAAACGTGCGCCTTCCTTCTTTGCTTCACCGGTGACGGCGACCGGAACTGCCTCTTTCTTTGGCAAGGAGGGGATAGCGGGTACTTTGAATACGGGATTGAACCTCCAGATAAAATAGGCCAGCCCCGCCACGAGCAATAAGGCGGCCGTTCCCAGCCAGCCGAGGAAGCGGATCAGCCAGTCGCTGATCATATCCCCTACACCCCCACCCCAGGAAAATCCATTGCCCCTCGTAATAAAGGCAAGGCTGACGGAGAAGAACAATAAACCCGCCAGCACATAACGCAGGTTGCGGCCGATGGAAAATATTTTTCGCGCAAACAACAGGTTTGCCCCCACGATAAAGAAAAAGGAACAAAACAGATAAGAAGCCAGTCCAAAGCCTTTATAGAAGAACTGGTGAGACACCAGCGCGCCGAGGTTGCCCAGGAGGTTGGCCACCTTTACTTCTGAGGAAGGTAATAATATAGAGGCCCCTCCATGGAATACCTTATCCTGGTCTTCTTTCCAGGTGAAGAGGTAGGAAGTAAAAGCTATAAAAAGAAAAACAGCCAAAAGCAGACATACGGCCCCTGTGATCTTGTGGGTGCGTTCGTCCCTGACGATTTGTTTTACCGTCACCCGGGAGTCCTTTTCGGGTTTAAGTTCAGAAGGGTCAGACGCCTGGCTTTTCTTTGACTTCAGTCGGTTTGCCATGATCGCAAAGATAAGTGACTAAATTTATTTAATTTACCTTTAAAACCTATGTGTTCCATGGCCTTCCGGTCGCTATATCTGTCACTTATCCTTTCCCTGAGCGGGTTGCTTGCACAATCCCAGCCCAGCCCTGAGCCTCCAGCCGCCGATCTGGCAAAGACGGGCATCTTAGATAATATTTCAAATATATGTTCCGTATGGTTCTCCGGGGCCAACGTCGCCCCTGAAAACATGCCTTTTCTGCCATTCACCCTGGGTACGAAAAAATACGAACATTTTATTCCGGCGGCCCTGGTCAATAAAAAAGCGATCCTGAAGTTCACCGTGTTCAACAGCAGCGACAGTGTCCAGCGCGTATTCCTTTGTCCGGGCTTCTTCTATGATTCCATAAACTTGTTCCAGCTGGACAGCGTCTCCGGCAAACAGCTGGTCAGGCCAGCGCCTGTCCTCATGCCTCCCGATAAGGACAGTCTGGGGTACCGGGGCATCATTCTCCAGCCACACGAGAACAAAACGTTTTTTGCGCAGCTTTCTTTTATCAGGACGTCCACAAATTCCCTGAATCCTACCCTCACCCGGCAGGTCTTTATCAGAAAAGGCATTATGCTCAGCCACCGGGACAAGTCCGATATCGATGTGATCACCAACCTGTTCGCGGGTATCATGCTGATGATGATCTTCTATGCGCTGAGCGAGTATGTGCAGACCACCAAGCCGGAATTCCCCTGGTATGCCATCTATGCCATTTGTATCAGCTCCTTGTTATTCCTGAAATCGTTTCTGCACGATACGACTACCCGGTTCAGCTATTTTTTTGAAGGTTACCTCGACAATATCATTTTTTGCATCGGCCATATCTCCTATATTATTTTCCACCGAAAGTTCCTGGATACCCCAAAAAATTACCGTAATCTCGACCTGTTCCTGCACTGGGGCGCGAGGGTGGTCTTCGTGCTGATGCTCCTGTATTCCTTCGCTTTCTTCTGGATCCGGGATTTCCGGGTCGCCAACTTCATAGAGGATTTCACCAAGTACCTTTTGCTGCTGGTGATCATCGTTTTTATATGGAAAGGCCTGGGCTACAAGGATAAGCTGATGAATTATATCGTGTTCGGGAATATCTCCCTCTGTGCGCTTTCCATCTTCTCCCAGCTGATGATCGCCACCAATTTCAACCCGGCTAAAGGAGGTTCTATTTTCAACCTCTCGTTGTTCTATTACGAGGCCGGCATCACCATTGAATTGCTGTTCTTTTTATTCGCAGTGACCTATAAGAATAAAAAGGAGATCATCCTCAGCATCCAGAAGGAAGAAAAGCTGAAACTGGAAACGGAACGCAAAGAGTTGGAAAAACAGGTGGCGGTGCTGGCGGCCAAGCAGGACGAGCGTAACAGGATCTCTGCCGACATGCATGATGAGCTGGGATCGGGCGTCACCGCTATCCGCCTCATGAGCGAGATCGTGAAAAGCAAGATGAAGGAACAGACCCTGCCGGAAATCGAGAAGATCTCCAATTCCGCCAACGAGCTTCTCAACAAGATGAACACCATCATCTGGACCATGACCAGTTCCAACGATTCGGTGGAAAACCTCGTGGCCTATATCCGCTCCTATGCGGTTGAATTTTTCGAGAACACCAGCATCGATTGTCATTTCAATATGCCAGGCTCCATCCCTTCGAGGGAGATCAGCGGCGAGAAAAGAAGAAATATCTTCCTTTCGGTAAAAGAGGCGTTGAACAATGTAGTCAAGCATTCCCAGGGGACGGTGGTGAAGATCAACGTGCTCGTGAACGAGCGGCTGATCATCGAGATCCTCGACGATGGCGTTGGCATCAATATGGAAAAGCTGCGGAAATTTGGTAACGGGCTCAACAATATGAAGAAAAGGATGGCGTCCATCGATGGGGAATTCGCCATAGAGGCCCAGGGCGGGACAAAGACTACTTTTTTTCTGGGGTTGTAAGTAGAATCAGCGTCTCGGGCAATAATATAGCTCATCAGGAGCCTTATTTTCGAGCTGTTTCAATTGATGATGAGAATAATCGCTGCAAGTAGAAGTAATGTGGGGCTTTAGTTCAGCTCATGAGAAAATACAGCGACGGTGAGATATATTATTGCACAGAGCTCTATGACTTCTTCGCCGTTACCCCTATCCACAAAAAAAGCCAGCCCGCGATAAAGAACAGCCCGCCCACGGGCGTGACGATGCCCACATATTTCAGGTTGAGGCTGTCGGCGGCCTTGAGTGCGGTGAGCACGTATAAAGAACCGGAGAACAGGATGATCCCGGTGATAAAGCAATTGCCCGCCCAGGCCATCCACTTATTCGAGAATTTCTCCGACAGCAGCGCCACCAGCAGCAGCGCGAATACATGATAGAACTGGTATCGCACCCCCGTCTCAAATACGGCCACGGCGTCCGGGCTGACGATCTCCTTCAGCTTGTGGGCGGCAAATGCGCCGAGCACCACGGAAAGGGCTCCTAACAAGGCGGCAATGGAAAGAAAATTCTTGTTCATTCAGAATATGTTTCGTCCTCTAATAATAACTGGATCAGTTTGTCGAGGGTAATGTTCTCTTCATTCACCATCACATCGGCCTGTTCATAATACATCCTTCGTTCGCTGAGCTTGCGTACGATATAGCGCTGCAATTCATCGTCGCCGATCTCCCGGATCAGGGGGCGGCTCATCCTCTCCATCAGCAGACGCTGCTTCAGGGTGTCGATGGCGGTATTCAGCCAGATCACTTTCCCGCTCTTTTTCATAAACTCGATATTATTGAAGAAACAGGGGGTCCCGCCTCCGCAGGATAATACAAACCGTTCTTCCCGCTGCACCAGGTCTTCCAGCACCTCTTTCTCCTGGTAGCGGAAATATTCTTCTCCTTTCTCCGAAAAGATCTCGGATACCGACCGCCCGTTCTTTTCTACGACCTCGGTGTCCAGGTCATGGAAAGGCAATTGCAGCTTTGCCGAGAGCAACCTGCCCCAGTGCGTCTTTCCCGAACCCATAAATCCTATCAGAAATATTTTCATGCGCTCTCTTCGTCTTTTTTCATTTGCCCGATGGGCCTTTGGCTCATCGCCTCATTTGAATGCGTTCAGCCCTGTTATATCCATGCCCGTGATCAGTAAATGTACGTCATGCGTGCCTTCATACGTGATAACGCTTTCAATATTCATCATGTGGCGCATGACCGGATATTCCCCCGTGATGCCCATGCCCCCCAGCATCTGCCGGGCGTCTCTTGCGATCTGCGCGGCGATCTCGCATCCATTGCGTTTAGCCATCGACACTTGTGCCGGGGTTGCCTTTCCGGCGCTCATCAGTACCCCGAGCCTCCAGTTGAGCAACTGCGCCTTGGTGATCTCGGTGATCATTTCGGCCAGTTTCCGCTGCTGGAGCTGAAAGCCCCCTATAGGACGGTCGAACTGCACTCTTTCGAGGCTATACCGCAGGGCGGTATCGTAACAATCCATTGCCGCACCCACCACGCCCCAGGCGATCCCGTAACGGGCCTTGGTCAGGCAGCTCAGCGGTCCCTTCAGCCCTTTTATATTGGGCAATATATTCTCTTTGGGCACTTTGACATGATCGAAGACCAGCTCCCCGGTGGCCGAAGCGCGAAGGCTCCATTTACCATGGGTGGTGGGGGTGGTAAAGCCTTCCATTCCTCTTTCCACGATGAGGCCCCGGACATTGCCCTCTTCATCCTTGGCCCAGACCACGGCTACCTGGGAGAAGGGGGCATTGCTGATCCACATCTTGCTGCCGTTCAGGACCACATGGTCCCCTGCATCCTTGAAATTGGTCAGCATCCCGCTGGGATCGCTGCCATGATTGGGCTCCGTCAGGCCAAAACAGCCCAGCCATTCGCCACTGGCGAGCTTTGGCAGGTATTTTTTCCGCTGTTCTTCACTGCCATATTCGTAGATGGGGAACATCACCAGCGAGCCCTGGACCGAAGCCGTGGAGCGCACCCCGCTGTCCCCTCTTTCCAGCTCCTGCATCATCAAGCCATAGCTGATATAATCCAGCCCACCGCCCCCGTATTTTTCGGGAACGGTAGGGCCAAAACAGCCCAATTCGCCCAGTTGCCGGACGATATGTTGCGGAAACTCAGCTTTTTGCGCATATTCCTCGATAATGGGGGAAATCTCCTTTTTGGTATAGCTCCTCACCGATTCGCGGATCAGCTTATGCTCATCCGTCAGCAATTCATCCACCCCAAAATAGTCCGGGCTTTGAAAAAGATCTGTCTTTGCAGCCATGACAAGCCAGTTTAATTTGTGCCGCTAAAGTAAGAAAAAGGCCCCGTTATCCGATATCCGACCTTCGTTCCGTCCGGGTAGTCCGGGAAACTTTGTTGCCCTGGTGACCGCAAAAGAGGGCGGCGACCCTTTTTTTGCCTTTATTTTGCCCCGATATGCAACATGGGAGATAAGTCCGTGTATTTAATGGTAAGAGATGGCCCGGACATCAGATCCGGGGAAACCATCTCCGGCAAAAAATGAACGCTAAAATAGCTGGCTTGGAATTAACTGAACCAATACTCAGAGACGAATTGGTAGAACGGTGCAAACAGGGAGACTCAAGGAGTTTCTCCGAGCTGTACCAGAAATATGCCAAGGCTATGTATAATACAAGCCTGCGTATCGTCGACCATACGGGCGATGCGGAGGATGTTATCCAGGAGGCGTTTACCGATGCATTCAGGTCTTTGGAGGACTTTCATTATAAATCGACTTTCGGGGCCTGGCTGAAGAAGATCGTGATCAATAAATCGATCAACCAGCTGCGCAAACGCAAAATGGACCTGATCGACATCGATAAGACGAATCTCGGGCATCTGCCCGAGGAAGAGAGCCTGGATGAGAACGAGATCCAGCTGAAGGTGGAGGATATCAGAAAAGCGGTCAGATTTTTACCAAACGGATACAGGACCGTACTGAGCCTGTACCTGTTCGAAGGATATGACCAGGAAGAAATTGCAGAGATCCTTCGCGTGTCGCATGCTACGGTCAGGACCCAGTACATGCGGGCGAAACAAAAATTACTAGGTCTTATAAAACAAGGAGAGTTATCATGAACAACCGGTTAGAACAATTCATCCGCGACCATCGCGAGGAATTCGATGCCGACGAGCCAGGGAAAAAAGTCTGGGAGAACATCCAGTTCCAGATGGACCCTGTGAAGAAGAGGGAAACCGCCATACCCGTTATCTGGATGAGCACCCGGCGGTGGACGGCCGTAGCGGCGGTCAGTCTGCTGATGGCTGGCAGTGTCTGGTATTTTTCACGGACGAACACGGCCCCGAAAGTCAACCCGACAGAAATAGCCATTACGACGCAGAAGCCCGCTCCTGCCGATACGACTTCGAATGTCAAGGCAAAAGGAACGCAGCCGGCAGATTCACCGGCATCTCCCGGTGTAGGCAAGGACGCCCCGCTGGTAGCATCCGCGACCCAGAAGGCGGCTCCTGCAGAATCAAGTCCCGAATCGGATTACCGGGAGGAAATGTATCACTATGCCAGGCTTGTGGAGCTGAAACATAAAGAACTAAAGACCATTGAGAAAGACGAACCCTTACTGTACAAACAATTTGCAGGTGACGTCAGCAAACTGGACAGTACGTATCGCACATTGGAAAAACAATTACCGGAAAACCCCAACCGTGAGCAACTGTTGGAGGCGATGAAACAAAATCTCGAGCTGCAGATGGGATTGCTGAATCATCAGCTGGACATCATCAAACAAATCAATCATTCAAAAAAGAAAGCGTATGAAAAAGCATATAAAGAAGCTTAATCCCGTATTTATTCTCCTTGCCTTATCCCTGCCCTTTACCGGCATGGCCAAGGGCCCCGGAGAAGATGTGCAGCGGAAAAAAACGATCAACAAATCCTATAACGTCACGGCCGATGACAAGCTCGAAATCGAGAACTCCTTTGGCAATGTCATGGTCAGCACCTGGGATAAGAACGAGATCACCGTCGACATCGAGATCGTCGCCAACGCCCCCACGGACCAGAAGGCACAGGATATCATGGACGAGATCGACGTAAAGGATATCCATGAAGGCCATATCATTTCCTTCAAGACCAAGGTCGGGGATATCCATAACGGAAATGACAAAAAACGGAATAAGAACGGAGAGGATGAGGACAGGGCGTTCTATATCGATTATATCATCCATATGCCGGCGGCCAACCGCCTTGACCTCGAGAACAGCTTTGGCAAGACCGTAATTCCCGATTTTAACGGACAAGTCAGCCTCACCAGCAAATTCGGCAGCCTGACCACCGGCAAGCTGACCAATGTGGACAATATCGATGTGGAATTCGGAAAGGCCCTGATCAAAGAGATCGCCAATGGCAAAGTGGTCTTCAAGTTCAACAAAGAATCCACCATCGGGAAAGTAGACGGGAGCGTGAAGATCAGCAGCGAATTCTCACAGCGGGTATCGTTCAATGTAGCCAATGATATAAAAGAACTTTCCGTCTTCGAATCCTATTCGGGTGTAAGGATGATCGTCACCAAGGCCCTCTCGGCGGAGATCGATGTACACACCAGCTTTGGCAGCTTCCATAACGACAGCGAGTTCAGCATAAAAGAGCAGAAAGAGGGAAGCGACAACGATTATGGTCCTCATTTCGATAAGGACTATGCCGGAAAGGCAGGAGATGGCAGGGCAACGATAAAGATCAAGAGCAGCTTTGGCAACGTGCGGCTTTCCCATACCGCCGCCGGCGTGAACGATAACGACGAAGACGACGAAAAAGGCAAAGACAAGGATAAAGACAAACACAAGGATAAACATAAAGACAAGGATAAGGACAAAGACGACGATGATAATTCATCGGCCAGATTATAACAGCTTCGTATACTAAAAAAGGGCCGCCATGGCCCTTTTTTATTTTATTATCTTGCAGCAATGCAAAGCCATTTTACACCGACGCTGGAATTCGCCCGGCAGAAAGACAGCGAAGATCCGCTGCATGTCCTCCGCGATCAGTTTCACTTCCCCAGGCATCAGGACAAGGATGCCATCTATTTCTGCGGCAACTCCCTGGGCCTCCAACCCAAAAATGCGGAAGCCGCTATCCTGCAGGAACTGAAAGACTGGAAGGAACTGGCCATCGGGGGCTATATGCACGCAAAAAATCCCTGGCTATACTATCAGCATAATTTCAGGAAGCCGCTTTCGAAGATCGTCGGCTGCCTCGAAGAAGAGACCACGGTCATGAATGCCCTGACGGTGAACCTCCATCTGCTGATGCTTTCTTTTTATCATCCCGGACCCCAGCGCTACCGCATCATCATGGAGGCCGGGGCTTTCCCATCGGATCAGTATGCCGTGGAGACCCAGGTCAGATGGCATGGGCTGGACCCGGACGATGCCATCATCGAGATCCATCCCCGCGAAGGAGAAAAGATCATCCGGGAAGAAGACATCCTTGCTGCGATCGACCAATACCGTGATTCCCTGTCCCTGGTGCTGTTCGGTGGGATCAACTACTATACCGGCCAGCTTTTCGATATTCCTGCGCTGACGGAGGCGGCTCATCGCGCGGGGGCCATCGCCGGTTTCGATCTGGCCCATGTAGCAGGCAACACACTGCTGCGCCTGCACGACTGGAAAGTCGACTTCGCCGTATGGTGCTCCTATAAATACCTGAACGGTGGGCCCGGAGCCGTAGGCGGCGCCTATCTGCACGAAAAATATGCCCGGGACAAGGACCTGATCCGGCTTGCCGGCTGGTGGGGCAATGACGAGGCCACCCGTTTCCGGATGGAGAAAGGCTTTATCGCCAAACCCGACGCCAGCGGATGGAACCTGAGCACGGCCCAGGTCTTTAATATGGCTGCCCTGAAGGCATCCCTCGAATTATTCGATACGGCGGGCATGGAGAAGATCCGGTCAAAGAGCCTGGAGCTGACGGCTTATCTTGAATTCCTGTTGCAGCAGCTGAACACGATCCGCTTCGAGGTCCTTACCCCTGCTTCGCCGGAGCGAAGGGGCGCGCAATTGTCCCTGTACTTCCAGGAAAGAGGAAAAGAGATCCATGAGAAAATGATCGCCTCCGGCATCATCGTGGATTACCGGGAGCCCGGCGTCGTGCGTGTGGCCCCTGCCCCGCTCTACAATTCCTTTGAAGACGTCTACCGGTTTTATCATATTTTACAAAACTTTCAATAAACATCCTTGACAACAGGGCACCGCAAATCCGATTCAGCAGGCTCGTTTCCGGCCACTCCGGCAGGGGCGGCAGTACCCCGGCGCAACCTATTCACCCGCCTGGTCACCAACCTGACTTTTCTGGTGCTGGTAGCCCTTGTGGCGGCTGTGCTGCTGGGTCAGTTCTATCCTTCCACAGCCGTCAGGATGGAGCCGCTGGGCACCTGGTTCGTCAAGGTCGTTAAGGTATTTATTCCACCCATTATATTCCTTACGATCGTATCGGGGATCAGCGGCATGAGCAACCTGAAAAAAGTCGGGCGGATCGGCATCAAGTCGCTTCTTTATTTCGAAGTGGTCACCACCATCTCCCTGGCCATCGGGATCCTCATGGCCAATATCATTCATCCTGGCCGGATCGACAAGGCAGGGCTGCCAATCCAGGATGCCTCCAGATATGCGAAGCAGGGCGCAGCCGGCTTTTCATGGTCGGAGTTCTTTCTTTCCAACCTTACCCTGCAGGTGCTGGTGCTGGCCATCATTACGGGCATCGTGGTCAGTCTCAACCGGCACCGCGAGAAGATCCAGCGTCTCCTGGAACCGGCCACCCGGTTCGTTTTTCGTTTATTGAAAGGGGTGATGTATCTGGCCCCCGTCGGAGCGTTTGGCGGCATGGCCTTTACGATCGGAAAATTCGGCATCCGGACGCTGGTCCCCCTCGGCAAGCTTATGCTGACCATGTACAGTACGATGATCCTGTTCATCTTTGTCGTGCTGGGCCTGATCCTGCGTTATTATAAGCTGAGCATCTGGACCTATTTAAAAAATATCCGGCAGGAGATCCTCATCGTACTGGGAACTTCTTCCTCCGAAGCCGCCCTGCCTTCGCTGATGGATAAGCTGGAACGGATGGGGTGCAGCAAACCGGTGGTCGGTCTTGTCGTCCCCACGGGCTATTCCTTCAACCTCGACGGCACATCGATCTATCTTTCCATGGCGACCATATTCCTTGCGCAGCTGTACAATGTATCGTTGTCGACGGGAGAAATGCTGACCATCCTGTTCATACTCATGGTGACCTCTAAAGGAGCGGCGGGGGTGACGGGCAGCGGCTTTATCGTCCTCGCCTCCACGCTGACGGCCGTTCAGAAGATCCCCGTCGAGGGCCTTGCCTTCTTACTGGCCGTGGACAAATTCATGAGCGAGGCCAGGGCCATCACCAATATCATCGGCAATGGGGTGGCTACGCTGGTGATCGCAAACAGCGAGGGAGATTTTAAGGCGCCTGACGGGACACAGACGCTCACCGTCTCCGCGGGCGCGGCATGATGGCAAAGCACTCTGCCGGCACGCATTATCCGGACCCGGCTTCGGATCAGTGAATAGCCGCAGCCGAAAGATATCTGCGCATTTCTCCCTGGTAGCAGGCGGCTTCATAGCCGGCCTTTTCGGCAAAATCTTCTTTGTCCGAAACATAGATGACACCACGGCTTACGTTGACGAGCAGACCGCCATCCTTGTTCAATGCTTTTTCTGAAATCGTCTCCAGACTGCCCCCCTGCGAACCTACGCCGGGCACCAGGTAAAAATGATCCGGCGTAATGCGGCGTATGTTTTCGAACCATTCCGGCTGTGTGGCGCCGATGACGAACATCAGGTTGTCGGGGCTGCCCCAGCCCGCGGCAGTCTTCAACACTTTTTCATACAGATAATCTTCTCCTGCCCGCTGTAATTCGAAATCCTTCGCACCGGAGTTGGAGGTAAGGCCCAGCAGGATCGTCCACTTATCTTTATATTCGAGAAATGGCCTCACACTGTCTTCGCCCATATACGGAGCTACCGTGATGGCGTCGAAATTCAGGGTCTCGAAAAACGCTTTTGCATATTGGGAGGAGGTGTTCCCGATATCGCCTCTTTTTGCATCGGCGATCCTGAAATGGGTGGAAGGAATATAGTCGACCGTTCTTTCCATCGACTCCCAGCCCTTCGCGCCGGAAGATTCGTAGAACGCGGTGTTGATCTTATAGCTGACGCAATAGTCTTGGGTCGCGTCGATGATCTGTCTGTTGAATTCGAAGACGGGGTCGGCATGGGAAAGAAGGTGGCGGGGGATCTTAGCCAGATCCGTATCCAGGCCGACACAGAGGTAAGATCTTTTTATCCTGATCAGTTCAATCAACTGTTGACGTGTCATAGATGCTTGTACCTTCTTTCTTTGACAATATTTGGAACGAACTTGTTTTTCATTTTCTGTCCTTCAAATCCCAATCGTTTATACACATCTCCTCCTATTCCAGGGTCTACTAAGCCATCTTGATTTTTTTGATCGTCTATTGCAAAATATAAGTATTCGAATTTCCTGCTGACATTATCCTCAAATTCTCTTTCTAAGCTTTCTGTTGCTCCCTCCAATAAAACAGGCGCAACAACTAAAATCTGCTTAGGATGGGATTCTCCAATCAAGTCAGTGAGATTCGTTCTGACAACACAAGAACCTGATATAATTGATTTTATTATAATTAAGACTGGGATATCCTTATATCCTTCTTCATGAAATTTCTTGATAATCGGAGCTACAGAAACACCGTTCTCTATATTCGGTTTAAACCGCTCATTCCAAAAAACAGTCAAAAACACCTTCTTCCCCTTTTTTTCCAATACATCAATAATCCCTTTACCTAAATAATCTGCATCTTCAACCGTGCATGCCAAAGTAATTCTGTCAGAACCAGTTGTTCTTTTTAATATCAAATCACCAAGTTTATTCCCAAGTTCATACATGGTTTGTGCATATTCTTGCCTTTTGGTTCCTTGGTCAATAAGTCTGTCAAGTAAACTACTTATATCTTTACTTACATTATCGTTTAAAATTCTTCCCATATTTATGAAGCTAAAAGCGGTTCCAAATCTTCGAATGTTATAACTACTGTATTGAAGACATCGTTTTCCCATTGTTCATATTCAAAACTACCAATGCAATATTTTAAGACGCCATCATCTGTGTCATTAAACCTCCAGTTCAAATAGCCGCTTTCTACAGTATAACAAAATCCTGCTATCGATTTTAAAATTTCGCTTAATTTTTTCGAAACTTCTGTACCAAAACCTCTTATAAAATTCGGGTTCTGAGCCCGGCTTCTATCTAATAATTCTTTTAAAGAAATCCTGTTTTTATCCGTTGAATCCCATGAACCTAAAAGAATGGCGCCTAAAGTATCCAGTTTGTCCACAGATGGATTTTCAAGAGCACACATTTTACCTAATTCTGCCTTTATAAGAGGGTTCTTCCTTATTAAATTATTTAAAGATGAAGCGGTTTCAAAATGAATCACTTTTACTAAACCCTTAATTTCATTCGGCAGATCAGCAACCAGATGATCATACACTTCTTTCCTGGAAACTACCAAGTATAAATAAGAGTCGACTTTCTGATCACAACCTATTTTGTATTGCCTTGTAAAATCATCTTTAACGGCATGAATGTCATCAGTCCAGCTTAACTTTTCAACATCTTTAATTTGAAAATGATATTTGTCTCTGATCGCATTTAGTTCAATCACCAGATCATCAATAAAACAAAATGCCTGTGAAGAAAACAAAATATCCTCCCAATCAGGTAAAGTGTTGAAGAAAATAGCTATTTGATATACTGTAAAAAAATTCTCAAAAGTATTACCCTTCGAATTATTGACTCCACCTCTATTTTTATTATTTAAGTATTCAAATTGCTTTTCACCGTCTACCCCAAAACTGACTTTTAGCTGCTCTAAAGTAGTCATTCTTAATCATGTTAATGTAATACGACAAACCGATTATACGCTCCAAGTTTCCACAATTGTGGATAACATCCAACATAAAAACATTATATGTTTTACATCTTATTATCTCCACAAAATTGAGGCTTTTTTTGATCCAGTGGGATTAAACTTGATCTCCGGATAAAGGAAATAATCCACCCTCCCGCTGCCGCATCTCTCCGGCCACTCCTCTGGCCGCCTCATCTCCCTGCTCCAGCTGACCGATCACCTGCTGAAAGCTTTTCTCGTCGCGGTTCTGGCTGAGCTTATAAGCTGCCTGAATCTCGTCGATGCTGATCTCGAAGCCGACGATGCCCCGGACATCATCGTTGAACATTTTTTCGGGTATGTCTTCCAGCTTCATCGGATGGGGCAGGTGCTGCTCATAATTGTCCATCAGCTGGGACAACGCGGCCTTCAATGCATCCCCTTCCATGATCCTGATCTTTCCGTAAATATGCACGGAAATATAATTCCAGGTAGGTACGTTGGGGACGGTGTACCAGGTGGGGGATACATAGGCGTGCGGACCGGGGAAGATCACCAGCACCGGGGCGCCGTCGGTAAGCGTAGACTTCTGTTCATTCCCTCTGGAAATATGTCCCATCAGGACATCCGCGCCCTCCGCGTTCTTGCCTGCCAGCAAGGGAATATGCGTGCCGATGGGAATTCCTTCGCTCACACTCACCAGGATGGCAAAGCTGTTCTCTTTTATAAAAGAGAATATCTTGTCCCTGTCCTTTTCTTCGTATCGTCTGGGGATATGCATATGACTGATTTTACCTGGAAACGCTTCCTGTTTTCAGGCCAATTGGTTAATTTCACAAAAGCATTTTAACCTAAACCCTCACCGATGAGCCGCTCGTTTGTTCCATTTAGCCTCGCCCTGCTGTTATTGATCATCCCATTTGCGCTTTCGGCCCAGCACGTACAGACGCCTCCGGCTCAGGACGATGACTTCAGTGTTTTCCTTTTTGCCATCCTGTTAGCAGGCATATCCATCATGATTGGCGCGGCTATTTTCGGATCTTTTCTGGCCATGCTGCTGTTCTTTTGCTTTATCGGGCTGGTCTCCGCGGGCATCCTGTCCGCTTCCATCATGGTCGGCTTGTATAAAAGATCCCTCGCGGCCGGTTTCAAAACGCTTCTGATCATCGTCTGCAGCATCGGGGGGGCAATACTTGGAATGATCAGCTTCTATTTTGTCAATGATTTCTTCAAGCTTGATCTTAAACTTTCCACATCTCTGGTCTCCGGCGCTGTAAGCGGGATATTGGGCGGCGTTCTTCTGGGAATAAGTCTGTCCTTTATCTTCCGGACTCTTTTCGCCTATTTCCGGAACAAGCTGATTGCCTAAGCCACCACTTCCGCCGCGCGGGCCACACCCATATTCGCGTTCATCATGGCGATACAGCGGGCTGCATTACCGGCAAAATCGGAAAAAGCTTTTCTGGCGATGGGGTCATCACCCATCATGATGGGCACTCCGGAATCACCGCCTTCGCGTATGCTCTGCACCAGGGGGATCTGACCGAGAAAAGGAATATCGTATTCCTCTGCCAGCCGCTTGCCCCCATCCTTACCAAAAATGTAATATTTATTATCGGGCAGCTCGGCCGGTGTGAAATAGCTCATATTTTCCACCAGACCGATCACCGGCACTTTCAGCTGCGCCTGTCCGAACATTGCAATTCCTTTCTTCGCATCGGCCAGCGCAACATCCTGCGGGGTCGTGACCACGATCACGCCCGTAACGGGAACGGTCTGCATCAGGGTCAGATGGATATCTCCCGTCCCGGGAGGCATGTCGATGATCAGATAGTCGAGCTCGTCCCAGAACACATCCGATACGAATTGTTTTATCGCGCTGCTGGCCATCGGGCCTCTCCAGACCACCGCATTCTTTTCATCGACCAGCAAGCCAATGCTCATCAGCTTGATGCCATAGCGTTCCAGCGGGACGATCAGCCCTTTCTCCCCTTCGCCGCCGGCCATCATCATGGGGCGCTCGCCCCGTACGCCAAACATGATCGGTACGCTCGGTCCGTAGATATCGGCATCCATAAGGCCCACCGAAGCACCGCCCCTCGCCAGCGCAAGGGCAAAATTGGCGGCCACGGTACTCTTTCCTACTCCACCCTTTCCGCTTACCACCGCAATGATATTTCGTACTTTTGGCAAAAGGGCCCGGGCATCTTTCCGGTTCGTGGTGGTCTGCGACGTGAATTTCACATTTACCGCCGCCTCCTTATCCACCAGCAGGCGGATGGCGTTCACACAGGCATTCTTTATCATGTCCTTCATGGGGCAGGCCGGTGTGGTCAGCACTACCGTAAAGGCGACATAATTTCCTTCTATTTCGATATCCCGGACCATCCCCAGCGTAACAATATCTTTTCCCAGGTCGGGTTCCTGAACATTGCTCAAAGCCTCTAAAACTTTTTCCTTCGTCATGCGCAAGATTTTGTTAAATACTTTACTTTCAGGCAAAATTAACCATTGGTCCCCTTACTTTGTTTACGAATTACGGTTTAAAGGTTACTTTTGGCTCCGGCCAAAGATCGTTAATTTGGGGCCCTTGCAGAAAAAATCGCTGAATGAAAAAAATTGTACCATACCTTCTGTTCTCCGTACTCTTATCCGCACCTTTTGCCGTGCATGCCCAGTTCGATAAGCTGAAAGATTCGGTGGTCCAGCTCTATGGGGTCATTATGACGGCTGACAGCCTTAAGGGCATTCCTTCGGTGACGATCGTAGATAAAAGGGATGGACGGGGTACTTTTTCCAATGAAGGGGGGGTGTTTTCCATTGTAGTGATGAAAGGCGACCAGATCGAGTTCACCAGCGTCGGCTATAAATCCAAGCTGATCCAGATCCCCGATACCCTTTCCGGCAACCAGTGGAGCGTGATCCAGCTGATGGTCACGGACGCCCAGTTCCTCCCCGCCACCATCATCAAGCCCCGGCCTACCCGGGAGCAGTTCGAGCGGGATTTCGTGAATACCAAGGTCCCCGACGACGATATCGAGATCGCCAGGCAGAATACCGATGCCGCCAAACGAAGGGTGCTGGCCCGGACACTCCCTTCCGACGCCCGGGAAGCGAGCAATTATTACCTGAAGCAGGCCGCCACCCGTTACTACTACCAGGGACAGGCGCCCCCGCAGAATATTTTCAATCCCCTGGCCTGGGCTGACTTCATACAGGCCTGGAAAAGAGGTGATTTCCGGAACAATAACTAATCTATGCAGAATATCTCCGTTATCGGCGCCGGAACCATGGGCAATGGCATCGCGCATGTCTTTGCCCAAAATGGGTTTACCGTCAGCCTGGTGGACAACAATGCTGCTCAGCTGGACAAGGCGGTCCAGACCATTTCCCGCAACCTGGACAGGCAGATCGCCAAAGGCGCCCTCACCGAAGAACAGAAAAAGGCTACCCTCGCCGCCATCACTGCAAAGACCGATCTGGCTGCAGGCATAACGCAGGCGGAACTGGTGGTGGAAGCCGCCACGGAAAACACGGAATTAAAACTGAAGATCTTCCAACAGCTCGATGAGCTGGCGCCGGCAGGCTGTATCCTCGCCTCCAACACCTCTTCGATCTCGATCACAAAGATCGCCGCCGTGACCAAACGCCCGCAATCGGTGATCGGCATGCATTTTATGAATCCCGTGCCCGTCATGAAGCTGGTGGAGATCATCAATGGCTATGCTACGGATGCGGCTGTCACCGCAAGGATCATCGAGCTCTCCCGCAGCCTGGGCAAGACGCCCTGCGCCGTAAATGACTATCCTGGTTTTATCGCCAACCGTATCCTGATGCCGATGATCAACGAAGCCATTTGCAGCCTGTATGAGGGGGTCGCCGGCGTCCAGGAGATCGATACGGTAATGAAGCTGGGGATGGCCCATCCCATGGGGCCTTTGCAGTTGGCCGACTTTATCGGGCTGGATGTCTGTCTGTCGATCATGCACGTGCTGCATGACGGCTTTGGCAACCCGAAGTATGCACCCTGTCCCCTGCTCACCAATATGGTGACGGCAGGCTATCTGGGCATCAAGAGCGGCGAAGGATTCTATAAATACAGCCCCGGCAGCAAAGAACCACCGGTCAGCGAACGATTTTTATAAGCATTCACGCTATTTTCACCAATTCCACATTTCTCAGCTCCTGGAGCTTATAGCTTATTTCGGAAAGCCGGTTGACCGGTACGGCAATGTTCATATTACAAAAAAGCTGCATTTCCTGTTGAAGGACCCGGCAATTGTATTGTTTGACCAGGGTCATCACCTCATTGATCTGCGTGTAATCAAACCGGACGATATATTCCTTCTCGACCGGCCTTTGTACGGCAGGCGTCATCTGGAGCGCCAGCGCTGCGGCCGAGCGGTAGGCGTTGATCAGACCCGGGACCCCGAGCAGCGTGCCCCCGAAATAGCGGACGACGATGACCAGCGTATTGACCAGCTCTCTGCTGTCGATCTGGCCGAGGATCGGTTTACCGGCGGTGCCGGAAGGTTCTCCGTCGTCGCTGGAACGGTAATTGTTCCCGTCCAGCCCGATCCGGTAGGCAAAACAGTGATGGGTGGCTTTGGGATGCTCTTTTTTTATTTCATTCAGGCCTTCTTTGAACTCTTCCATATTCTTTACCGGCCGGGCATACCCGATAAATTTACTGCCTCTCTCCCTGAATTCGGCCATGGCTGCCTTCTCGATCGTATAAAAGAAATCAGGTTCTGGCATCGGCGGCGGGATTTGTATAACAGCAAAGGGTATCGGAGAAAAACTGTTCTCTGGAAATAAGTTGCGGACCGTTCATAACGGGGGCGGACAGCCCTTCGCCGATATACAGGTCCTCATTGGTGATCACTCTCGCCTCATCCCAGTACCCTTCCGAGATAAAAGCTTGCAGGAGAGTGGCCCCACCTTCCACCAGGACGCTCTGGATCCGCAACTGGTACAGGGCCTGGACGAGCTGGGGTATAAGGGAACTGCCTGCTGTCAATTTGTACCACGAGAGGGTAGCGTGTCTGGAATCGTCGTCAGTCCCGCCAGTCTTGCCAGTCTCGCCGCTGGAGCCATCCGCCCCGTCGCTGGAGCCCCCGGCACTGCCGCTGGAACCGCCTTCACCGGCACGCCCCCCTGACCAATGCCCGTCCGCCTCACCCTGCTCCACCGTATTGAAGATGATGGTCCGCACCTTCCGGTCAAAGAGCCGGAGGGACTGCGGCAAACGCAGATCCTTATCCAGCACGAGTCTTATCGGGTCGGGGCCTTTCCACAGCCTGGCGGTAAGGGCCGGATCATCGTAAAGGGCCGTATTCGTACCGACCAGGATCGAAGCCTCTTCCGTCCTCCATCTGTGGACAAGCCTGTTCGTGTATTCATTCGAGATAAAGACCCTCGAACGGTCTTCCGGGGCCAGCTTTCCATCCGAGCTCTGCGCCCATTTCAGCAGGATATAAGGCCGGTGGAGGGTATTGAAGGTGAAAAACCTCCTGTTGAGATGGATACATTCTTTTTCCAGCACGCCCAGTTCCACTTCCACACCGGCAGCCCTTAATTTTTCTATCCCCTTTCCGTTGACTTCTTCGAAAGGATCACGGCAACCGATCACCACTCTTGGGATCTTTTTGACGATGATGAGGTCGGCACAGGGAGGGGTCTTCCCAAAATGTGCACAAGGCTCCAGAGATACGTACAGCGTCGACTGCTGGATAAGGGGGAGATCTTCTTCTTTTACGGAGTGGATACAGTTCACTTCGGCATGCGCCTGGCCATATTGCCGGTGCCAGCCTTCCCCGATGATCCTGTCCTTATGCACCAGCACAGCGCCTACCATCGGATTGGGGGCCACATGGCCCGCCCCGAGCCGTGCCAGCTCCAGACAGCGATGCATGTATGTTTCCGCAATATTCATCAGGAGTCAATGTCTTTTTTAATGGTCTGATGGAGTTCGCTCCCGCTTACTTCAAGGACGCGAAAATAAGTCTAAATTTACAAATGACTTTGCATGATGCACAACAGGAGCTGAACTCCGGATTACAAAAGCTTTACGAGGCCCGGGAAGCCGCCCTTATGACGGATTGGGTGATGGAGAATATCAGCGGCCGGAAAAAGATCGACCGTCTTCTTCACAAAAATGAGGCGCTTTCCACACCGGAGCTGGACCTGCTGAAGAAATATACCGCCGAACTCCTGGCACATAGACCGGTACAATATGTCCTGCACGAAAGCTGGTTTGCCGGAATGAAATTCTATGTGGACGAGAACGTGCTCATCCCACGTCCCGAGACCGAAGAGTTGGTAGACTGGGTTGCGGCCGAGGCAGCTGTGCGGCTGAATCCGCGACCATCAGCTTGGGAAGCTGACAATTCCCTTTCCATTCTCGATGTAGGTACGGGCAGCGGCTGTATCGCCGTGACGCTGAAAAAAAAATTATCGCAAGCGCCGTCCAATCCACATGGGTCGCAAGCGTCTTCGGGTCCGCAAGAACCCGCCTCCATTTTCGCCTGCGATATCAGCGCGGACGCCCTGTCCATCGCGCAACGCAATGCCGCCACCCTCACAACGCCCATTCCTCCGGCATCCACCCATGCAGCACCCATTCCTCCGGCACCCATCCAATTCCTCCAGCTTGACTTCCTGGACAGCCGGCAAAGAGCAGCGCTGCCTCCGGTCCATTTGCTGGTAAGCAACCCTCCCTATATCCCGTTAAAAGACAAGAGCAGCATGGCCCAAAATGTAGTCGGCTTCGAACCCCATCTTGCCTTATTCGTGGAAGACCATGATCCACTGATCTTTTACAGGGCCCTGGCTGATTTTGCCAGTGAAAAATTATTGCCCGGCGGGGGGATATTCGTCGAGATCCATGAAGAGCTGGCCGCCGCGGTCATGTCCGTTTTCCGTGAGGCAGGTTTTCCCGATATCATCCTGAAAAGAGATTTGCAGGGAAAAGAACGGATGATAAAAGCAACGAGGTAACATTAAAATATTTTGTCTCTTCCTGCAACCGCTCTAGTTTTGCGCAACTTTCCTCCATGAAGAACAAACGCCGACAAAACAAACGCCGACTATTCTTTTTACCCGTTTATTTTTTTTGGCCTTTGCTGTACGCATCGGCGCAGCAAGTCCCAGCCGCCAATATTACGGTCCTTCTGAGGCCTGCGCAAATACCGGCCCCCGAGGTCGCTGCCCGACAGACAGTCCCGGCACCACAGCCTTCCCATCCCGATACGGTGGCAGCGCCAAATGACGCCCTGTTCGGCGGTGACGGCTGGAGCTATCATTTTCAGTTTACCGGTATCGTCCAGGGCCATCCTTCATTCAGCTCCTCTTACAGCGGACAGAACAGTCAGGCCAGTGACCGCCAGCGCGCCTACTCGGTGACCTCGACCCTTTATCTCGGCAGAAAATTATGGCCCGGCGCGTCCGTGTATTTCGACCCCGAAATGGCCGGGGGCAAAGGCGTCGGCAGCACCCTGGGGATCGCGGGCTTTCCCAACGGAGAGACCTTCCGGATCGGCAACCCCGAGCCTACGGTGTATATAGCCCGGATCTTTCTGCGCCAGCATATCTCTCTCGACAAGGATCATTATGAGGAGGTCATCGATGACGTCAACCAGATAAAAGAGCGGCTGTCCACTTCCCGCATAACCCTGTCGGCGGGGAAGTTCTCCGTAGGAGATTTTTTCGATGGCAATAATGTAAGCCATGATCCGCGTTCCGACTTTATGAACTGGTCGCTCATGAACAACGGGGCCTATGATTATGCCGCCAATACACGCGGCTATACCTATGGGTTTGTGGCGGAGTATGTAAAGCCCAACTGGACCCTGCGCCTTGCCACGGTGCTAGAGCCTGAGTATGCCAACGGTCCTGTTCTGGATGTCCACTATCTGCATACCAACAGCGAGAACCTGGAGCTTGAAAAAAGATACAGTATGCAGGGGCATAAGGGCACGGTCAGGCTGCTGGGCTATTATAATGTGAACAAAGCCCCCAACTATAAGGATGCGGTGGCGGCCCGGCTCAACGGGGATACCAGTACGCTGGACGCCATCTACGGAAAAAAATATGGCGCCACAAAGATCGGCTTCGGGGTCAATGCAGACCAGGAGCTGAGCGGTGCGGTGAATGCCTTTCTGCGACTGGGCTGGAACGACGGAAGGAACGCTTCATGGGCCTTTGCGGAGATCGACAATACCCTGAGCGGGGGCATCCGCATCAACGGGAAAAGCTGGCGCCGGCAGGCCGACAACATCGGCATTGCCCTCGTCTCGAATGGGATTTCCAGCGGTCACCGTGACTTCCTGAAGATCGGAGGCTATGGGTTTATGATCGGGGATGGACAATTGCCCAATTATGGGAGAGAAGATATCGCCGAGGCATTCTATGCGTCGAAGATCTTTACAAACTGCTGGCTGACGCTGAATTACCAGTTTGTCGGGCGTCCTGCTTACAATAAGGACCGGGGCCCCGTGCATCTGTTTGCCGCCCGCCTACATATCGAACTTTAAAGGCCGTATGACCCTGCTCCGTCCGTGTCAGGGCGGGGTGGAATCCAGTGCTGAATGTAGTTTATTTTGCGCCGTTCTTATCCACGGCGAGCACCGTCCTGGCCCCCAGTTCCCGCGCAACCCGCATCACCGCCACCACATCGTCGATGGGTACCGTCTTGTCGGCATTGATCACGATGGAAGGCTGATCTGTTTCTTTGGCGAGGAAAGGTTGCAGCTTGGCCTTCAGCTCATCGAGGGTCACCCGGGTCGTGCCCACATAGAATATTTTATTCGCATCGATGGACACCACCACCGTCTGCTTGGCCTTGGTATCGCTCTTGGACTTTGGCTGGGACAGCTTGACCACATTGGGGTTGGCCAGCGTGGATACGATGAGGAAGAACAACAGCAGGATGAACAGAATGTCGTTCAGCGGGCCTGTATGCACCTCGCCCTCTTCCCTATGTCTTTTTCGTAAATTCATTTTCGTTGATTTGAAAGGCCCTGTCTGAAAATTGACCTCTTCTGGCAGGCCCCGCAGCGGATCCTTACCGCGTCGGCTCCTGTAAGATATCTATAAATTCTCCGCTCGCCACTTCCATTTTATTCGTCGATTTGTCGATCTGCGAGATCAGGTAACGAAAGCCTACATAGGCAATGATGCCGATGATCAGCCCCGAAGCGGAGGAGATCATCTTCACATAGATACCACCGGCGATCACCGCAAGGCTGTATTCACCCGTGGAAGCCAGGTTATAGAACAGCTGGAACATCCCCGCGATGGTCCCAAGGAAACCAAAAAGCGGGGCTATATAGCCGATCACGGAAAGAATGGATACATTCTTCTCCATCTTGTACAATTCCAGCTTGCCGACATTTTCCATGCTGCGTTCGATGGCCTCTATCGGCTTGCCGATCCGCTGAAGCCCCTTGTCGATCATACGGGCCGTTGCGCTGTCCGTGTTCTTGGCCAGGCTGCGCGCCGCCGTCACATTCCCCGTCACGATATTGTCGCGGATAATGCTCATGAAATTATCATCCAGCCGGGAGGCTTTCCGTATAGCCAGCACACGCTCGATAAACACAAAAATGGCGATAACCAGCAAGATGGCCAGCGGGATCATCAGGGGGCCGCCCTTGATGAGGATATCCCATAAACTTTCTTTTTGCTGAGTGACAAGCTGAGCTGCCCTTGCGAGGCTGTCTTTAATTTTTGCGGAGTCGATCAATACCTGCAGAAAAAATAAATTCATCCAATGTCCGGTTTATTGTGGTAAAATAACGTCAGAATCTATATTCTATTCTTTAACGAAATGCTAAAGTTATGCCAACAAGCAGCGTTTGGGGCTTTCCGCCATCCCCTGCCTTATCTTGTCCCTGCCTGCTTGAGCATCAGCGCCTGGATCTGCCGCATAGTATTCTGCATACCTTCGCTGCTGCCATCCAGGAAAATGATATTGCCCTTGCCTACTTCGGCGAAGTTCTTGATCGCCTCCGTCCACATGCTGAAAAGAATGACGTTCGTATCGAGATTGGCCCGTTTCATCTGTTCGGCCGCCTCGCTCATCCCCTTTGCCACTTCTTCCCGGAAGAGGGCGACCCCTTGTCCACGCAGACGGGCGGCTTCTTTTTCCGCCTCGGCCGAGATCTTGATCGCATTCCCTTCCGCCTGGGCGGCCTTGGTCTTGGTGATCAGCAGCGCCTGCCCTTCATTTTCCGCGGCGGCCTTTAAATTGTTGCTCGCCACCACCTTGCTCATGCTGTCGATGATCGCCTGGTCAAAAGTAATATCGTTTATCTGCAGATCGAGCAAATGATATCCCCATTCTTCAAGGGAATGGTCGATCTGGTCCTTTACAAACTCGACGATCTCCTTTCTCAGCCCCAGTATTTCCGCCTGCTTTTTGGTGGCCACGAAGGCACGTATGCTGCCTTCGATAGTGCGGGTCAGGGCCTGCATCAGATCGCGGTCGCTGATGAATTTGAAAGCCACCCGTTTGATGGTCTCCTCGTCGGCGTTCTGCACGGCATAGAGCAGCATGCTTTTAAAATAGACGTTGGCCTGGTCCGCGGTAACGGCCTGAAATTCGAGCTCTACCGAACGGTTCTGAATGGAGATCCGCTTATACACCTGTTCAAGGAAAGGGATCTTGAAGCTGAGGCCGGGACGGAGGATGCGCTGGTATTTGCCAAACATCGTCAGTACATTGATATAGCCCTGGTTGACGGTGACAAGGCCGCTGAATACAAAGGCGACGATCAGCAGCACCCACCAGTAAGAAAGGTATTCCATATGCAAAAAATTATGGTCCTAATGTACTACTTTTTAATATGGTAACTTTGCGCCAGAAAATAAAAAATGAGCGCAAATTACGATATGATCATAGTGGGCGGCGGACCCATCGGTATCGCCTGCGGGCTCGAGGCCGGGAAAGCCGGACTGACCTATCTGATCCTCGAAAAAGGTTGTCTGGTGAATTCGCTGTATAACTATCCGTCCAACATGACTTTCTTCTCTACCTCCGAACGGATAGAGATCGGGGGCATTCCCTTTGTAAGCAACAACGTGAAGCCCAACCGCAGTGAGGCGCTGGAATATTATCGCCGGGTTGCCGTCGCCAACCATCTGCCGATCCATCTTCAGGAGGAAGTAAAAGAGATCCGGCCCATGGACGCCCGGTTCGAGGTGACCGGCTCCAGGCAAACCTATTTTGCCAGCTATATCGTCCTCGCCACCGGATTCTATGACATCCCCGTTCTGCTGAATGTCCCGGGAGAAGAGCTTCCGAAAGTAACGCATTATTATAAGGAGCCGCATTTCTACGCCATGCAGAAAGTCGTCGTGGTCGGAGCCAGCAACTCTTCCGTGGACGCGGCCCTCGAGACCTGGCGAAAAGGCGCCGAGGTCACCATGGTCATCCGGGGAGAAGGGATCGGCCCCCGGGTAAAATACTGGGTCAAGCCGGATATAGAGAACCGTATCAAGGAAGGCAGCATCATGGCCTATACCCATTCCACGCTGCTGGCCATCCGGGAAAAGGAGGTGGATATCCAGACACCCGAGGGAAAAAAGACCATTCCCAATGATTATGTCATCGCGCTCACCGGCTACAAACCCAGCTTCGACTTTCTGAGGAAGGCCGGTATCCGGTTGTCGGACGACGAGAAATTACAGCCCTTTTACGATCCCGCTACGATGGAAACGAATGTAAAGAACCTTTATCTCGCCGGTGTCGTTTGCGGTGGCATGAATACGCATATCTGGTTTATCGAGAACTCCAGAGAACATGCTTCGCTGATCATAAAAAGCATCCTGAAAAAACGTGCGGAGGCGTGATCCGCCACGGGCAGCCGCCTGATCTGCCTGGGTAAGCCGTCCAGTCTTCTCCGGCTGCCTGCACGTCCCGCAGGACTCCGGCCGGCAGATTAAATATTCCCCGCCCCCACAATTTCTAAATGTTATTACCGTTTTCGCATAGTGGTTTTCACTTATCCTCATTTAGCATTTTTAGCACCCAACCCTTTTAAAAACAACCAGTCCGTACTGATCACGATCGGTCCGGCCCTTAAAACACTCTGATCAGTATGCAACCCTTCAAATGGGCATACCGCTGCATTGGCATCGGTCTGACCCTGCTTTTTATACTTTCCACACAGCCATCCTTTTGTCAGCATTGTGCGTCAGCGCCTATTGCAGCTGCAGCCTGTTCCGGTGGCAACGGGGCCGCGACTGCCGGGCTATCGATCGGTTCCGGCAAGACCTACTGGGTTAACAGTGGCTCCGTTTTTTCAACGCTGACGCTTAACGGAGGCACCCTCCGGGTCTGCAGCAGCCTCATCATCAGCACCCTCAATTTCACAAGTGGGAATCTTGTCGTGGAGAGCGGGGGATCGGTGATCATCAGCGGTCTCAGTTCCACCAACCTTAACGGGAATGTCGTCTTTGTCAACCGCGGGACCATTATCATAGCCGCCAACATGAATTTCCAGAACCCCGGTAACGCGATCTACAACGATCTTTCGACCAGCGTCTTTACGGTATCGGGTCTGGTGACCGTCAACAGCGCCACGATCGTAAACAGAGGGACCATGACCCTTTCCAGTCTTTATGATCAGGGGGCGGCAGGCAATTTTTGTGTAGAGCCCCAGTCGATCACCAATGTCGGCGCGTTTACCAATGTGACGACCAATTCCTTCAGCTATATGGGGGCAGGGTCTCCTGCCTGCCTCAACGTTACGGGTACTACCGTACTCAACAGCAACGTCACCTCCTCGAACAAGATCCATGTCTGTAAAAAATCAGGCGTGACCCCTACCGGCGGAGCTACCGGTAACCCAGGTGGCGGATGGGGTTCTGCCGTGGTGACGAGCAATTGCGGCTCCTGCGCCACCGTATTGTCCCTGAATATCGGAGGCTTCACGGCGACGCAACAGGGGGACGCCATCCTCCTGCAATGGACCGTCAGTCATGACCTTTCAGGCGATGAAGTATTCTATGTGGAGAAATCGGTGGATGGAGCGAATTTCTATGACCTGACGGTCCTCGGCGCAAGAGCAGGTCAATATTCCTATTCCGTCACCGATCCGGCAGTAACGGCCACGAAAGTATATTACAGGGTCCGGGCGGTCAGCCCATCGGGAGCTGATTTCTATTCCACCGTCGCGCTGGTCGAGACCGGTGTGAGCGGGCAGTTCCAGATCTATCCCAATCCCGCAAGGCCCAATACCCAGATCACGCTTGTGATCCCATCAACAGTGACAGGGACCGCAAGCATTTCCATGGTCGACATGGCCGGAAAGCCCATACGCACCAGAACGGTCAATCTGCAAAATGGGAACAATACGCTGACCTGGGATTTGCAGGGCGTCGCCGCGGGGATCTATGTCCTGAGGGTCGAAGGCAATTCCAATGCGGGTCTTTATCTGTATGGGAGGGTCTCGGTCCAGGCGCGCAACTGATCCCGTCCCGATCCGCGGCACCAGGCTGCTTGCTTCCAGGCCGAAGGGTGCGGGTTTCTGAGCCCTCAACTCCTCTCTTCCCAGATACAGGCGAGGTGTACGATGGTCTCGACGGATTTTTGCATGTCCTGGATACTGACGTATTCATGCCGGCCGTGAAAGGCCATTTCGCCCGTGAAAAGATTTGGACAAGGCAGCCCCATAAAGGAAAGCCGTGAGCCATCTGTCCCCCCTCTCGCGCTGCTCCGCTGTACGGCTACACCTGCCCGCGCGATCGCTTCCACGGCATAGTCCGACACCTGTGGATAATTATCCAGCACCTCTTTCATATTCCGGTATTGCTCCGTGACTTCGAAATCCGCCTTTGCGCCCGGAAACTCCGCCAGCACATCGTCCACTTTCCCGCGTAAATAGTCTTCATAAGCCACCAGCCTCGCCGTCACAAAATCACGGATAATAAATTCCACAGTTGCTTTCTCGGCCATGCCGCCGATCCGCACCGGATGGACGAACCCATAGCGGCCCTCCGTTGTCTCGGGAGACCATTCGTCCTTTGGCAGGGATTCGAGGAAGGCGGCTGCGATCTTAATGGCATTCACCAGCCTGTCCTTTGCATAACCGGGATGCGCACTGACCCCGTGAAAGATGATCTTTACGCCATCCGCGGAAAAGGTCTCATCCTCGAAGGCGCCCCGTTCCCCGGCATCGAGGGTATAGCCGAAATCTGCGCCCAATCGCTGCATGTCCAGCTTATCCACTCCCCTGCCGATCTCCTCGTCGGGTGTAAACAAGATCCGGATCTTGCCATGTCTGCACTCCGGGTGGCTGATCAGATAATGCGCCATATCCATGATCACCGCGACCCCAGCCTTATCATCGGCGCCGAGCAGCGTAGTGCCGGAAGCCGTAATGATATCTTCCCCTTTCTTTGTCTGTAAATAGGGATGCTCCCGGGGAGAGATGATCTGAGACGGATCATCGGGCAACAAAAGGTCTCCGCCGTCATAGTTCGGGTGGATGACCGGTCTTACTCCTTTTCCGCTGCAATCCGGGGCCGTGTCGACATGCGAGCAGTAACAGATCACCGGCACTTTTTTCGGGGTATTGGCCGGAATCGTGGCGTAAACATATCCGAACTCATCGAGCCCTGCATCTCCGATACCCATCTCCAGCAGTTCTTTTACAAGCAGCCTGCCAAGGTCTTTCTGCTTTTCTGTGGAAGGATGGCCGTTCGATCCCGGATCGCTTTGCGTATCGATCTGGACATAGCGGATAAATCTTTCCGCCACCGTAAATGAATAGTTTTCAAACATGTTCGTAAATTACCAAAAAGAATATAATTACCATGTCGGATCAGGCTGCAAAAAAACCATTGGTAAAACAGGCCTGGCTAAGGGTCATCCTGTTTGGGATCGGGTTTGGATTGATTACCATCCTGATCGCCATTCCCGCCGCTATTGCTATTCTATATGCGAATGGGAAGGATCAGGATATCATGCAACATCTTACGGATACCCTGCCCAAGCTGCTTGCAGGGAATTTCTTATGGCTCGTGGTCGTCCTCGAATGCCTGGTCTCCGTGATCAGTGTCTGGGTCTTCCGGGTCTTTGTCGACCGGCGCAGCTTTTTCAGTCTTGGGCTCAGCTCGGAGGGTTATTCTTCCGAGTCGGCCATCGGCTTTTTTATGGGGCCCGCCCTTCTTGGGATATGCGCACTGGGGTTGTTGCTCAGCGGGCATCTGAGCTGGGTCGATATCAGCTTCGACCCGCAATCGCTGTTCGTCTCCTTTGGATTGCTGGTGCTGATCGCCTTCAGCGAGGAACTGGTCTTCCGGGGCTATGTGCTGAGCAATCTTCTCGAAACGTTTACCAATAAATGGGTGGCGCTGGCCGTTTCCGCGTTGCTGTTTGCGGTCTTTCATTTATCCAATCCCGGTATGCATTCCCTGGCCTTCGCGAATCTTTTTCTGGCAGGTCTGCTGCTGGGGATCAATTATATCTATACCCGGAACCTCTGGTTCTCGATGTTGTTCCATCTGAGCTGGAATTTTTTCCAGGGCCCGCTGCTGGGGTTCAATGTCAGCGGACTGCATCTTCCGTCCCTGCTCATCGCGGAGACAAAAGGGGATCTGATGATCACCGGGGGAGATTTCGGGCTGGAAGGTTCTATGCTGAATACGGCTGTATCCCTGACCGCCATCCTTATATTGGCATGGGCCTTCGAACGGAAGTACAGCGCCCATTCGCCTGCGGCCCCAGCTCCGGGCAAGCGGCTTACGGCATTATGATGCGGGACTTCGCGATGATCTCGACCAGCTCAAGATCAAAGACCAGGTCTTCGCCTGCCAGCGGATGATTGGCATCGAGGATGACCGTATCTTTTTTCACTTCTGCGATGACAACGGGATGCTGCTGCCCGGACCCATCGGTCATATTGAGGCGCATGCCAATTTCAGGCTTCATATCGGGAGGAAAGCGGTCGATCGGGAATTCCATCAGGGCCTGGGGATCTTTCGGGCCATATGCACTCTCAACAGGGATCTCGATCGTTCGTTTATCGCCGACGGCCATTCCGAGCACTCCATCATCGAATCCCTTGATCACCATACCGCCACCTACTTCAAATTCCAGCGGCTCACGCCCTTCGGAGGAATCGAATGTTGTCCCATCTGTGAGACGTCCATGATAATGAACTTTTACCGTATCACCTGCTTTGACTTGTTGCATAACTTCGCTTCTGTTTTTTTTAAATTTTTGCCGGAATTAAGAAAATAAGCTTGCAATTTAAGACTAATAAATCAAAAAATCCTGTTATATCCACGATTTGCTCCATGAACAAGCCAGTTATCTTCTCTTACATTTGCACTATGTCAACTGAAAATGAAAGTACCGGCTCCGGTGCAAGCGACGATCCGCATCACACAGGCGCAGGTCCGGGCCTTAGCTCCGGGCGTTCATCCCTGCGTCTCGTATTTATGGGCACTCCTGAATTTGCGGTCGCCTCGCTCGATGCGCTGCTGACCGCCGGCTACTCCATCGTGGGCGTCATCACGGCCCCGGACAAGCCAGCAGGCCGCGGCATGCAGCTCACCGAAAGCGCGGTAAAAAAATACGCCCGGGAAAAAGGGCTGAACATCCTGCAACCGGAAAAGCTGAAGAACCCGCAATTCCTCGACGAACTGCGATCCCTGCACGCAGATGTGCAGGTGGTCGTCGCGTTCCGGATGCTGCCGGAACTGGTCTGGAATATGCCCCCACTCGGAACGATCAATCTGCATGGCTCCCTCCTGCCCCAATACCGGGGCGCTGCCCCCATCAACTGGGCCGTGATCAATGGAGAAAAAGAAACGGGCGTGACCACGTTCAGACTACAACAGGATATTGACACCGGCAATATCCTGTTGCAGGAAGCATTCCCCATCGGAGAAGAAGAGACGGCGGGCGAAGTGCATGACCGTATGAAGGAGATCGGCGCCCGGGTGCTGGTGCAGACCATCGATGGCCTTGCGGCCGGCACGCTCCGGGAAATATCCCAGGAAGAACTACTGATCCTGCATACAGGACCGGCAAAGCCTGCCCCCGGCGGCGGCGGCACCGGCCCCCGTGCCCTCAGACATGCTCCAAAGATCTTCACGGAGACCTGCAAGATAGACTGGAATAAACCCGTCGCGGAGATCTTTAACCTGATCCGGGGACTGTCGCCTTTCCCGGCCGCCTTCACGCATCTGGATGGGAAATTGCTGAAAGTATTTCGGGCAGGAAAAGAAAATAAATCGGATACGCTGCTGGCTTCGGCAACATCCGGATTCACGCCAGGGCAATATGCAACGGATAAGAAAACGTATCTGAAATTTGCCTGCCCCGATGGGTGGATCTTGCTGGAAGAGATACAACTGGAGGGAAAAAAGAAAATGAATGTCGCCGATTTTTTGCGGGGATACAAATGGCCTTAGTACTTCACTTCCACATTGAACCTGCTTTCTCCTTCACCAAGTTCGCCGGCAGCGGCATTGCTCATCCGGACCGTCAGACCGGCGCTTTCCTTCATATCCGGCAATTGTCCGAGGATCTTGGCATAAACCGTTTTGTTGGTGGAGCTGACCGTGATCTTCACGATGGTGCCGACGGGCACATTATTCATAAGCGCATAGTATTTGCCGTCCTGCCAGCCGCTGGTGCTCTTAAACGTACTGGCCGGTCCGTTCAGGGATTTGCCCGTCTCCGCAAAATCCCCACTGAAAAATCCTCCGTTGAAATGCAGGGAAGAACCAGCCGGCTTCTCGGCAAGGGCTTTGTCTTCCATCGGCTTTACCGGGGCTGGCCGGTCTGTCGAAGGATGCGATAACGAAGCGGATGATCCGGAGGGTTGTACCGTCACCGGTTTGTACAGCGATGACGAAGCGGTTGATCCTGAAGGCTGCGGGGTCACGGCTTGCGTCCCGGAAGGCGGTGGCACGGGCCTTGAACCTGACGGCTGCGTGCCCGAGGGTTGCGCCGTCACCGGTTTTTCCACCGGGTGTTTGTCTCCCGCATGAGTCGTTGGTGGGGCAGGGTTCTGCGATCCAGGCGTCTTTGTGGAGGCCTCTTCTTTGGCGGGTGCCTCCGTTTTGACGTTGGCCGGCGGATTCGCGGCAACTGCGTTGCTGGTGGGTGTTCCAGCGCCCGCAGCCAGGGCGGATAGGGCCGTTTTTACTTTCAGGTATCCGACGATGAGGTGCATGCCGGCTTTTACCTGGTCTTTATTGATATTGTTCCATTTCTCCAGTTTAGGGATGGGCACCTTGTTGTGATTGACGCTGATCCGGTACATCCATTCTTTTTCCTGGATGATATGATACACCGGGACCAGCGTTTCGGCGGGAGCAGCTTTCAATCCGGTCTGCGAAAAATTCACGGCGGTGAGGGGTACTTTCAGTTCCTGCCCGATGCTGAGTGGCTTATCCATGGTCAGACCATTAAAAGAACTCACCTCTTTGGGGGCTATATTATACAACCTTCCGATGCTGTACCAGGTTTCTTTCGCCACTACGGAATGGGTCAGATATAATTTACCACCCTGCCCCTCCACGACCAATTCCGTCGACTGCGAGCAGGCCATTCCCACCCCAAAAAAACTAACCAGTAAAATAAGGATCGCCGTTGATCGCATAGCGTTATTTTTAACCTGTTTGAGCAAAGATGCATAATTATCCCGCAAATAGCACATCAAAAAAGCTTAAAATATCATACACATGGAAAAGAGAAATTATGATACTGGATCGGATAGCAGCGAAAATATGGTTTGTGAGGACCTCTTTAAAATCAAAAAACGGCCTTATAAGCCGCTCTTTAAAATTATTTTTACATTTATATTATATACGAATTATGCTTCTGCCCAATTGTCACCACCTAATGTCTTTTTCATATATTATTTATTTGGAATAAAGTTACCAAAATTAATTAGATTATCCAACCATTTTTTTCCCATTCCTTACAGACCGTTAAAAAATTGTCAAAGATATTTCTTCCTTTTGCGCTGGCGATATCATTTCTGACTTTTATATAGTCTGCATAAGTAGCATAATTAGTCTTAAAAATATCTATAAAATACTCCTTTATAAGTCGTTGACCTCCAATATCTTCTCGATAAGCCAAAGAAATTTTTTCTAAAAAATTTAATATGCCTGATACAGCAAACCGATCATCCAAGCTTGCGTTCAGCGCAGAAGCAAATGCCTCAGGACTCAAACCCTTATGTGCCCTTAAAAATACAATGCTGACTTTAAACATGTCCCTTATATATTGGCTGTTATAAGTCTCAATCATGTTATATACGAGAACCTTTTTCTCGACTTCAAGTTTATAATGACTGGCTCCAGCATTGAAAGTATTGGCAAGAAGGGTCCCGCAAACAATGACTGCGGTAAAAATCGTAACCAAATCCCGGGGAGGAAGTCCGTCCTCCTGATAGGGATCGTAATAAGCATTCGCAATCAAAAAGGTTACAATAAGGGCAAAAGTTATTAATCCCAGAACCAGCAAAATAAGTTTGGTCCCTCTTTTCATTTTAAGTTTTTCTTTAATTTTCTTTAGCGTAGTCAACAATATGAATTTTTCCGTTAGAGGTTCAATCTCAATTTTAAAATCGGGCATTTCGAAATTAGAGAAAATGTATAATATTCTTGTCAGGTGTTTTCACCTATTACCTTTTTAAGATCCGCCAGTCCTTTGGATAATAGTTATTGACACGACCGGCCAACACCTTGACCCAGCCCAGGTTGTGTCCCTCATATCTTACAAGGGCCCATCCGGGCCGCGCTTCTCCGGGGCTGATTGGCTCCTTGCGGAGGTATTGTATCGCCTGTTCACCCGACAGGTCTATCGCCGGAAGATCGGGGTGGACCAATGTGCTCAGGGCAAGTTCGTGGCCTGGCACAAACTCTTTGGTCATCAGCCTCCCCATCGGTACGCCCGCCGACCTCAGATAACAGGAAGATTGCAGCCAGGAAAGGTCTGCGGCCAGATTGGCCGGCAGTCCGTGTACTTCGTCGTTATGCTTGAAAAAGATCAGCGGAAGATCCTGCCGGATCCAGCCCTGGATGCTTTCTTCCTCCTGCCGGGTCAGTTTTTCTGATTGCCGCTTGTCAAACCCTGGCTTTCTTTCTGATCCTTGGATTTCACCCGACCCACGCCTGCTGTCCGACGCTTGCCTTTTATCCTTCCCGCCCTGTTTCTTTTTTTCGCGCCCATGCCTGGCGTCCGGATAGTCGAATTCGCCCCCGTCCTCTTTTCTTACTGCGGCGAGAAAGAACCCTTCTCCTTTCAGTCTGTCGGGGTAGAACCGATATCCATACCCGCCCTTCTTGCCAGAGGTCTCCACTACATTCCAGCTTTCTTCCACCTGCAATCTGCAGCTCGTAGCCTGCAACGCTTCCGACATCCAGTCGAGGATCTCCTCGTCTTCTTCCATGGAATAGGAACAGGTCGAATAAATGAGGATCCCGCCTTTTCTGAGCGCTGGCCAACAATCGGCAAGGATCCGTTGCTGACGTCCGCTGCAAAGCCTCACGTTTTCAAGGCTCCATTCTCCGATGGCTCCGGGGTCGCGCCGGAACAAACCGCTGCCACTGCATGGCGCATCCACGACCATGATATCGAAATAATTTTCCATCCGCTGGAAGTCGCGTGGGTCGTTATGGGTGATCACCACATTGGCGCCTCCCCATTTCACCATATTTTCTTGCAGGATACCCGCCCTTGCACGGATCACTTCATTGCTGACCAGTAAGCTCTCCGCAGCAATCAGGGACTGGATCAGCGTGGATTTTCCGCCAGGCGCCGCGCAGAGGTCGAGTACTCTCAGCGGTTGGGTGAGGTCCGAGGTTTGCCGCAATGCCTGCTCGAGGAACATGCTGGAGGCCTCCTGCACATAATAGGTACCCGCATGGAATAAGGGATCGAAGGTGAAGGAAGGGCGACGTTCCAGATAGTAACCATAGGAAGACCAGGGTACGCGTTCGGTCCGGCCAGCAGTCCCTCCTCCGATGATCACGGGCAACTTCTGCGGATTCAGCCGGACAGACACCACCTGCTGACCTCCCGCATGCACCGCTTCAAACGCTGCCGCATCGAAGCCTTTCGCAGCTTCAAGAGAGGTCATTAATTCTTTTGGTAAGGAAGAGGGCAAGGAGAATGGTGGTTTAATGAGCTGATCGTTTCACCAGTTCAGTGATGGCTGCCAGATGGTGATCGTCGTGCTCGGCCACGAACAGGAACAGGTCAATCGTACGCATAGGTGTTTTGAGCCGCGGATGGAGCGAGGATTTAAATACCGTTTCCTCGCCGATGTCTTCCAGCAAAGCGACAGTCTGCGCCCTCACCTGTCTGAACGCCTGCAAAAGGTTTTTGACGGGCACATCATTGTGACCGGCAAAGGTCGTTTTATTATTCTGGAGATCGGTGGGGGATAGTTCGGGCCGGCCGCTGACGATATCGTCAAGCCTTTTCTGCCACAACGGTTCGAGATCGGTAAGATGACCAAGGTTCTCTTGGATGGTCCAGCCCTTGTCCACCCTGACCGTCAGCAAGGCAGGAGGAATGGCGCTGAATTTTTCCTCCAGTCGCGCAGGAGTGCCGCTGAGCCGCTCGATGATCGATGGGAAAATATTCTCAGTCGTCGTGAAATCGAATTTCCGGTCGAACCATTTTACCTGTTCCATGTTCTCGAATTTGACCGCAAGATAGAGCTTAAAGCAAGATGTTCCCCTCCCCGGGCCTTACAAAGCCTTGATCTCTGCGATGAGGTCCTGTAATACTTTCTTCGCATCCCCGAACAGCATGGAGGTCTTTGGCCGGAAGAACAGATCGTTCTCGATACCGGCATAGCCCGGCTTCATGCTCCGTTTGTTCACAATACAGGTTTTGGCCAGCTCCACTTCAAGGATCGGCATGCCATAGATGGGAGAGGCCGGATCGCTCTTCGCGGCGGGGTTTACCACATCGTTCGCACCCAGCACGATGACGACATCGGTGGAGGGGAACTCTTCGTTGGCCTGTTCCATTTCCAGCAGGTTGTCATAGCTGACATCGGCCTCGGCCAGCAGGACGTTCATATGACCGGGCATACGACCGGCAACAGGATGGATGGCATATTTTACTTCGACGCCTTTTTCCGTGAGCAATTTCTCCAGATCATGACAGGCATGCTGGGCCTGCGCCACGGCCAGTCCATAACCCGGAACGATCATCACCTTATGGGCATAGCTCATGACCATGGCCGCATCGGCAAGCGAGATCTCTTTATAAGCGCCCTGATCTTTAGCTCCATCGGGACCTCCTGCGGATCCGGAAGCAGCATTTCCGCCGCCAAAGGAGCCGACCAGCACATTCATCAGCGAACGGTTCATGGCCTTACACATCAGAATAGTCAGCAGGGTGCCGGCCGCTCCGACGAGGATCCCGCCCGTAAGCATGGCCTTGTTATTATACAGGAATCCACCGCAGGCCGCCGCTACACCCGTAAAGGAATTCAGCAGCGAAATGACCACCGGCATATCCGCGCCTCCGATGGGGAGGACGAACTGGATGCCGTAGATGAGGGCTAAGACGAAGATGGAATAGAAAAGTCCGTTCACCCATGGTGCCGCCGAAGCGATAACTTCTCCTGCAGTACTTGGTTCTGAAAAAGTAAAACCGGAGTTGATATGCGTGATAAGATAGACCGCTCCTGCCACGATCAATAAAAGAAAGATCATATTGAGAGCGTGCTGACCTTTGAAGGCGATATCCTTTACCTTGCCGTTCAGTTTCCCCCACGCAATGATACTGCCGGCAAAGGACACCGAACCAATGACAAGGCCCAGTAAGATGATCAGCAACTCACCTTTTGGCAAGGAGGCGCCCATGAAGAATCCGCTTGCAGTAGTGGCAGGCGCTGATTGAAAAGACATCTTGACCAACCGCCCAAATTCAACGATCGAGATCAGCGCCGCGCAGGCGCCCCCCATTCCATTGAACAGGCTCACCAGCTCCGGCATCGCCGTCATCTTCACTTTCCGCGCCGCCATCGTCCCCACTACTCCGCCGATAAAGATCCCGCCGAAGATCCAGCCGTAATTGTGCAGCCGGGCGCCGTTGTCGTCCTCGTATAGAAAAATCGTCCCGAGGATCGCCAGGGTCATCCCCCCGGCGGCAATAAGATTCCCTTTCCTTGCGGCGGCAGGATTGGACAGCATTTTGAGACCGAGAATAAACGTAACGGAGGCGATGAGATAACAGACGGTAAGTATACTTATTCCCATAATAGTTTATTTGTCGCCCTTTTTCTTTTTGAACATTTCCAGCATCCTGTCCGTCACTACAAACCCGCCCACCACATTCAGGGTCCCCAGGATCACGGCCAGGAAGCCGAGCCCAAGCGCCACATAGTTATCGCCCTCCGCCTTGCCCATGACGATGATGGCCCCGATGATCACCACGCCGTGGATGGCGTTGGCCCCGCTCATCAGCGGTGTATGCAACACGCTGGGCACCCGCCCGATCACTTCGATCCCGAGAAAGATCATCAGGATCACGATATAGATCATCTGCTGTTGTCCGCCGATCCAGGTCAATATATATTCCATAATAAAAAAATTATTTCACCTTTTCATGGACCACCTGCCCATCATGCGTAATACAGCATCCCTTCACCAGCTCATCCCCGAAATTAAGCGTGAGCTTATTCTCCTTGTCGGTGATCAGCTGCAAAAAGTTCAGCACATTCTTCCCGTATAGCTTGCTGGCGTCATAGGGCATGGAAGAGGGCAGCGCGGAATTTCCGACGATGGACACTCCATTATGCAAGACCGTCTCGTTATTTTTTGTCAGCTCCGTATTGCCACCCGTTGCCGCCGCCAGATCGATGATCACGGAACCCCGCTTCATTCCTTCGATCATGGTCGTCGTCACCAATACCGGCGCCTGCTTCCCGGGGATCTGCGCCGTGGTCACTACGATATCGGCCCTGGCAATGCTTTCGGCGATCTTTGCTTTTTGTTTTTGCAAAAAATCCTCCGTCTGCTCCACGGCATAACCTCCCGCCTTCGATGCGTCAGCAGCACCTTCCACTTCAACGAATTTCCCGCCAAGGCTCATCACTTCTTCCTTCACCGTCGGCCGGGTATCGAATACCTCTACCACGGCCCCGAGGCGACGGGCTGTGGCAATGGCCTGCAAGCCGGCAACACCTGCACCGAGGATCAATACTTTTGCAGGAGGGATGCTTCCGGCTGCCGTCATGAGCATGGGAAAATAATGAGGAGAAAGATTTGCGGCAAGCAGGATGGCCTTATAACCGGCAATATTTGCCTGCGAGCTGAGCACATCCATGGTCTGTGCGCGGGTGGTGCGGGGCAGCATGTCCAGGCTGAAGCTCGTAATATGCTGTCTGGCCCAGACGGGCATCAGCGACTTGTTGTATAAAGGCTGGAAAACACCGATCAGTACTTTATTCTGCAGCGTAGCCGGTATGTTATCATAATGGATACCCAGTACAACGTCGGCTTTGGTGAGTATTTCACTCCGGGATCCGATCTGTACTCCTGCCCTGATATAATCCTCATCGCTGCAGGATGCTTTCAGGCCGGCTCCCGATTCCACCCAAACCCCGATGCCTTTTTTTACAAGGGCTGCCGCACCTTCTGCCAGTAATGAAACTCTTGATTCAAATGAGGGTTCCTTGAGTACGCCAACGATCATGGGAGTGGGTTATTGGGCTTAAATTTACGCAATATTCCCTTATAACGCCTTTCCAGTCAGTTTATTGGCTCACGATTGACCAACCGGCAAGCGCCGGGTCCCGGCAATGATGACGGGTTCATCCTATGATCTGACGTGTTGTATTTTGTAACAGGGTTGTTTGCTTTTTGCTTTTTATCACAAGGGCCCATTTCTCCAATTGGGCAAGCAATTCCTTCATCGATATGGGCTTGCTGATATAGTCATCCATCCCTGCCTGAATGCAATCGTTGCGGTCTCCTTGCATTGCGTTGGCGGTCATTGCGATAATGACCGGCTGGATCTCCAGACAGCTCCGGAGCATCCGCGTGGCCTCGAAACCATCCATTTCAGGCATCTGGACGTCCATTAAGATCATGTCATAATGTTCGTGGCTGACCATTTCCAGCACTTCCTTTCCATTTCTGGCAAGAGCAGGCTGGTAACCCAGCTTGGTAAGGATCTTGACGGCTATTTTCTGATTGATCAGGTTATCTTCCGCGATGAGGATATGTAATGGATATTGCGTGGAAAATTCGACGGATAATAAATTCATAGTAAGTTGTTTGTCGGGTAAAGGATTTAAGGAATGGGCGAAGATGCCGAGAATATGGTCCCTGAGCATATATTGCCTGACTGGCCTCGTCAGCACGGAGATAAACAATTCCGAATCCTGCTGATAGCGATCGTCACCGGGGCTGTTCATAAGGATAACGGGCATCGCTGGATACTTCTCCCTGATGGTTTTTGCCATCAGGACGCCATCCATTCCCGGCATGTCAAGGTCTGTAAGAACCAGGTCAAAACCAGGATCGCTGGCCAACAGGCTCAGCGCCTGCTCGCCGGAGCCGGCGCCCACAGGCAACAGTTTCCAATGCAGCAATTGTTTCAGCAGGACATCCCGGCTGGTAGGATTATCGTCGACTATAAGGACATGTTTGTTTTTCAGGCTGGCTATCAGATCTCTTTGCAGGTGATCCGAACCCGGTCGCTGGCTGATAGGAAAGGGTATGGCGAAAGTAAATGTGCTGCCCCGCTTGGGCTCGCTCTGGACCGCGATCCATCCATCCATCATTTCCACTAATTTCTTGCAGATGACCAACCCGAGTCCCTTGCTGTCCTCAGCGCCGGCGTCACCGGACTCCTTGCCGGGGATCCCGTTGAATATTTGCTCCGCCCGGACGGCCGGGATCCCAGCCCCCGTGTCCCTCACTTCAAAACTGAGTTCGGCCTTACTATTATCCAATGTTCTCAGCAAATGAACACCCACAAAAATCTCCCCCTTCACGGTGAACCTGACCGAATTTTCAAGGAGGTTCATCAACACCTGTCTCAGCTTCCTGCTGTCGCCGGTGACCTGCTCAGGGACATCCGGATCTATAGAACCGATAAGTTCAACGCCCGCGGCCGCCGTTTTCATGCTAAACATCTCCAGCACCTCGTCTATACAGTTGCGCAGGTCGAAATCTTTGTTTTCCAGTTGCACTCCATTCTGATCGAACTTTACAAACTGCAATATATCATTGACCAGGATATCGTTCACCCGCATCAGCAGGGTTTCACTACAGGTGCGGATCGTTGCCGCATAATCTCCCTGTTCTTTTGTCAGCGGGGTCTCCGACAGCAGGATGCTCATACCCATTATACCGTTCATAGGCGTCCGGATCTCATGGCTTAATATGGCCATTAATTGTTGCCGGGCTTCCTTGATCTGCCCAACCTCCCTGGTCGTTCGCTGTTCCTTTAAAATGGAACTGTCGAGCTGGACATGGAGGGCTTCCACCTGAACCTCCAGCCCAGCATTCCGGGCCTCGATGGCCCCCATGCGGACAGCATAGAACCGGTAGGCGATATAGATCATACTCACAGCCAATCCGGCCATGATCCACCAGACCGAAAAGTATAGGACGGTGGCAAAAAGCACACACACTGCAAAAAAGATGATATAGAATCTCTTCATAGTCTTCGATTGATCTGTTGCCTTGAAAAATATCGTAAGTGGAGTTTCATCGTTTTATCGTTTGTTCATTTCGACCATTTCTTTTCCCATATCGCGCCAAAAACAAAATACCTTTTACTGTTCATCGGATCAAAAGCGTAAACAGGGAATATCCATTCTTTACAGGAGAACCCCAATTGAATTCCGGGGACCCATTTATCACAAACTAAATTATTATGGGTTTCCTGCAGGGCCAGGCCGGCATAGAAATGGGTTGTCGCCTGGTAACCCAGTTCGCACCAGTTGAAGATAAAATTACGGCCACTGCCTTCCGCTGAAACAGTGTATTGGGGTGCGGCAGAGAATACGACCTTCTTATAGTCCAGGCCGATGTTCGTTCCAACCGTAACGCCTTTCAGCTCTCCCATTACGAGGCCCGCAAAGGGGGTAACGGACCAGGAAAGATCCGACTGCTTCGAAAAGGTCCTTCCGCCATACAAGGAAAAGCTATGCGCCTCATCATAGTTATAGCGCAGCTCGCCGTACCATTTGTCTTCACCCTGGAAGGAGGCTTTGGAAACAAGCGCCGGCGACCCTGAATGGCTTGAATAGTAGTACTGTTCCAGGTTCATATGCGCCTGACCATTTGTCGCCTGATATGTTAATAGAAATAGCATATATACCTCAATTCGCATTTTCAATAATAATTACTTCAGCCTTTGCCAACCTGTTCATGACGGAAATAGCCTTAAGATAGGGGTTCCAATGAAAGATCAGTTTATCGATCGGCTGCCACAGGATCACCCAGCTAAAAATGTCCATGCTGTTGGTTAGCCCTGAATTAAGACCGTTCTCAGCGTGTAATAATAAGGGCAGCAGACCATGACACATCATCACCACTGCCAGGCTGACAAACAGCAATACATAGGTCCGCCGTTTGAATTTTTCGAATTCAGCCTCCCTGATCAGTTTTTTCTCGGAAAAATAGGACCGGATGGCATATACCAGGGGCTCAATGAGTTGCTTATCCGAGTCATCCTTGCAGAATATTTTGAAATTAAACAAAGAATGCCTCTTGGCCGACAGGATCGAAGTCATGATGTATTGTTCGAATTCATGGCTCAGTTGTCTCTTGTAAATGGGAGCAGGATCATGTGCATTGAAATAATTATTGACCGCCACCTGGTCTACAGACAGAAATACATTGATCTTCTTGGGTAATAAATTGTGCATACGCCGGTGAATATCTGCAATGGTGAATATCTGCAATGATTAAAGGACGGGTCGGAGTATGTATAGTTCAGACAAGTCTTTATTGCACCTAGAACGCAGATTTAACGATTTATGCGTAATCGATTTTAGTTATTCGCGGAATAGGGATAAACGAAGAAATCGGTATATGGTTATACCTATTTTCATATCATCCCCGGATCATTTCAACTATAAAAGATCATTTCCCGTTGAGGGGTATAATTCAAGTCTAAATGCCTCTAACCCATGGAAAACCAGCTAAGCGCGCAAGAACAGAAGCTTACTATTCAGCTGAACGAGAAGGAAGAGGCCCTGAAACAGGCTATACTGGAGAAGATGGTATCCCAGGGCAAGTCCGAGATCTCCTCGGATGTGCTGCATGATATAGGGAACGCCATAGTCGGATTCGGCTCCTACCTCACCCGCATCCGACGTTCGCTGGAGCAGAATAACGTCGAAAATCTCCAAAACCTGGCCAACTTTTTTTCCGTCCAGCAACCGGCAATGGCCGTTGCCCTTGGTGAAGCAAAATCGGCCGCCGTAGTCAGTATGCTCAACAACATATCCCTTGCGCAGAAGAATGGCCAGGAAGAAGTTCAAAAATCCATTACCGAGCAGCTTCATATCATCAGCCATGTTCAGGAAATTCTCAATATCCAGCGGCAATATGTAGCCGGTAAGGAAACCCAGAACAAAAAAACAGCAAACATCCCGGGTATTGTCCGGGATTGTCTCTCCATGCTTTTCGCCTCGATTGACAAAAGAGCAATCCGGGTCACCCTGGACATTCCCGCTGACCTGCCGTTCATAGAAGGCGAGAGCACCAAACTCATGCAGGTTATCCTGAACCTCATCAAGAACAGCATTGAAGCCATCGACATGAATGTCGTGGAAAAAACCATTTCCATCCGCATGTCCAGGCAGGATGACCTGCTGGTCCTTGAATTACAGGACAGCGGCATCGGATTTGACAAAGTTACGGGTGACAGATTGTTCGAGAGGGGCTTCACCACCAAGTCCTCTGGAACGGGTCTGGGATTGAGCAACTGCAAGACGATCATAGAAAATCATTCGGGCACGATCAGCATCAGCAGCGAGGGCCCGGGGAAGGGAGCGCTTACGACGATCAAAATAAAGTGCAAACAGTAAAAAAATATATAAAAAATTCAAATTATGAAAGAAGCCGTCAATGCCGCTGTTCTGGTTATCGATGATGAAGAAATGGTCAGAGACAACATCGAAGAGATTCTGGTCCCGAGGAAAAGCACACCGGAAAGCGACAGCGTGGGCCAGGCGGCCAGTATATTGTTTGACAGCCCCAACCCGTCCCTGCTGACGCCCCGGATCAACAATATTCCGAATTTCATCGTTCACAAAGCCTCCAATGGTATGGAAGGCGTGGAACTGGTCAAGAAATCTGTGGCAGAAGGAAAGCCATATGCCGTTATTTTCCTCGACATGCGTATGCCCGGATGGGATGGAATGGAAACCGCAGTCCAGATCAGAAAATATGACAGCAAGGCGGAGATCATATTCGTGACGGCATTCAGCGACAGGTCGATCGACGATATCATCGCGCGCGCCGGACAGAACGTCGGGTACCATTGCAAACCCTATGCCTCGGAAGAGATCACCCAACTGGCTACCAAGGCCGTGTCGGATTATAACAAACTCCGCAACCTTGAAAAGCTGATCGAGGCTATTTCTACCATCAGCCTCGACGAACATCAGCTCAATCCCTTATTGCAGAACGTACTCGACCAACTGGCAACCTATGTTGAAACGGATATGGCCTTGCTGGGGAAACTGCACGATAATAATGTCTATGAAAAGATATTCTCTCTCGGGGCTATCGAGACAAAGATAAATCTGAAAGAATTGCTTGAAGGGGTAAAAGCCGCCAATATAGCGGACGGAGAAGTCATGCAGATGGATGAGGTCGTCCTTGCCCGACTGGATAACTATACCGTTTTCGCCGTCCTGAAAAAGGATGAAAAGCTGAAGACAGAAAAGTTGTACCTCCTGAAACTATTCGTACTGAATGCGGCCAAAGCCATCCGCAATGCCGAATTACGGGAAAAGCTGCTGCAAAAAGAAAAATTATCCGCCGTGGGAAATGCGGTCAGCATGATGATGCATGACCTGCGCTCGCCGGTTAAGAATATCAAGGTGCTGACCGACCTCATGCGGGAGGACCTTCCGGACAACGAGTATCTTAACCTTATCGATCAGTGTGCGATCCAGGCTTCCGAGATCTTCGAAGACTTTCTGGATTTTATCAAAGAGACGCCGGTAAAGAAATCACCCGTAGACCTTGCCAGGGTCATCGAGGATGGCATCAAACTGGCGGAAGCCAGAAATGGCAATGGACAAGTTACCATTCATAAGACGATCCCATCCGGACTCATGATCCCGGGTGATGAAAGCAAGCTTAAGAGATCTGTCATGAACCTCGTGAACAATGCCATCGATGCGCTTATCGATCATAAGGTCCCCGAACCCCGCATCGACATTACTGCGGCGATGGGACCATCCCGCAAACAAGTGTTGATCACCATCCGGGACAATGGTCAGGGCATTCCACAGGAGATTATAAAGACCCTTTTTGAACCCTTTATCACCAGTCAGAAAAGTAATGGGACGGGCCTCGGACTGGCCATCGTCAAACAATATATTACGGCGCACGGCGGAGATATCAGAGTAGAGAACAATAATGGCGCTCTGTTCACCATCGCTTTGCCAGCACAATAGAAAAATGACAGCATGAAAAAAAAGATAGTGATCGTCTGGCTGGTACTGCTATTCGCCGCCGTATCCGCTTTGTTCTGGCGGAACGAATGGGTCTATAGTTTGCCGACCCCGGTTCCCGCCGGGTATAAGCCGGTAAATCCCGGTCAGATGATCGACCTGGGAGCCCGGTTGAATACAGGCAATCAGAAACCGCTGTTCCTTCATTTTTTTAATCCGGACTGCCCTTGCTCCAGATTCAATATCGCGCACTTCAAAACGCTGGTAACGCAATATGGAAAGGATGCGAATTTTATGATCGTGGTCATGAGCAAAGAATCCTACACCGTTAAAGATATCCAGGAAAAATTCGAAACAAAGGTCCCCGTACTGTTCGATACGGCCATCGCTGTTTCCTGTGGAGTTTATTCCACCCCACAGGCGGTGATCATCGACGCGTCGCACAAGTTATTTTACCGTGGCAACTATAACCGGAGCCGGTACTGCTCCGACAAAAAAAGCGAATATGCGAGGATGGCGCTGGATTCGCTGCTGCATCAGCATGCGGATATCGTTTTCGACCGGTATGCACTGAAGGCTTATGGATGTCAATTGCCCAATTGTAAGAAATGAAAGACAACATAAAAAAACCCAGCCCCTCACAATCAACAGGAAATCCGGGGATCGCGGACTACGCCAGCCAACGGTTGCATACCGCCGCATTCAGGCTGGCCGTCAAGCAAAGGTCCGACAATCTGATGAATTATTTCCTCACCGGCTTTTTCCTGACCGGCGTGGCGCTTGCCTTCTTCTTTGATACCTGGCTGATCGCCGTTGGGGTCGGAGGGCTCTCTCTTACCGCCTACTACTCCGTCAAGATCGCCCTTCCCGATTCGGAACTCTACCAGTATGTACTGAGCGCCGTGCTCGCCATATTCATGGCCCAGTATATCTACCAGATGCACGGGTTGTTCGAAATGCATTTCTTTGCCTTTATCGGGAGCGCCATACTCATTACCTATCAGAACTGGAAATTGCAGATCCCGATGCTGGTGCTCGTACTGGTTCATCATGCCAGCCTGGGCTATCTGCAGAATATTGGTTTCAACAAAATCTATTTTACACAACTGGATTATTTCGCCCTACAGTCCTTTGTCATACATATTTTACTTTCCGCCGTCATCTTCTTTACCTGCGGGCTTTGGGCCTACCAGCTAAAGAAATATAGCGAGATCCAGATCGGCCAGATCATCGAAATGGGAAGGTTACAAGAAGATGCACGGCTCGCAGCCGATGCCCAGAAAAAGGAGCAGGAGCAACAGGCGGCCGTACTCGATAAGGCCGTAGCGCAGGGTAAGTTCGAAATGGCTTCCGACGTATTGCATGATATCGGGAACGCGATGGTGGGATTCGGATCCTACCTGACCCGCGTCCGGCGACTTCAGGAGAAGGATGGCCCGGAAAATCTTCAGAACCTCGCCGATTTTTTTGAAGAGCAAAAGGAAGCCGTATCGGGCGCTATCGGCGTATCCAAGGCAGGAGCCGTAGTCAGCATGCTAAGCGGGATCGCAAAAAGCCAGAAAGCCGATCAGGAAGAAGTGCAAAATTCCGTTACATCGCAACTACAGATTATTGCGCAGATCCAGGAGATCCTGAATATCCAGCGCCAGTATATCATGGGCCAGGAAACAAAGGAAAGGAAGCTGGTGAACCTCAGAAATATCATAAACGACAGTCTGTCCATGCTCTTTGCGTCTCTTGAAAAAAACGCTATCGACATTACCATAGATATCCCGGACGAACTGCCGGCGATCAGGGGGGACCGTACCAGACTGATGCAGGTCATACTCAGCATTCTTAAGAACAGTCTGGAGGCGATCGGTCAGACTGCGGAGGAAAAGACGATTTCGTTCAAGGCACAGACAAGCAATAACCTGCTGCTCCTGCAGGTGAAGGATAGTGGCAAGGGGTTTTGCGAAAAGACCGGCAGGCGGCTTTTTGAAAAGGGTTTTACCACAAAGGAATCGGGCGCTGGCCTCGGACTCTATAATTGCCGGGCAATCGTAGAAAGCCACACCGGCTCCATCGATCTCAGCAGCGAGGGCCTGGGTAAAGGTGCGATTGCTACCGTAAAATTTAAAATTTAAACACAAAATGTCCGATCCTTGTCATATCGTTCGTTTTCTCTTGCTGGTCATGCTCCAGACCGCCGCCATAACCGCCGGCGCCCAGCAGCAGCATATAAAATTCCAACACCTGGGAACGGACCAGGGTCTGTCGCAAAGTAATGTTACCTGCATTCTGAAAGACAGCCGCGGGTTTATGTGGTTCGGGACAAGAGATGGCCTGAACAAATATAATGGCTATGAATTCCGGATCTATAAAAATATCGCCGGTGAGCCCGGAAGCATCAGCAACAACTACATCACGGATATTATCGAAGACAGCAGGGGCGACCTCTGGATCGCCACCTGGGGAGGTGGGTTGAACAGATATGACCGGGAAAAAGACCGCTTCAGTCACTACCGGCACGATGCCAAAAATACCGGCAGTCTCTCCAATGACGTCGTGAACAAACTGATGAGGGACAAAGAAGGTAATATATGGATCGGCACCGATGGAGGCGGTCTGGACATCCTGAACCCCGCCAACGGCCTGTTTACCAACTATGCCTATGACCCCAAAAATCCCAGCAGTCTGAGCGATAACGATGTTACGCATATTTTCGAAGACAGCCGCTCCCGTTTGTGGATCAGTACCTTTAACGGAGGTCTGAACTTATTTGACAGAACTACCCATCGCTTTACCCGGTTCCAACACGATGAAAAGAATGCTGCATCCCTCGCCAGCAACATCGTGTGGAAAACCTTTGAAGACAGCCATCATCGTCTTTGGATCGGCACAAGAGGCGGCGGTCTGGACCAGTTTGACCCCGTACACAAGTCATTCCGCCATTTTAAGAACGATCCTCATAACAGCAACAGTCTGACCCACAATGTCGTCATGGTGATCTGCGAAGACACCCGTGGCAACCTGTGGATCGGAACCGAAAACGGCGGGATAAGTATCCTGGACCCTGAAAAGGAGATCTTTCACACCTATCGTCACGATGACATGGATAATACAAGTCTTGGGGACAATTCCATCTATTCTTTTTATAAAGATGCGCAGGGAACCATGTGGATAGGATCCTACAGCGGAGGCATCGATGTATTTAATCAGGCGGCCAATAAATTTATCCATTATAAACACAACTCCTTTCCCAACAGCCTCAGTGACAACCATGTTCTGGCCATCTTCGAAGACTCACAGGGAGTTTTGTGGTTAGGGACGGATGGTGGCGGGCTCAATCAGTTTGACAGAAAGACGGGCGAGTTCGTCCATTATAAACACCAGCCGGGCAACGCCAAAAGCATTTGCGGGGATTATGTGCTGCGGATCACCGAGGATAGCCAGGGCGATCTCTGGATGGGCACCTGGGGTGGCGGGATCACCATCTTCAACCGGGCAAGAAATGCACTGACGCAGTTCAAAAATGATCCGGATGACACGACCAGCATAAGCGACAATAACATATGGGGTTTTGCGGAGGACCGGGAGCGCAACATGTGGGTGGGTACCTACGGAGATGGGCTGAATCTTTACGATCGTAAAACAAGTTCCTTCCGTCATTTTAAACACGATGCGACAAACTCCAACAGCCTTAGCAGCGACAGGATCCATTTGTTATTCTGCGACAGCAAAGATCAACTGTGGATCGGAACCTTTGACAAAGGGCTGAACCTCTTCGACAAGCAGAAGAATAGGTTCACCCGTTATCAGCACGATGATAAAAAGAACAGCATCAGCAATAATTCCATCAACTGTCTTCACGAAGACAAACAAGGAAATATCTGGATCGGAACCGCAGACGGGCTGAACCTGCTGGACAGGAAAACCGGACATTTTTCGGCCTGGTCGACCAGCGACGGTCTTCCGAATGCCATGATCTTTGGTATCCTGGAGGATGATAAAAACAATTTATGGATCAGCACGAACAAAGGCATCTCGAGGTTTAATCCCAAAACCGGGGTCTTCAAGAATTTCTCCGTCGCCGATGGACTCCAATCCAACGAATTCAAAGCCCATTCCAACTTTTTAAGTTCTTCCGGGGCCATGTATTTTGGCGGAAGCAATGGCTTTAATGAATTCTATCCGGACAGTATAAAAGATAATCCCTTTGTTCCTCCTCTCGTATTCACCAATTTTCAGGTGTTTAATAAAGAAGTAGCTATTTCGGATGATGGAGCGGCCGGCAATACCTTAAAAAAAGATATCACCGAAACAAAAGAAATAACGATCTCCTACAAACAATCCGTTATTTCATTCGGCTTTGCCTCGCTGAACTACACCAGTGTGGAAAAGAAGCAGTATGCATACCGGCTTGTCGGGTTTGACAAAAAATGGAATAATATCGATATCCGCCGAACGGCTACCTATACCAACCTGGACCCGGGAAAATATGTCTTCGAAGTAAAGGGTCTGAACAATGATGGCAGCTGGTCGCCGGCTATCAGCAGCCTTCAGCTTACCATTACGCCGCCGTTCTGGATGACCTGGTGGTTCAGGCTGTCGGTCATCCTGATCATCTCGGGGAGCATCATAGCCTTTTACCGGATCCGTATGGGAATCGTAAGCGCCCAGAAAAAAGGGTTGGAGGAACAGGTCGCCATACTGGACAAGGCGGTAAGGCAGGGGAAATTCGAGATGGCTTCGGATGTCCTTCATGATATAGGCAATGCCATTGTAGGTTTCGGCTCCTACATGACCCGTGTCAGGCGCATGCTGGACCAGGACAAACCCGAGAACCTGCGAAACCTGGCCGGATTTTTTGAAGGAAATCAACCAGCAATGGCAACCGCCATCGGTGAGGCCAAAGCAGACGCCGTTGTAAAAATGCTGAATGGCATAGCCGAAACCCAGCTCGTCAACCAGGATCAGATCCGCAAGACCATAACGGAACAACTGAACACCATTTCACATATCCAGGAGATCCTCAGTATCCAGCGGCAATATATGACCAGCCGCGATATACAGGAAAGGACACCGGTAAATCTTCGCAGCATCGTCAACGATTGTCTTTCGATGCTTTTTTCCTCCGCAGATCAGAAAGGGATCGCCGTTTTGCTGGATATGCCGGAAGATCTGCCAACGATCAAAGGCGACCGTACCAAACTCATGCAGGTCCTGCTGAACCTGCTTAAGAACAGCATGGAGGCCATCGGGATGCAGGATGGGGAAAAGACCATTACCATAAAGTTACAGCAGCGGGAGGATACGCTGATATTAAGCATACGCGACAGTGGAGCCGGATTCGACGAGACCACCGCCGCACAACTTTTTGTGCGGGGATTCAGCAACAAACCTTCCGGCAGGGGCGCCTCCCTATACAGTTGCCGGGAGATCATGGAAAGCCATGCAGGTCTGATCACGCTCACCAGCGAAGGTCCCGGGAAAGGATCGCTCGCCACGATAACATTTAAAATCTAATTTAATCCCGTATGTCCAGGAATTATTTGTTTCTTTTTATCCTTCGGAGTCTTCTTCTGATCTTACTGCTTGGCGCAGGCCACGTAGTTTTTTCACAACGGCAGGCCATGAACTTCAGCCATCTCGGGAAGGAACAAGGTCTTTCTCAAAATAATGTCAACTGCATCCTGCAGGACAGCCGCGGATTCATGTGGTTCGGCACCCGGGACGGGCTCAACAGATACGATGGTTACGATTTTAAAGTGTACAAGAATATAACGGATGATCCCAGCAGCATCGGCAACAACAATATTACCAGCATGGTCGAAGGAAGCAGCGGGGAGCTTTGGATTGGCACCTCCGGAGGCGGGCTCAACAGGCTGGACCGGCAAAAAGACCTGTTCACGCACTATAACGAGGACAAAAAAAGCAAAAAAGGCCTTACAGATCATTTTATCAATTGCCTGATGCTGGATTGCCATGGAAATTTATGGATCGGCACCAATGAAGGAGGGCTGGATATCCTGAACCCCGTCACGGGCGAGGTCTCGAACTATGCCTATGGACGGGACAGTAATTCGCTCAGCGATAATAGCATAAAGCACATTTTTGAGGACAGCCGGCGCAGGGTCTGGATCAGTACCTCCAGTGGCGGTCTTGATCTGTTCGACAGCAATTCCCATCGGTTTACCAGGTTCCAGCATAACGAAAAAGACAGCAAGACCATCGCCAGCAATATGGTCCAGGAGGTTTTTGAAGATAGCAGGCAGAGGATCTGGATCGGGACGAATGCAGGGCTGGACCTGCTGGACCCGAAGCAGAATATATTTTATCATTATAAGAACGATCCGGCCGATAAGACCAGCCTGACCCAGAATAATGTAGTGGCGCTGGAAGAAGACAACAACGGGAATCTCTGGGCCGGCACCGATAATGAAGGAATAAGCATCCTGAACCCCGATAGCAAGAGCTTCCATAGCTTGCTTCATGATCCGGTGGACAACTCAAGCCCTGCCTCCAATTCCATATGCTCCATTTATAAAGACAGACGGGGAAATATGTGGGTAGGTACGTTTTGCAACGGGATTGACGTAGACAACAGTGACGCCAATAAATTCACCCATTACATGCATCAATCCTCCCCCAACAGCCTCGCCAACAACAATGTGCTGGATCTGTTCGAAGACTCCGGGAAAAATCTTTGGGTGGGGACGGATGGCGGAGGGCTGGAACTACTGGATCGTAAAACAGGAGACTTCAGGCATTTCAGGCATAATCCCGCCGACAAGAACAGCATCAGCGGGAACTATGTACTGACGCTGCACGAAGACAAGGACAGGAACTTGTGGGCCGGTACCTGGGGGGATGGGATCACGGTGATCGATAAAACGAGGAGCCGGTTCCACTATTATAAAAATGATCCCGCCGACAGTTCCAGTCTTAGTAGTAATAATATATATGCCATTACGGAAGATATGGATAAGTCGATCTGGGTAGGCTCCTTTGGCGGCGGACTGAATCTGTTCGATCCCGGCAAAAAGGGGTTCATCCGGTACAAGCATGATCTGGACGATCCGAACAGCCTGGTCAGCAATAATGTCAATGCGTTGCTGGGTGACCGGAAAGGATGGCTCTGGATCGGCACCAGCGGATCAGGCGTGGACAGATTTGATAAAAAAACAAAAATATTTACGCATTTCAGACATGATGCGGGCAGGAACAGCCTGAGCAATAATTCCATAAATGCCTTATACGAGGACAAGCGGGGGAATATATGGATCTGCACCTGCGCCGGACTTAACAGGATAGACGGGCATACAGGCCTGTTTACGGTGTATGGTACCAAAGACGGCCTGCCCAATGAGGTGATCTACGGGATCCTTGAGGATGACAAGGGTTATATATGGGTCAGCACAGGCAATGGATTGTCGAAGTTCGATCCGCGGAAAAAGACCTTCGCAAACTTTTCGGTAGCCGATGGCGTGCAATCCAGCGAATTCAAACCCCATTCAGCCTATAAAAGCCCTTCCGGCGCCCTCTATTTCGGCGGGATCAATGGCTTCAACGAATTCTTCCCGGACAGTATCCGGGCCAATCCTTTCGAACCGCCCCTGCTGGTCACGGGCTTCCAGATATTCAATAAAGAAGTATCCGCCTCCGATGGTCAGGAAGCAACTGGCCCATTGACCAGCGATATTACGGAAACAAAAGAAATAACCCTTTCTTATAAGCAGTCTGTCATCTCTTTTGCCTTCGCTTCCTTAAACTATACCGCTCCTGAAAAAAAACAATATGCTTACATGCTGGAGGGGTTTGACAAGAAATGGAATTATATCGGCATGCGAAGGACGGCAACCTATACCAATCTGGATGCGGGCAAATATATATTCAAAGTCCGGGGATTGAATAACGACGGGACCTGGTCTCCCGGCTTCACGGCTATCCAGCTGATCATAACGCCTCCTTTCTGGCAGGCGTGGTGGTTCAGGGTATTGGCCCTTCTGCTGGTCACCGGAGGAGCGGTCAGCGTTTACCGGGTCAGGACGGGCAAGATCAGAGCGCAGCGGACCGAGCTGGAAACTCAGGTGCAGGAACGAACGGGACAGCTGACTATTTCTATCACGGAAGAACGAAAGGCGCGGCAGGAAGCGGAGCTGGCCAACGGCGATGCGGAAAAGGCCAGGCTGGAAGCCGAAAAGGCCAACCGCGCGAAAAGCGTTTTTCTCGCTACCATGAGCCATGAGATCCGGACTCCTATGAACGGGGTGCTCGGAATGGCCTCCCTGCTGGCCGAAACGACCCTGACCGAGGAACAGGAAGATTATACGGACACGATCCGGAACTGCGGCGAGACCCTGATGAATGTGATCAATGATATCCTGGATTTTTCAAAGATCGAATCCTGTAAAATGGAACTTGAGCAGAAGAGCTTCGACCTCCGGACCTGTATTGAAGAGGTGCTGGACGTCTTTGCGGGAAAGGCCGGGCAGGCAGGACTTGACCTGGTCTACCAGATCGATCATAATGTTCCTTCGAAAATAATCGGTGACGATATGCGGATCCGCCAGATCCTGATGAATCTCGTCGGCAATGCCATCAAATTCACGCAAAAGGGAGAAGTCTTTGTAAGCGTTCATCTGTCGTCGGCGGGAACAGGAGGTGAAATAATTCTGAGCTTCGAGATAAAGGATACCGGTATCGGCATACCGGCCGACAAAGTGGATCGTTTGTTCCAGGCCTTTTCCCAGGTGGATTCGTCCACGACCCGGAAATATGGGGGTACCGGCCTCGGCCTGGTCATCAGCGAGAAACTGATCCACCTCATGGGAGGGGTCATCGAGGTGACGAGCCAGCCGGGGAAAGGAACAACTTTTATTTTTACCCTGCCCACAAGAGCCAGCAGCGACTCCATCAGGTCCTATGTCAATATGGCCGGTCTGGAACGCAAGGAGGTGCTCGTTGTGGATGATAACCTGACCAACCGGAATATTCTGCAGAACCTTTTACGGCAATGGAAATTAACCCCCACACTGGCCACGTCCGGCAGGGAGGCGCTGGCTATCTTATCGCAGCGACCGGATTTTGATCTCGTGATCAGCGACCTGCAGATGCCGGAGATGGATGGGATCGTACTCGCGGAGACAATCCGGAAAAAATACGCCAGGGTCCCGATCATTCTGTTAAGTTCGGTTGGCAATGAACGTGGCAAATACGAGCCGGATCTGTTCCGGTCGGTGCTGACCAAGCCCGTCAAGCAACAAGTATTGTTCGAACACGTCCGCAATGCGCTCAAACAGCCGGAAGGCGGGATCTCGCTCAGGCTGAAGCAGCTTTCAAGACATTTGCTGTCCGCCAATCTGGCCACGAAATATCCGCTGAATATCCTTGTGGCCGAGGATAACCCGATCAACCAGAAACTGATCATTCATATCCTCAATAAGCTCGGTTACGAGCCGGATGCGGTGGAGAACGGGTTCGAAGCGCTGGAGGCTACCAGAGAAAAAAACTATGACCTTATCCTGATGGATGTCCAGATGCCGGAAATGGACGGACTGGAAGCCACCATAGCTATCCGCATGCGCGCAAAGGAACAACCGGTAATCATTGCCCTGACCGCAAATGCGATGCAGGGAGACCGGGAACAATGCCTGAATTCGGGTATGGAGGACTATATGAGCAAGCCCGTCCAGTTAGAAGACCTGGTAAATCTGATCGAAAAATGGGCGCTGCAGATCGGGAAAAGAAAGAACGCCTGATCATCCGGTAACGGAGAACCCGAAACCCGGCAAGCATATGCGGTCAGAATCGTATCGTAAAATGTTGTTTTATCTTAAATTCTTCGCGGAAAAAAACGAGACCGACAAAGAATAAATCTATGGTCAGCAGCACCCGCGGGTCCTCTTTGATCCTTTCCCATGCCAGCTCCATTTCTTCGCTCCAGTGTATATCGTCAAGCACGATCACGGAGGAGGTGGACAGGCGTCCGGTCAGGAGATTAAAATAGCGGAGCGTGGGCTCCAGTCTGTGATTGCCATCGATAAATACCAGATCCAGGGATCCGCCCATCCTTTCCATCGCCGCCGCAAGGGTATGGTCAAAGTCGCCGACGATCTGTTCTATGTTCTCCAGCCCCATCGACCGGAAGTTCTTGCCGGCCTCTTTTGCAACTACAGCGGAACCTTCGATGGAGATTACTTTTGATCCATTCCATCCGCCGGCCAGGTAGGCCGTCGACAAACCCAGGGAAGTGCCCAGCTCCAGGATTGTCCGGGACTTATAATACCCGGCGATCCTGAAAAGCAACTGTCCCAGTTTCTTTGATTTTGCCGCATTCCTCGCCAGTTCGGCTACGCTGCGTCGCCGGGTCGCGCCAACGGATGAGCCCGCACCCAGGTCCTCTATCTCCAGCACGGAGGGGTCTGCCTCCAGTTGCCGTCTCAATCCGGCGATCCGGGAATACATGGGAAAGTCTTGCGTATCATTCAGTACCCGCCATACAAAATCATAGACAAACGGGGAATGAATGCCATGCCCCCGGCCGTTGGATGCAGTAATATAATAACACAGATATTTCCGGGCAAGACGGGAACGGGAATACATTATTTATTTTTTCCGCTCCCAGACCTGGAAGCTGTATGCATAAGCATGTTTTTCATCAACCGGGAAATCGAGATGGGAGACCATCTGCCAATGCTGCTCATCAATGGCCGGGAACGAAGTATCCCCTTCGAGGACCGCATGCACCCTGGTCATATAGATCTTGTCCGCGATAGACATGGCTTCCTTATAGATCTCCCCGCCGCCGATCACGAAGGTCTCCTTGCAATCCGTTTGCCCCGCTGCGGCGATCGCCTCCCCAAGAGAGGCCACCACTTTTGTTTTTTCGTTATGCGGATCCCAATCGCGGTTCCGGGTAATGACGAAATTGAAACGCCCCGGCAGCGGATCACCAGCCAGGGATTCATAGGTCTTACGGCCCATGACGACCGGCATCCCCCAGGTCGTGTTCTTGAAGTATTTCATGTCGTTCGGCAAATGCCAGAGCAACTTATTGTCCCTGCCGATCACATTATTGGTGCTCGCCGCGACCAGAAGACTGATGATCATATGTGCAAATATAGGCAGCCCGATACAACAACCCATGATAAAATTGCCCGCAAAAACGGACGTCCGGCGTATCGAAACCGAACAATGAAGACAGGGCTTTATAATCCAGGCCCTTGATTAATAATCATATAGCAATCTGGCATTTTTTTGGACAGATTAAAATGACCGCATATTCCTTGCCCTGCCGTATCTGGGCCTTACCCGTAAAAAGCTCCTCATGCTTCAAAACTATTTCAAGGTCGCCTGGCGCAACCTGATAAAGAACAAAACGTTTTCGGCTATCAATATTTTCGGCCTCGCCATCGGCATTGCCGCTTTTCTGCTGATCGTAAACTACCTCAGGTTCGAATACAGCTTCGACGGCTTCAATACAAAAGAGGACCGGATTTTCAGGGTTCCGATGACCATCACCGAAACGGGTGGGAAGGAACAGACTTTCGCCTTCACCTACCCGGCCCTTGCGCCGGCATTAAAAAAGGATTACCCGGAAGTAGAAGAAGCCGTTCGTTTCCGGAGAGTATGGGGGGTAGTGAGCCATGGAGATAAAAAATTTATCGAGAACGGCCAGGTTTATTACGTGGACCCATCCATTTTCAATGTCTTTACGCTCAACTTTGAAAAAGGATCGAAAGCGACCGCTTTTCAAGGGCTCAATGACGCCGTCATCACCCACTCGACCGCCACAAAATATTTTGGCAACGAAGACCCCGTCGGAAAACCCCTGCGCTACCGGGAGGAAGATTATATCGTCAGCGCCGTACTGGATGATGTGCCGGCCAACTCACATATCCAATTCAATATCCTTTTGAATTTCAATAAATATATTCAGCTCACCCAGGGCGCATCCAATACCAGCTGGACCTGGAGCGACTTCTATACCTATCTCCTGCTAAAGCCCGGCACAAAAGCTGAAGCCCTTCAGGCGAGGATGCCCGGTTTTGCCGATCGCTATCTTAGCGACCGGATGAAGAAGGACGGATTTAAAATATCCTTTCAGATCCAACCCCTGAAAGACATCCATACCCGTTCCGCCTATGCTTATGAAATGGCTGGCAGCGGAAACCTGTATTATCTGAAATACCTCGGTTGGGCAGCGCTGCTTATTCTCTGCATCGCCCTTGTCAACTATATTAATCTTTCAACGGCCAGATCCCTCGAACGCTCAAAAGAAGTGGGGTTGCGCAAAGTGGTCGGAGCGACCAGACCGCAACTTATCCGGCAATTCCTCATTGAAAGCCTTTTGCTGAATGCATTCGGGATCATCCTGGGATTTGCGCTTTTCAAACTGTCCCTTCCCTCATTTGCCCGGCTCATCGGTCGCGAGGTTGCCGATCTTCAGGTTTACGACAGCCGTTATTGGATCAGCCTGCTGCTGATCTTCGTGGTCAGCACCCTGCTCGCCGGCTTCTATCCCTCCTTTATTCTATCCTCCTTCCAGCCGATACAAAGCATAAAGTCGTTCTCCATTTCGGGCGGCAAAGGACAGGGAAAGGCTTTTTTAAGAAGGTCGCTGGTCGTTTTCCAGTTCACCGCCGCCATCGTACTGATCGGCGGAGCCCTTGGCTTTTACCGGCAAATGCGGTTTATGAGCAACAAGGACCTTGGCGTCAATATCAAACAAACGCTGGTCTTGCAGCAAACAGTGAACCTTGACAGCAGCAGGTCAAACAGCGTCGAACTATTGATCCATCAGTTGCAGGCCATTCCGGGCGTGCAAATGGTCACGGCGTCCACCTCAGTTCCCGGAGCAGATGTGGGAAGTTCGACAACCTTCAAAAGGCTCAATGCTCAAAATGACAAACGCACCCGGGTCCTGGGCGTCGACGAGAAATTCGTTCCCAATTATGGCTTGTCTGTTCTGGCAGGAAGGAATTTCGACAAAGACAAAGCCGCGAGCGATGATACGGCGCAGATCATAAGTATCCTCCTCAATGAGACGGCTGCAAAAACCCTTGGCTTCGCAAGTCCGGCAGAAGCGATCAACCAAAGAGTAGAGGGTGCCGGTCACCATTGCCGGGTCATTGGCGTCATCAATGATTACCACCAGCAATCATTACAATACGATTTCGACCCCATCGTATTTTACCCGGAACAACACGTGAATATGACCAATTTTGCGTTGAAGCTGGAGACCGGGGATCTTTCGCAGGTCATAGAAAAAGCAAAAAGCACCTGGAATGGCGCATTCCCGCAAAGCCCGCTGCAATTCTTCTTTCTGGATGAATATTTTTCGAGACAATACAAGAACGATCAGTTATTCGTGACCATACTCTGGCTATTCACCATCCTGGCTATCGTCGTGGCCAGTCTGGGCCTATTGGGCCTGTCCCTGTACACCGTGGCAAAAAGGCTAAAGGAGATAAGTATCCGGAAAGTATTGGGAGCGAATGTCCTGCAGATCACCGCGCTGATCACAAAAGACTATATTAAACTGATCATCTGTGCCGGTGTGATTGCGACCCCCGTCGCTTATTTCCTCCTCCAGAACTGGCTGAAAGGGTATGCGTTTCATATTGAGATCGGATATTTGTTCCTTTTGTTGCCGGTTTCGCTGATCCTGGTGATCGCATTGCTGACCGTGCTATACCAGTCCCTGAAAGCCGCCTTGTCGAATCCTGCCCGGAATTTAAGAACCGAATGAGCAGCGCACATTCGCTAGCCCTTCTAAGATCAGCCGCTCTCGCGTCTTCTGATCGGAATAACCGCCGCCCCGCGACAGAACCAACGCGCGCGATGCTTATACCGCCACTTTCGCCCTGATCGCCGGGTGGCTCTGGTAGTTCTCCAGGGTGAAATCTTCAAACTGGAATCCGAAAATATCTTTTACGGCAGGATTGAGCTGCATCACCGGAAGGGGGAAAGGCGTTCTGGTCAACTGCAGCCTGGCCTGCTCAAGATGATTGCTGTACAGGTGTACATCGCCGAAAGTATGAATGAATTCGCCGGGCTCAAGATCGCATACCTGCGCGACCATTAAGGTAAGCAGGGCATAGGAGGCTATATTAAAGGGAACGCCCAGGAAGGCATCGGCGCTGCGCTGGTACAACTGGCAGCTCAGCTTTCCGTCCGCTACATAAAATTGAAAAATAGTATGACAAGGCATCAGGGCCATTTTCGGCAGGTCTGCCACATTCCAGGCGCTTACGATCAGCCGCCGGCTGTCAGGAGTTTTTTTGATCTGGCTGATCAGTTGTGTGATCTGGTCCACCACCTGTCCGTCGGCTCCTTCCCAGCTCCGCCACTGCTTGCCGTACACGGGACCCAGGTCGCCATTGGCATCCGCCCATTCGTCCCAGATGCTTACCCCATGCTCTTTAAGATACCGGGTGTTCGTATCGCCACGGAGGAACCAGAGCAGCTCATAAATAATGCTTTTCAGGTGCAGTTTTTTTGTCGTCACCAGCGGAAATCCATCCGACAGCCTGAAGCGCATCTGATAGCCGAAACAACTGAGCGTGCCTGTCCCCGTCCGGTCCGTCTTGGAGGCGCCGGTATCGAGGATATGCTGCAATAAGTCCAGGTATGGTTGCATGAGCGCAAGTTACAAAAACTGACTCATTCCCCAAGCAGCCCATCCACCGTGGCATAGAACTCTTTCTGCTGCTCTTCGTAGTGCTCGCCCGTGCCTGGGCCGTTGAATCCGGTGTGTATCTTCTGGATCTTTCCCTGTCTGTCTGTAAAAATAGTAGTGGGGAAGCCTACTATTTCTTCGAGTTGGGGCAATGTTTTCTCTGCCCGGCGTGGATCGCTCACCGTTACACCGGTGATCAGCACCGGGTATTTCACCTGGAACCGCTGCTGGAAGGAGCGGAGGCTGGTCTGTGAGCGGGCGAAATCGGTGCTGCGCTCATAAGCCAGGGCGATGATCTCTACTCCTTTATTCCGGTACTGGTCGTAGAACCCGCTGAGAAAACGGGTCTCGTCCATGCAATTCGGGCACCAGGACCCCATGATCTGGATCAGCACCACTTTATTTTTAAACCGTTCGTCATGTATAGATACCTTCTTACCGTCCAGGTCCAGAAAGGTAAAATCGAGCCGGGCACTGTCTTTCTTCCATTTCGTGAGCGTGAAATCATCCGGCAGCTTAGCCCCGGCATCTTTCACCGCGGTCCAGTTCTCCAGGGCGACCGCGCCTGCAAAATATTGTCCTCCGGAGAGGGTATTATCCTTTTCGATCCTCGCCGTAAATGAGTAAGCATGCCCCCCGTCGAAACAGGAGAGCCGCAAGGAATCTCCGTCCACGATCCCTTCCAGGTAACGGTAATCGCCGGTCGGATCCAGAAAAGTTCCCGTAACCCGCGCGCCTTTCTGCTCGAATTCCCCTACGCGCAGGGAAGGTTCCTTATCCCCGGCAGCCCTGAAACTGGCGGCCCAGCGACCGCTGACGTTTGCCACCGGCGCTTTTCCTGGGCTGAAGCGGAAGGTTTCATTGTAATAAGCTGTAAAGGGTACCGATTGATAATGGTCTGCAAGCCGCTTGAGCCATATTCCCTCCAGGTGGCCATCCTTTGTCAGCACGGTCCTGAACTGGGATTCGAAGAAAGGCAGCCTGATCAGCACGGAATCTCCCTGCATCCTTATATCATCCACCAGCAGTCGTTCATCCGCATTACGGATATACACGATCTTTTTCCCGGCACTGTCCTTCACATCGAAATTGAAGGCTATGTCATGCCCATCCTTTCTGTGCAGAAGAGCCCGCCAGGTCCCGTTACGGAGGAGGTCGTGCCGGAGGAAGTCGCTTCCCTGTGCTGAAACCAGCAGATTGGAACAGGACAAGACCAATAATAACAGCATTCTCGGCATTTTGATCGGTGTTTGTGAGAGAAGAACAGGCAAGTTAGATCAAAACGATAAATAATCCTCCATCTAGGAAAATCAGATACCCTATAGCGTTTACAGGGGTATATACTTAATAACCCATGACCAGCCGTTAAAAAAGGAATATCAAATTCCCAATCGCGTTTGATACCAAACACAATATCATCAACTACTCTTCTGGAACCCGGACGCTGCCAAAACAACCTATCCATACGCTTTCGCCAAGCGCTCTTCTGACGGACCCCGTTAAAGGCAGATAATGACCGACCCTATTGATCAACTCTTTTATTCACTATAAAATCAACAACAAAATGAAAAACAGGACCAAATTGATCGCTACTGCACTCGTGCTGATAGTATCCGCGTCCAGCGCCTTTGCACAGGCTACAGCAACGGCCACAGCGACCGCTACGATTGTAACACCAATCAGCATTACAAAAACCGTTGACATGAACTTCGGTAACGTGGCTGTACAGACCCTTACCGGTGGCACAGTCGTTATGACTCCTGCCGGCGTTCGTTCCCCAACAGGAGGCGTAACGCTTCCTGCCACCGCGGGAACGGTTGCCGCCGCTTCCTTTACGGTCAATGGCCAGGGTGCGTATACCTATGCGATCACGCTGCCGTCTACTGCCCTTACCCTTACCAGCGGAGCCAACACCATGACGGCCACTGCGTTTACCAGCACGCCTTCCGTAACAGGAGCGCTGACTGCAGGTACCCAGACCCTCAATGTTGGCGCCACCCTGAACGTAGCCGCAGCCCAGGCTTCCGGCGTGTACGTTTCGGGAACGCCGTTTAACGTAACGGTCGTTTATAATTAATCCATTCATTTAAAGAAAGCGTTGTCCAAAGCAACGTTTTCTTTAAAAATTTTAACCCATGACCAGCCCAAAATATTTGCTTTTTGGATTATTGACCCTGCAGCTCATTTTTTCTGGCGGGGCGATGGCGCAGGGAAACCTGTTGCTGATGCCGAGAAGAGTGATCTTTGAAGGCCCAAAGAGGTATGAGGAGCTGAATCTGGCCAACACCGGCAAGGATACAGCCCGGTATGTCATTTCCCTCATGCATGTCAGGATGAAGGAAGACGGGGGATTCGAAGAGATCATGCAGCCGGATTCCGGTGAAAATTTCGCCGATAAATTCATCCGCTTTTTCCCGCACAGCGTGACGCTGGGCCCCGATGAATCCCAGGTAGTAAAAATACAGCTTACGAAAATAAATGAACTTACACCGGGAGAATATCGCTCTCATATTTATTTCAGGGCCGTACCCGATAAAGCTCCGCTTGGTGAGAAAAAGCCAACCGCCGACTCTTTAATATCCATCCACCTCATTCCGATCTTCGGTATATCCATTCCTGTCATAATACGGGTAGGAGAATCGATCACCCATGTGAACCTGACCGATCTGTCCGTAAAGATGGCCGAAGACACGATACCCATATTGAATATAACGTTCCGCCGCAGGGGAAACATGTCCGTTTATGGCGATCTGTCGGTCGACTACACGTCGATATACGGGAACACTTCCCATGTCGGTTCCATAAAAGGGATCGCCGTGTACACGCCAAACGAGTCGCGTCGGTTCAAGCTCACCCTTGAGAAAAGAAGCGATATCAATTATCGCTCGGGAAAGCTTCATATCGTTTACAGCACTTCGGCTGAGGCCCGGTCGGCAAAAATCGCCGAGACGGATCTGATCTTGCGTTGATCATAAAATCTATATCCAATGAAAAAGAATGTGGCCGTCCTTTTGTTCGCTTTCTTTGCCTTCGCCGCGAAGGTATCTGCGCAGACTGTCGTTATCACCGATGACAACACCTATGTGACCGGACAAGTTTCTTCCGTGCTGGACGTTAAATCGATCTCGAAAGGATTCCTCGCACCGCGCATGACCCTGGCACAACGTGTAGCCATTTCAAGCCCGGTGGAAGGTTTACTGGTTTACCAGATAGATGGGGTAAAAGGATTTTACTATTATACGAACTCTGCCTGGGCCTCCCTGGCGACGGGTTCCGGCACGCAATGGACGACAGTCGGTAATGCCGGCACGAACTCCGGGATTAATTTTCTCGGGACGACAGATCTGAAAAGTCTGCGTTTCAGAACCAATGCTCTGCAGGGGATGGTCCTCGACAGCCTTGGCAATGTGGGTGTCGGTCTCGCGCCGTCTTTCACCGCCGGCACTTTCCAGGAAAAATTCCTCGTCGATGCGGGCATCACCAGCTCCTACAACGCCATCATCGGCCGGGGCAGCATCAACAACTACCTGCAATTGAATATCCAGAACCAGTCCAGCGGCACCAGCGCCTCCTCCGATGTCGTCGCGACCGCGGACAATGGCAATGAGAGCATCAACTTTGTGGACCTGGGTATCAACAGCAGCACCAACACACAAAATATCATGGGCGCCGCCAACGACGCCTACCTCTATACCACAGGAAATAATTTACTGATCGGCACGGGCACCGCCGCAAAGTCGCTCGTGTTCATGACCGGCGGTACCACCCAATCCACCAATGAAAGGATGCGCATCGATGGAGCGGGTCATGTGGGCATCGGCCTTACCAACTCCGCCAATCCACTGGCCGTAAAAGATACTTTAGAGATCCGGCGCACCGGCGCTCTGTCGGAGCTGCTTTTTTCCAACACGGCGGGTTCCGGTGATTTCCGGATTGCCGGAGATGGCGGAGATATTTTCTGGCAGGGCGGAGGAGGAAGAAATCTGCAGATGGGCGCTTATTGGGGTGTCATATTGGCCGGTGACCGGCAAACGGCTACGATACCGGCCCTCTCTACCGGAGTGGCCAATACAGGTGTTCTCATGCTTGCGCAACGCGACGGGAGCGTTCCGCTGGCTGTCCAGGCGAACTCCGCTACGCAGACGGCCAACCTTACCGAATGGCGTTCGGCTACTGCTACCCTTGACGTTGTTGATGAAAGGGGTAATGTCGGCATCGGCACCACGAACCCCGCAACGGCTCTGCATGTGGTAGGTACCAATCCATTGACCTTAAATGGCGTGCAGGTAGGCGCCACTTCAGACAGTATATTGACGATCGCTTCCGGCACCGTGAGAAAGCTTCCTTTCTCGACCCTCACCAGCGGCGCTTCCTGGGCCCTGACCGGCAATACGGCAACAAATTCCGGAACGAATTATCTCGGGACCACGGATCTGAAAAGCCTCCGGTTCAGAACCAATGCTCTGCAGGGGATGGTCCTCGACAGCCTTGGCAATGTGGGTATCGGTCTCGCGCCATCTTTCACCGCCGGCACTTTTCAGGAGAAATTACTGGTCGATGCGGGCATCACCAGTTCCTTTAACGCGATCGTCGGCAGGGGAACGATCAACAATTACCTGCAATTGAATATCCAGAACCAGTCCAGCGGCACCAGCGCCTCCTCCGATGTCGTGGCGACAGCGGACAATGGCAATGAGAGCATCAACTTTGTGGACCTGGGCATCAACAGCAGCACCAACACACAAAATATCATGGGCGCCGCCAACGACGCCTATCTGTATACTACGGGAAATAATTTCCTGATCGGCACGGGCACCCCCGCAAAGGCCCTGGTCTTTATGACCGGCGGAACGACCCAGTCCACCAATGAAAGAATGCGCATCGACGGGAGCGGCAAAGTCGGCATCGGTACTACAGCGCCGGCCACTGCGCTGCATGTCGCCGGTACCAATCCTTTGACCTTAAACGGCGTACAGGTAGGCGCCACTTCAGACAGTATATTAACGATCGCTTCCGGCACCGTGAGAAAGCTTCCTTTCTCGACCCTCACCAGCGGCGCTTCCTGGGGCCTGACCGGCAATACGGCAACAAGTTCCGGAACGAATTATCTCGGGACCACGGATCTGAAAAGCCTCTTGTTCAGAACCAATGGGGTACAGGGAATGATCCTGGACAGCCTGGGTAATGTAGGCATCGGGACTTCTCCCGCTTTCACCGCCGGCACCAACCAGGAACAATTCCTGGTCGATGCGGGTATCACCAGTTCCTTTAACGCGATCGTCGGCAGGGGAACGATCAACAGCTACCTGCAATTGAATATCCAGAACCAGTCCAGCGGCACCAGCGCCTCCTCCGATGTCGTGGCGACAGCGGACAATGGCAATGAGAGCATCAACTTTGTGGACCTGGGCATCAACAGCAGCACCAACA